>Ga0247807_10000025_pt1 | contig 332935 bp, 322 predicted proteins | sample UWRJL074202C1_FD_179931 | JGI IMG/M metagenome (GOLD analysis project Ga0247807, IMG submission 179931) | Plant litter microbial communities from Arlington Agricultural Research Station in Wisconsin, United States - UWRJ-L074-202C-1 | ecosystem: Environmental > Terrestrial > Plant litter >...
CACGCCGAGCGAGATGCATCATCCTTCATTAATTATTCTTCATTTTCTTCATTTTTCTTTGCGAATCCTTTGTGTTCTCTGTGGTTCATTTACCGAAAAGTTTTGGAAGTTTTCCGCAAAGTACGCCAAGTGAGATGCATCATTCTTCATTAATTATTCTTCATTTTCTTCATTTTTCTTTGCGAATCCTTTGTGTTCTCTGTGGTTCATTTACCGCAAAGTTTTGGAAGTTTTCCGCAAAGTACGCTAAGTGACATGCATCATTCATTATCTGAATCTTCGTTTTCTCTTTGAAATTTGGTGCGCTTGCTGCCTTCATACATTTCGTATTTGACGAGGCGCGCTTCCAAACTTCCATTGAACAATTTGATCTTGCGCGAAGGCTTGAGTCCGACGAACTTCAAAGCTTCGAGATTTCCCGTAATAAACCACGCATTCGTTCCCGGATAACTTTGTTTCAAGGTGTCGCCGACCTCGCGGTAAAAACGTTCGAGCTGGATGTCGAGCCTTTCGCCATACGGCGGATTGAACACCATGTGCAACGGGCCTTGCGTTTCTTTCTGTGTGTCGAAAAAGTTGCGCTCCTCGACGGTGATGTATTCGGAAAGGTTGGCGTTCTTGATGTTGTCTTTCGCCTTGAGCACGGCCGACGGCGCTTTGTCGTACCCTTGAATCGTATGGTGAAAATCGCGCACTTTCTTGAGTTGCGAATCCATGATCATGTCGAACAATTCGGCGTCCCAGTCGGGCCATTTTTCGAAGGCGAATTCTTTTCGGTTCAGGTTCGCGGGAACATTGCACGCAATCATCGCCGCTTCGACCAGAATGGTGCCGCTGCCGCACATCGGATCGAGGAAATCGCCGTTGCCGTCCCAACCCGAAAGCAATAACATTCCGGCTGCCAAAACCTCGTTGATCGGTGCAATATTCGTCGCCGTACGGTAACCGCGGTGGTGCAATGACGCACCCGAAGTATCCAAGGAAACCGAACACTGGTCGCGGTCAATGTGGATGTTGATGCGCATGTCGGGATGCATTTTCTCGACGCTCGGGCGCTGGCCGGTTCTGGACCTGAATTGGTCGACAATCGCATCTTTGGCCTTTTGCGACACGAATTCGGAGTGGTTGAATTTCTCGGAATGCACGGTCGAATCGATCACGAACGTCTGATTTTCATTCAGATATTGCGACCAATTGATGCCCGAAATCCCTTTGTACAGGTTCTCTTCGTTCAATACGCGGAAATGGTAAATCGGTTTGAGGATTTTCAAAGCCGTGCGCAGCGACAGATTGGCCTTGTACATGAATCCCTTGTCGCCCCTAAAACTGACCATGCGCGTGCCCGTCTGGATGTCTTGCGCACCCATTTGCAAAAGTTCCTTGGCCAGTATTTCTTCAAAACCAAAAAAGGTTTTGGCAATCATCTTGAAATTATTTTCCATTGTAAATTCCCGTATTCCGTGCAAAAATACATTAAATTTGCAGTCTAATCGAAGCGTATGCAAAAAGAAGCCAATAATTGGTTTGCCTCATGGTTTGACACCCCGTATTACCACATTCTTTACAAAGAACGCAATTACCGTGAAGCACAGGTTTTCATGGACAATCTGACGCACTACCTCAATTTGCCCGAAAAAGCCAAGGTGCTCGATTTGGCGTGCGGCAAAGGCCGGCATGCGATTTACCTGAACCAACTCGGATTTGATGTGCTGGGCGTCGACCTGTCGGAAAACAGCATCCTCGAGGCGCAAAAGAACACCAACGAACACCTGCATTTCCGCGTGCACGACATGCGCGTGCCGTTTGAAGAAAAATTCGACGCGATCTTCAACCTGTTCACGAGTTTCGGTTATTTTGAAAACGACGACGACAACCTCAAGACATTGGTCGCGATCAAGGAAAGTTTGTCCGATTACGGTTTTGCAGTGGTCGATTTCATGAACGTCACGAACGTCATCAACAACCTCGTCGCCGAAGAGACCAAAACCGTCGACGGCATCGATTTCCACATCAAGCGCTATTACATCGACGACCACATCTACAAGGAAATCGATTTTGAAGACAAGGGCCAGAAGTTCCATTTCACCGAAAAAGTCAAGGCGCTCACGCTGCAATGTTTCCAGGAATTGATGACCGAAGCCGGGATTTACCTGCTCGACACGTTCGGCGACTACAAACTGCGGAAATTCCACAAAACCGAAAGCGAACGTCTCATTATGATTTTCAAATAATGAATTATTTATTGCCCTTATTTTCGGTCCTGATCGGTTACGGCATCGCGCTGTTCCTCAAGCCGAACAAGAAAAAGAACCTCAAATTGCTGCTCGCTTTCAGCGGCGCGTTCCTGCTTTCGATCACGGTCATGCACCTGTTGCCTGAAGTCTATGAAGCCGACCATGCCGAACACGGTGCCGAACATTCGAACGCCATCGGAATTTTCATCATGGCCGGGATCCTGTTCCAGATCATCCTCGAATTCTTTTCCAAAGGCGCCGAACACGGCCACGTTCACGGCCACGACGAAATGCAAACGATGCCTTGGCTGTTGTTCACGAGCCTTTGCATCCACGCGTTTCTTGAAGGTTTTCCGGTAAGCCACCACGGCAATCTTGCGATTGGGATCGCCATCCACCACTTGCCGATCGCGATCATATTGACCGTTTTTTTCGTCAACGCCAAACTGAGCCAAACCATCATCTTCTTTTTCATGCTCGCTTTTGCGATGATGACGCCGCTGGGTACGGTCGCTTCCGATTATCTGCCGATGCTCAACGAATATTATACGCAAATCACTGCAGTCGTGATCGGGATCCTGTTCCACATTTCGTCGACGATCATTTTCGAAACCAGCGAAGGGCACAAGTTCAATATTGCGAAAGTTTCGATGATTATTTTGGGGATTGTGCTCGCGTGTTTTGTTTAGTTTTTCCGTTTCTTAAACCTTTCTATGAATAAATCGATTGCCCTTATTGGGATTTGCATCCTTTTCATTTCCTGCCATACGGTGAAAGTAAGGACCGTTCCGGCGTTTTATTTTGCCCAAAAAACAACAATTGCCATCGAACAGGCCGATGTCGATGAAACCAAATCCATCACCGAACTCAAATACCAACTCGCCCAAAAAGGCTTCAATATCGTTTCGCTCGAAAATGCGCAGAAAGCGATCGCCAATCCCGGAAAAATCATCGGGAAAGACCACAACAATGAAATCCAGGAAATCTATTCGATCAAAGACACGCATTCGGTCTACAAGATCGTCATCGGCTACAGGCATTTCTACGATGTGTTCCATTATGCCTATTCCAAATTCCAGTTTTGGGTAGTCGACCTCAATACGGACAAAACCGTCATGTGGGGCCATTTGTTTGGCGACAAAAGCGTCGAAGGTACGCTCAAGGATTTGTCTGAAAAACTGGCGAAGCGCGTTCAGGCGGAAAATAAAAAGTAATTTTTGGGCGTTGCCGCGTATCCAATTCTTCTCCTGAACAAAATTATTCACGCGGCCGGGCTTTCGGCTGCACGCGGTGCTTGCCTCAATCCCTAACGCGGATAAATCGAGTGTAAACCCATGCCCGACAATTCGTTATAACAAATTTTTACCTATTTTTATTCGGAATTAAACCCAACCACATTGGAACCCGAAAACACACCCAACCTTCCCGAAGAATCCATTCCGCCCGAAAGCAATCCTGGCCCAGCCGCCGGCGAACCAGCCGCTTCTACAGAAATCCCCGTACAACCCGACCCATCAGGAAATAAAGATCAAATGGAAATTCACACACACGGCCACATCCACGAAACCAAAAAATGGAAAGAATACGTTTTTCAGTTCGTCATGCTTTTTTTGGCAATCTCATTGAGTTTTCTGGTCGAAAACGAACGCGAACATTACATCGAACACCAGCGTGCCAAAGTATTGGCGGGTTCGATTGTCCAGGATCTAAAATCGGACCTGGTAGAAATCGATCGCGTGATTGGAACCTCGGATACGATTATGATGAACAACAACATCCTCATCGCCGAACTCAACAAACCCCGCGAATTGCAGAACGATTCGATCATCCATAGGAACGGACTCCAAAAAATCGCGTATTTTAATGTCTTCGATCCCAGCATGGGCAATTATGAACAAGTCAAATATTCGGGTGCGCTGCGTTATTTCAAACCCAAAATAGTCAATGAGCTTACGGCTTATGAAACCAACAAAAATTACCTGCTCAAAATGGCGAGCACTTACTTGAATTTCCACAACATGACATTGACGCCATTTTGCCTGCAGCATGCCAACCCGAGATTCGTCGACGCCATTACCAACAAAAAACCGATTCCGCACCCGATTTTCACCAAAGCGCCCACCCCCGAATTGCTCGACCAGATCTACCGGTATGCACTCTATGTGAACGCCCGGAACAAACAACAGATTTTGATCACGAAGAGGCACGCCCTGCGAACCCAGAAACTGATTAAGCTGCTGACCGAAAATTATGAGCTCGAGGAAAATCCGCCAACGCATTAATCCTAAAAAAGGCGCTAAACGATCGGTAAATTTAACCGCAAAGTAAAAACCAAGTTTCCGCAAAGACCGCAAAGCTTTGAAAACTTTGCGTAAAACTTTGCGTCCTTTGCGGTAAAAAAATTGAAATCTTCGTAACTTTGAAGTTATAAATTACAACGATGACCTTCACCAAAACCACCGAACAATCCTCCCACTACGAATCGCTCGAAAAAATGCCCGTAGCCGAATTGCTTTCGAGCATCAACAAAGAAGACAAGACCGTTCCGCACGCCGTCGAAAAAGCATTGCCGCACATCGAAGCGCTGGTGTTGCAGATTGTCGCGCGCATGAAAAACGGCGGTCGTCTGTTCTACATCGGTGCCGGAACTTCGGGAAGATTGGGGATTGTGGACGCGTCTGAATGCCCGCCCACGTTTGGCGTACCGTTCGATCTCGTCAACGGCATCATCGCCGGCGGTGACAAAGCCATCCGTCGCGCGGTAGAAAACGCCGAGGACGACGCCGATCAAGCGTGGAAAGATTTGTCCGGATTCGACATCAACACCAACGATGCCGTCATCGGGATTGCCGCATCGGGCACGACGCCTTATGTCATCGGCGGACTCGAAAAATGCAACGAAAACGGAATTTTAACCGGTTGCATCACGTGCAATGAAGGAAGTCCGCTCGCCTTGACCGCGCAATTTCCGGTCGTTGTTGTCGTCGGACCAGAATTCGTGACAGGAAGTTCGCGCATGAAAGCCGGAACCGCACAGAAACTTGTTCTCAATATGATTTCGACTGCGACCATGATCCAGCTCGGACGCGTCAAAGGCAACAAAATGGTCGACATGCAACTGAGCAACAACAAACTCGTAGACCGCGGCATCAAAATGATCATGGGCGAAATTCCGGTTTCGTATGAAGACGCGGCCGAATTGCTCGACAAATACAAAAGCGTGCGCAACGCCGTAGACAATTACAACGCCGACAAATTCAATCTGTAGAAAGGGACAAGGGAAAGGCAGAAGACTTTCACCATTTATCAAAGAAATCACAATCTGTCGCACCAACTCATCACTCATAATTTATAACTCATAACTCAAAAGTGCACACCAACCGCGACATTCTCAACAAAGGCATCAAATACCTCGCCTGGGCGCTGCCGATGTTTTTCATCGGGCCGAGCGTGATTTACAACGCATTCCAGAACAAGCAAACCGCATGGCATTATCTCGTGCTGGCCGTCGGGATTGCGATTTGTTTCTTCGCCGTTTTCTTTATGTTCAAAGGATTGAATACGATCATGAAAAGCCTTTTCGGAAAATGACGCAAGACCTGATCAATATCGACAAGACGTATGAGAAAGTCGTTTTCTTTGGCGACCGGCTCAACAACCGCGAGTTCGACGGCTGCGTGTTCCGCAATTGCGATTTTTCGGGAACGACGTTCTTTGAATGTGTGTTTATCGATTGTGAATTCTTCGACTGCAACCTGGCCATGGCGAAATTGCCGGCGACAAGTTTGAAAACGGTCATTTTCCGCGAATCCAAAATGCTCGGGATTCGGTTTGACGAATGCGACGATTTTTTATTTTCCGTCAATTTCACCGATTGTACGCTCGATTATTCGTGGTTTTCGAGAAAGAAAATGCCGAAGACACGTTTCGATCATTCCTCACTCAAAGGCGTAAATTTTGAAAATACCGATCTGACATCCTCGATTTTCGACCATTGCAATCTTGAGGAAGCCGTGTTCGATTCGTCCAATTTGACGGGTGCCGATTTGACGACGGCGTATCATTTTCGCATCGACCCCGAATTGAATACGATCAAGAAAGCCCGATTCTCGATTTCGGGAATTCCCGGATTGCTCGATAAATACGACATCAAAATAGAATAATTATGGAAATGAACGCTTCTTTTCTCGACAGCGCGACCAAGCAATTCCTGTATTACAAGGCTTTGGGGGAGAAAGCGATGGCGCAACTCGAACCCGAACAGCTTTCCGTTTCGGTCAACGAGGATACGAACAGCATCGCGGTCATCGTCAAGCACATGGCCGGAAACATGTTGTCGCGTTGGACGGATTTCCTGACTTCCGACGGCGAAAAGGAATGGCGCGACCGCGATGCAGAATTCGAAAACACGCTTGAGACAGCCGCCGAAATCATGGCGTTGTGGCAAAAAGGCTGGCAATGTTTGTTTGATGCGCTGGCTGGTTTGCAACCCGAACAGATGACCGACATCATCTACATTCGTAACGAAGGCCATACCGTGGTGGAAGCGATCAATCGGCAATTGGCGCATTATCCATACCATGTGGGACAAATTGTTTTTTATGCGAAGCAGTTGAAGGCTTCGGAATGGGACAGTTTGTCGATCCCGAAAAACAAATCCAATACTTACAATGTCGGTAAATTTTCAAAGGAGAAAATCATCAGGCATTTTACGGACGAGGAACTCAAGAAATTTAACGACGATTTAAAATGATACGATAAACCCTAGCCCGGATGGCAGCGGAAATCCTTTTCGCTTCGCGCGAGATTCCTCGTTTTCACTTGGAATGACAAAGCGAAAAGATTGCAGCGTACAGCCGGAAACAGCTCCTAATAAAAATGAAAAAATATTTACTTTATATTTCGCTTATCACACTTGCCTCGTGTTACAATGTCGAGCGCAATTGCAAGGATTTCAAAACCGGAACGTTCCAATCGCAGATTACGATAAACGGTGTCAAGCATGAAACGACAACGATTCGCACCGACAATATGGTGGTTGAAACGTACAAAGGCAAAACCGATACGTCGTCGATTCGTTGGGTAAACGATTGCGAATATGTATTGCGCAAAATGAATCCCAAAACAATGGCAGAAAAGCGCGCCATCACGATTAAAATTTTGACTACCTCGGAAAAAACCTATACTTTTGAATTCGGGACTGTGGGCAATGACAAAAAGCAAAAAGGCACGGCTACCCGAATCAATTAAAACACTTTTATGGAACTTTTATCGAATCCGAATGCGTGGATCGCATTGCTTACCCTCACTTTTTTAGAGATTGTCCTTGGAATCGACAACATTATTTTTATCTCGATCGCAACGGGAAAATTGCCGCAAGAAAAGCGCAAGCGCGCAACGAAAATCGGGATGTTTTTGGCGATGTTCATGCGCATCGCATTGCTGTTTGGGATTACGGTGCTGATTGCGATGAAAAAACCGTGGTTCAGTTTCGACTGGGGCTTCATCAGCGCCGGCGTTTCGGGACAGGGCATCATCTTACTGCTGGGCGGCCTGTTCCTGATTTACAAGAGTACGAAAGAAATCCACGAAAAGGTCGATGAAAAAGGCGAAGAGGAAAAGGAACTCGGCAAATCGGCCAAGACGACTTTTCAAAGTGTGATCATCCAGATCATCCTGATCGATTTGGTGTTTTCATTTGATAGTATTTTGACGGCCGTCGGAATGACCAATGGCGTGGAAGGCGCGTTGTACATTATGATTGCCGCCGTGATCATTTCGGTTTTGATCATGATGCAGTTTGCGGTGCCGGTCGGGAATTTCGTCAACCGGAATCCGTCGATCCAGATTTTGGGGTTGTCGTTTCTGATCCTGATCGGATTCATGTTGATCACCGAAGCGGCGCATCTGTCCAACGCACTCATTTTCGGAAACCATGTAACGCCGGTCCCGAAAGGATATCTGTATTTTGCAATTGCATTTTCATTGCTGGTCGAAGTACTCAATATGAAAATGAAGAAAAAGAAATGAGCCAATTAAAATACCAGCCTTGAATTTATTCAGGGCTTTTTTTCGGAAAAAGATATAAGAATCGACCGAAAAGGTGTAACCCGCTACCGGCTTGCTTTTGATACCTTGCCTTAAATTTAAAAAGCAAAAGCCATGAACAAGATATTTTTGATTATCACCGCAACAATGCTTACCATTTCGTGCAAGAACACCAACGAAGCCGGTGTCGCGGGCGATCCGCAACAAGCCACCATCGATTCGCTCAAAATGGAAATGGACAAACAGAAAGCCGAAATGGCCAAACAAAGAACCATCGATTCGATGAATGCCGTTGCTTCGGCTAAAGCTGAACGCCAACGTCCGGTAATCGTCAACAATACACCAGCCGCAACGCCAGCAGAGCAAAAGAGAAAAGGCTGGAGCGGTGCAGCTAAAGGCGCCGTAATCGGAGCCGGTGTCGGAGCCGTTTCCGGCGCGTTGATCGATAAAGACAAACCGGGCCGTGGTGCCGTAATCGGCGGATTGGCCGGTGGTGGTCTCGGTGCCGGAACGGGCGCGGTGATCGATTCCGAAAAAAAGAAAAAAGAAGAGAATAAGTAACTAATGTGCTTATTTTTGTGAAAGCCACGAGTTCCCTAAACGCGTGGCTTTTTTTATGTCCTAAAATAAAGTAATCTGTCCTTCGTCGTCGATTTGGATATCGCCATCACTGGCTGCATCCGAAACCTCGGTATCGCCTGAAACTTCCATTTCTTCGGGAATCACTTCTTCGGGTGCTTCGTAAGGCAACGGTTCGAGCAAGTTGACCTGTTTGAGTTTATCGGCCGTCAATTGATTGCCGAGCGCCTTGAATCCTTTGACCGCGATAAACGCTTCGAGATCGACGGTTTGGTTTTCCTTTTGGCTGCCTTTGACTTTGGTGAACACGAGTTCGGCTACGGGACGGTAATCGGTCGATACGATTTCGAGTTGCGAATTGGGATGTTCGGTGATGAAGATTTCCTCCTTGCCTTCGCTTTCAACCAGGAACCTTTTGACGTAATACCGTTCTTTTTCGCCGTCGAAATAAATCGCCGAGATCGGCTTGTTCGGGATCCATTTTTCAAGCGTCACCATATCGGGATCGAAATGCGTCGTGAGTTCGGGAACTATGACTTTGAGTTTGCCCGTTTGTGCGATCACGAGCAATTTATCATTCGGACGGAATTCGCCGAGCAATTCGCCCCTTCCATCCACATTGAGTTTCTGCACCGTATCGTCGAACCAGATTTTTCGCGGCTTGAGCGTCGAAATCCCTTTTTCCTTGAGTTCGATTTTCTTGATCGGATATTTGCTGACGAGATTCCCTTTGGACGCGCGGCCTTTGATCGCCATATCGGCAAAATCGACGTCCCATTTGAGTTTTTTGATGCTGCCGATCTGGCGCAATAAAATCGTGATGACTTCGGCTTCCCCATTCGGATTGGCCGAAAAATAAAGCACTTGCGATCCCTTATTTTCATTGGTCAGGTCATACACTTTATCGCGCGTGATTCCCGAAACATTGAAACGTTTGATGTAGGCCGGGCCCGACTTTCCGTCGCGGTAAATCATGTTGTAAATCGTGCGCTTGTCGCTTTTGTCGAACACGGCCAGATGGATGATGTCCTTGCCGACAAACGTCTTTTCGGAAACTTTGGTGACCAGCATGCTGCCGTCGCGCAGGAATACGATCAGATCGTCAATGTCGGAACATTCTGCTACAAATTCATCTTTTTTGAGACTCGTTCCGACGAAACCTTCTTCGCGGTTGACATACAATTTGGTGTTGCGCAAAACCACTTTCGTCGCTTCGATCGTGTCGAAAATGCGCAGTTCGGTTTGGCGTTCGCGGCCTTTGCCGTATTTCTCTTTAAGTCTTGTGAAATAAGCAATCGCATACTCGATCAGATTCGCCAGGTCGTGTTTGACCTGTTCGATGTCGCCTTCGAGCGCGTCGATCTTGTCCTGCGCCTTGTTGCTGTCGTATTTGGAAATGCGCATGATCCGGATTTCCGTCAGGCGCAAAATATCCTCTTCGGTAACGGCGCGTTTGAGGTGTTGGATGTGCGGTTTCAATCCGCCGTCAATGGCTGAAATCACGCCTTCTTTGGTCGTTTCTTCTTCAATCAGGCGGTAAATCCGGTTCTCGATGAAAATGCGTTCGAGCGAAAGGAAATGCCATTGTTCCTCGAGTTCCGACAATTGGATCTCGAGTTCCTGTTTGAGCAATTCCTTGGTGCGTTCGGTGGAAACGCGCAACATTTCGGACACGCCGACGAACCGCGGCTTGTTGTCTTCAATGACGCAACCCAGCGGGGCGACAGAAGTTTCGCAGGCGGTGAATGCAAACAACGCATCAATCGTTTTATCGGGCGAAACGCCTGGAAAAAGGTGGATCAATATTTCGACTTCGGCGGCCGTATTGTCCTCGATTTTCTTGATTTTGATTTTGCCTTTGTCGTTGGCCTTCAGGATGCTGTCGATCAAAGTCGTCGTATTGGTCGAAAACGGAATCTGCGTAATGGCCAACGTCGATTTGTCGACCTGTGCAATTTTGGCGCGCACACGCACACGTCCGCCGCGCATGCCGTCGTTGTAATTCGATACGTCTGCGATTCCGGCGGTTTGGAAATCCGGGAATATTTGGAACGATTTTCCTTTCAATATTTTGATCGACGCATCGATGAGTTCGTTGAAATTGTGCGGCAACACTTTCGTGGACAATCCGACCGCGATTCCCTCCGCGCCCTGCGCCAACAATAATGGGAATTTAACCGGAAGATTGATCGGTTCGGCTTTACGGCCGTCGTACGACAATCCCCAATCGGTGATTTTTGGGCTGTAAATGACCTCAAGTGCAAATTTGGACAGTCGCGCCTCGATGTAACGCGAAGCCGCCGCACCGTCGCCGGTCAGGATGTTTCCCCAGTTTCCCTGGCAATCGATGAGCAATTCCTTCTGGCCGATCTGCACCATCGCGTCGCCGATACTCGCGTCACCGTGCGGATGGTATTGCATCGTATGCCCGACTACATTCGCAACCTTGTTGTAACGGCCGTCGTCAAGTTCCTTGAGCGCGTGCATGATGCGGCGCTGAACGGGTTTGAAACCGTCTTCAATCGCAGGAACGGCGCGCTCTAAGATGACATAGGACGCGTAATCGAGGAACCAATCCTTGTACATTCCGGTTACTTTCGTAATCGTGTCTTCGGGGTTTTCGTCGTTTTCGTAGAAATGTTGTGCGTCGGAAGGTTTTCCTTCGGGCTGGATTTCTTCGTTTGGGTTCAAATCTTCTTCTTCGTCCATATTTTTTTAATTGACAATTGATAATTGACAATTGATAATTATTTGTAAAATCTCTCTTTCTATACTGACCGCAGCCCGGATGGAAGTGGCATCCTTTTTTGCAGAATGCAATAGCGCAAAAAAGATAAAGCGTACAGCAGGAAATGTCTGCCCAATTTTAAACAACGGACTCATTATCAATATCAATTGTTAATTATCCATTAGATTAAACGCTTTCTGCCAATTTCTTATCCTCGATCGCATCGATTTCCACCTTCAGATTGTTGATGATGAATTCCTGGCGGTCGGGCGTGTTCTTGCCCATGTAAAATTCGAGCAGCGTTTCGATCGATGTCGCGCCGTCGAGCATGACCGGATCGAGCCTGATGTTGTCGCCAATGAAATGCACGAATTCGTCGGGCGAAATTTCCCCAAGTCCCTTGAATCGCGTGATTTCAGGCTTGGGTTTGAGTTTTTCGATCGCGTCGCGGCGTTCTTCTTCCGAATAGCAATAAATCGTTTCCTTCTTGTTTCGAACGCGGAACAGCGGCGTCTGCAAAATGTATAAATGATTTTCCTTGATCAACTCCGGGAAGAATTGCAGGAAAAAGGTAATCAATAAGAGCCGGATGTGCATGCCATCGACATCGGCATCGGTCGCGATCACGATGTTGTTGTAACGCAGGTTTTCCATGTCGTCTTCGATGTCGAGCGCAGCCTGCAACAGGTTGAACTCTTCGTTTTCGTAGACGATTTTTTTGGTCATGCCATACGAATTGAGCGGCTTACCGCGCAAGCTGAACACCGCTTGGGTTGTGACGTCGCGCGATTTCGTGATTGATCCGGAAGCCGAATCTCCCTCGGTGATGAACAGCGTACTTTCGAGCGATTTGGGGTTTTTCGTATCGGTTAAATGCGTGCGGCAATCGCGTAATTTCTTATTGTGCAGACTCGCTTTCTTTGCGCGGTCTTTGGCCAATTTCCTGATTCCGGACAATTCCTTGCGTTCGCGCTCGGCTTGCAAGATCTTGCGCAACAACGCGTCGGCCACTTCCGAATTCTTGTGCAGGAAATTGTCGAGATTGGTTTTGACGAAGTCGTTGACGAAAGTTCGCACGGATGGCAAACCCGGGCCGATATCGGTCGATCCCAATTTCGTCTTGGTCTGCGATTCGAAAACCGGCTCCATGACTTTGATGCTCACGGCACTTACGATTGATTTGCGGATGTCGGAACCTTCAAACGGTTTGTTGTAAAATTCGCGTATGGTCTTGACGATGGCTTCTCGATACGCAGCCAAATGCGTTCCGCCCTGCGTCGTATTTTGTCCGTTGACGAACGAATAATATTCTTCGCTGTATTGCGATTTGGAATGCGTCATCGCGATTTCGATGTCGTCGCCCTTGAGGTGGATGATCGGATATTCCTGGTCGTCGACGTGGATCGTTTCGCCGAGCAAATCCTTGAGTCCATTCTCAGAATAATATTTTTCGCCATTGTAAATGATCGTCAGACCGTTGTTCAGGTAGCAATAATTCTTGAGCATCTTGACGATGTACTCGTTCCTGTACTTGTAATTCTTGAAAATCAATTCGTCGGGCGTAAAGATCACTTTCGTCCCTTTGCGCTTGGTCGTTTCGATGATGTCTTCTTCGAGCGTGAGATTTCCGGCGTTGAATTCGGCCGCCTTTTGTTTGTCGTCGCGCACCGATTCGACACGGAAATAATTCGACAACGCATTGACCGCTTTCGTACCCACGCCATTCAGACCAACCGATTTCTTAAAAGCCAGCGAGTCGTATTTACCGCCCGTATTCATTTTAGAAACCACATCGACGACTTTGCCCAGTGGAATTCCACGGCCGTAATCGCGTACCGAAACGGTTTTGTCCTTGATCGTGACTTCAATCGTTTTCCCCGCGCCCATCACGAATTCGTCGATACAGTTGTCGATGACTTCCTTGAGCAAGATGTAAATTCCGTCGTCGGGCGAAGAACCATCGCCGAGTTTCCCGATGTACATCCCGGGACGCATGCGGATGTGTTCCTTCCAGTCGAGTGAGCGGATGTTGTCTTCGGTGTATTGATTTTCTAGCATTGGGGATTGTGATATTACTTCGTTCTCCCGAAACTTCGGGACGGGCCATTGCTTTGCGCACTGTCCTCGGGCGTGCTAATATAGTGCACCAATCGTAGAATTGAAAGGCGTTGGCTTTAAAGTTATCAATACGATATTGACAAAGGAAGACGCGCCCTTTGGGCTTTAGACACGCTTCGCTCTGGACGCGCCTTGCAGGCTTTGGATACGTCTAAGGCTATAGACATTTAGACATTACTGACAGAAAATTTAGATGCTTAAGCAAAGTGTGTCCCAAGCAAAGCGTGCTACTTCTCAATCTTATAACTCACCACCGCCTGATTGTCCACATAAATCGTCAAATAACCGCGGCTTCTGGCGTTGAGTGCAATCTCGAATTCGGTTGCGTTTCCTTTTTTGATAGGCTGGATATCGCGCACACGGCCTTCATTGGTGAAAACGTAAGAGATTTTTCCACCCGGAAAATCAATTATCTGAAACGGAATGATGCTCGTTTTGGCAATCGAGATGATGCCGTAAGCCGGCGACGCAAACTCGTAATTGCTTTTGATGTAAGGTCCGTAATACAAAGGAAGTGCGGCAAAATCCTGATCGGTTTTGTCGATCATGAGCAAGCGTTTGTCGTCGGGATAATGGTTCAGGAAAAACACTTCGGGTTCGGTAAAAAAATAGCCGCCGTTGAAATCGTTCTGGAATTTTCCGGTTTGCGTATCGACGCTTCCCGACGCCCAGGTCACATCGATCAGTTTCCACGCATTGCCGATTTTGACGGCGTTCCATTCGTGGTCGCTCGCTTTGGGCAATTTCCCGATTTGCGCCGGATGTGCTTTCGAAGTGCCCAGGATATCGATGCATTTCACCCCAATTTCATCGCAAACAATATGAAACAACGCGGCGTAATCCTGGCACACGCCTTTTTTGGAACGCAACGTTTTTTCGGCATACTCTACACGGTATTTCTGTTCTTTCGCGAGCCGATCGGCTTCGCTCGAATACGAATACGCAATCATGTTGCTGCCGGATTTGTAGGCATTGAGATCGTATCTGATGTTGAACGCAATCCACGTATACGCCGCACGCACTTTATCGGTTTCTGTGGTGAAATCGGTGTTGATTTTTTCTGCGAGTTTCTTCGGATTCGAGAACGATTTTGGGTACGTTTTGACGAGGTCGTCAACTTTGGAATAATCTTGTGAAAACGCTGTCGCAGTTGCAAAAAGCAACAGCAATAATAAGGTTTGAATGTTCTTTTTCATGCCGCTCGTTTGGCAACAATCCTGCCGTAAAATGTTAAGCAATGCTAAAATCGGCGAGTATTTGTTGGAGTTGGTTATCTAACTCGGGGTTAGCGATTTTATTGTTTTCGACGTCGAAATTCTGATAGAATTGCGGCAACGAAAACACTGCCTTGATGTTGGCCCCATAACGCGGCAAATTGTTCTGCGCGATATCGAGTACGCTTTTCCCGCCGCGGCCGCCCGGCGAAGTCGCCATCAATACCATCGGTTTGTTTTGGAATACGTCGTTGCGGATGCGCGACATCCAATCGAAATGGTTCTTGAACGCCGACGAGTAATTGCCGTTGTTTTCCGCCAATGAGAGCAAAATCGCGTCTGCCGATTCTATTTTGGCCAGGAAATCGAGCGATTGTTGCGGTTGTTTGAGCGTCTTTTCGCGATCGACGCTGAACAAAGGCAGTTCATAATCGTTGAGATCGAGAATTTCCACGTCGTCATTTTTGAAGAATGACGCGGCATAAGTGGCGAGTTTTTTATTGATGGATGTGGAAGAATTGCTTCCGGCGAAGGCGATGATTTTCATTTGTGTGGCTGATTAGTGAACAGCAAAGTTACGAATTTACATCTTTATATTGACAGATTGCATGAGGGATGGGAGCGGCATCCTTTTTCATTTGCAAAAATGGAAAAGATAAAGCGGACAGCCCGGTGGCGGCGCGCCACTCGAGGTTCGCCGAACAGGGCGACCAAAATGCGATTGGCTTTTTAAGAGCCAAATGCGAACAGCTTTTGGGAAGCCGACGCATGCCCAAAAAAAATCCGCTCGAAAGCGGACTTTATATAATGACGGAATCGATTAAACGTTGAAACGGAAATGCATCACATCGCCATCCTTCACAATGTATTCCTTGCCTTCCACCCTTAATTTCCCGGCTTCCTTGACTTTGGCTTCGGTACCGAAAGCGACATAATCGTCGTAAGCGATGACTTCGGCACGGATGAACCCTTTTTCGAAATCGGTGTGGATGACGCCGGCAGCCTGGGGCGCGGTCGCCCCGATGTTGATCGTCCAGGCGCGCACTTCCTTGACGCCGGCCGTGAAATAGGTTTGCTGTTTCAATAATTTGTAGGCCGCGCGGATCAGTACCGATGCACCCGGTTCGGTCAGGCCCATGTCTTCGAGGAAAATCTGGCGCTCTTCGTAGCTTTCGAGTTCGGTGATGTCGGCTTCGGCGCCAACGGAAAGTACGATGACTTCGGCATCTTCGTCTTTCACGAGCTCGCGGATTTGATCGACGTAGGCATTGCCTTTTACGGCTGAACTTTCATCGACGTTGCACACGTACAATACGGGTTTTGCGGTGATGAGTTGGAATGATTCCATCAATACTTCCTCGTCGTTATTATTAGGAGTGACGGTCCTGGCGGATTTGGCTTGCAACAAAGCTTCGCGGATGCGGTTCAACAAACCTTGCTCGACCTGCGCTTCCTTGTTGCCGGTTTTGGCGGCGCGGTTGACTTTCTCGAGGCGTTTTTCGACGTTTTCCAAATCCTTGAGCTGGAGTTCGATATCGATGGTTTCTTTGTCGCGGATCGGGTTGACGTTGCCGTCTACGTGAACGATGTTGTCATTGTCGAAACAACGCAGAACGTGAATGATCGCGTTGCATTCACGGATGTTGCCGAGGAATTGGTTGCCGAGGCCTTCACCTTTGGAAGCGCCTTTGACGAGTCCGGCGATGTCGACGATATCCACGGTGGCCATCTGTACGCGTTCCGGCTTGACGAGTTCTTCCAATTTATTGATGCGCGGATCGGGAACGTTGACGACGCCAATGTTGGGCTCGATGGTGCAAAACGGGAAGTTGGCACTTTGCGCTTTGGCATTCGACAAACAATTGAACAAGGTTGATTTTCCGACATTAGGCAATCCGACAATTCCTGCTTTCATAGTATAGATACAGCGTTGCTGCGATTAGTTGTTTTTAAAAAGTGTGCAAATATAAGGCATATTTCTTTTTCAGACGGAATTATATAAAACTAAAAACTAATTGTATAAGCGTTTGCGCAGCACATCGGGTAATTTTGTAACGTAACCAAAAATACAGCGAATCATGAAAAAATTAATTTTAGGAGCAACGGCAATTGTGTTTGCTTTGTCGGCTCAAGCCCAGAATACAAACGTAACCGAAACTTCGAAAACCACGGTAACCACCATAAAAGATTCTGATGGTGCCAAGCAAGTGGTCAAGGAACAAAAAACCTCGGAAGCACAAGACATCAAGTTTAAGGAAACTGCCGGAGATCCATTGAACAAAGAGATGCAGGTGACACCTACGCAGGTAACATCAGTTACGCAAATCACAAATCCTGACGGATCGACCCGAACCGTAAGCACTGATCGTTCTGCTGTTTACAATTCACCGTCCGGAAAAAAATATACACTGGCTTTGGATCCAATGGGCTACAGGGTTACTTCGGATGAATTGAAAAAACCGGCTTTGCTTAGGATGACTTCAACCAACAGTTATATTTATCGATCAAAAGATGTTACTTCTGTAGGTTATTTCGATACAAACGGAGATTTTGTACTTGAAAGCTACGATGACAAATCGGATAAAGTAACCATCCAAAAGTTCACCAAGGCAAAATAATAAAGAAATTTGCTATGAAAAAAAAATCCCGAATGTAACGTTCGGGATTTTTTTTATTCGTTGTGGAGAAACGCTTGTCGATTCAGCAAGGTTTCATCGCTTTCAACATGTGAATCATCCGGCACGCAACAATCGACCGGGCAAACGGCTGCACATTGTGGCTCGTCATGAAACCCTTTGCATTCGGTGCATTTGGATGGGACGATGTAATAAATATCGTCCGAAACCGGAATTTGCGGCTCTTCGGCATCGACTTCCTCACCCGAAGGCAAAATGACTTTCCCGCGCAACGAGGTTCCGTCTTTGTAACGCCAATCGTCGGCGCCTTCGTAGATGGCCGTGTTTGGGCATTCGGGTTCGCAGGCACCGCAGTTGATGCATTCGTCTGTTATGATAATGGCCATTTCTTTTCAGTTATGAGTTATGAATTATAAGTTATGAGTTTTACAAAACTTTTCCCTTATAACTTAATATAGCTTATTTTTGCAGCAAAATTACGTCCAAAACAATTCATACGCAAATCAAAATGAACACACTTGAAGCCAGAAAAAATATTTTTGTCGCGCTTGGGAAATTCCTGGGCCAATTTTCTGAACAACAAAGCGTGAAACAAGAAGATGTGCGCCACAATGACTTGTTTTTCGATGAGTTTTTACAACTGATCGAACTGTCGCAATCGCACAACGGCTGGTACACGCCCGAACAGGTTTATTTCGCCATCGATTCGTGGGCGAAAGCGCTGACGAAAGAAAAGCTGGACCAATGGCTTTCTCGGTATGATTTGGAAAACGTAACGCCCAAAACGGTGGGCTTGATTTTGGCCGGAAATATTCCGCTTGTCGGGTTTCACGACTTCCTTTCCGTCTTGATGGCCGGACACAGGGCTTTGATCAAAACTTCTTCCAACGACCAGCATCTGCTGCCTTTTCTGGCCAAATACCTGATTGCACTCGAGCCTGAACTTCAAGATTTGATCACTTTCGTGGACGGCAAACTCGAAAATTTCGACGCCGTCATCGCTACCGGAAGCAACAATACGGCACGTTATTTCGAATATTATTTCAAGGACAAACCCGCGATTATCCGCAAAAGCCGCAATTCGGTTGCAGTTTTGAATGGCAGTGAAACGCCTGAACAAATGGTATCGTTGGGCGAAGATATTTTCCGTTATTTCGGATTGGGCTGCCGCAACGTATCCAAAATATTCGTACCCAAAGGCTACAACTTCGATCTGTTTTTCAATGCGATGTATGAATACCGCGACGTGATCAAATATGAAAGATACGCCAACAATTACGATTACAACAAGGCGGTTTTTCTGATGAGCAATTTCAAATTACTCGACAATGAATTCCTGACGATTAAGGAAGATTCGAGTTATGCATCGCCGATTTCGAGCGTGTTTTATGAATTTTACGATAACCTATCCGATATTAAAATGCGATTGGAAGCCGACAAAGATCAAATTCAATGCGTGGTTTCGAATGATCTGATTGCCAATGACATTCCGTTTGGAAAGACGCAAAAGCCGGAACTTTGGGATTACGCGGATGATGTGGATACGGTAGATTTCTTGACGAAAATTTAAACTTAAGCAAATATTCACTACAACGTTTTTGTTAATAACATCGGATAAATCTTTGCAAAAGGGTTTAGCGTTTCTGTTTGTATTTCCGAAATTTGTCGCTCAATTTTTCGACCATGAAGAAACACAATTACAGCGCGGGACCGTGCATTTTGCCACAGGAAGTTTTTGAGAAATCGGCGGCAGCCATCCTCAATTTCAACAATTCTGGTTTGTCAATTCTCGAAATTTCGCACCGCAGCAAGGATTTTGTGGCCGTGATGGAAGAAGCGCGCGCACTCGCACTCGATTTGCTCGGACTTACCGGAAAAGGGTATCAGGCTTTGTTCCTGCACGGCGGCGCGAGCCTCGAATTTCTGATGACGCCTTACAACCTGATGACCAAAGCCGGAAAAGCGGCCTATCTCGAAACAGGAACCTGGGCGCAAGGCGCGATCAAGGAAGCCAAAGCATTTGGAGAAACCGTAATCGTTGCTTCTTCTAAAACAGACAATTTCACTTACATTCCAAAAGACTACGCTATTCCGGCCGATGCCGATTATTTCCATTGCACGTCGAACAATACGATTTTCGGGACACAGATGAAATCGTTCCCCGAAGTGACAATCCCGATGGTGTGCGACATGAGCTCGGATATCTTTTCACGCCAAATCGACTTTTCGAAATTCGACCTGATTTATGCGGGCGCCCAGAAAAACATGGGTCCGGCGGGCGTCACGCTCGTCATTGTCAAAGAATCGATTTTGGGAAAAACGGGAAGGTCGATTCCGAATATGCTCAATTTCGAGCAGCACATCGAAAAGGAAAGCATGTACAATACGCCGCCTGTTTTTGCGGTTTACACGTCGCTTTTGACGTTGCAATGGCTCAAAAATCTGGGCGGGATTGCAGCGATTGAAAAAATAAACAATGCCAAAGCCGAACTGCTGTACAATGAAATCGACCGCAATCCGTATTTTCGCGGCACGGCAAATACAGAAGACCGCAGCGTGATGAACGCGACATTCCTGCTCGAAGACGAATCGCAGGCAGCGGTTTTCGACGAGATGTGGAAAGCGGCAGGGATTTCCGGTATCGCCGGACACCGATCGGTGGGCGGTTACCGCGCGTCGATATACAATGCGTTGCCGCTCGAAAGCGTCCAGGTTTTGGTAGACGTGATGCAGGAATTTGAACGGAAAATTTCCGGTTAAGACAGGCCGCGGCCCGGATAGCAGCGGCATCCTTTTGCGGAGTTTACGAAGCAAAAGATAAAGCGGATAGCCGGAATTGTCCGCCAAAGCGATTAAACAATCAACGATTAAACGATTAAACAAAATGAAAGTACTAGCCAACGACGGCATTTCCAAAAGCGGCATCAAGGCGCTCGAGAAAGGCGGATTTGAAGTGATCACGACCAAAGTCGCACAGGAACAAGTGGCCAATTATATCAATGCGAACCACATTTCGGTGGTTTTGGTGCGCAGTGCGACGAAAATAAGACAGGACATCATCGATGCGTGCCCGGGGCTCAAAATCATTGGGCGCGGCGGCGTCGGGATGGACAATATCGATGTGGATTATGCGCGTTCGAAAGGCGTCCATGTGATCAATACGCCGGCTTCGTCATCGGAATCGGTGGCCGAACTCGTGTTTGCGCATTTGTTTACGGGCGTGCGGTTTTTACAGGATTCGAACCGGAACATGCCGCTCGAGGGCGACACCAATTTCGAAGGCTTGAAGAAAGCGTATGCGAACGGAATGGAATTGCGCGGCAAGACTTTGGGCATTATCGGTTTTGGGAGGATTGGGCGCGCGGTAGCGAAAATCGGGCTCGGAATGGGAATGAAAGTCATTGCGTCGGATAAATTCGTGGGCAATGCCGAGATCAAGGTCGATTTTTACAACGGGCAATTCATCAACGTCGACATCAAGACCGAACCGATGGAAGATATTTTCAGGCATTCGGATTTCATCACGCTGCACGTTCCGGCGCAGGACGGCTATGTGATTGGCGCCGAAGAACTCGAGGCGATGAAGGACAATGTGGGACTGATCAATTGCTCGCGTGGCGGTGTGATCAATGAGGTGGCTTTGCTCGATGCGTTGGAATCTGGGAAAGTCTTGTTTGCCGGGCTCGACGTGTTTGAGGAAGAACCCACGCCGGCAGTCCAGGTTTTGATGCATCCGAAGATTTCGATGACGCCGCACATTGGCGCTGCGACGTTGGAAGCGCAGGACCGCATTGGCACTGAACTCGCTGAGCAAATAATTAGCTTGCTCAAGACGGAATCGTAGTTTTTTTTTACCGAAAGAGCCGTTTTTTACCGCAAAGCGCACAAAGTATTGATGCAAAGAGAAGAAGTCTTTCAATCTTTGCGAATTCTTTGCGCACTTTGCGGTCAATTTTTGATGTGTTAAATAACAGATCCCTCCCAACCTTTCCTGCTCATTTTGTTACCTTTAGTGTAAATTAAAAGTCATGGGGAAGTTATTGTACATTTCAGTTATTATTGCAGCGGTGATCGCTTGTTCGTCGGCTGCTAAGGCTCCGATTCCGAATCTTGACCGAAAGGCGATTGCCCACAACGATACCATTAAAATTGCCAATGATTCGCTCGAATATGAAGTGATGATCATCGATTCGAAATTCAACACCTGGCTCGCGAGCCGCGCCAAACCGCGCAATTATTACGGACTCACGATGATGGAAACGCGCAATTATTGGTTCATCAGCGAATACAACCGCCGCGTGCTCGATCCGTACCGTTACCGTCCGGAACTTTATGAGATGCGCATCGATTATGATCCGAATATTCGCTACGGTTACGAGGTCAATTATTTGCTGTATAATTATTTCCTGTATTTTCAACAGGAATACAAGCAGAAATTATAGAAGCAACTGTTATCTTTGTGGCAGTTGAAAAATTATGCAGAAACTAAAAACACGTTGGGGCATCCGGTCGAACTTCCAGTTGGTGGTCATTTTTATCGTGTTTGCGATCAATGGTTCGGCTTCGGCTAAAATCGGGATTTTCTTGATGAATTGTATCGGACTCACCAAAGAAAACATGCAGCCCGTTTTGTTCTACATCGTTGCCGGAATCTTGATCTTACCGCTTTATCCGTTGTTGCTGATGGCCGTCGGATGGGTTTTCGGGCAATCGGAATTCTTCTTCCCTTTCGCAAAAAAAATGCTGAACCGGATTTCTTTCGGGCTGCTTTTCAGAAAATAATTTTTTTTAACGCAAAGGACACAAAGTTTTTAACGCAAAGTGCGTCGAGTTTCGCTTTGTAACTTTTGCGAAGACTTAGCGCACATGGCGGTCATTTTTTTTCCTTCTTTTTTCCGTAAATATTTTTTTTACCGCAAAGACACAAAGTTTTTAACGCAAAGTGCGTCGAGTTTCGCTTTGTAACTTTCGCGAAGACTTAGCGCACATGGCAGTCATTTTTTTTTCCTTCTTTTTTCCGTAAATATTTTTTTTTACCGCAAAGACACAAAGTTTTTAACGCAAAGTGCGCCAAGTTTCGCTTTGTAACTTTGCGAAAAAACTTAGCGTACTTTGCGGTTAAACTTTACTTTCCTTTTTCCTTATCCCTTTTCACTACCTCGTATCAAATACGTGTAAATCCACATCATCGTAAACGACGGGATAAAATCGGTAAACGGAAATAACTCTTCCAGAAATGTAAACACTCCGGCCACTTTCCCCGCCGAACCTTTGTACATCCTCGCGATCAGCACACCGGCGATCGGCGCCCAGATCACATCGGCAAATTCGCCTATCCCGGGAATCGTAAACGACAGCATTCCGATGCAGTCATACAATAAACCGAGCAGTAAATCCTTTTGCTTGTTGGCCTGAATCGGCAATTTGTTTTCCATCTTACAGTTTTTTCGGCCCGCTTTGCAAATTGGATGCCATTATTTGGTGAGCTGCCCGAATGCCGAATGTACTTTTTCGATTTTTGGCGTAATCACATATGTGCAATATCCCGCGTCCTTGTTGCGGTTGTAGTAATTCTGGTGGTAATCCTCGGCCACATAAAAAACGGATGCAGGCGACAATTTGGTTACCAGTCTTTTTCCGTACGTATTGGCCTGGTTGAGTTGGTCGACGTATGCCTGCGCCGCCTCACGTTGCTGCTCATTGTGGTAAAAAATCTCGCTGCGGTATTGTGTTCCGACGTCATTGCCTTGTCTGTTGATGGTGGTCGGGTCGTGCGTCGCAAAAAAGATGCGCAGCAAGGTTTCGTAGTCCAGTTTCTGCGGATCGAAAACAATCTCGATCGCTTCCGCATGGCCGGTTTCGCCGGTGCAAATATCCTTGTAAGTCGGATTGACCGTTCGTCCGCCAATGTAACCCGATTGTACTGATTGGACGCCATCGAGTTCTAAAAAAACAGCTTCGGTACACCAAAAACAGCCGCCTGCAAATGTCGCTTTTTCTGTAATATTCATGATACGTGGAGTTAAATTCCCACAAAATTAGTCGATTAATAAATGTTGGTCGTCGGCCTTAACTAAATTTTATCAGTACGCACCAAAGAAACCGCGGCCAATGATTTCAAACTACCCAAATTGTTCGTTTCTTTGTAAAAATTGTTCCCATGATCCAGGCCAAAAACATCAATAAATATTACGACCAGCTGCACGTACTCAAAGGCGTCGATTTGCACATCAGGAAAGGCGAAATCGTTTCGATCGTCGGTGCGTCGGGTGCCGGAAAAACGACGCTACTGCAGATTCTGGGCACGCTCGACCATCCGCATGCCGATCACAACCTGGAACTTTTGATCAATGGCGAAAACGTGCTTCAGATGAGCGATAAATCATTGTCGAAATTCAGGAACCTGAACCTCGGTTTCATCTTTCAGTTCCACCAATTGCTGCCCGAATTTACCGCTTTGGAAAATGTGTGCATTCCGGCTTTTATCGCCAACCGTTCGAAATATGATACGGAAACCGAAGCCAGGCGGCTGCTGCATTACCTCGGGCTTTCGCACCGCGTAGACCACAAGCCAAGCGAACTTTCGGGCGGCGAACAGCAACGTGTGGCCGTGGCGCGCGCCTTGATCAACCAGCCGGCGGTAATTTTTGCCGATGAGCCTTCGGGGAATCTCGATACGGCCTCTGCCGAAAATCTGCACCAGTTGTTTTTCAAATTGCGCGATGAATTCGGGCAAACGTTTGTGATCGTGACGCACAATGAGGATTTGGCGAATATGGCCGATCGGAAACTCGTCATGGTTGACGGAAAAATCAGCAATTGACGCAACTAAATCCGTTCTTCCGACTCTTTTAGGAAAGCCTTATATGAAATCACGCCTAATTCTGCTGTTATTGTCTTTACTGATGTCGTCCTGCGCAACATTTTTTGGCGGCAAAACCTACCAGATGAAAGTGTGCGCGGTACAACCCAACAGCAGCCTTACAGTTTACGATTCGACGTATCAATTGCCGGCCAAAATCAAAGTCAAACGTTCGATCGCCGACTTGCCTATCACACTCAAAACCGACAGCGTCCAAAAAGATTTCATCCTCAAGGCATCGCCGAGCCGGATGACCATTTTGGCCAATTTGCCTTACATGTACCTGATGCCGGTGGCTTATACGGTCGACCATTACACGCAGAAAAGGTATTATTACGGTGACAATCTGGTGTTGGACGCCAACGATTCTGAAACGGTTTTGAACAAAGGCTTCTTCCCTGCTTTCAGCCACAAGCTTTATGATTATCTGCAGACGCCGTATCCCGGAAAAAAAGGCCAGGTCAATTTGGTTTTGGGCAGCCCTTTCCAGAACAATCTGTACATGGACAATGCTTATGGCGCCAAGGATTACAACTTTTTTGGCGGCGCGAAAGTCGGATTTGAATATTTTTACGCCGATAATCGATATTGGAGCTTGAGTGCTGGTTATGTGCGCGGTGTCGTTTTCAAAGGCAGCATCGACGGCGGCGACGGCAGCGATCCGGAAGCGTATACCGACCCACATTCGCTTTCTTTTGAATTCAAGAACAATTATGCGCACAAGCGATTGACGTTTGGTTACGGACTCAACTACAGCATCAATTCGCTGTTGTACGGCCGCGAAAATTTGGAGCGAAGACCGAAAGGCAACACTTCAGATATCATCAAAACCAATTTTTATAGTTATACGGCCGGGCTTGCGGTGAGTACGCATTTCAGGTGTTGGAGGAAAATGTATTTTGGCATGAATTACCGTCCGAATTTATTGTTGCTCGAACACGACAATGCCAAATTCCACTATGAACACCTGATCAGCCTTGAATTGTTGTTTAAATTGCGCATCAAAAAATAATGAAGCATCCCGAACTGAAATCATTCCTCGACGAAAAAGCCGAATTGTACAACAATCCGAATTTCATCGAAAGCGACCCGATCCAGATTCCGCACCTTTTTTCTGCAAAGGAAGACATCGAAATCGCCGGATTCCTGGCCGCGACGATTGCATGGGGAAACCGCAAGATGATCATCCAGAATTCGCACAAGATGATGGATTTGCTCGGCAATGCACCGTACGATTTTGTGATGTCGCATTCGGAAAATGATTTGGAACGGCTTGAAAATTTCGTACACCGAACGTTCAACGGCACCGATTTCTCGACATTCATCACCGGATTGAAACACATTTACGAAAACCACGGCGGACTCGAATCGATCTTCACCAAACACCAGAACGAAGCCGGTTTGCAAACCAGCATTTCCGAATTCAAGAAGGCGTTTTTCGAAATCAACCACCAGAACCGTGTGCAAAAGCACATTTCCGATCCGATGAACAATTCGGCCGCCAAGCGCATCAACATGTATCTGCGTTGGATGGTACGCGACGACAGCAAAGGCGTCGATCTCGGCATCTGGAAGAACATTTCGCCCGCGTTGCTGTCCTGCCCGCTCGACGTGCATTCAGGGAATGTGGCGCGCAAACTGGGTTTGTTGTCACGCAAACAGAACGACGGAAAAGCTTTGGCCGAACTCGACGCGAAACTGCGTGCACTTGACCCGAACGATCCGGTGAAATACGATTTTGCGTTGTTTGGTTTGGGTGTTTTTGAGAAATTCTAGACGATATTATTGAGCCAGTCCAAAGTCACGGGCTTTGAAATAAAACTCTTGACCGTCGCATATTCCTTCGCTTTTTCAATTTCCCTGACATCGATCGACGACGAAATAATGTAAATGCGCAATTGGTCCTTAAAATGCAGTTTTTCGACTTCATCGAGGAATTGCCAGCCGTCGAGCACGGGCATATTGAGGTCGAGGAAAATCAAGTCGGGCAATAATTGGCTTCGTTCGTATTGGTTGACCAAAATCTCGATCGCTTCCAAACCATTGCTGATGTTGATGACTTCTTCAAAATGCCGCGTCTTCTGCAGCAGTTTGCGCAGTACGAACACAAAGATTTCGTCGTCGTCGATGACGTAAGTGAGTGCGAACTTTGCCATCACAAAACGACTTTAAAGATGGATCCTTTTCCGGGTTCGCTTTCCACACCGATCGTTCCGCCCAAAGCCTCGACATGATTTTTGCTCATGAACAATCCGAGCCCGACCGCATCTTCATTGCCATGAAACGTTTTGTACATCCCGAAAATCTTGTTGCGGTTCTTGACCAAATCAATGCCACGGCCATTGTCCCTGACGAGGATTTCTGTTTTGGCGTTTGCTCTTTTGGCGGTAATTTCGATTTCTGGATTGCGGCCAGACGCCTTGTATTTGATCGCATTCGTGACCAGGTTGAACATGATGCTTTCGAAATAAGACGGGATGGTCCTGATTTCCATATCGTCTGGCACATTGATCTTGATCGAAGTGTTTTCCTTCTTGATGATGCCGTTTACGCCGAGCAACGTCTTTTCGATTTCGCATTTGAGGTTGAGCCTGACCTTGCTTTCCTTCGAACCCAATTGGATGCTGATGGTTTCGTTCAGATAATGGATCGTTTCCGACAATTTATTGTTGCTCTCCTTGAGCAGTTTGAAGTATTCGATTTTTTCGTCTTCGTCCAGCGTATCGTCGATCAGATCCAGAATCATCGACATATTGCTCGTATTCGAACGGATGTTGTGCGAAATGATGTACGTGAAATCGAGCAATTTCTCATTGAGCTTTTTCGAAATGGCATACAGTTTTTCAATCTGGCGTTCGCTTTCGCGGTGGCGGCATTGCTCTAAGAGCAACATCATGATATCGGCGGCGGTGCGTGCAAAAGCCAGATCAGGCTCCGACCAGTCCTTTTGTGCGTTGCAATTTTCACAACACAGTACGCCGATCAGTTTGCCGTTTTCACGGATCGGGAGATCTAGCATATCGGAAATGCAGCGCGGAACCAGATACGTTTCGGTCAATTCTTTTGTAAACTCGTTCGTACGTGCATCGTTGGCTACGACCGCAATGCCATCCTTGAGCGCATTGAAATAAACGGGAAGTTCACTGGCATGCAGATCCTTGTCGGTGGTATGTTTGCCGGTTGCATCGTCGTAAAGATTCTGGCAAACGAGCTTGTCTTTGAGGATTTTCCAAAAACTGACGCGCCCAATGTCAAGTCCCTTGGCAATGGTTTCGGTAATGCTTTTGTAAATATCAGCAATCGAATCGTAATCACTGAGCGAAGATTTGTACAATTTCGCCAGCAAATCGAAATGATTCTGCGTAAACAACAAGTCGTTACTGATTTTGCTTTGGCCCATCGGAAAAGATTTAAGACAATATGAATTTTACCGAAAATTAACATTAATATTTAATACCACAATGTTAGGAATGGTTAAATATTGTTTATTTAAAAATATTCTCGCTAAAAAAATATAAATATGTTATTATCTATATCGATAACCATAAAATTAGGATGCGTACCTTTGCACAAAATAAATGCAGATGTCCACTTTCGAACAATTCAACCTCCCCAAATCCGTACAAAAAGCGATCGATGAACTGGGATTTTCAACACCTACGCCCATCCAGCAAAAATCCTTTTCGGTCATCATGTCGGGACGCGATATGATGGGCATCGCGCAAACCGGAACGGGAAAAACATTCGCGTATTTATTGCCGTTGCTCAAACTTTACAAATTCACGCCTACCGAAACGCCCAAAATCGTCGTCTTGGTCCCAACGCGCGAACTCGTCGTACAAGTCGTCGAAGAAGTCGAAAAACTGACCAAATACATGTCGGTTCGCACACTCGGGATTTACGGCGGCGTCAACATCAACACGCAAAAAACCGCGGTTTACCACGGAATTGACATCTTGGTCGGAACGCCCGGCCGCGTCATGGATTTGGCGCTCGACAATGTCATCCGCTTCGATGAAACCCAAAAACTGGTCATCGACGAATTCGACGAAATGCTCAATCTCGGTTTCCGGCCGCAGCTGACTTCGATTTTGGCGATGATGAAATCGAAACGCCAGAACATCCTTTTTTCGGCAACGATGACCGATGAAGTCGACGCTGTACTCAACGATTTTTTCGATTTCCCGGAAGAAGTAACGCTTTCGGCCTCGGGAACGCCGCTCGAACAGATCACGCAGATCAGCTACAATGTCCCGAATTTCAATACGAAAATCAACCTGCTCAAATATTTGCTCGAAAAAGACGGATCGATGGAACGCACCCTGGTTTTTGTCAACAATAAAAAGATCGCCGACATGCTGCACGAGCGCATCGACGCTGATTTTCCGGAGCAGTTTGGCGTCATCCATTCGAATAAATCGCAGAATTACCGACTCAATACGATGGCTACTTTCCAGGAAGGTGGATTGCGCGGCCTGATTACCACCGACATCATGGCGCGCGGACTCGACATTTCGAACATTTCGCACGTCATCAATTTCGAAATGCCCGAAATGCCCGAACAGTACATGCACCGCATCGGGCGAACGGGCCGTGCCGACGCTACCGGAATCGCGCTCAGTTTTGTTACGCCGCGCGAGGAGGAAATGAAAATCGAGAGCGAATTGTTGATGGAAATGGAAATCGACATCGAACCGTTACCCGAAACGCTCGAAATTTCCATGCTGCTGATTGGCCCCGAAAAGGAAAAAGAGAAAGTCAAGTTTCTGATGAAAAAGCCCAAGATCAGCGATGCAGGCGCGTTTCATGAAAAATCCGACAAGAATAAAAAAGTCAACCTCGGCGGTCCCGGAAAGACGAAAAAGAAAACGGGTTCGGTGAACCGGAATTTGTTGCGCGAGCAGAATAAGAAGCGCAATAAAAAGAAATGATGAATGGTGAATTATGAATTGTAAATGCCCAGAGGCAAAATTCACAATTCAGAAAACACCAAACAAACCGGCGCACACAATTCCATCTTCTTTCCACTATTGGTAAGCAATCCTGTCGTTTGATCGCGTTTAAAAATCACCACTTCATTCGTATATTGGTGCGCGACCAAAACGAAATTCCCGCTCGGGTCAATCGCAAAATTGCGCGGGCCTTTTCCACCGGTCGCCAGGATTTCCTTGAGCGTCAGCTTCCCTTTCGAGTCGATTGAAAACACCGAAATCGTATTGGCCTCACCGCGGTTCGTCGCATACAAAAATTTGCCGTCTGGTGAAATATGGATGTCGGCCGCACTCGGCTGGCTTGGAAAATCGGTTGCCACCACCGTCGTTTCCTGGATCCTTCTGAATTTTCCGTCTACATAACCGAAAACCGTCACGGTGCCGTCGAGTTCCTGCAACAGATAAACGAATTTGCCATTGGGTGAAAACGCCAAATGACGCGGGCCGCTTCCGGTTTTGACGGGAATCGTATCTTTGAATTTGAGGATTTCATTGACCGAATTGGCATCATATTGATACAGATAAATGCGGTCGGTTCCCAAATCGTTGGCCAATACATACTTCTTATCGGGCGAAAAATTGAGCTGGTGCACATGCGGACTTTGTTGCTGTTTCTGGATCGAATGCCCTTCGTGCTGGACGATTTGTTTGGCTTTCGACATACTTCCATCTGCATTCTTGCCGAAAACCGAAATGTTTCCGCCCGAATAATTTGCAACGATCACATTCTTATCGTCGTTGATGATGTGGCACGGATCGGCGCCTTCGGCACTTTGCTTGTTGATCAAATCGATTTTGCCGCTTTTGGCATCGAAATTAAAACTGCTCACCGTACTTTCCTTGCCATTTTCATTGACGCTGTAGACTTTCTTGCGGTCGGGCGAAACCGTCAGGTAACTCGGATTGATGACTTTTTTGGACAAGCCCTTGGATTCGAATTCACCTGTTTCCGAATTGAAATCATACACATAAATGCCTTGACTTGGGCACGAATTCGTATATGTCCCGACCAATAGATTGTAATGTTTCTGTGCATTGGCGTATGAAAAGAATAAAATCGAGACGGCAAAAAGCAAATATTTTCTCATGGCAATCGTTTTTTGTAAAAGTAAGTTTTTATTTGCGTCAATCGAAATCAGAAAAAGTTGTATTTTTGACGGGCAAATCCACAACCGTACAGTTGACGATCGGATTAATCTAAAAAATCAGAATGCAGTTCAAACACCCGGAAATTCTCTACTTTCTATTTTTACTGGTCATTCCAATCCTGGTTCATTTATTCCAATTACGGCGCTTCAAGAAAGAATATTTCACGAATGTGCGATTCCTCAAAGAGCTTTCGATCCAAACGCGCAAAAGTTCCAAACTCAAGAAATATCTATTGCTCGCGACGCGATTGTTGTTGCTCGCTTGCGCCATAATCGCTTTCGCACAGCCGTTTTTCAAAGCCAAAGACAGCAACAATGCGACCAACGAAATGTTCCTGATTCTCGACAATTCGTTCAGCATGCAGGCCAAAGGACAGAAGGGCGAATTGCTCAAACGTGCCGTTCAGGAAATACTCGAGAGTGCGCCCGAAAACATGCAGTTTTCAATCATTACGAATTCAGAAAGCTTCTGGAACACCGATGTGAAATCGATCCGCAAGGAATTGCAAAACCTCAATTACAGTGCGACGCCGTTTGCCTTAGACCAACAAATCGCCAAGATCAAATCGCGCAAATCGGTTTTTGACAAAGACATTGTCGTGATTACCGATGCGGTCGGATTGCAGCAAAATCAACTCAAAGGTTTGAATCCCGATTCGAATACGTATTTCATCATCCCCAAATCGGAACAGAAAAACAACGTGTCGATCGACAGTGTCTACATCAAACAGACGCTCGATAATTTCTACGACATCGGCATCAATCTGAGTGCTTACGGCGAGAATTTCAGCGACATTCCGATTGCGTTGTACAATAAAAACAAATTGATCGCGAAAACTTTGGTGCAATTTGATGCCAAGCAAAAATCGATCGGATTTACGATCCCGAAAGCCGATTTCAATGGTTATGCTTCGATTACCGACAACCGACTCGAATACGACAACAAACTGTATTTCAGCATTTCCAAACCCGAAAAAACGAACGTGATTGCCGTTGGCGACGCCGATAAAAACGCATTCCTCGCCAAGATTTACACCAATGATGAATTCAATTATTCGGCCTTTGCGCCCAATGCGCTCGACTACAATGTGCTCGAAAAACAAGATGCCGTGGTATTGAACGAACTCAAGGAAATCCCGCAAGCCTTGCAAACCACACTCAAATCGTTTGTCGAAAAAGGCGGCAACGTGATCGTGATTCCGGCTGCCGAAAGTGCGCCTGCAAACCTCAATTCCTTTCTTTCCAATTTCGGGAAAATCCAATTCGGTTCTTTGCTCAATACGACAAAACTCGTCACCAAAATCAATTTCAACCATCCGTTGTTCAGCACCGTTTTTGAAAAGAAAATCGACAATTTCCAATATCCGCAGACGAAAAGTTCGTTTGCGCTGACCTCGAATGTGCCGGGCGCGCTCAATTATGAAGACCAGACAAATTTCCTGACTTCGATCCAGAATCCGCTGTCGGCCGTGTATGTCTTTTCGGCGCCGGTCAACAAGCTCAATTCGAATTTCCAAAACTCGCCGTTGATCGTCCCGACGTTTTACAACATGGCTTTGAGCAGCCGCAAAACGGGCATCATCGCGACCACGATTGGCGACAACAAACCGTTTCTAGTTGATGCGTTGCTGACCAAGGACGAAATCGTATCGGTCAAGAATACCGCCGATGCGAACGGTGAAAAGTTCATTCCGGTGCAACAGATCTTGAACGATAAAGTCAGATTGACGTTCAACGATTATCCCGAACAGGCCGGAAATTTCGGCATTTTCAAGCAAGACGAATGGCTGCGCAACATCAGCTTCAATTATGACCGTACCGAAAGTGACCTGACGCAAAACAACGCCGACGTCGTTTCCGATTTCAAGACCGCCGAAAACATCGACACGGTTTTCGACCAGCTCCAAACCAACCGCACCGACAATCAGATGTGGAAATGGTTTGTTATTTTTGCACTGTTATTCCTCGTGACCGAAATATTCATCCAAAAATTGGTAAAATGAACGCAATCCTCAGAGCAGCCAAAATCATCGACCCGAAAAGCGCGTTTCACGACCAGGTTGTGGATGTGCTGATTGAAAACGGAACGGTCAAAAAAATAGCGGCCAAACTGCAGAATCCGAACAAACTCGAAGAAGTCAAACTGGAAAACCTGCACGTTTCACAAGGCTGGTTCGACAGCAGCGTCTCGCTCGGAGAACCTGGTTTTGAAGACCGCGAGACGATTGCCAACGGATTGAAAGTCGCCGCCAGAAGCGGATTTACAGGCATTGCCTTGCAACCCAATTCGGCTCCGGCAATTGACGATCAGGCGCTTGTGAATCTGGTGCTCTCGAAAGCCAAAAACGCCGCCACACAACTTTTTCCGATCGGTTCGCTCACGAAAAACGCCGAAGGCAAAGACCTCGCCGAACTGTTTGATATGAAAAATGCCGGCGCGGTTGCGTTTGGCGATTACAATAAAAATCTTGAGAATGCGAATTTGCTCAAAATCGCGCTGCAATATGTCCAGGATTTCGACGGGCTTGTGATTGCGTATGGCCAGGATTCGAACATCAAAGGAAATGGCGTGGCCAATGAAGGCATCGTTTCGACACGGCTCGGGCTCAAAGGCATCCCGAACCTGGCGGAAGAATTGATGCTTGCGCGCAATTTATTTTTGCTCGAATACACCGGCGGAAAATTACACATTCCCACGGTATCGACAGCCAAATCGGTACAGTTGATCAAGGATGCGAAAGCGAAAGGGCTCCACGTCACGTGCAGCGTTTCGGTGCACCATTTGGTTTTGACCGATTCGACGCTTGACGGATTCGACACGCGCTACAAAGTCACGCCGCCGTTGCGCACCGACGCCGATCGAAAAGCATTGCTCAAAGGCGTCAAGGACGGAACGATCGACCTGATCACATCCGACCACAATCCGATCGATATCGAACACAAGAAAATGGAATTCGACCTGGCCAAAAATGGAACGATTGGATTGGAAAGTGCCTTTGGCGCGTTGTTGACCGTTTTGCCTTTGGAAGTGATTGTCGAGAAACTGACCGCTGGAAAATCGGTGTTTGGTCTTGACGCTTCGGGAGAAAACGATTCGATTGCAGAAAATGCAAAAGCCAATCTGACGCTGTTCAATCCCGAAGGCGAATGGATTTTCACCAAAGAAAATATCTTGTCCAAATCTAAGAATTCGGCTTTCCTTGGCGCCAAAATGAAAGGCAAAGTCTACGGAATCTACAACCAGCAAAAACTGGAAATCCATGAATGAAATTGTTGAAAAAGGAAAAACGGCCGCGATTACGAGTTACATTTTAATCATTGGCTGTCTGATCGCGATGTCGATGAATTCTGAAGACAAAAACCCGTTTGCGTCTTTTCACATCAGGCAGGCCGCGGGATTGTCGTTGATGTTCATTTCACTCGGACTCATCGTAAGCAATTTCGATATTCCGCAGGCAACGTTTGCGTTGTACATTTTCATGTCGGTTTTGTGGATGTACGGCATCTTTACGGCCGTTGCCGGAAAAACCACACCGATTCCACTTGTTGGGAATTTGTTTCAGAAATTGCTTAAAACCATCAAATAATGGCGCTCTCCCTACACCATCTCGTCCGCGAGCCAAAAATTAAACTCGAAAAAAATCCGCTTTTGCTACTGCTTCACGGCTACGGCAGCAATGAGGAAGATCTGTTTTCGTTCGCAACCGAACTGCCCGATGAATATTATGTCGTTTCGGCACGCGCGCCGTATGATCTGACGTATGGAAGCTACGCGTGGTATGCGATCAATTTTGACGCCGACGAGAATAAGTTTTCCGACATCGAACAGGCAATCGAATCGCGCGACCGGATTGCCGCTTTTATCGATGAATTGGTTGCCAATTATGCGATTGACAAAAATAACGTGACTTTGGTTGGTTTCAGCCAAGGTTCGATCTTGAGCTATGCCGTAGCTTTGTCATATCCTCAAAAAGTCAGGCAGGTCGCGGCTTTTAGCGGTTACATTCACGGCGGAATGGCGGTGGAGAATTTTATGGAAAATGATTTTTCGAACCTGCGCATTTTCAGTTCGCACGGCAGCGTCGACCAAGTGATCCCGGTGGATTGGGCGCGTAAGAACAAACCGTTTCTGGACAACCTCGGAATCGAAAATGTGTACAAGGAATATCCTGTCGGACATGGCGTTGCGCCGCAGAATTTCTTTGATTTTAAGAATTGGCTTAATTCAATTAATAATTGATAATTAACAATTAATTAGTTTGTTTCGGATACAAAAACGTATCCACCATCATATAACTCACCGATTCATCAGGATTTGTAAAGTATTTGAGCAGCACTTCGCCCCAGTATTCGCCGTCGCTGTAATCGGCGATGATCCAGCGGTGGTTGAGTACCCTGACTTTATTGATGATGAATTTTTGCGCCCCGAGTTGCTCTTGACCGGTAAACGGATTGCCTTTCGGGTTTTCGTTCAGGTCTAGTAATTTTTCGGTGACGAGTGGAATGAGTTTGTCATAGGGAATGTACTTGCCGTCGGTCGCGCTCATCTCGAGGTAATTCTGCGCATTTTGGTTGAATTCGAGTGAAAAATAACCCGCATCAGCCACTTTTTGCGAAATGGAAGTAATGCTGTCGTTGAGTTTTTTATTGCTTTTTTCAAGACGCTCCTTTTCAAAAGCGCCTTCTTTGGTGAAATAGGCGTAAGTAAAAACATTGATCAAAACGGCAATGATGAACAAATAAAGGTACAGTGATTTTTTCATTTGATGGTAATTTCTAAATTATCGTAAGCCACAAACACATTGTCGGGCAACTTGTTTTGTATGTCGGCGTGGAACCCGAACGTATGGCTGATGTGCGTCAGGTACGTCCGTTCCGGCTGCACCAAAGTTATAAAATCGAGCGCTTCGTGCAAATTGAAATGCGAATGGTGCGCCTCTTCGCGCAAGGCATTGATGACGAGCACTTTTACGCCTCTTAATTTTTCGATTTCGGAATCCTCGATGGTCTTTACATCGGTCAGGTATGCGAAATCATCGATGCGGTAGCCAAAGACCTGTAAATTTCCATGCATGACGTTGATCGGAATGGCGGTTTTATTTCCTATGGCAAACGGTTCGTTATTGCTGACTTCAATGGTTTGGACAGAAGGCGCGCCTGGGTATTTGTTTTCGGTCTCAAAAATGTAATCGAACCGGCGTGTCAGATTGGCAATGACACGCTCATGCGCATAAATCGGCATCGGGCCTTGTCGGAAATTAAACGGACGGATGTCGTCCATACCGGCTGTGTGATCGGAATGCTCGTGGGTATACAGGATTCCGTCGATTTTAGTACAGCCTGAAGTGAGCATCTGCTGACGGAAATCGGGGCCGCAATCGACCACAAAAGAGAAATCTTCCCACGAAATCCAGATCGACACGCGCAATCTTTTGTCCTTTGGATCTCGGCTGTGGCAAACCGGATGCGAACTCCCAATTACGGGAATGCCCTGAGAAGTTCCTGTGCCTAAAAAATATACGTTCAAGGTGTTATTTTTTTACAAAAATAGCACTAATATCTTTTATTAAAGCCCCAAATTGCTAACTTTGTCGTTATTCTTACCCGATTATAATGGATATTGAAATAAAATTAAAAGGCGACAAAGTCATTGAAACGATCCCATCGGTCAAAGACAAGGCGCTGCGAATCAATCTTAACGACAACATTTACGGAACTTTTGCCGAAATCGGCGCGGGCCAGGAAACGGTACGCCATTTCTTCCGCTCCGGCGGTTCTTCGGGTACGATTGCAAAGGCGATGTCGGCTTACGATAAGGATTTCAGCGATGCGATCTATGGCGTCGAGGAAGATGGCCGCTACGTCACCGAAAGCCGTCTCAAGAAAATGCTCACGCATGAAGTCAATTTGATCGAACGCCGTTTGAGCCGTGAGAAACACCCGAATAAAATGTTCTTCAGCTACGCCAATACCGTAGCGACGATTGATTTTGCGAAACAATTCAAAGGCCACGGCTGGGTCGGAATCAAATACCAGATCGAACCCGACGAAGATTACAACGAAATCACCTTACACATCCGATTCAAAGAAACCGATGCGCGCCTGCAACAGGAAACCCTTGGTATTCTTGGCGTGAACCTCATTTACGGTGCCTACTACAAATACAACGACCCGAAAAAACTGCTGCGTTATTTGTATGACCATTTGGACAAGGACCAGCTCGAGATCGATACGATCAATTTTTCAGGGCCGCGTTTTGCGGATGTCGACAACCGATTGATGAGTTTACAGCTCGTCAAAAACGGCATGACCGACGCGGTGATGTTCGACCCCGAAGGAAAAAACATCCTTCCTGCGGCAATCCTTTACAAGAAAAACATTCTCGCTTTGCGCGGCAGTTTCCGTCCCGTGACGAAAGTCAACATGGACATGTATGAGAAATCACTCAAGATGTTCCTCGAGGAAAGCAAGGTCAGCAAAGAAAATACACTCGTCGTTTTTGAAATCACGCTGTCGAATTTGCGTTCGGAAGGCGAAATCGACGAACGCGATTTTATGGACCGTGCCGAGTTGTTGTGCTCACTCGGACAAACCGTAATGATTTCCAACTTCCAGGAATACTACAAAGTCGTCGAATATTTCTCAAGCTACACCAAAGCACGTATGGGATTGGCGATGGGCGTGAACAACCTCGTCGATATTTTTGACGAGAAATACTACCGCCATTTGAGCGGCGGAATTTTGGAAGCGTTCGGTAAATTATTCTACCGCGACCTCAAGGTTTTCCTGTATCCGATGGTCGGCGAAGAAGGCGAAATCATCAATTCGGAGAATCTTAAAGTGCATCCGAGAATGAAGGAATTGTACAAATTCTTCAAATTCAATGGCAAAGTAGTCGACATCAACGATTTCGATCCGCACACACTCGAGGTTTTCTCCAGGGAAGTCCTCAAGATGATCAGCAACGGCAAGCCGGGTTGGGAAGAAATGCTGCCGAAAGGTATTGCGGAGTTGATCAAACAGCATCAATTATTTGGTTACGACCCGAATAGGATTTTGGAAAAGACGAATTAGAAGAAAGAAGCAAGACCGCTTCACTGCAAGAAAAAAGACTTGACACTCGCTAAATTTAGCCGCCGGAATCCGGCGGTTTTTCTTTTCTCATTTTTTGGTCTTCAGCGCAGCGTTCTTGATTCTTTCAGCGCAGCAGTCTTGCAACGAAGCGGTCTTGGCTCTTTCAACGCAGCGGTCTTGCAACGAAGCGGTCTTGGCTCTTTCAGCGCAGCGGTCTTTTCTCTATTTCAAAATCTGATCCGCGTGTTCCTTCGTTTTCACGTCTGTAATCACATCTTCGATGATTCCGTTCTCATCGATCACGAAAGTCGTCCGGTTGATGCCGTCAAATAATCTGCCCATGAATTTTTTCGGTCCCCAAACACCAAACGCTTGGATCACCGATTTGTCCTCATCGGCAAGTAGTGGAAACGGAAGATTGTATTTGGTGAGGAATTTTCCCTGTTTCTTTTGCGTGTCGGCACTCACGCCGAGCAGTTCGTAGTTTTGTGCCTTGAACCTTTCAAAATTGTCGCGCAAATTACACGCTTCTTTGGTGCAACTGGGCGTATCGGCGCCGGGATAGAAAAAAATGACCAGCTTTTTTCCTTTGTAATCGGAGAGTTGATGGATTTTGCCGTCTTGATCGGGTGCGGAAAAATTGGGGGCTTTGTCGCCGGGTTGGAGTGGAGTCATGGAAAGTTTGGACATTGAGGGACAGTTATTTTGTGGGTTTGGTTATTCGATTTTTGTTGTGGCATTCGACTTAGTTTTCCGAATGTCCACTGGACATTCTGCTCTTAATATCAAATACCGGATGGCAGCGGCATCCTTTTGTTCCGCTGCTGCCAGTGGACAAAAGATACAGCGGACAGCCGGATCACGCCCAAAAAACAATTATATTTACAATCCAAAAATACGCATAAATGACCAAAAAAGAACGCGCGAATTTTGTGATGCAGACGCTGCGCGAAATTTACCCGACGATTCCGATTCCGCTCGACCATAAAGATCCTTACACGCTGCTGATTGCGGTGCTGTTGTCGGCGCAATGTACGGATGTGCGCGTGAACCAGATTACGCCGATTTTGTTTGCCAAAGCCGATAATCCGTATGATATGGTGAAGATGACGGTCGAAGAAATCAAGGAAATCATTCGTCCATGCGGACTTTCGCCCATGAAATCGAAAGGCATTCATGGTTTGTCTCAAATCCTGATCGACCAATACGACGGGAAGGTGCCGCAGCGTTTCGAGGCTTTGGAATCCTTGCCTGCCGTCGGGCACAAAACCGCGAGTGTCGTGATGAGCCAGGCGTTTGGCGTACCGGCGTTTCCGGTCGATACGCACATTCACCGGTTGATGTACCGTTGGGGCTTATCGGATGGAAAAAACGTCGTGCAGACGGAAAAAGATGCGAAAGCGTTGTTTCCCGAAGCGGCGTGGAACGACTTGCATTTGCAGATTATCTGGTACGGACGTGAGTATTCTCCGGCGCGCGGCTGGGATTTGGAAAAGGATATAATAACGCGGGAAGTCGGAAGAAAATCTGTACTTGATGAATTGATGAATCAGCGAACACCTAAGAAAAATAAAAGATAGGTGGGTTATTACTACAAACCCAAAAAAATAAAAAATCCCGGCGAACCGGGATGTTTGTTTTAATTAGCGATGGTTTCAATTTTCATCTTACCCACTTTTGTAATGCTGAGCGCTTTGGAGTAACTCAGTAAAAAAGAAATGGTCTCTTTTTTAGGTTTCATTGAATTCGTAACTAATTTTTCTTTAGAGTAAATTTTTGCCATGTTGTGTTTTTTATGTTAGGTACAACTACAACGTGGTAAACTTCTGAATATTGTTAGTTTGTCAAAATAATTTGATGTTTTTCAATGACTTTCCGCAAGTTCATCAGCGCATAACGCATGCGTCCCAGCGCGGTATTGATGCTAACGCCTGTGAGTTCTGAGATTTCCTTGAAACTCAAGTCCTGATAGATGCGCATCATAAGTACTTCTTTCTGGTCTTCAGGAAGTTCTTCGATTAATCTTTTGAGGTCCATTTCGACCTGGTCTGAAATCATCTGGTTTTCAACCGTCATTGAATTGTCTGACATGACCGAAAAAATAGAGAACTCTTCCGTCTCGCGGAACATCGGCATTTTCTTGTTCTTGCGGAAATGGTCGATGATCAGGTTGTGCGCAATGCGCATCACCCATGGCAGGAATTTTCCTTCCTCGTTATACGAATTGGATTTTAAGGTTTTGATTACTTTGATGAAAGTATCCTGAAAGATGTCATCTGAAATATCACGGTCAGCAATTTTAGAATAGATGAAGCCGTATATTTTGGATTCATGCCTGGTGATCAATGTCGCTAAAGCACTTTCGTCGCCTGCAACATAATTCTTCACCAATAAAGCGTCCGGGGTTTGAACATTAGCCATAAAATTACCTTTTAGTTTTGTTAAGTGTTGAGAGTCTTTCTCTAAAAAGTAGTTTTTTATTATAGGCGTCCTGTTAAAGTTTGATTAATTTATACCCAAATATAAGGTAATTAAATTTTACAAAGCAAATATTATTCCAACATTTAACAGTTATGGCACAATATCGCGTGTTTTTGTGATTTTTTTACAATGAATTGACTCAGACCTTACATTATTGATAGACTTTGATGTAATCGATTACGAATTGCTGCGGAAAAATAGAATCATCAACTTCAGGCCCGCCGAAATTTCCACCCACGGCCATGTTCACAATAATGTAACACGGCTGATCGAATGGCCAACTGTCGACATTTTTAACCGTTGGATTGTAAGTAAATACCATTTGCTCGTCGACAAAGAAATCCATTTTTTCCTTCGTCCATTCGACGGCAAAAATATGAAAGCCTTCCTCAATATTCAATATTTCCGTTTTCTTGCTGTGCCCATTATCGCCATGACCGTCCTGCGTGTGTAAAGTCGTGTATACTTGGTGCGGTTCTTTCCCAATGTATTCGAGAATGTCGATTTCACCGCTTTTGGGCCAGCCCACTTTTGAGATATTCGAACCCAGCATCCAAAATGCCGGCCATATGCCCTGCCCTGCCGGAAGTTTGGCGCGGCATTCCACGCGCCCGTATTGAAATTCCTTTTTGCCGCTCGTGGTGATTCTTGTCGAGGTGTATTTGCCGTCGGTTTCCCTTCTGGCTTCGATCGTCAAATCGCCTTTTTGGACCGTATGGTTGACTTTGGTGTACTCTTGCCGTTCGTTGTTTCCCCAGCCGCAGATGTTCGGGCAGCCGTTGCCCATTTCGAAATTCCACACGGATTCGTCGAGCGCTTTTCCTTTGAAATTTTCCTGCCAAACGAGTTTGCGTTTGACATTTTGCGCCGTACAGATGTTGGCCGTGAGCAAAGCAAATAATACGATTTTTTTCATAGCTTAATTGGTATATTCAAATGGGATTTCGAGTGTGGCGTCAGAACTGCCTCCGACAAACACCTTGAAATCTCCGGGTTCGGCTTCCCATTTTTTGTTGGCCGTATAATATTCGATTGTTTTTTCGTCGATGGTGAAAGTCACTATTTTGGATTCGTTCGGCTGCAATTCGACGAGTTCGAAACCTTTGAGTTCCCTGACCGGACGCGTGCTGCTGCCGATTAAATCGCGGATGTACAATTGCACGACTTCTTTCCCGGCTACTTTTCCGGTGTTTTTGATTTGGACTGAAACTTCAATTTTACCGTTCTTCCCGAATTGCGCCTGACTCGCTTTCAAACCCGAATACTCGAATTTCGTATAGCTCAATCCAAACCCAAACGGAAACAAAGGCGTGTTCGCAACATCACCAAAATGCGACCAGAACACTTCATCGGGTGCCGGAAGATTAGGCCGTCCCGTATTTTTATGGTTGTAATAAATCGGCAGTTGACCCACGTTCCTCGGGAAACTCATCGGCAATTTCCCGCTCGGATTGTAATCGCCGTAAAGCACCTGCGCAATCGCGTTGCCACTTTGCGAGCCGAGTTGCCACGCTTCTACGATGGCCGGAATTTTTTCGGCGGCCCACGGAATCGTCAACGGACGTCCGTTGTTGAGCACAAGTACGATATTCGGGTTGATTTTGTAAACCGCTTCGAGCAATTCCTGTTGCAATCCGGGCAAATCGATAGTGCTCCGGCTTCGGCCTTCTCCCGTTTGAAAACCGGCTTCACCCAAAACCATAACCACCACATCGGCATTCTTGGCGGCGGCAACGGCTTGGTCAAATCCGGTTCTGTCAGTCGTGTTGATTTTGACTTCCTTGGCAAACACATTGCTTCCAATAGCAACAGTAACGCCTTTTTCATAGGTGAGCGGGTTGCCGGTGTATTTTTGCATGCCTTCGAGAACCGATACGGCCGATCCATCTTTGGATGCGCCACGCCAATTGCCCAACGGGCTGCTTTTATCGCTTGCCAAAGCACCGATCAATACAATCTTTTGTCCTGATTTTTTCAACGGCAAAAGGTCATTTTGGTTTTTGAGCAATACGATTGATTTTTTGGCCATGTCGAGAACGCTTTCCTGAAATTCAGGTTTGCCAACCGTCGCTTTCTCACGCGCCTCATCACAGTATTTGTAGGGATTTTCGAAAAGCCCGAGTTCAAATTTGACACGCAAAATCCGTCTCGCCGCATCATCGATCACACTTTCCTTAACCTTGCCTTCCTTGACCAATTGTGCCAGATGTTCGACATACAAATACGACTCCATATCCATGTCGCTGCCCGCATTGGCTGCGATTTCTGCCGCATGTTTGCCGTCTTTGGCGTAACCGTGCGCCATCATTTCACTGATCGAGCCCCAATCGGAAACGACAAATCCATCGAATTTCCAAGCTCCTTTAAGTATGTCGCGTTGCAGCCATTTGCTTCCCGTCGATGCAATGCCGTCGATTTCGTTGAACGAATTCATGAATGTGCGCACGCCCGCATCGACCGTGGCCTTGAATGGCGGAAAAATAACGTTATGCAAAGTCGATTCGCCGATGTCTGCCGTGTTGTAATCGCGTCCCGATTCGGCAAAACCATAGGCGGCGAAATGTTTGCTGCACGCCAAAATCGTCTTGGCATCATTGAAATTATTGCCTTGAAAACCTTTGACACGCGCATAGGCAATCTTGCTGCCCAAGTATGGATCTTCGCCGGCGCCTTCCATGACACGGCCCCAACGTGCATCGCGCGTGATGTCGACCATGGGTGCGAAAGTCCAATTCAGGCCAACAGCCGCCGCTTCTTCAGCCGCAACCTGTGCCGATTTTTGAATCGCTTCGAGGTCCCAGCTGGCAGATTCGGCCAACGGAATCGGGCTGATCGTCTGGTATCCGTGCACCACATCGAAACCGAAAATCAACGGAATGTGCAGGCGGGTTTCCTCGACCGCAATTTTTTGCATCGCCCTGACGTCCTTCACGCCAAGTACGTTGAGCATCGAACCGACGCGCCCTTTCTTGATGTGATCGTATTTTTGCGCGGCCTGGCCTTCTTTTGGCGCCGGACCTGTCACATCAAAAAAACCGTTGTATTGGTTCATCTGTCCGATTTTTTCTTCGAGCGTCATCAGTCGGAGCACCGAATCTACTTTGCTCTCGATGGTGGTTTTGTCTTTCGAGACGATTGTTTTTTGGGAAGCGTTACAGCCTAATAAAAGAGCAACGGCAAGGGTTGATGCGTATTTGGTGTACTTGTGTTTCATTGGCTGTGCATAAAAAGTCACTTACAGGAAGATGTAAACCTTCCTGCAAGTGACCAAACAAAATGTATGTTATTGATAAACTTTAATGTAGTCTACTTCCATTGTCGATTGCGTGAATCCTGGATCTACCGGCCCGCCCAAATCGCCACCCATCGCCACGTTCATAATGATGAAGAAATTGGCATTGAAAGGCAATCCGGCATTATTGGCGACCGAATGGAACAGATTTCCGTCGACGTAAATTTTAACCGATGTCGGGCTCCAAATGGCGGAATACACATGAAAATCATTCGAAACGCCTGCAACAGTCGTCGATCCCGAGTTTCCATCTCCACCTGAATGCCCGGGATAATGCAAGGTCCCGAGGATCAGGTCCTGGTTGTTGCCGGTATGCTCCATCACATCGATTTCGCCGCAAGACGGCCAGGTATTGGTTTGGAAATTGGAACCGAGCATCCACAACGCCGGCCAAGTTCCGCCGCCCGTTGGGAGTTTCGCCCTGAATTCAATCTTGCCGTACTTGAAATCGAATTTGCCGAAAGAATTGAGTCGCGCTGAAGTATAAGAACTTCCGACTTTCTTGGCCGTGATTTTCAAAGTCCCGTCTGAAACGATCACATTGGTTGCATCAGCGGTATACGTCTGCAATTCATTGTTGCCCCAACCGCCGCCGCCGAGGTCAAAACCCCAATTGGCTGGGTCTGGCGCACCGTTTATATTGAATTCATCCGACCAGACCAAGTTGGTGTAGTCTTCATCGACACCTTGAACCGGCGGCGAAGTACTGAAAATATGGTACCACGCCAAGGAATCGTTTCCGCCCATGACGGCACGAACCACCATCCTGTTTTCGGTGATGGATAGGATTTCATATTTGTTCTGTCCGATGTAGTAGCCCATGAAACCGCCGTCGGAGAACGTCATTTCTGTACCGCGCGTTTGTCCCGCGATGCCATTCTGTACAACGAATGAATTGGATGGCCCGAGCAACACATTTTTCTGTCCGCTCGTGTCGAAATCGTAACAAGTATCGGTACCCGCGCTTCCGCCGACCACACCTTCAAAAGCGGTGTTGAAGAACGTATGTCCGTGGTTGTCCTGCTCGAATTTGAGTTGGCCGTCTACGAGTGAAAATTTCATTTCCGCATCATAAATACAAGCAGTCGCCGGCGTTCCCGCTTTTTCGAAAGGCGCTGCCTGATAATAATTGGCAAAGTAATTCGCGGCTGCATCGGCATTGTTCTGGCCCACGCCCAAATGTCCGGGTTCGGCTGCGGCCCAATACCATGTTTTGGTTGTGCCGCCGGTCAGGAATTGCACCGCTTCGTCGTCTGAGAAATCGCTGAAAACCGTCACTTCAAAAGTAATGCTCGACTGGACGCCGCCTTTTCCATTGGCCAAAACCGTGATGGTATAGGTATTGACGCCATTCTGTGTAAACCGTTTCTGGTACATTCCACTTGCTGAAAGCGCCGTAGAACCATCACTGAAAATGTATTTGTAACTGATCGCATTGTTGGCCGTGGCGTTAAAATTAACCAATCCAGAACCGTCTCCATTTGGATTGGCGCCATCTTCACCGACTTTATCTGCGGTAACCTGGAGTCCGTTTGGCCCCGAAAGATCGCCAAATACATAGTCGTCCTCCACACAGGCGGAAAGTGCGAAAAGCATCGCAACGACCATCCCTATTCTCATTAAATATTGTTTCATAGCTTTTAGTTTGAAAGTGTTATATCATCGAAATAATAATCGGCATTGTTTCCGGCCACCCCGAAATTGCAGAAGATGACGACCCTTTGGTAATTGTTGGCATTGTTCAGGTTGGTCACGTCATAGGTCAATTCTTCCCACGCATTGGCCACCGTGGTCGTCGCATCCCATTCCTGATTGAGGTTTGAATTGGCGAAATTCTCAAGCTTGAACTTAATCACGGCTCCGGCTGCAGGCGACCACACCTTGATTTTGACTTTGGTGTGTTGTGAAAAATCGACTGGTGCGGCCAATTCGAAAAAGGATCCCGCCCAGGTTTCGGCACCATTGGCCTTATGCTGCTGGGCGACTTTCGCACTGGTATTGATTCCGGTCGATTGCGGATTGTCGATCACCGTTGTCGTGGCATTTCCGAAATCGGTGAATCCGAAAGCCGGGGTTTCCTGGAAATTAACCAGCGTCACGTCGGGCGCGCTGCTGCTGAGTTGGATGTCGTCGAAATAATAGCTCGCTCCGGTTCCGCCATTTCCAAAATCGAAGAAAACAACGACGCGTTGGTACGCATTGGCATTGTCTATCCCAGTAAAGTCGAAAGTCAGCGTTTCCCACGCATTGGCCACGGTAGTCGTCACGTCGCGTTCGATGTTGATCGTATTGTTGGCGAGGTTTTCCAATTTGAGCTTGACGGTAATTCCAGCCGTCGGGCTGTACGTCTTGATGCTGATTTGGTGCAGCGCACTGAAATCGATCGGCTCGCTGAGTTCGAGGAACGATCCGGCCCAAACTTCTGCGCCTGCAGGCTTGAGCAATTGTCCGACCTTAGCGCTCGTGTTGATTCCCGTTGCCGACGGGTTGTTGGCCACCGAAGAAACCGCATTGCCGAAATTCGTAAATCCGTAATTGAGCGTAGCCGATTCGAAATCGACCGGCATCAGCAACGGATCGAAAACCGTCACATTAGTCGTTTCGGTCGCAACCGCCGCGCCACCGCTGAACGCCTGTACCGTGATGGTGTACGTTCCGATCGTCGCATACGTATGCGTCAGGGTCTGGCCTTCGTTGAAAGCCACCGGAACCGCATCGGGATCGTCACCAAACGTCACCTCGAAATGCGTCTCGTAATCGGCCGTTGCCGTCACATTAAAAAGGTATGGATTTCCGGCGTCTGCATTGGCAATGATCGTGAGGTTTTCGGGTATGCGGAAAGCAACCGTCAATTCCTGTTGCAAAATCGTAGCTTTTCCGGTGATTCCGTAAGCTGTAACTGTTACATCGTAAACGCCTTCCGCGTATTGGTGCGTGGACGTTTCGCCAGGGGCGAGTTCAGCTTTTTCGGAACTGTCGCCGAAATCAATTTCGTAGCGTGTCATTCCGGTTCCGTTCGGACGCATCGTTACATTTCCGGAATTGTCCTGCGTGATGGTGAACAACACCGACAGATCGGTTGGCGCACCGCCCGAATTCACGAAGTCGGTATCTCTATCATCCGAGCAACCCATCAGGATCGTCAGGAAAAACAGCGTGATATATTTTAGGTTTTTCATGTTTTTAAGTTTTAGTATCCTGGATTTTGCTGCCAATTGCCGTTTGAAAATTGTATTTCCTCAACAGGAACAGGGAACAGTTCGTTTTTGCCTGCCGTAAAACCTTCGATTTCCTGTGCGGCTTTTCCGGTGCGGACAAGGTCGAAGAAACGATGTCCCTCGCCTACCAATTCCACGCGGCGTTCTGCCCAGATGAAATCGGTCAATGCCGCGCCCGAAGCACTGATGTCGTGGTTCGTATCGCCAAACGCGCGTCTTCTCACCTCATTGAGGTATTGGCGCGCTTTGCCATCGTTGATTCCGCCGCGGTTGTTGGCTTCGGCCGCCATCAGCAACACATCGGCGTAACGGATCGCGCGGTAATTGTTCGGGTTCGTCAAATTCTGGTCGCCCAAATTGAGGTCGCCTTGCCTGGCGATGTATTTGCGGTTGTAATAGCCCGTGTGTTTGTAACCCACGCCGAATGACGCTCCGGTATTGGCCGCCCACGCATCGATGTCGAGGATCGCAACGTCTTTGCGCGAATCGCCCACTTCGAACGCATCGACGACTTCCTGGCGCGGCACGTTGAAACTGTAGCCAGAATCGAACAGCGGCCCCACATAATTGCGGATTCCGTTGAAACCGACAGCCACGTTGCCTTCACTGCATTGGAGGCAGTTGAAACTGGCGCCCTCTGCGTCGGTGTATTGCACTTCAAAAACCGATTCGGTGCCATTTTCACCCGCATTTTCGAATATGGTATTGTAATCCGAAACCAGTGAATAACCGCCCGAATTGATCACTTCATCCAAAACCGCAGCCGAAGCCACATATTTTTCCTGATACAAAAGGACTTTCCCAAGCAAAGCCTGCGCAGCTGCTTTGGAAGCACGGCCCGCTTGCAATGGCGAAGGGTTCAGGTTTTCTATGGCAAACTGCAAGTCGGCCTCGATCGCGGCGTATACGTCGGAAACCGGCGAACGCGGAATCGTGGTCACGTCGTCGATCGTGAACCTCTTATCGCCGTTGAGCGGAATCGGGCCGAACCATTTCACCAATTCGAAATGGAAATAGGCACGAAGGAAACGCGTTTCGGCAATGACCTGATTCCTGTTCGGGAAATCGGTTTTGTCCTTGAATTCGAGGATGTAGCTGCAACGGTTGACGCCGCCGAACATCCAATCCCAAATGTTCTTGAGGTTCGCATTGTTGGGCGTATGGGTCATGTCGTCGATTTGCTGGAAACCGATGACGTCTGTAGCGCTTTCTCCGCCCGAAGCGGTATTGTCGGAAGCAATTTCCCCGAGCATCACATTGAGATAAGACGAATGCAGGCAGTCGTAAGCGCCGATGAGCGCCTGGTTGTAATCGTCTTCCGAGTTGAAATAATTTTCAGAATCGATCGAATAAGGTGCCTTTCTGTTAACAAAATCGTCGCCGCACGAAACGGAAACCATCAAAAGGGAAAGGATTGTAAAAACTGATATGTATTTTTTCATGATATCCGAATTAAAAATTAAGATTGAGGCCGAGCATGTAAATTCTCGGAATTGGATAATAACCCCGGTCGATACCGTAACCGATCGGTCCGGCAATGCCGCCAGCGTTCGAATCTGGATTGCTGTCGGTCGCCGCCGGGTCGTAACCTTTGTACTTGGTGAACGTGTACAAATTGTTTACGCCAGCATAGATGCGGACTTTGTCGATTTTGGCCTTGGACGTAAAAGTCTGGTTCAGCGTATAACCCAACTGAACATTCTGGATGCGCCAGAACGATGCGTCCTCTACAAAATAATCAGAGAAAATGTTATTCGTTGTCGCAGCCGTCGTTACACGTGGCACTTCATTGCTGGTCCCCGGCCCGGTCCAACGGTCGAGGTTGTAGGCCATTTTGTTGACATTCGGCACTACCCTTTCGTAATTGCGCACCATGTCGTTGCCGAGGTATGCATAAGAATACATCACAAAATCGATGTTCTTGTAGTTCAGGTTCAGGTTGAGACCCATCGTACAATCGGGTAACGGACTTCCCACTTTGGTCCGGTCATCGAGGTTGATGACGCCGTCTCCATTGAGATCTTTGTATCGGATATCGCCCGGAGAAGCCACTGCGCCCAATGCTTCCTGTGAAGGATGCGCGTCTACTTCGGCCTGTGTCTGGAAAATACCGTCGGTTTGCCAGCCGTAGAAATAGCCGATCGAATAACCGGTCTGCATTCTCGAAATCGGTTGCTGGCCGACGCTGAATACGCCGCCTTCGATGATGCCACGCGGACTGTTGACCTGCGTAACTTCATTCTTGATTGTCGTGAAATTGTAGTTGATGTTGAATGAGAAATCTTCACCGATCTTGTCTTTGTAACCGATCGAGAATTCAAAACCGTCGTTTCTCACGCCACCCGCATTTTGCACCGGAGCCGAGGCACCCGGAGCGCCAACGCCCGTAATTCCCGATACCGGCAATCCTTCGATCAAAAGGTTGTCGCGTTTTTCGATGAAGAAATCGGCGGTGATATCGATGTGGCTGTTGAAAAGCGTGAGGTCGAGACCGACATCGAATTTCTTGGCTTCTTCCCATTTCAAATCGGGGTTGGCCAATAACCCGAGTGCGCGTCCGTTGATCAGGCTGTTGTCGAAAACATACGTCGCTTCACCGTTGAGCAATCCGGCGTAGGCATTCGAGCGAATTTTGTCGCTGCCCAAAACACCGTAGCTTCCGCGCAGCTTCATGAAGTTCAATGTATTCGATCCGCTCAGGAAAGACTCGTTGGTCGCGAGCCAACCCAACGTCATCGATGGGAAATAGGCGACTGAATTTTCAGGACCGAATTTGGTCGAGGAATCCCTTCTGATCATCCCCGACAAAAGGTATTTGCCTTTGTAATCGTATTCGAGTCGGGCGAAAAATGAGTTGAGGCGTTCATCGGAAGTGGAAGAACTGACGTCGCGCGTCGTACTTGGTCCTGTCGCCAAACTGATGTCGGCGAATTCCCAGGAATTGTTCGGCACGTCATAGCCCGTGGCATTTAAAGTGTTGCCCCATTCCTTATAGTTACTCGTACCCAAAGTGAATTGGAATTTGTGTGCTTCGGCCCATAATTTTTCGTATTTCACAAACAAATCGAGCGTGTAGCTGTTGTAATTCTGTGCCGTTTGTGTCACCGAACTGCGGTTGATGTTGAACACTTTCCCTTGTCCGTAGTCGACTTGTTTCGAGAAATAGCGGCCTTCGAAATTCTTGGATTTGAATCCGATCCTGCCCGTGGCGACGAGTCCTTTCATGATTTCATAATCAAGCCCTACGTTTCCGAGGAGCGTCTTTTCATTTTCATCATTGAACGTGTTGGCGATCTGCTCGAGCGGGTTGATGGTTTCGTTGCCGTAACCCGTTTCGGAAGGAATCAGCGAAAAATCGCCCGTCTCATCATAAACCGACATCGTCGGATGCGCATTGATCGTATTGAAGATTACCGCTCCGAGTGCATTTTCAGAAAATCCCCTTTTCTTGATGAAGCCATATTGCACATTGGCCTGGAAATCGAGTTTGTCTGTCAGTTCGCCGCCCAATGTGAGTCGCGCCGTATTTCTCCGGAAGTCGGCTTTGCTTTCGCCAACGATACCCTGTTGGTACAAATGCGAACCGCTTGCCGCATATGTGATTTTTTCCGTTCCGCCGCTCATGCTGAAATCGTGGCTTACGATCGGCACCGCTTTTCCGAATACTTCATCCTGCCAGTCGGTTCCGCGGTTCAGGTTCGAAACATCAGGATAAGGCAATGGCTGTCCGCCGTTGGCATAACTTTCATTGAGCAACAACGCATATTCGGTGGCATTGAGCAGGTTGAGTTTTTTGGTCGTTTCCTGAAAACCGGTGTAATTGTTATAGGTGAACCGAACCGGTTGGTTTTTTTTGCCGTTCTTGGTGGTGATGAGCACGACACCATTGGCACCCTGTGTACCGTAAATAGCGGCCTGCGCATCTTTGAGGACGGTGATGCTTTCGAAATCACTCGCACTGTACGCAGGCAAATCCCTGTAATCGACAATGTTTCCGTTGATCACATACAGCGGATTCGTATCGCCGTTGGTTTGCACCCCGCGGATCTTGATTCCGATTGGCGCGCCAGGCGATCCCGATGAGGCCGTTGCCGTAACTCCCGCAAGCGTACCCTGCAAAGCCTGTTCGAGTTTTACGGGTTTGAGCTGTTCGATCATTTGCGCGCCAACGTAGCCAACAGCGCCGGTCACGTCCTTTTTCTTTTTGGTACCGTAGCCGATCACGACCACTTCCTCTAGGCTTTTGGTATCGCCTTGCATTCGGATGGTCAGGTTTGGATTGGCCGACTTTACGGTATGCGCAGTCGGTTTGTAACCCAGATAAGAAAATTGCACCACCGATCCCGAAGGCACATTTTTCAGGGCGAATTTTCCATCAAAATCAGTCGTAGCACTGATGGCCGATCCCGTAACAGTGATGTTGACACCGGGTATGGGCATGCCCGTATCCGATTCTTTTACGGTGCCTCCTACATCATAATTTTGGGAAAAACCAAAAACCGATAGAAGCAGAAAATAAATTAAGAGATAGTTTGACTTCATAAGTTTGTTTTTTGTTGAACCTAAAATTAGGGTAGTTTTTTAAGAAAAATTTAATACTTACCACAACAAAAAACATACAATTCAAAAAAAGTGCAAAAAATTTTACAAAAATCAAAAGAACTCCTGTTGCCAGTAAGATAATGCCAAACCAAGCGACATCAAACACAGCCGCAAAGCCATTTTTACAACGTTATTGTTGTGGCAATGTATAGGCGAAAACAGTTATATCTTGATTGTTAAATAGAAAGGATGTATTCAACGAGCCCTTGTTCGTGCGGCAAATCCATTTTCTTGCGCAAACGATATCGCTTGATCTCGACGCTTCGTACCGAAATGTTGAGCAAAGGCGCAATTTCTTTGGAAGACAGATTGAGTCGCAGATACGCGCAAAGTCGCAAATCGTTCGGAGTCAACGATGGGTGCGCCAATTTGACTTTCTTGAGGAAATCTTTATCCGCATTGTCGAATGCTTCCTTGAAGACATTCCACGTGTCTTCTTCGCTGATGTTCTTATTGATGGTCGTAATGACTGATTTGATGTTCTTGCTGCCGTCTTCAGAAGAATTTTTCAAATCTTCTTTGATCAGAGACAACAATTCGTTCTTCTTGATCAGGCTCATCGTGGAAACGGCGAGCTCTCGGTTTTTGGCATCAACGTCCTGCGATAACTGGTCGTTGCGCAGTTTCATGAGTTGCTGTTCGTTTTCGAGTTCCTTGATTTCGAGCAACAGGTTGTTTTCCTCGATGAGTTTTTCGCTTTGTTTGCGGTAGTAATTCTGATAAGCCCGGTTGATGAAATGCGCGATGACACCGCATAAAATAAGGTAAATCACAATCGCCAGATTCGTCGCATACCAAGGCTTGAGAATCGTAAACGCATATTCCGCCATATTTTCCGGCGAAGAATTGGCGATCTTGGCACGCACCTTAAATTTGTAATCGCCCGTCGCGAGATTCTTGAAACTCACCGTCGGCCGCGCGCTCCATTCGCTCCATTCGTCCTGAACGCCTTCGAGCAGGTATTGGTATTCAGCACTGATGTATTTGTTGTATTCGGGAACGGTGTAGCTGAAGGTGATGTTGTTCTCGTCGTATTTGAGCTTGCCTTCCTCCGAAATCGAAATGTTGCTGAATTTCTGGTTCTGCCGGTTCGTCGTGATCCCCGAAATCGAAACGCTGTAATTCTTGAAACTCAAATCGTTGATGTTGATCGTGTAATAACCGTCGGTCGTCCCGATCAGGTAATTCGAGTTGGTCAATTGCGTGATGTTTTCATAACCGAGCATCGAATTGGTGAGCGACGCCGGAATCGGGATTGCGTTCTGTTTCAAGGCATCGCTGAGTTTGCTCAGCGAAAAATAATGGATGTAATTCTTCGAAAACAACCAGATTTTATTCGAACGGTCGACAATCAATTTCCCAGAAGTGTATTCGTCCTTTTCGAAAATCGCGCTCAAAACCTTGTCCTTTTCAAACTGCTTCGTTTTGCTGTTGAGTTTGAAAATCCCTTCTTTGTACGCATAATAAATCGTGTTGTTGAACTTGGTCAGGCTCGCGTTCTTGCCTTTGGTTGGCGACGGATACGTGTAAAATTTCCCCACCATTCCCGCCAATGTATTGTCGAGTTGGAACCGGAAAACGCCTTTGTATTCATGGCTCACGTAGACTTCAAGGTTGTTGGTGATTTCGAAATATTTGGACGAATAATCGAATCCAGAAATCTTATTGCGGAAAACCCATTGGTTGTTGACCGATTGCAAAACCGAAATTCCATAATAATTGCCCTGCAACAACAAATCTTTTCTTCCCGGAACCGCTTCGAATTTCCATGTTCCCGATTGCGAGAAAATGTTTTTGGCCGTGCCGTTTTCAATCACGAAAGTCCCCGAATCGTGTCCGCAGAAAAGCGTCCCATCCTTAGCATACAGTGACCAGACCTGGCCTTTGGTTCCGGTTACAAAATGAAATTCATCTGCACTTTCATACGTTTTGTAAAACAATCCCTGGTTGGTCCCGACGTACAATTTTCCGTTGTGCAAAATCGAAGTATACACCGTCCCGAGGAAACCCGTATCGTCCGAAAAGCTCTTCACCGGCGACTGCAGGTTGATGCAGTTGATGCCATTGTCGAGTCCGAGCCACAAATTCTTATCGCTGTCCTCAAAAACAGACAACGCCGTATTGTTGCTCAACCCTTTATTCTGTGTAATGTGATACTTGATCTGGCCCGCAGATGTCAATATAAAAACGCCGTTGGAAACCGTCCCGAGTGCAAAACTTCCATCCGAAAGCATCTGGCTGCTGTAAACCGTACTCGTCGCCAATTCGGCATCGGCCTGCGTCGCGAATTTCGAAACGGTATTGCCCGTGAGTCGGTAAAAACCATTTTGCGCCATTTGTAGAATGAGTCCGTCCTCGTCTGAAAAAACGTTCACGATCTTACTGTTTATGACGAGCGGATGATTCGAAATGAGTTTGCTTTTGCCGTTTTCAATCTCAAAAAGCCCTTCGCCCCATGTTTGGAAATAAATCGAATTGTTGGTCTGGAACGATTTCAAAATCCCGTTCTTGCGCGAAATGATGCTCATTTTTCCCGTCTTCGAATCGTAAATGTAAATGCGGTTCAGCGACTGGAAAATCACCCATTGTTCGTAGTTCAGGATGTTCCAGAATTGTTCGTCGTCGAGCAGTTTGCTTTTGATCGTTTGGCTCAGGGAAGTATATTTGAGTTGGCCGTTGCTTTGTCTGGTCCAATAGCCGAATTCCATGTAGCACCCCGAATAGATGCGGTTGTCGATGACCTTAACCGATCGCAAAATGGTCTCGTTTGGCGACGGATACAACGTCCAATTCGATCCATTGTATTCGAGTAAACCCTGGTTATTGGCAAAAAATATGTAATGGTTGCGGTCCTGCGCAATCATCCAGTTCTGGTTGCCGGCGCCATACGTCGTCGACGGATATTTGACAATCGGCGGCAATTCCTGCGCGTAGCTTCCGAAAGCGAGGCATATCAATAGTAGGCAATGGGATAATTGTTTTCCGAACATTCTGGTTTTAGATTTGCAGGCTAAAGATACTACAATTGAACAAAATTCATAACAATAAAAAAGCACGCTTCGAACGAACGTGCTTTCTTGACTAAAACAAAAACATTAATCTGGATATGACAGCTTTTGAATGCTAAAATTAGAAATTGCCTCAACAACTTGCGAGATTTGCCATATAAACAAACTATACAGGAACATATTTATAACAAATCCCTTAATATTTTAAAGAAAAACCAATTTACATCGGTCTTTCTTGCCAAGTGAATTCTTTTCGGTCGTGCCGAAATACAGCACTACATCCATTGCGTTGTGGTAATGTAAAGGCAAATAAAACCGATTGATGTATTTGCCAGATGATCGAATGCGATTTCACGCGCCATCATTAACAAAATTTTGCCATTCACCTCAATAAGAATCTTGCGCGGAATTGATTAACTTTGCAAACATTCACTTTTTTGCTATGAAAACCCAAGATATCGCCACGCTCGAACCCAAAAAAAACATCATCATCAAAGGCGCGCAGATGCACAATCTCAAGAACCTTGATGTTGCGATTCCCAGAAACAAATTGGTCGTCATCACCGGACTTTCGGGTTCGGGAAAATCCTCATTGGCGTTCGATACCTTATATGCCGAGGGCCAGCGCCGTTATGTGGAAAGCCTTTCGTCGTATGCGCGCCAATTTTTGGGCCGGCTCGACAAACCCAAAGTCGAATACATCAAAGGCATTGCGCCCGCGATTGCGATCGAGCAGAAAGTCAATACGACCAATGCGCGTTCGACCGTGGGAACCTCTACGGAAATTTACGATTACCTCAAATTGTTGTATGCGCGCATCGGTCGTACGTTTTCGCCGGTTTCGGGCCACGAGGTCAAGAAAGATACGGTTTCTGATGTAATGAACGATGTCAAGAACCTCGAAACCGACAGCAAATGGCTGTTGCTCGCACCGATCTACGCCGAAAAAGGAAGAACGATCGATGAGAAACTCAAAGTCCTGCTCCAGCAAGGTTTCGCTCGTATTTTTGTCGATGGCGAAATGCTGCGCATCGATGAATTGGGCGGCATAGATCTGGGCAAGAAAAAAGTCCAATTGATCATCGACCGCATCATTGTCAAACACGAAGAGGAATTCTACAATCGCTTGTCGGATGCGGTTCAGACGGCATTTTTCGAAGGAAAAGGCTTTTGCCAACTCCAGGCACTTGATTCCAAGAAGCATTTCGATTACAGCAACAATTTCGAGTTGGACGGCATCGTGTTTCTCGAACCCAATGTGCATTTGTTCAGCTTCAATAATCCGTATGGCGCGTGTCCGGTTTGCGAAGGCTACGGCAACATTATTGGTATCGACGACGAGTTGGTCATCCCGAATACGGCACTTTCCGTCTACGAAAATGCGATTTTTCCATGGCGCGGCGAAAGCATGGGCTGGTACCGCGACGAACTCGTGAAACATGCGTATAAATTTGATTTTCCAATCCACAAGCCCTATTTCGAACTGACCGATGCGCAAAAGGAAGTCGTTTGGAAAGGCAACGAATATTTCCAGGGACTCGACAATTTCTTCCGCGAACTCGAAGAAAAAAACTACAAGATCCAAAACCGCGTGATGCTGTCGCGTTACCGTGGCAAAACCAAATGCTGGTCGTGCAAAGGCAAGAGATTGCGCGTTGAGGCGTCGTACGTCAAAATTGGCGGCAAGACGATTTCCGATCTGGTCGACCTGCCGATCCGCAAACTCGCGCAGTTCTTCACCGATCTGGAACTGAACGATTTCGATCAGAAAGTCGCCAAAAGGTTGCTGATTGAAATCCGCAACCGGATCAAATTCCTGATGGAAGTGGGTTTGGAATATTTGACGCTCAATCGAAATTCCGCTTCGCTTTCAGGCGGCGAATCGCAACGCATCAACCTCGCGACATCGCTTGGAAGCAGCCTCGTCGGTTCGATGTACATTCTCGACGAACCCAGTATCGGCCTGCATCCGAAAGATACCGAACGACTGATCCAGGTGCTGATTTCGCTTCGTGATCTCGGAAATACGGTAATCGTGGTCGAACACGACGAAGACATCATGCGCGCCGCCGACATGATCATCGATATTGGTCCCGAAGCCGGAACTTTCGGCGGACACCTCGTTGCGCAAGGCACCTACGACGAAATCCTGAAATCCGATTCGCTCACGTCGCAATATCTGAGCGGAAAAATGGAAATCGCCGTTCCGCGCCAACGCCGCAAATGGAGCAATTACATTGAAATCCTGGGTGCGCGCGAAAACAACCTGCAAAATGTGGATGTGAAATTTCCGCTGGAAGTCCTGACCGTCATTACGGGCGTTTCGGGAAGCGGGAAAAGTACGCTTGTCAAAAAGATCCTGTTTCCGGCGTTGCAGAAAAAAATCGAAGGTGTGGGCGAAAAAGCCGGGCAGTTCACCGAAATGCGCGGGTATTACCATAAAATCCAGCATGTGGAATACGTCGACCAGAATCCGATCGGGCGCAGTTCGCGTTCGAATCCGGTGACGTACATCAAGGCTTACGACGACATCCGCGATTTGTATTCCAAAGAAAAACTATCTAAAATTCGCGGTTACCAGGCCAAACATTTTTCATTCAACGTAGACGGCGGCCGATGCGAAACCTGCAAAGGCGAAGGCGCGATCAATGTTGAAATGGTGTTTATGGCCGACGTGCAACTGGTTTGCGACACGTGCAACGGCAAACGTTTCAAAAAGGAAATCCTCGAAGTCATGTTTGAAGGCAAAAATATCGACGACATCCTGAAAATGACGATCGACGATGCAGTCGCTTTTTTCAAAGACGGCAAACAGGCAAAAATCGTCCAGAAATTGCAGCCGTTACAGGATGTGGGCTTGGGTTATGTACAACTCGGGCAATCGTCTTCTACCCTTTCTGGCGGTGAAGCGCAACGCATCAAACTCGCGTCGTTCCTCGTGAAAGGCAGCACCAAGGAAAAGGCGCTGTTTGTTTTTGACGAACCCACGACAGGTTTGCACTTCCATGACATCAAGAAATTACTCGCTTCGTTTGATGCCTTGATCGACAAAGGCCATTCGATTATTGTGATTGAGCACAATCTTGATTTGATTAAATGTGCCGACCATATCATTGATTTGGGTCCGGAAGGCGGTGAGAATGGCGGTAAGGTGTTGGCGATTGGTACGCCGGAGGAAATCGTGAAGAACAAGGATTCGGTTACTGCGAAGTATTTGAAGGAAAAATTGTAGTTTTCGTTCGCCAGCTTCTAAAAATCAATTGTCGCGCTCCTCATCTTCAGCCGCCAGATTGAAAATAAAGATCTTGACGTACCGTTTTTCATTGCTTTCGTAGGAATACGTCAGCGTTTTCTTTTTGGGCTCGAGGACAAGCTTGCCGCGCGCGTTTTTGGAACGCATGACCCACGTCGAATTTCCTGCGTCATCAACCGTAAATTGGACGATCGAGCCGTGATAATTCCTGATCTTTCCATCGTCTGTAAGGGCAATCATGATGTAGCCGTTGCTCCTGGAACCGATTTCGCGGATGTCGACGATGGAGTTTTCAAATTCGGTTTCGCGCAAATCGTAGGCATCTTTTTGTTCGTTCCAGACGTAAAAAGTGCGGCTGTCTGATTTGTATCTTTTCTGGTCGTTTACTTTTTCGGGCAGTTGTTGCGACCAAATCACCATTGGAAACAACAGTAAAAATAGGGCAATTGTATTTTTCATTGTAACAATTTTGTCAAAAGTACGAAAAGGAATTTTTCCAGAATATAAAGAAAACACATCTTTCTTACAAAGTTCCAGAATCAAAATCCTGTTTTTCAATATTTTAATATCCAAACTTCATAAATATTAGTTAACCTTATTTTTTTGGCACGTCAATTGAAAAGCACGATGCAGTTAAGAAAGTTGGTTAGATAATTGGTTTGTTTGTGAGCCCCGTCGGAAATTCCGGCGGGGTTTTTTATTGGCGTTTGATGCGAACGAGGACTTTATCCATCACCAGATTGACTTCGGGCGAAATGACCAAACGGTAATTGACGTAAAGGTAAACGGCCGCAATCAGCAGCGATTTCAAGCCGATGTTGATGATCGGATGAAAATCAAAATCCCAGAAATAAAACAGCGCAAAAACGCCCACAATGATTGCCATCGATTTAACCGTATTGACCGTAAACGGAAACAGCTTCATTTTTTGCGTCACAAACAATAGCTTGACGACATTGTAAACCACGATTGAAATGAATGTGGCCAACGCCGCCCCGTTGATTCCATATTTCGGAATGAGCAGCATGTTGAGTACGATCATCAATAGGACGAGCAGCAATCCGAACAGCAAAACCGTGCGGTAATATTTGGTGTTTAAAATGATTGCGTTGTTGTTGCCCAGGATCAAATCGGAGAATTTAGACAATCCGATCAGGAAAACCACGATTACGCCGCCGCCGTATTCTGCCGGAAGCAGCCGGTACAATTCCTGGATGTTCAGAAAAATACCGAGCATGATGAGTCCGCCGAAAACCTGCAGGTTGATGGCGCTTTTCTTGTACAAATCGTTGAGTTCGCCATACTTTTCCTCGCTCATCAATTTGGCCGTGATCGGATAGATGATCTGCAACATCGCACGGCTCGGCACAGCGATCACCGTCGCAATAAAAATCGCAACAGAATAATAGGCGTTGTTGTCGATGTCCTTGTAGTTCGGGATCATGACTTTGTCGAAATCAATCAGCATCACGCCCACGCTGCCTGAAAGGATGATAAAAAACGAATAGCCGAAAATGTCCCTGATGTTGTGCGGAAGCGAAAAATGCAATTTCGGCCTCTTGACGTACATCGCATAAACGAACATCGCCAGCAGCTGCAACGCATATGCACCGGCGGTACAATACAGGAAAGTGGCTTTGGAAATCCAATCCCAATGTACGCCAAGAAGCAAGACCATGACGAGTACGCGCACCACTATTTCACTGATGAAATTCCCAAAAACCGATTGCATGTGCACTTTGACCCACGCGTAAAACACCTCAAAATACCCCATGCAAATCCCGACTGCGGGAATGATCCACAAAAACGGCTCGACCGTCGGATTCTTGCGCAGGATGAAAAAAGCGATCTCGTCGTAGAACAATCCGCACAGCAAAACAATCGGAATGATCAGCAACAAAGGCATCCAAAGCATGAAACTCAGGAATTCTTCTCGCTCTGCTTCCGAACGGCATCTCGAATAAAAACGAACCAATGTGTTGTGGACGCCAAACGCCATCAGCGGCATCATGATGTTGGCCGCAGAAAGTACAAACGTCGTAATCCCATAATGCATCTTCCCAAGGAAATTCGTGTACAAAAACAACGCATTGACCGCACCGATCCCGAACCCGACATAAGTCCAGATCGTATTCTTGATCGATTGGTTGATGACGATTCCCATGTTATTATTGGAGTAAATTGGCCAGTTTTTCGGTCAGGTTTTTTCTCGAATATTGTTGCAAACCGACGGGTTGCGATTGCAATTTTCCTTCTGAAAACTGCTGGTAATACTTCAGTATCTGGTCTTTCAATCTTTCTTTTTCATCATATGTAAAGAAAACGCCCGTATTGGTTTGTGCGATGATTTCGGCAAAATCAGAACCTTCGGGGCCAATCGCCAAGATCGGTCGTTCCGAGACCATGTATTCGAACAATTTCCCTGGAATAATGCTTTTGGTCGCAGCCGAATCGATTTCGACGAGCAGCAAGACCTGCGATTTTCGTTGGTGTGCGATCGCTTCGTCGTGTGACACGTAACCGAGATTGTTGACAAATTGATCGAGTTTGAATTCGGCGATGGCATTCAATATTTCGTTGCTCACGGCACCGATCAGTTTCAATTCGAAATCGCTCGCAAATGCCTTGTTTTCTTTGGTCAGTTCGCGCAACGCTTTCCATAAAATGCGCGGATTGCGGTTCGATAAAAACGATCCGATGTGTGCTAATGTGAATTTTTGATCGAGCGGTTGCTTCGCGATTTCCTCATTGTCGTAACCGTTGGTGATCACTTCTATCGGACGTGGCGTGAGGATTTCGAATTCGGTTTTGGTCGTTTTGCTCGTGACCAGAATCAGGTCGGCCGTATTCAAAACCTGCGATTCCATTTCCCGGTGTTTTCTGGCCGATGAAGCCGACAATCGCAGCGATTGATGGTAACCGATCGTCGTCCACGGATCGCGGAAATCGGCAATCCATCTGATGTTGTTTTTGTATTTCAATTGCAATCCGATCAAATGCAGGCTGTGCGGCGGACCGGAAGTGATCACCGTATCAATTTCGTTTTTACGGATGTAATCGTGCAGGAATTTCACCGACGGTTTCACCCAAAGCACGCGCGCATCAGGAATGAACAAGTTGCCGCGGACCCAAAGGAACAATTTCTCGAGAAAGCCTTGTTTCTTTTGGTTCAGAATGATGCCGGAGCTGATTTTCCTGGTTTTATTTTTGGAAAAGACCGACGCCAGACCATACGGCTCGATGATTTTTCTTTTGATGATGATCGCGCGATCGGAAATTTCGTGCGTCAGTTTTTCATCAATGATCGGATACGTCGGGTTTTGGGGAACATAAACGTACGGCTGCACGCCAAAATCGGGCAAATACTTGACAAACTTCAGCCATCGCTGCACACCCGGACCGCCGGCCGGTGGAAAATAATACGTGATGATCAGGACTTTTTTCATTGCCATTCTTTTAGCGAAGGCGTTTCGCCGTTACTGTTCTTTGGCAAACCACAGTTTTCGGCGTTCGATGTAGAGTCCGCCCGCGATTAAAAACAACATTCCAATCGAACTCGCCAAAGCGATCGTACTTCCTTTTTGCACGACTTCGGGTTCGAATTTGAATTCGATCGTGTGTTTTCCGGCCGGGACATGCATCGCGCGCAACACATAATCGGCACGGAAATGGTCGGTTTTTTTGCCGTCGATGTAGGCATTCCAGCCATCGCCATAGTACATTTCGGAAAAAACCGCCAAGCCGTCTTTCGGGTTGTTGGACGTGTATTTGAGGTAATTCGGTTTGTATTTGACCACCGAAATGGCCGCAGTCGAATCTTTGTCGAAAGTCGTTTTCCTGACCATCGAGCCGAATTCGTTTTGGTTCACGACCGCTACATTTTTGGTGTCCATTTTATCGAGCGCCTTCATTTCGGCATTCGAGGAACCCGCCATCCTGACTTGCTTCACAAACCACGCGTTGCCATTGGCTTCGGGATTCATTGTCGGGAATTGCGCGCCCGTGCTGTCGCTTTGGATGATGTATTTGATGTTGAGCATGTCGATGACGCCCATGTTGTTTTTGGCAATCTGGTAATCGAAGATCTGCTGCATTCTTCGTGGCTTGGCCGCATGATAACCGCCCAAGGAATGGTGGAAATAAGAGGCGCGCGCGCTCGACATATTGCCGTCGACCTCAAAAACGCGGTAATGCGTCGTGTCCTGCAAGATCATGGCGTCGGCCTGGGTTTGCACGAACGGGACGTCTACTTCGCTTGCGCTGACAAAATCCTTGCTGTCGACGTATTTCTTATCGATGAAAAACAAATCGGCTACCATGAATATCCCGATGATGATCAGTGCCGTATTGCGTTTGAGCGTGTTTCTGAGGTACAACCAAAGAATCCCTGCCGTAACGATAAAGAAGAATCCCGAACGCATCAGATCGGCGGAATACAGGCTTTTGCGGTCGTCTTTGAGCGCGTCGACAAATGCCGGACCGTAACTTTGCAGGAAATAGGCGTCGCTCGGACCCGCAAAACTGAACGAACCTTTGCACAAGAACAACAGCACAATGATGCCGAGACAAGTTCCCGCGGTACGCAACAGTAATTTCTGGCGGTTGGCCGGAGTGCCGTCTTCCACCGGTGCGAAAAACGATTGCAATCCCATGACCGCGAGCACCGGAATGCACAATTCCAAAATCACCTGGATCGAAGAAACGGCGCGGAATTTATTGTACATCGGCACAAAGTCAATAAAGAAATCCGTGAGCGTCGGCAGGTTTTTGCCCCACGACAGGAACAGCGAAACCAATGCTCCTGCGAGAAACGCGTATTTGATTTTTCGTTTGTCGGTGAAAAGGCACAACACGCACAGGAAAAACACGACAGCCCCGATGTAAGCCGGTGCGGCCACAATCGGCTGGTCGCCCCAATAGGTAGGCATCCCTGAAGTAAAATCCTGTGCCTGGGCATCGGGAACACCTTGGCTGATCATGAATTCGTACATCTTGCTTTCCTTGCCGATGTTTTCGCTGTTCGACCCGCCAAACAAGCGCGGCACAATCAGGTCAAGGCTTTCGGCGATACCAAAACTGTATTCGGTGATGTATTCGTGGCTCATGGCGCTTTTCGTCAAATTGGCCGTCCCATCGGGATTGAAGGTCAGTTCGCTTTTGTCGCGCGTGCTCCATTTGGCATATTCGGATGTGGCCATGATGTTCGTCGCATTGGCTCCGATCGCCAGGATTCCGGCAACGGCAAACGTCGCAATCGCATAGCCCAAGCCTTTGGAATTTTTCTCTTTGAGGAGCCCTACGCCAAAATAAATCCCGAAAATTAACAACAAGATCAACAAGTAATACGTCATCTGGAAGTGGTTCGCATTGATTTCGAGCGCCGCGGCGACCATGGTGAGCAAACCGCCCACGATGAACCGCTGTCGGAAAACGAGGATTACCCCGGCCAGTACCATCGGCATATACGCAATCGCGTGCGCCTTGGCATTGTGCCCGACGCCGAGAATCACAATCAGATAGGTCGACAATCCGAATGCGAGTGCGCCAATGAACGCCTTGAGCGGATTGGTCTTGAGTACAAGCAACAACAAATAAAATCCAAGGAAATACAACATCAGGTAATCGGCCGGACGCGGAAGGAACCGCAACAAATCGTCGAGTTTTCCAATGAAATCATGCGGATAATTGGCCCCGAGCTGGTACGTCGGCATGCCGCCAAAAGCTGAATTCGTCCAATAAGGCTCGGCGTGTTCAACGGCACGGAAATCATTTTGCTCCTTGGCCATTCCGGTATATTGCGCGATATCCGACTGGAAAATCTTCTTGCCCGAAAGCACCGGATAAAAATAAATGAGGGAAATGAGCACGAAACCAATGATGGCCAGCGCATGAGGATAGAACTTTTGAAGTTGTTTCATGGGTTTGGTATTCCGTAAATAAAAATCAAAAATAGGCAAAAAAAACAGCCAAAGAAACTATTGGCCGGAATACCGCGAAATTATTTGATTTCTTCGAAGTCGATGTATTCGCCTACTTTTTTGGTCTCGCGTGGTTTGCTGGTTTTGGCCGTATCGTAGATGATTTCGTCGTTATTGGAAGTGCGCGCGCTTTGATAGCCTTGGTATTGGCGTTGTTGCTGTTCGAAATTCTGCGCCGCTTTCTCTACGGCCTTTTTCACGAGCACCGGAAAAAATATCCGCGCCAGGAATTTGAAGATGTAATAAAACGCAACAATATAAAAAATGACTCTCAAAGTACCCGAGAATGAGGCGTAGTCCATGGTAATTATTTTTTCCAAAATTAATAATTCCGCCCGGATTCCTTCTTAAATAAATAATAAAAATATAGTACATTTGAATTGCGTTAGAATAGCCAACTAAAAACTCCGATATGTCCAAAATCAAGCCGCTCCTACTCCTGCTTTTTTTCACTGCCATTGCCCATGCACAATTTACCGATGTCATCAACTCCAATCGCCCGGGCGAATCCATGGCTGCGTTTTCGGTTGGAAAAACGGTGATCCAGGCCGAATTGGGCTTTCACACTTTCCGCGAAAGACACAGCGACACGAATTATGACGCCGAAGGAATCGGAAGCGATCTGCAGGTGCGCTACGGTGCCTTTTTCGAACAGCTCGAATTCATCCTCGATGCGCAATACCAAAATGAAGTCTACAAAAATACCACTACCTTGAAGTCGCAACGCAATTCCGGATTCAAGGAGATTTCACTCGGCGCCAAGTATTTGGTGTATGATCCGATGAAAAATTTCGAACAGAAACCGAACTTGTACAGCTGGCTCGCCAACCACAAATTCAGCTGGCGCGCGTTTATCCCGGCGGTGGGCGTTTACGGCGGATTCAACATCGATCTGACCGACGGCAAATTCGACCGTCCGTTGTATCCGGAAGCCAATAAATGGAGCCCGACACTCGGGATCCTGACGCAAAACCAATTCGGACGCCAGGTACTTGTCATCAACGTCATGGCCGACCGATTGGCAACCAAACGCGAATCGATCGATTATGTCGTGACGCTTACACACGGCATCAACTCGCGCTGGTCTGCGTTTATCGAGCATCAGGGTTACATCAGCGATTGGTATTCGGATGCGATTTTCCGCGGCGGCGCGGCCTGGCTTCCGATGGAAAATGTGCAGGTCGATGCTTCAATCGGAACCAATATCAAAAATACGCCGTCGGTTTTGGTCGGTGGAATCGGCGTGTCTTGGCGCTTTGATGCCAATTACGAAGATGTGATGTTGCGCATCCCGAAAGAAAAAGGCAAGGAAAGCAAAGCCGACAAAAAGAAGAAAAAAGACAAGGAAAAATCCAAGAAACGACTCGACGCCATCGAAAACGGCGAACCTGTAAAAGAATAATCGAAACAAGGATTTCAAAGATTTTCACAGATTTTGAACCAATTGAAATCTGTATCAAATAACGCATCCAAACAATGATTACGATCAAAGAAGCGCGTAGCAAAAGCGAAATGAAAGATTTCGTCCTGTTCCCATTCGAATTATACAAAGGCAACCCGAATTGGATCCCGCCCATCATCGACGACGAAATCGATTCTTTCAACCCCAAGATCAATCCAGCTTTCGAGCATGCCGAAGCGTATTTTTACCTCGCCTACAAAGACGGGAAAATCGCAGGCCGGACCGCCGCCATCATCAATTGGAGTGAGGTCAACGACCAGGGCAAAAAGAAAGTGCGCTTCGGTTGGTTTGACGTGATCGACGACATTGAAGTGACCAAGACGCTGCTCGAAAAAGTCTACGAACTGGGCCGCAAACACGATCTCGAGAACGTCGAAGGCCCGATGGGGTTCTCGAATCTCGATAAGGTGGGCGTACTTACAGAAGGCTTCGAACACATCGGTACGATGATCACGTGGTACAACTATGCGTATTACAAGGACCATTTCGAACAACTCGGATTTGTGAAGGAAAAACAGTTTCTCGAAAGCCTTTTTTCGTTTGCGGATGTTTCAGATAAGGACGCATTTTTCCGTGCCGATGAAATGGTGCGCAGGCGCTACGAACTCAAATTGCTCGAATTCCAATCGACCAAAGACATCATGCCGTATGTAGACGAAATGTTCGATATTTTCAATGCGGCTTATGCCAAATTGTCTTCGTTTGTGGCGGTTTCGGAAATCCAAAAGGAATACTTCAAGAAGAAATACATCAACCTGATCAATCCCGAATATATCAAATTTGTGATGGATAAAAACGGCAAACTCGTCGCGTTCAGTATCGTCATGCCCGATTTTGCCGAAGCGCTCAAAAAAGCCAAAGGCAGGTTGTTCCCATTCGGCTTTTGGCATTTGCTCCAGGCGCGCAAGAACAGCAAAGGCGTGCTTTTCTACCTGATCGGCATCTTACCGGAATACCAAAATAAAGGCGTGACGGCCATCATCATGAAATCGTATTACGACACGTTTACGGCCAAGGGCATCACGCAATGCATCCGTACGCCCGAACTCGACGAAAACCATGCGATCCATAATTTGTGGAAGAATTTCAATCCGGTGATCCACAAAAGACGCTGCACGTATATTAAATTAATTGATAATTGATAATTGATAAAAAAACCTGATGACTTTGTTATCAGGTTTTTTTTATGCGCAATCTTGGCATTGTCAATTGTTAATTATCAATTATCCATTATTTATGACATTCCGCTTTCGATAAAATCGTCTTGCTGTCGAATTTCAAATGCTTCGCGTCCTTGAAAATCATCTTGCCGTTGTGTTCTTTCACATCGCCATAACCTTCGATATACGCATCGCCCTGTTTCAAGAAAGCCACTTCGCGCACCGATTGTTTGCCTTCCGACATAAAAGTGTAATCGGCAAAAATCGTGTCGCCTTTCACCTGGCCTTTGAGCGTGCCGTCGTTTTTGTCTTTTTCAAAAAAGTGGTAACTGAGCTGGCCGTCGGTGATTTCGTTGTCTTTGATGACGAGCGTCATCGCAATCGTGTCTTCTTTCAAAATGCCTTTGTAGCATTCTTCGATCGCAGGCGTTTCGGCAACGGTTTCGGGTGTTTTGGTCTCGTCGGCTTCTTTTTTGCAGGCCACAAATGCGACCAGGCATGCCGATAATAAAATGATTCTGTTCATGATGATTGATTTTTTCGACCTCTAAAGTAAGCATTTCAATCGCATCGGACTCCTTTTTTGGGTCGGAAATTTTGAAGATTTTATCAGATGCTCTTCCGACGGCATCAGTTATCTAAAAAAATACACCACTAATGGCAATTTGATATATTTGTTGAAAACAATTAAATTGGATTACCGCGGAAATTTCAACACACTCAAAGCCAATCTGATTGCGGCCAACCTCAAATCATGAAAACCAAACTCCTGCTATTTTTACCATTGGCACTTTTAGGCCTTTCCAGGCTTCCAAATCAAGCAAGCGTTGGAACATTTACAATTCCACAAACCACCGCAGTAAAAGACAGTCTCGTTCCCGCCACGATCGATACGATTGCGTTGCAGGACATCAACAACGACAAAATCGCCGATACGGCTTTTGTGTATACGCCACCCACGCTTGCCACTTACGACAAAAAAGGAATCATGGAATTCCAGATGGGTTGTGAAAACAACAATTGTTTCAACAAAGTCTCTTTTTCGTGTGCGCTGCCCGAGATCGTTTTTGAGGAATCGGTTTGGGGATATGTCGAAAACGCCGGCGATTTGAATGGCGACGGGATTTCCGAATTGCTGTTCAACAACGACTGGTTTGTCGGGTCTGTCAAGAGTTTGTACCTGTACAGCTATCAAAAAGGGAAATGGAAAATCATCGCCCAGGTCAGGTACCGCACCGGCGACGACCCATTAAAATCAAGCCTGGTCAAAAAAGGCCGCAAATATTACCTGCGCGGCATCGATGTGTCCGACGGGGAAGAGCAGCCGCATGAAGTCCTTATAAATTTCAAAAAATAAAATCGATGAAAAAAATCACACTTGTACTGGTATTGCTTTTTGGCATCGGCAGCCGTGGGCAAAATGTACGCGAATTCACTTTGGAGTACGACGGGTACAACCTGCAAATCAATAGCATCGCCAAAGATGGCAAAGGCAATATCGTTGTGGCTGCAACAGCGCGGTTCAAGAACGATCCGACTTTAAGCGCGGCCCAAAACAAGGATGCGAATTACGACGTCGATAAAACAAGTTTAATTCTGATTACCGACGAAAATTTCACCATCAGGAAAGCGTGGAAACACTACAATTTTTTCCCGGCCAAAGTGACTTATGACAGTGCCAAAGAACAATTCTGGATTGGCGGTTCGCAACAGGAATACGATTCCAAAAGACCGAAATTGTTCAGCCAATGGCAAATGTTATTGCTGCGCGCCGATGCAAAAAAACTGACGCGCGATTTTTTCCCGGTTGAAACCGAATACAGCTGCCACATGGAAGATCTGGTTTTGCACGATAAAAAGCTGGTCTGTACGGCTACCAAAGATACGCTCGATGGGAAATCGAGGCTCGAAACGGCACTGGTTTTTGAATTGTCGCCTGCCAAATTCCACTCCGCGAAATACCAGCCGCATCTCGAATCGCCCAATGTCTTAAATGTTGCCAAAGCGTCGCAATCGGCATCACATGTGATGTTGACTTCGGTCGATTTGACTAAAGACAAGTTGCTTTTTGGTGCGACATCGCTGCCGTTTGGGCATTTTCCGACCCAAAGCATTGACCTTTACAATTATGCGAAAGGCCAACTCCACTCGGAAAAATTCTGGCCTGCCGCCAAAACTTCGTCGTTTTATTACCTGACGAATTTCGAGGTTTTGACCGACGGGAATTTGCTGCTTGCCTATGTCACCCATCCCGAAAAGGAATTTTACATCATCGAAAAAACCGATCCATACCTGCAAAGCGTCTGGAAAAAGGAAGTGCCCGATCTTCGGAATGCCTACCTGAACAACGATGTTTTCGAAATGCCCGATGGGAAGATCGTCGCGGCCGTGGCCAACAAAAATAAAGACTGGAGCTTTTTTATTTACAGTCCAAGTGGCGAATTGCTGCGCGAAATTGAAACCAAGCAACCGATCAATTCGCGGATTGCCTTGATCAAGCCGTGGACGGAAAATGAATTCCTCTGTTCGTTTTATGCGCTGGATAAGAAACCGATGCCCAATCGATTGCTGATTTTCAAAACCGAATAGAGATGCATTGAACAAAAAAAATGGCGTTCGTATAGTATCGAAAGAAAAATACCCGGAATTTTTTCCAGGTTCACAAAATCCGTAATACTGAAATTCCATAACCTTTTAACCAAACTTCATAAATTCAAAACCACCGCCGTATTTAATTTTAAGGTATTAACAAACCGTGCTGCGGCACCTTAAAAATACGACCATGGAAAATAGAAACACGGGCAATGCCAACGATGCAAACAACCCAAATGAAGAATGGATCAGCGATGAAAACAGAGACAAACAAGTTCAGGGCGCGACCGACGACCAACTCAATTCGCTGAGTGCCGCCCAGGATTCTTACGACGCTCAGGAATCACAGACACGTTATGCTGCCGACAATCGCGACGACGACAATCGCGACAATGACAATGACGATGACAAAGATGACGATGACAAAGATGACGAGGATGCTGACAACGAAGAAGACGAAAACACCGATTGGGGAGCCACCGACCCGCTCGACGCACCGGGAAGCCTTGCCGATCCGATGGATCCAAGCGGCCCCGGAAGTGCTGTATAATCTAAAACAAAAACCGCCTCATGTGAAGCGGTTTTTTTATGGATTGAAGCCAGTCAAGCGCCTGACTTAAGCCTGCTATTGCGCACAAAAATCATCGACAACAACGCCGACAATACCGGTACGATTACCGCCGAAGCCAAAAATGTACTGAACTGGAAAAGTCCCGGATTGGCAACCGAAGACTGGCCCATCTTGGTGAGCTGTGCGTGGATCTGGATTTCAGGCAACGAAGCCAAACGCATTTTTTCCTCCTCGAGCTGCAACACCGACGCATACCAATTCGGATTGATGAAATGATGGTACGTGTACAAAAACGGATTGTAGATTACATAAGCGATGCAACCCATCAAAACCGCAATGACGATGCGTTGCCCAACCGAAACGCGGTAATGATCCATTTCACTTTTGACGGCCCAGCAAATCATTGCAATCGGCCACAGCACAATGGCTATGTCTATGTATTGGCCGTAACGCAGGTAGGTTGTGTCCAGTTGCGTGAGCCACATCAAAGTGGTGTAAAGGCAAAATCCGAGGCCCAGGAAAATTCCTTTCGAAGCCGTTCTGGTGTTGAATAATTGTTTCATGATTGTGGTTTGAATGATGAATGCCGGATGGTGAATTAATGATCTGGAAATGCTGTTCGGTTTCATTTGACGCAAATCTTGCCAATATGTTTCATAAATTTTCGATTCGCGTTTACACACTTCAACTTTTTTTAAAGATAAAGCGTCTTTTCGAGCGCGACTTTTCGGTTTTACCCAGACAGAGCCAAGATGCAAAGTTCCGAATCGTGTAACCTATTTTGCAAGTCGTGTAACCCGCATCGTGAGCATCCGATTAATTTTACGGACGATAACCAGGGCACAGCCTAAAAAAGAAACTTATGAAAACATTCAAAACTTTATTGTTGATTTTCGCGCTGACCGTTTGGGGTACATCGGCAGTATCGGCGCAAACGGCCAACAAGATCAGTGTCGTTAAAATCAAGGATTGCTACATGAAAAAGGACGGAAAAATGGTGCAATACACCAATGGCGTCCCGATGAAAATGAAGAAAACCGTAACCCTTGAAAACGGCACCAAGATCAAACGCAACGGCAAATGCATCATGCCCGACAAAACCAAAATCAAGATGGAAGAAGGCAATTGCATCGACAAAGCCGGAAAAATCGGCGACTGCTCGGTCAAAGAAAACCCGACGACATCAATTTAAAAAACAAAAAGCTTCCAAATCGGAAGCTTTTTTAATTATCAATTATTTATTATCAATTATTTCTCATCGCTCACGTCGACGGTATGGATCTTCGCCAATTCCGCATACGTCCCATTTTCCAATTTCTCACGGATGATTTCAAAAGCCACCAAAGTCTGGTCGATGTCTTCCAAAGTATGGCTCGCCGTCGGAATCATGCGCAGCAAAATAATTCCCTTCGGAATCACCGGATAAATCACGATCGATAGGAAAATATGGTAATTTTCGCGCAAATCGTTCACAAGCATCATCGCTTCCGGAACGCTTCCTTGCAGGTAAACCGGCGTTACGCAAGTATTGGTATCGCCAATATTAAATCCTTTGGCTTTGAGACCGTTCTGCAGCGCATTGACGTTTTCCCACAACTTGTCTTTGAGCTCGGGCATCGTGCGCAACATCTGCAAACGCTTCAATGAACCGATCGTCTGGATCATCGGCAGCGCCTTGGCAAACATCTGCGAACGCAAATTGTATTTCAGATAATCGATGATGTCCTGATCGGCGGCTACAAACGCGCCAATATTTGCCATCGATTTGGCAAACGTCGAAAAGTACACGTCGATCCCGTCCTGGCAACCTTGCTCCTCGCCCGCACCGGCTCCGGTTTTACCCAAAGTCCCAAATCCGTGCGCATCGTCAACCAATAATCGGAAATTGTATTGCTCCTTCATCGCCACGATTTCCTTCAATTTTCCTTGCTGGCCGCGCATCCCGAAAACGCCTTCGGTGATGAATAAGATTCCGCCGCCGGTTTCCTCTGCCATTTTCGTCGCACGCTGCAGGTTTTTCTCCATGCTCTCGAGGTCGTTGTGGCGGTATGTGAAACGCTTGCCCATGTGCAAACGCACACCGTCGATAATGCACGCATGCGAATCGACGTCATAAACGATAATGTCATTTTTAGTTACGAGCGCGTCAATGATCGACACCATGCCCTGATACCCGAAATTGAGCAGATAAGCCGCTTCCTTCATCACGAATTCCGCCAATTCATTTTCGAGTTGCTCGTGGAAATTGGTGTGGCCGCTCATCATTCGCGCGCCCATCGGATACGCCGCGCCGTATTGCTGCGCCGCTTCCGCATCGACTTTTCGCACTTCGGGATGGTTGGCCAAACCGAGGTAATCGTTGATGCTCCAGTTTAAAATCTCCTTGCCGTGGAATTGCATCCTCGGGCCCAAATCGCCTTCCAATTTCGGAAAAACGTAATATCCTTCGGCCTGTGAAGCCCATTTGCCCAACGGCCCTTTATTGTTCTGTATCCTTTCGAATAAATCTTTAACCATGATTGTTGCTGCCGCAGTTAGTTGCGGCATTTCGCCCGCAAAAATAAAGATTAAAAAGCATTTTGGAAAGGATTGTGGTTTTTTTTGGGAGCTTTTTCCTGCTGTGTGCTGCAATCTTTTTGTCGCCTTGCTTTTCAGCAGGCTCAAAAAAGGATTTCCGCTGCCATCAGGGCTAGGGTTCGTCGCATCAAACAAAGATTTTCTTACATTTGAGTACTGATGAACGCTTCCTCTTGATGAAAAATATTTTCCTGTTCCTGTTTTTTTCCTTTGCGATGGCGATCGGCCAAGAAGTTCCCGCCCGAAAAATCAAATCGGAAACACTCTACATCAACAACAAACTGGTTTCCTACACCGAGAAAGATCCAAACGGAAATGAAATCTTCAACATCAACAACGGCATGAACGGCGACATCACGATGATTTATGCCGCCGATTTCGACAGCCAGAACCGCGAAATCCGCAATTGGTCAGCGCATTCGAACATCGGTTTTGCATCGCTCGAAAAAGTGTACGAAGGCAATGTGATGCAATATTTCGATTTTGTGGGCGATTCCGTCCTCGTCGAGAACGTCGACCGCGACATGCTCAATGCCATCCGTACACGTGAAGCTTTCCTTAAGATGCCTGCAATCCAACATTTGTCTGCCGCCAAAAAAAAACTATTCAGTGCCGACGTGTTCGATCCGAACAAGAATGTCATCGAAGAATTCTATTTCTCCGGGAAAGGCGACACGACTTCCACGCACCATCGCCGCTACAATGCCAAAAACCAGGAGGTTTTGTTCAGCATGCGAACGCCCGGCGATTCGATTTGGAATTACGACGTGCATTCGGTTTACGACGACCGCGGCAACCTCGCGATGATCTATCGCACGCATTTGGGCAGAACCGTTAGCGACACGACCGAAGTTACGCGTTACGAATACAATGACAAAAACCAGCTCGTTTCAGAAACCTATGCCTACGAAAAAACGCAAATCAATAAAACGGTTTACGTTTACAAAAACGGGCGCATTTCTGAACAATTGTTCTATGAAGAAGGCGATCAGGTTAAAGTCAGGACGCGCATTTCCTACGACAAACAAGGCGTTGTGACGAAACGGAACGTTAACGACTACCGATACGATAACGGAAACCGCAAAGAACGTTACCGCCGCGAATACACGTATTGGTAAATTTCCGATCCAGAAATGTTATATTTATTGAACAATTGAATTTATGCCGCATCCCAAAAACATACAAACCGTTCCCGAAACGCAAGGCCAACACGTTTCGATTGCCGGAAATGAGTACCGCATCGTTATTTCAGGAACAGAAACCGATGGGAAATTTGCCGTCATCGACATGCAGGTTCCTCCGGGCGGCGGCCCGAATCCGCATGCGCACGAAAATGCCAATGAAACTTTTTTGGTGATCGAGGGCGAAGTCGAATTCAGGAACGAATCGGGGAAATTTACGGCGAAGAAAGGTGCGTTCGTCAATATTCCGCTTGGCGGCGCGATCCATTCGTTCAAGAATGTTTCGACCGAAAATGCGCGGCTCATTTGTACGGTCATGCCATCCGGACTCGAAGCATTCTTCATAGAAGCCGACGCGTTGCTTCGATCGCAACCTGCGCCGCCCGACCCAAACACCGTTGAAAAACTCAACGCCCTGTTCAAAAAATACGGGCAGACCGTGTTTCCGCCCGATTACCTGGATTGATCTTTTCGCATTTTTTTTAGTTGAAATTGTAACACTGAAACACAACCGCAGTCCTTCGTTACAATCAATTAATCAATCAAAAATCATTAATCATGAAAAAATGTCTATTCCTGTGCCTTTTGGTTTCAGCCAGCGTAACCGCACAAAAAAATTCCATCACTCGAGGCAAAGCCGAACAGAGCGAAGCTAAACCCGCTTCCGATTTTTTTCCGAAAGAAAAGGCAAAAGTATTGGTCGTCGGGACGTTCCATTTCGACTACCCCAATCTCGACGCACACAAAACCACCGACGACAATAAAATCGACGTTTTGCGCGAACCCAAAAAATCAGAAGTCAGCGAATTGGTCGCCTACATCAAAAAATTCAAGCCTACCAAAATTGTCCTCGAAGCGATGCCCGAATGGAAAGCGGGCGAAAAACTGGTGCGCTACAAGAAAGGCGAATTCCGCAATGAACGCGACGAACGCTACCAGCTCGGGATGCGCATTGCCTCCGAAATGAACCTCGACACGATTTACGGCATCGACGCGATTCCGTTTGACGATGAACTCAGCAAGCAGAATCCGGCCTATTTCGAAAAATTCTTTGACGGTTTCGATTTCAAAAGCGATGATCCTTACACGGATAAGATTTCACAGTGGTACAAATATGAAGAAAGCCTGCAGCAAAAAACCAATCTGCTGCAGTATTTCAAACGTTTCAATTCACGCGAATCGCATCAGTTGACGTATGGCGCGTATCTCGTGGGCGATTTCAAGCTTGACGACACGCGCGGTGCCGACATTTTGTCGATTTGGTGGTACAACCGCAACCTCAGGATTTTCAGGAAGGTGCAGCAAATCGCGCAAAGTCCGAACGACCGCATCCTGATGATTTACGGCAACGGCCATGCAGCCATTTTACGGCAATTGTTCGAATGCTCGCCCGAATATGAATTTGTTGAATTCGACAGCCTCAAATAAATCTGCCGTGAAAGTTTCGGCCACTTGGTGAGAATGCGCTATCTTTATGCCACTAACCAATTTAACTTATGCCGACCAACCCAAAAGAACTCAAACTCGCCGTACTCATAGACGCCGACAACGTGCCGTATTCGAACGTAAAAGGCATGATGGAAGAAATCGCCAAATACGGAACTCCGACGACCAAACGCATTTATGCCGACTGGACGCGACCCAACGCCGCAGGCTGGAAAAACGTCCTGGCCGAACACGCCATTACGCCCGTACAGCAATATGCGTATACCTATGGTAAAAATTCGTCCGATTCGGCGTTGATCATTGACGCGATGGATCTGTTGTATTCAGACAAGCTCGACGGATTTTGCATCGTTTCGTCCGACAGCGATTTTACGCGATTGGCCGTGCGGCTCAGGGAATCGGGCATGAAAGTCATCGGAATTGGCGAAAAGAAGACACCGAAAGCGTTTATTGCGGCTTGCGACCGATTCATATTCATCGAAGTCTTGGAAGGTGCCAAAAAGAAGAAACCGGCTGCTGTGCGAAATTCCCCAGAGCCAAGCGAACCCAAAACGGTCCAGATTCAAGGCATCGCGATTCCGGAGCCTGTTGCCACTGCAATGGAGAACAAAGCCAAACAGAAAGCCACGCAAAAAGCCACCGAAAAAGCACCGCAGAAAGCGCTCAACAAAGTCGACCAGGAAACCATCGAACTTATCGAATCGACGATTGAGGACATCGGAGACGACGACGGCTGGGCTTTCCTTGGTGATGTGGGCAACCTCATCGTGCGCAAAAAACCCGAATTCGACCCGCGCAATTACGGTTTTGCCAAACTGACGCCCATGCTCAAATCGCTGACCGACATTCTCGAAATCGACGAGCGCGAATCGGATAAAAAAGGCATCAAGCATGTATTTGTGCGGATGCGTTTCAGTTGAGATAGCTATTCTGATTTCGAAAAAACAAGCGCCGCGATCACATTATACAATACGTCGTTCTTGATCGGTTTAGACAAATAATGGTTCATCCCGATTTCAGCCACGCGCAGTTTGGTCGTTTCCATCACATCGGCCGTCACCGCTACGATCGGAATGTTTTTGTTGTGGTCGCCGGCTGCTCCGTTCCTGATCGCGATCGTGGCTTCATAACCATCCATCACGGGCATTTGCAGGTCCATCAGGATGATATCGAAAGGAGTTTCCTTGACGGCATCAACACCTTCCTGTCCGTTATTGGCGTAAACGACGGTCGTATTGAGCCATTTTTTGGTGATCATTTTGATGACCATCTGGTTGATCGCGTTGTCTTCCACGACGAGGATCGATTTGCCTTTGAGGTCATACACCGGCACTTCGGCGAGCTGTTCTTCTTTTTGACGCTCGGCGGTATCGTAATCGATCGTAATCTTGCACGTCGTTCCCTCGCCCACTTTGCTGTTGATCAGAATACTTCCGTTTTGCATGTCGACCAGCGTCTTGACGATGTAGAGCCCAAGTCCGAGTCCGCCGAACTTGCGCTTGTTGTCGATGTTGTTCTGCGAAAACGAATCGAAAATCCCATGCAATTTTTCTTTCGGGATTCCGATGCCCGAATCTGAAATCGTCAGTACAAGACTGGTGCGATTGTTCGGTTTTTGCCGCGCATCGATGTGGAAACCCACAAAACCTTCGGGCGTAAATTTGATCGCATTGCTGAGCACATTGTTGACGATTTGCACAAGACGCGTGACGTCGCCGTTGAGGAAATCCGGAATATTTTCGGCTTTCGAAAACCGGAATTCCAATCCTTGGTCTTTGGCGCGATTGACGGCATTGTTCTTCAGGTGCTCGAGTACTTTTACGGGATCGAATTCGACTTTCTCAAGCTGGAGTTCGTTCTTTTCAATCTTCGAAAAATCGAGAATATCATTCACCGAACTCAGCAAACTGTGCGATGAATATTTGATGATCTGGCAATTTTCCCTGATTTTTGTGTCGTCGGTATCTTTCATGACCGATTCGGCCATGTTCAGGATCGCGTTGAGCGGCGTGCGCAATTCGTGGCTGATGTTAGACAGGAAATACGATTTGAGTTCGTTCATTTCTCCCAAATGGACAAGTGCGAGCCGGTTGAATTGATCGCGTTCATCGTTGACTTTGCGGATGTAATTCGCCATCGAAAGCGACAGGAAAATCACTTCGAGCCCGGTGCCGAATTTCGAACTGTTCTCGGTAAAAAACGAATTGGGCAAAACATTGAAATTGTTCAGTATAAAAATGACGAAACCGAGAATCAGGCATGCGACGCCAATCGTAAAGAACACATCGACCGAACCTTTTTTCCGATACAAGGTGACGACAGATGAAATAATCAAGACCAGGACAATAAGTCCGAGTACGTTGGCCAACGGATACGCCAAAGCGAATATTTCCGGTTTGAAGAATACGAGTAAAAAAACGAGTAAGATTGCGAGGTACAATCCGTTGAATAATTTGTTCAACAGCGGACTATACTGCTTGATCTCGAGGAATTCCTGCGCATATTTACCCAAGAAATAAGTCGAAAAGCACGCGAAAATAATCACCGAATGATCGCAAAGCCAACCCGAGCCCGGCGCAACATACTGGTAAAAATAACCATCCAGGGCAAACTGCATCAAGCCGATAAAAACGACATAACACGAGTAATACAGGAAACTCTTGATCCGGATCCCGAAGAAGAAAAACAGGTAAATGATCGCCGCAATAATCAGGATTCCGTAGAAAATCCCGAAAACGATCTGCTCCAACAAAGTCGTCTTGAACATTCCTTCGGGCGACCTGATGAGCAGCGGCATACTGATTACTTCGCCGTCACTTTTGAGGTGCAGGTAAAAACGCAATTTCTGGTGCGGTTCCATCTTGATTTCAAAAAGCGGCTTGCGGTGGCCGTAACTGCGACCGGCAAAAGGCATGTCGTCACCACTTCTTGCGGTTTGAATTGCGCCGCGTTCATGAACGGTATACAAATGCACGAGGTCTGTTACGGGACGCGCCGTTTCGAGAAAATAGCGCAATTGGGCATCGGTCTTGTTTTCGATTTCGAACGTGACCCAGTAATTGTCACTGGTGAATTCGAGGTTCAGGATCTCTTCTTTTACGGGTCTGAAATCGAGTTGGATTTTGCCGCTTACAATGTCTGAAATCGCATATTCGGCCTGACCGGCATTGGCAATTTGCGCATATTTATAAATCGATACAGAAGGCGGAATGTAAAGGTCAGTAAGTACAAACTGGGCATTTGTATGGTAAAATTGCAGCAAGAAAAACAGCATTATAACGCTATTCTTCAATAGGTTAGTTAGTTTTTGAGGCATAGGTGGTATTGATTTGGGATTCGTAAAGTACAAAAAACCCGATGCGTTCCACTTTTTGAGGAATCATTTAACAATAACCCTACAAACTGAGACTATTTCAACAAAAAAGCCGGAAGCGATGAAACTTCCGGCTTTGGATATAAAAAACTTATTTTTTAGATAAACATCGCGTCGGTATCTTCGGCGTGGCGTTGCGGCGCACGAAACCAACTCGGGTTGATGTGTTCGGGAATGTCAAGGTTCAATCTTTTGGAACCCGGAATAAAATCGGCGTCGAAGTTAAGGTCGTCTTCGTGCGCGCTTTCCTGCTCGGCATGGATCAATCTTTTGGCGATCACGACGACAGCGGCGCCGGCAAGTCCTAACAGTAAAAGTTTAGAAAATTTCATAATGATTGGTGTTTGTGCGTTTCTACTGCGATTTCGACAATTTGACGGATCAAAATCTTAGTAAATTTACTAATTATATCGACAGCCCAATGTGCTTTAATATAACTTTAATAATATGATAACCATCAGTTATTGATCTTAAGGTTGGCCAGCAATTCATACGAATGAAGACGCGACGCGTGGTCGAATATGGGCGAAGAAAACATCAATTCGTCGGCTTGCGTCGCTTCGAGAAATTGCTCGATTTCACCTCCAATTTTTTGCAGACTTCCCACAAACGAATACCTGATCATTTGCTGCAAGGCGGCATGCTCCAGCGGATCGATGTAAAAATCATCCGGATCGACCGGCGCACCGAGTTGCTGCCTTTTTCCGGTAATGATCCCGAGGAACAACTTTTTGAATGAAGTAGCCAATTTCGCCGCTTCACGATCCGAATCTGCTGCGATGGCGTTGACGCAAACCAGCACATAAGGCTTATCCAATTGTTTGGAAGGCTTGAAATTTTCACGGTAAATCCGAATCGCTTCCAACAATTGCGCGGGTGCAAAATGCGCGGCAAACGCATACGGCAATCCCATCGATGCGGCGACATATGCGCTATCGGTACTCGATCCCAAAATCCAGATCGGGATATCGAGTCCTTCTCCGGGAAAAGCGCGGACCGATGCTTTGCGGTTGTCGGCCGACAAATATTGCTGCAATTCTTTTACGTTCTGGGAGAAATCCATGGCGGCACGAAGGTCACGGCGCAACGCGATCGAAGTCAACTGGTCGGTTCCCGGCGCGCGTCCCAATCCAAGGTCGATTCTTTCCGGAAATAACGTCGCCAAAGTCCCGAATTGCTCGGCTACGACCAAAGGCGCATGGTTGGGCAACATAATCCCGCCCGAACCCACACGCAACGTTTGCGTAGCCGCAGCGATGTGACCGATCAATACGACCGTTGCCGTCGAAGCGATTCCTTCCATGTTGTGGTGTTCGGCGAGCCAATAGCGGCTGAAACCCCATTTTTCGACATGCCGTGCAAGGTCGGCGCTATTGCTGAATGTATCTGCCGGCGTGGCGTCTTGTGGAACCATTGCGAGGTCGAGAACAGAAATCCTGGTGTTGTTGAATTTTTTCATTTGAACGAAATAAACCACAAAAGTAGCGCGGCTTTTTGCGAATGATTCCGGCTTTAAGATTTATTTAAACAAACGATCGGCGCGCGTAAATCCGTATCGGTTTTCTGGCGTTTTGTATCAGTTTCATGCTGCATGGCCAACCTACCTTTGCTTCTCAATCTAAAAAATTACCTCATGTCAAAAACAATTTTTATTACAGGCGCTTCTCGCGGTTTTGGAAGAATTTGGGCAGAAGCCTTTTTGAAACGCGGCGACAAAGTCATCGCTACCGCACGGAATACAGCCAGTCTCGACGGTCTCAAGCAGCAATTCGGCGATTCGGTATTGACGCTTCCTTTGGATGTCAACGATAGAAAAGCCGCCTTCGACGCCATCGGAAAAGCCAAAGCGCATTTCGGGACGATCGATGTCGTCATCAACAATGCCGGTTACGGGCTCGTCGGAACAATCGAAGAAGCAAGCGAACAGGAAGCGCGCGATCAAATTGAAACGAATGTCTTCGGTTTGCTTTGGGTGACACAGGCCGCACTTCCCGTTTTCCGTCAGCAAGGACACGGACACATCATCCAGGTTTCAAGCGTATTGGGCGTTGCGACGCTTCCGGTTTTGGGGATTTACAACGCGACCAAATTCGCCGTGGAAGGCCTCAGCGAAACATTGGCACAAGAAGTAACGGATTTCGGCATCCACGTCACTTTGGTCGAGCCGAATGGTTTTGAAACCGATTGGGCCGGTCCGTCCGCCATCCATTCCGAACCGATTGCTGCTTACGACGCCGTAAAAGCTGCTTTCCAGGAAGGCATGAGCAACGCCGATAGTTTCGGGAAACCCGAAGCCACCGCCGATGCCATCCTCAAGCTCATCGATGCGCAAAATCCGCCGTTGCGTTTGTTCCTCGGAAAAGTCGCGTTGCCATGGGTCAAACAAGTCTATGCCGACCGTCTCCAAACCTGGGAAGATTGGCAAGAAACCTCCGAACTCGCACACGGCAAATAATCCGTACTTTTGTATAACAAACCTGCGTTTCGGCGCAGGTCTTATCTGAAATTTATGCTACATTTCAACAGCGTTTCCGAAATGCACCGCGCCAACAATTATCCGGCGCCGCAAAATCCGTTACTGAGCCTCATGCGCTGCAACCAGAGTTGTTCGTCGGGAGCGAAGGAATTTACGGGCGATTTCTTTATGATTGCGTTCAAGAAAATGAAATCGGGCACGATAGCTTATGGACGTACGCGTTACGATCATGAAAGCGGCTCGTTGTTTTTTACGCGTCCGAGGCAAACGCTAGAGATGCGCAACGTCGAACTCGAGGAAGAAGGTTTCGGAATGTATTTCCATGAAGATTACCTCATCGGTCATCCGCTGCACGCCGAAATCAAAAAATACGGCTATTTCGATTACGAAGCCAATGAGGCGTTGCATTTGTCGGACAAAGAAGAGCGCACGATCTGGGAATTGTACGATAAGATCGAAACCGAATACCACAACAACGAGGATGAATTCAGCCGCGGGATTATCCTGGGGCACATCGATTCGATCCTCAAATATGCGCAGCGTTTTTACAAACGGCAATTCCTGAACCGCATTCCGGTTTCGGGCACTACGGTCACGAGATTCAACGACGCGCTTTCCCTCTACGCCGATCAGGGAAGATTGCGCGAAAACGGATTGCCGACTGTCGCACAATTTGCCGCACAGCTCAACATGTCGGCGCGTTACCTGAGCGATCTGCTCAAGCAGGAAACGGGCAAGACGGCGATGGATCTGATCCACATCTTCCTGATTTCCGAAGCCAAGAATTTGCTGCGAAGCGAACACCAAACGGTGGCTGAAATCGCGTATCTGCTGGGTTTTGAAAACCCGCCTTATTTTTCGCGGTTGTTCCGGAAAGAAACCGGTGTGAGTCCGAATCAGTTCCGAAGGGAGATTCTGAATTAATTGGATTCTGAAAACAAACAAAAACCCCGTCTCTCGACAGGGTTTGTTATTTTGATTGGATTCGCAAGTTGCTTACACGTTCGCTTTCTGCGGTGCGGCAGGCGTTTCGTTTTGTACATACCGCTTGGTTCGGTAGCTTTTGTTGCCGCAGTGCGTCGCGCACGATTCGAGCAGCGATGCGAGGACAACGGCCAGGAGTATTATTTTGGCTTTCATAGCAAATGGTTTTTAAGAAATTAGAACGTTACAATTTTGGATTTATTGGCGCAAATATAGAAATTTAACAGCAATTTAGCAGAATTGAATGTCTTCGTTGGATGCTGAAAATCAACATTATGCTATTTTCCGTGAAGGATTTTTGTGTGCGATACAATTCGAATTGCCGCCGATTCGGTTCTGTTAAAAAAATACAAAAAGTATTTCCCATAAAAATTTTCCAAAATTATGTCGTTACATTTGCACCGATGAAAAACAACAGCCACAATAAATCGCATAAGGTTTGCCGCATGATGTGCGCAACAAATCGATTGTATGAAATGGCTACGAGATAAAAAATATCCCTTTTAAAAAGTATATGGCCTTTCAATCGAAAGGCTTTTTTGTTTAATCTAAATACTCCGTTATGAAAAATTCCGCCAACAAATGTAAGTGTATGAACCGTTGTCACCAGATGATGCATATGCGCTGTTGCAGGAAGATGTCTTAGGTAAGTATTGAGTTACGCCATCAAGCCCTTCCGTCCCGAAGGGCTTTTTTTTATCCACTTTTCAAAAATCAATCATGTCTGTTTTCAAAAATAAATTCACTTTACTGGTATTGCTCGCGTTTGCGGGAATTTACATCATTTGGGGTTCGACGTTCCTCGCCATTTCTTACGGGCTCGAAGGTTTCCCGCCATTCCTCCTTTCGGGACTTCGGTTCCTGATTGCCGGTTTGATCCTTTTGGCTTGGCGCAAGACGAAATCGGAATCGATCGGAACGGCAACCGATTGGAAGAAAAACGCCATCACCGGAATCCTGATCCTCACCGGCGGAACCGGACTTGTAGCCTGGGGCGAACAATACGTCACCTCAACCGAAGCCGCAATCGCCATTGCAACCGGGCCGTTCTGGTTCATCGCGCTCGACAGAAAAAACTGGAACCACTATTTTTCAAACAAACTGATCACGATCGGATTGGCGACCGGGTTCGCCGGATTGCTGCTGTTTCTCAAAGGCAGTATCGCATCGGCACATCCGCAAGCGAGCGACGGATTCAGGATTCTGGCTTTTGTGGTTCTGGCGGTGAGTTCGGTTTCATGGGTTTTGGGTTCGTTGTATTCGAAGAACAATCCCGCCGGAAATTCGACTTTCATGAACATTGCGCAACAGCTGATCGTGGCCGGGATCGCGAGTTTCATCCTTGCGCTTTTCAGAGGCGAATGGTTTGCTTTTGATCCGACACAAATTCCTCTGGAATCGATATACGGCTTGCTGTTCCTGATTTTCTTCGGATCGATTGCGGCATACGTGTCCTACATCTGGCTGTTGACGGTCAAAGATCCGGTGCTCGTGAGTACGCACACGTACATCAACCCGATCGTCGCCGTGATCATCGGATGGATTGTCGCGGATGAAAGCATTTCGCCGATCCAGTTTGCCGGACTCGCCATCATTCTTTCGGGCGTCATGCTCACCAATTTCTCGAGATACACTTTGGGGAAAAGGACGCTCGTGAAATTCAGAAGATTCGGCCAGGTTGCCGCGAGAGTCGCTAACCCTTACAAATACATCACCCAATAATGCGAAAGTCGATCGAAAACCTCAAACAGGAAGCTGCCCAAACGGGCGCAGGAACTTTAAAGCGAAGCCTCGGCCCTATCGGCTTGATTGCAATCGGCGTGGGCGTCATCATTGGCGCCGGACTCTTCTCACTGACCGGAATCGCCGCAGCCAACAATACCGGGCCGGCCGTGACTTTATCGTTCATCATCGCCGCTGTCGGTTGCGCGTTCAGTGCGCTGTGTTATGCCGAATTTGCCGCAATGGTTCCCGTTTCTGGAAGCGCGTACACGTATGCCTATGCGACATTGGGCGAAGTCTTCGCATGGATCATCGGTTGGGATTTGGTACTCGAATATTCGGTCGGGGCGGCGACGGTCGGCATCAGTTGGTCGCAATACCTCGTCAAGTTTCTCGATAAATTCGGATTCCATCTCCCGCCACAACTCACTTCCTCGCCTTTTGAAACCGCCGTGTTGCAGGACGGAAGTATCGTTCACGGCTGGGTCAATCTTCCGGCGGTTTTGATCATTGCGTTGGTCACGGCCATCATCATCCGCGGTATGAAAGGTTCGGCATTGTTCAATGCGCTCGTCGTCGCGTTGAAAGTGGGCGTTGTGATCCTGTTCATCAGCCTGGGTTGGCAATACATCGATCCGGCGAATTATCATCCGTACATCCCGCAGAATACCGGAACTTTTGGCCAGTACGGCTGGAGCGGGATTTTACGCGGCGCGGGCGTCGTTTTCTTCGTTTTCATCGGGTTCGATATTGTCGCTACGATGGCGCAGGAAACCAAAAATCCGCAGAAAAACATGCCCATCGGGATTTTGGGATCGCTGATTGTGTGTACGGTATTGTTCATCCTGTTCGGCTACGTGATGACCGGCCTCGCCCATTACACCGAATTCAAGGACAGCGCCGCACCGGTTGCGATCGCGATTGCGCATACGCCTTATGCCTGGCTCGCGACGGCCGTGATTTTGGCGATCCTGATCGGTTACACTTCGGTGATATTGGTGGATCTGCTCGGACAATCGCGCGTATTCTATTCGATGAGTAAAGACGGATTGCTGCCGTCGGTATTCTCGCGCCTGCACCCGAAATTCAACACGCCGTCGAAATCGAACATCGTACTTTGTGTATTCATCAGCCTTTTCGCAGGATTCGTCCCAATCAGCGTCGTTGGGGAAATGACCAGTATCGGCACCTTGCTCGCATTCGTCATGGTGTGCGCCGGCATATTGGTCCTGCGCAAGCAACAGCCCGATGCGGTGCGGCCGTTCCGAACACCATGGGTTCCGCTCGTGCCCATTTTGGGGATCGTCACGTGTCTGGTCATGATGTTTTCGCTGCCATTCGACACGTGGCTGCGGTTGTTCATCTGGCTCGCCATCGGTTTTGCCGTTTATTTCGGATACGGAAAAAAGAACAGCAAATTGCGTCAAAAGCAAAATAACGATTGAGAAATTTGACTTCATAACCTAAAATGCTTTATGGTTTACCGCAAAGATTGGAAGTTTCGCGCAAAGCTCACCAAGCCAAGATTGGTAAACTTTGCGAAAACTTGGTGACCTTTGCGGTTAATCTTTTTCTAGAATTTGAAAATTTGGTCTTAATTTCCTATTTTGGTGTATCGTTTGGGCGTGCCACCGGCATGGAGAATAACTGTACGAGAACGTTTGATCGATGCCGCTGTCAGGCTCTCGGCTGCACGCGGTGCCTGCCTCCATCCTTCACGCAAAACCAATAAATATCGACCATGAAAAAGCCAGAAGACTTCGAACAATACTTCGCTGCGTTTCCCAACGAAACACAAAAAATATTGCAACAGGTGCGTGAAACCATCCAGAAAGCCGCACCAGAAGCGACCGAAAAAATCAGTTATGCGATGCCGACGTTTTACTTTCACGGCAATCTCGTTCATTTTGCAGCGTATCAAAACCACCTCGGATTTTATGCATTGCCTTCGGAAAATGAGGCTTTTCAGGCAGCGATTTCGAAATACAAATCGGGAAAAGGCTCGATCCAATTTCCAATCAACGAACTGATGCCGTTGGAATTGATCGCGCAAATTGTCGAATTCCGAGTTCAGGAAAATTTACTGAAAGCCGAAGCCAAGAAAAAGAAAACCCAAGGCGACAACCGAACGGGCGAAACTAAATAATTACGCCTGTCGCGTCGGAAGAATCACGGTAAACGTGGCACCTTCGCCTTCTACGCCGTTGGCGAATATGACTCCGTTGTGGTTTTCGGCGATTTTTTTACACATCGCGAGTCCGATTCCCGTTCCTTCATACTGTCCTTTTCCATGCAATCGGTGGAAAATATTGAAGATCTTGGTTTCGTATTCGGGAGAAAAGCCAATGCCGTTATCGGAAAAGACCAATTTACAATACGGCGCTTCCAGTATTGGCAATCCCAGCTGAACGGCCTGCATCTGGCTCAACGGTTCGCTTGTGATGGCTATTTTTGGCGGCAAATCAGGTTTGCAGTATTTGAGTCCGTTTGAGATCAGGTTGTGAAACAATTGCACCATCTGCAACGGAATCGCTTCGATGACGGGCAATTTGGCATGAATAATTTCGGCATGCTTTTCTTCCACAATCAAATCAAAATCGGCGAGCATCTCGTAAAAAGTCTCTTCGAGATCGACCTGTCGGAATACTTCATGTTTCTGCGAAAGCTGGGAGTAGTTCAAGATGTCATGGATCAGATTCGTCATGCGCTGCACCGAAATCCCAATATTGCTCAGGTGCTTCTGGATGCGCTCGCTCGGATGCTCCAAACTGTTGGCCAGCAATCCCGCGAACATGTTGATCTTGCGCAACGGTTCCTGCAAATCGTGCGAGGCGATGTAGGCAAACTGCTCGAGTTCGGCGTTCGAGCTTTGCAGTCGTTGGTTGGCGTCGGCGAGTTCTTTGGTGCGTTCCTCTACGATTTCTTCAATCTTATGTCGCGCGATCACTTGTTCGGTCACTTCGATCGCGATGCCGAGAATGCCCACGATTTCGTCTTCGCTGTCCCGATACGGTTCACACACGAAATTGAGGTAAGCCAGTTCGGTTTGCCCGTTGCGTTCGAAATAAACGGGGCGTTCCTGTGCGATAAAGTCTTGTCCGGTTTCATAAATCAGATTGAACATTTCTTCCAGGCCTTGTTCTTTGGTATCGGGCAAGGCTTCAAAATAAGGCGTGTTAAGCACATTTTCTTTTTGCTTTCCCCAAAGTGCGATCATGGCATCGTTGGCAATTTCAATGATCAGTGAAGGGCCGCGCATCAAACACATGGCCACCGGCGCATGCAGAATCATGTTCCTGAAATTGCGTTCGCTTTCGGCCAATGCTTTTTGGGCGACATTGAGATCGGTTACGTCGGCGGCCGTATTCATGACGCCGTAGACTTGTCCTTGCAAATCGAATAATGGCGTGAAACTGTAGTTGAAATAAAACGTCTTGAGGCTGCCTTCCGATAAAAGTTCGATTTTCTGATTGCTTGCATGGAACGCTTGACCAGATGTGAAAACCTGGTCGAGTTGTTCATAAATCCCAGTTCCGACCAATTCGGTCAGCACTTCAGCATAGGTTTTGCCAATGACACTCGAATCCCTGCCCCAAGCGTTAAGTACGGCTTGGTTGACCATTTCAATGCGCATTTCCTTTCCGGTGTAAACGGCAATCGGAAATGGCGCACTTTCAATCAGGCTTCGGAGTTGCTGCGCACTTTGCTCAACGGCCAATCGCGATTGTACAATTGGCGTAATGTCCTGGATAATCCCCGAAAGCGTGACGGCTTCCCCGTTTTCGTCCTGGACCTGCCCGATCGAACGCAGGTATTGCCATTCGCCCGTTTCGGGATGCAGCACGCGGAAAGTGATGTCGTGCCGGCGCGAGTTTTGTCCTTTTGAGATGCGCATGAGCGTGTCATTCACGACGGTGAAATCTTCGGGATGCACTTTATTGAGGATTTCTGCGAGCGACAAATTGAGTTTGGTGACGCCGAACCATTGCATAATTTGCGGCGAATAACTCACGGTATTGCTGCGCAGGTCGATGCTGAAAACGCCGAGGTCGCCAATCTCCGTCGCGAGTTCGAGGCTGCGTTCTTTTTCGGCCAAAATCTTTTTGTCGTGGTACATTTTAGTCACGTCATTGGCCATCGCGAGTACACCGGCCGGGGCATTGTTGTCTTTTTCGTAATACGGTTGCAGCACAAAATTGAAATAAATCGTCACTTCTTCTCCGTCACGATTAAAAACAACCGGCGCTTCATAAGCCTGAAACGAGATGCCGGTGCGGTATACTTTGTCGACAATGTCAATATAAGTCTGCGGAATGAGTTCGGGCAACACCTCGCGAAACGGCTTCCCGATAACCGATTGGTCCTTGCCCCAATATTCCAGCGTGGGCGCATTGGCCATTTCGACAATCAATTCTGGCCCTTTGAAAATATGGATCGCCACGCTCGATTGTTCGAACAAAGTCTGCAACGGCTGGAATCCGAAGATGACATCGTCTTTGATGTTGGAAAGTATGTGTTCGGTGACGTCGACTGCCGTATGGATGATGTGCGTAATTTCGTTGTATTCATCCAAAATGGGCGTGTGGATGACTTTCCAGTACATTTCTCGGAAAGTACCGTCTGGATTGGCGATGTCGTAGCGTTGCGCGGCGAGCTCGTTCTTCTTTTTCTGTGCGATGCAGATGGCCAGCGACATGCGGATGTCGCCCGAAACCGTTGGCGCATCGGGATTGTCTGGAAAATAAGCGAACAGGCTGTTGCCGATCAGGTTTTCTTTTTCGGTTCCGGCAAAACCCGAGAACGCATCGGTCGACGCCACGACGGTAAAAAATGGAGAATCGGGCAATACGAGCGCACTCGCGCCCGGATGTGCGCTGAAAATGGTACGAAAATCGGTCGTCGATCGGGATTCCAAAATTGTCTTGTTTAGATTCCTTGTAAATTTAGAATATTCATTTGGTGCGCTGTTTCACGTTTGCGGCTACGGTTTACATAATTTCACGATACGGGAAGATAGACGTTGAACGTTGCGCCTTCATTCAGTTTGCCGCTGGCCGAAACAAATCCGTGGTGGTTTTCGACGATTTTCTTGACAATGGCCAACCCGATTCCGGTTCCCGCATATTGCGTCTTGTCGTGCAACCGTTGGAACAATTCGAATATTTTTTCGGCGTATTGCTGGTCGAAACCCACGCCGTTGTCGGAAATGCGGATGTGGCAATAATCGATTTCATGCAAAAGTTTTGGGTTTCCGAAAGAAGCGCCCGTGCCTACAATGCCCTCGATAAAAATCTTTGGACTTTGTCCCGGGATCGAAAACTTGATCGCATTGCTCACAAGGTTGTACAACAGTTGGCGGAATTGAAATGTGATCACATTCGCCTCGACGCTTTTTCCAAGGACCACAGATGCATTTTTGTGCAGCAATTCTTCCTTCAGATCTTCTTTGACCTGTTCTATGATATGGCGCAAATCGGTGATTTCAAATTGCTTTTCATCAACACTGGCGCGCGAATAGGTAAGCAAATCGTTGATCAAGATTTGCATGCGTTCGGCGGCTTGCTGCATCCGCTTGAAATAATCTTTTCCGGTTTCCGACAAATTATCGATCTCCTTTTGCTCAATAATCGACGCGAAAGTCTGGATTTTGCGCAGCGGCTCCTGCAAATCGTGGCTTGAAATGTACGCAAACGACTGCAGTTCCTTGTTCATCTTTTCGAGCTGGGCGTAACTGTCCTCGATTTCTACCGTGCGTTCCTTGATTTTAAGTTCGAGCATTTCATTGAAAGTACGCTCCTTTAATAAGGCCTGCTGTGTCTTGTCGAGTTTTTCGACCGCGTCGAGGTGAAACGAAATGAGATCGGCAAACATATAAAAGACGTTCGTGACCATCGGATCGCTGACATTGTGCGGATGCGGATCGATCGCACACAACGTCCCGAAGAAACGGCCGTCCTTGCGGAAAATCGGAATCGAAATATAACTCTCGAAACCATACATGGCCGGCGTATGGTGTGTCTTGAAATGCGGATGTTCGCTCACATGGTCTATGATCACGGGCTTTCCGCTTTGCCTGATCTCGTTGCAGATTGTAGTCTTGATCTGGAGTTCATCGCCGGGTTTGAGTCCGAAGCCTATGTCGTCGCGCACACTGCATGTGATCCAGCGTTCTTCGGTGACGCGTGCAATCGCCGTAAAACCCATTCCGGTAATGCTGCAAATCACATCGAGCATGTTGCCCACGATCGGAATGCGCGAAATGAATTCGATATCTTTAATAAAAGTTTCCTCGGTTTTGGGATTGACTAGCATACGAAAAATTAAGTCTCTAAATTACGATAAAATTGGAATTGGCATAATTAATTAACGATCAGTTTTTGAATGTGGAAATGTTGAAACCTTTGGCTAAAATCTTATAAACAGACGGTTTGCGCAATCGGGTAAGTTTGTAAATAACAAAACACAATGCCATGAAAAAGATAATCAAAATGAGTTCGATGGCCTTAGTCACTTTTTCGTTTGCCGTCTTGAGCGGATGCAAAGACAAAGAGGCCGCAACAACCGATGAAATGGTTACACCAGCCGATACAGCAATGGCTGCAGAACCCGACACGACTGCGACCAATGCCGTCAACGATTCAAACGTAAGCGGCGTTACAAGCGGAAAAATGGAGCAAGTGCCATAAAATACCAATACTTTTTTTTCATAAAAATGTTTTCTGATTTCATGAATAATACAGGTTCATTGGATTTTTCCAAAGCAAAGTAATTCTTCCCGGCAAACGCAACACTGCCGGATGATTTCCAGAAAACAGAAGAGCCGCTTTTTAAACGAAGCGGCTCTTTTTTTACAACTATTTCAAAAATCAAACTTTTGCGGTAACGCGCGCGGGCGCCGTCCGGTATCCGGAATTGATCAGCCAAACGCCGTATAATGTCGCGGCCAGCGCCAAAACCGTAATCCACGTAATTTTTTCATCGAGGATGGCAACGCCGAGCAAAATTGCAATCACGGGGTTCACATACGCATACGTCGAAACCACGACAATCGGCAAATGCCTGATGGCGTACAAATAACTCATATAGGCCAATAACGAACCGACCAAAATGAGGTACAGCAATGACCACAGGCTTTCCGAAGTGATCGCCGACAACCGGCTGTAATCGTCAAAAACGAACGAAAACAGCAAACATCCGATGCCGCCGCTCGTGAACTGGATCGCCGCATTCGAATAGGCGTTCGTGCGAAACGTGTTGCTCTTGAGGTAAATGCTGCCGATGGCCCAAAAGAAACACGCCGCAAACGAAGCCAGAACGCCCCATAAATATTCAGGTTTGCCGAGATCGCCAAGGTTGTCCTTGAAAATGAGGATGATTCCGGCGCAGCCCAGAACAAATCCGGCAATGGTCTTGAAGTTGAATTGTTTCTGCTCTTTTCCCGATGCCAGGTTAATCACGACGATGTAAATCGGCATGACCGAAACGATCAACGCCGCGAGTCCGCTCGGGATGTACAATTCGGCCCAACCGATGATGCCGTTCCCCAAAGTGATCAGCAAAAATCCCGGAAGCGCTTGCCTGGCAATATCCGAAAGCGATAATTTTTCGAGTTTGCCAAAGAAATACATCCCGATAAAAAGCAGCAAACCCGCCGAAACCTGACGGATCGCCGAAAATAAGAACGGCGGAAAATCTTTGACGCCGATGCGCAACGCAAGATAGGTCGTGCCCCAGAAAATACAGACGATGATCAGGGCGATGTAGGCTTTTGGATTTGATTTCATTTGATAATGGTGAATTGTGAATGATGAGTGAAACTTGCTGATTTCTGACCAAACAAATTTCTCAAAAATAAATTCACAAGTACAGATACAATTTTATTAATTTTGACCAATACAATTTTGTTGGTTATGCAAGATTTCAAAACCGAATACATTTACACCGCGATTGCCGGAAAAATCGAAAAGCAGATCGTGAACGGCGTACTCAAAATGGGCGACAAACTGCCGTCGGTACGACTGATCAGCCGCGAGAACGGTGCCAGCATCAGCACAATCCTGCAAGCCTACTACGTGCTTGAAAGCAAAGGCCTCATCGAAGCGCGTCCGCAATCGGGCTATTATGTCACGCATTGCAGCCGGTTGCTTCCGAGCATGCCCGCGACGAGCAATCCGAACAACAATTCGCGCGAAAACGACATCGACACCATCATTGCGCGCGTCTATGCCGAAATGGGCAGCAGCGACAACCTCGTGTTTTCGCTCGGCGTGCCTTCCCCCGATTTGCTGCCATTGGCCAAACTGAGCAAGGCGATCACTCAGGCCGTGCGCGAGCTAGACGATTGCGGCACGGGCTACGAACCGGTCGCCGGCAATAAAAGGTTGCGCCGACAAATCGCGCGGCACTCCTACACCTGGGGCGGAAATCTCACCGAAGACGATATCGTGACGACCGCGGGCTGCATGAACGCGTTGGCGAATTGCATGGTTTCGCTGGCGTCCAAAGGCGATACGATTGCGGTGGAAAGTCCGGTTTACTTCGGGATCCTGCAACTCGCGAAAAGTCTGGGCTTTAATATTTATGAACTGCCGACGAACGCGCGCACAGGCATCGAAATCGAGGCGCTCGAATCGGCGTTGCGAAACAATAAAATACAATTGTGCCTGCTCGTGAGCAATTTCAGCAATCCGCTGGGAAGCTGCATGCCCGATGAACACAAGAAGAAAGTGGTCGAATTGCTCGAACATTACAACGTTCCGCTGATCGAGGACGATTTGTATGGCGACGTCTATTTCGGGAGCCACCGTCCCAAATCGTGCAAAACGTTTGACGAAAGTGGCAATGTATTGTGGTGCGGATCGTTTTCGAAAACGCTCGCGCCGGGTTACCGCACGGGTTGGGTCGCGCCCGGGAAATTCAAGGAGCAGATCATCAAGACCAAATTGTTCCACAACATCACATCGACTACAATCACGCAGGAAGCCATCGGCGGATTCCTCGAGAATGGCCGTTACGAGAACCATTTGCGCAAGATGCGGCATACGCTGCACGCCAATTCGCTCAACTTTTTGCGTACGATCAGTGAACATTTCCCCCAAGGCACCAAAGTGAGCCGGCCGCAAGGTGGATTTATTTTATGGATCGAATTGCCCAAAAATATCGATACGATGGAACTGTATGAAAGGACATTGCGCCATAAAATCAGCATTGCGCCGGGACGGATGTTCACGTCCAAACAGCAATACAACAATTGCCTGCGCCTGAGTTACGGCATGGATTGGAACGAGCAAGTACGCAACGGATTGGTGTTGCTCGGCTATCTGGCTAAAGAACTAATGTGATGAAACAATCGGCTGGCATCTTACCGTACAAAAAGGAAAACGGACAATTGTTGTTCTTTCTCGTGCATCCGGGCGGACCGTTTTGGAAACACAAGGATCTTGGAAGCTGGTCGATTGCCAAAGGCGAATTTGACGATTCCGAAAATGCGTTCGATGCCGCTATCAGGGAATTCGAGGAAGAAACCGGGACGAAATTAAAAGGCGATTTTATCGAATTGACATATATCAGACTCAAATCCGGAAAAACAATCTATGCCTGGGCGATCGAACAAGACATCGATGCAACGGCCATCACGAGCAACACTTTCGAAATGGAATGGCCGCCCAGATCGGGCAAAAAGCAACACTTCCCCGAAGTCGACCGAGCGGCGTGGTTCGATGTGGCAACGGCGGTGCAAAAAATCAATCCGGCGCAGGCCGATTTCATCCGCGAAGTCGTTTTTGAACTGCAACATTCCGATTGACAAATATTTTTGATGCTGGTCAAATTTGGCTACATTTGGTTCTAAACTTGACGACATGAAAACACTTTTATGCTTCTTCGCATGCTGCTGCCTTTTGCCGCAGGACAAAAAACTGGAAGGCAAATACCGCATCGAATTTGAGAAAAAATACCAGGCGCAAACGTACCAGATCGCATTCAGCAACGACACCTATACCAAACGCTGGCCCGACGCCGTGACGAGCAAAGGCACGATCAAATATGAAAAATTCACGGCGATTTTGCGCAAGGACATGGGCGAAGATCCGGTTGAAATCGACCTGCGCGACATTGGCAAGGACACGATGAAATTCAGTACGCGCAGCAAATCCGACCAATCGAAAGTGATGAACCGCGGCCTTTTGATCAAAGTCAAATAACGGATGAATCCGAAGCAAAAAAATCTTTTGCGCACTATCGTTGTTTTTCTTTTGCTGCTTGGCGCGTTTTGGGCCGGACAATGGTATGAATCGGGAAAAGCGATGGATTTGCTCAATGCCAAACCGATGAATTTTGTTGAAGAATCCGAATCAGATTTGCAGTACAAAGCCTTTGTAGATTGCGATGAAAAAGCCTACGATCGCCTCACGATCCTGTACCTCGATTACCAGCCGTCGGCCTTCCTGCCGATCGCACTCCAGATGGCCGGAAACGATTTTGCGCCCGCTTGCTATGATGTCTACAGTACGGTCTTGTCGATGGAATTGCTTTCGGAAGATGGAAATTCGCTTTCGGAATGGCAAAAAATGCCGCTGAATTTGCAGCGATTTGCATTGGATTATCTGCTCAAAAGTGCCGAATTGGGAAACGATCAGGCGATCGAAGAACTCCAGGATTACTTTTTGCCAGGCAAGAAGTTGGGCGATTTATTGTTGGCCCACAAAGATTTAACGACGCACTATTCTAAATTGATCCGACGAATCGGTGCGAAATAAACAGCGGAAAAAACCGTTATAAAACTGACTTCCAAAACCTTTCTTATGAAAAAATCGAGTTTGATTGTTTTATTCTGCATCGCAATTTCACTTTCGTGTGAAAGCAAAAAACCCGAAGATTTCACCGATCAGATCATCACTTTGCTACTCGAAAATCCGAAAGGAAATACGGTCGAGCTGCCCGATCTGTACAATGAAATCGTGCGCGAAATCCCGAATGACCAAACCGAAAAATTGATTCTCGCCGAAAGGCTCAAAATGCGTGGCTTTACTGAAAAAAATCGAGAACGCGGCACATTGCCCTTGGGCGGGATTCGGTTTGTCACCATCAAATTGTCGAAAGAAAATTGCCATTGCGAAGTAACCAAAACGTATCACTCAACCGCATTCGTATCTGAATTTGTCGCGAGCGAACGCATCAAATGTTACTAGCATAAAGCTGTTTTATGCACATCCGCGAGCCCTTTGAAACCCTTTACAACCAGCACCATTCGCTGGTTTATACTTTGGCGTTCCATTATTTGCAAAACACCGAGGATGCCGAAGAAATCACACAGGACGTTTTCGTAAAACTGCACCGTTCGCTCGACAAATTCGGAAACCGTTCGGCCATCAAAACGTGGATTTACCGGATTACGGTGAACGCGTGCCTCGATTGCATCAAGCGCAAAAAAAGCAAAAGACATTTTTTCAGTTTCGGGCAAGGACGTGTCGCAAACGAAAATTTCGAGGTGCCGCATTTTGAACATCCGGGCATTCTGCTCGAAAATCAGGAGAACGCCAAAATCCTTTTTGCAGTCATCAATACGTTGCCCGAAAATCAGAAAACCGCGTTCATCCTGTCGAAACTCGACGGACTCAGCAATCACGAAATCGCCGTGATTATGGACGTGAGCATTTCAGCAGTTGAATCATTGGTTTTCAGGGCGAAATCGGCACTCAAAGAAAAATTATCGGCAAAATTTGAAACCTACCGCAAGAAATAAAAACAAAAATCGTCAAAGGAATATGGAAAAAGAAAACTGGATCAACGGAATTTTAAACAGCACCGACGGCATGCAAAAGCCCGTTCCCAATGCTGGACTTTTTTCACAAATTGAAAACCGCATCCGCGAAGCCGGATTCGTTTCACCAAAAACCGTGTGGCTCGCCGCGGCTTCGATCCTGATTTTGGTCGTCGTGAATGTGGCGATCGTAAAGAAAACGGCACGCAGCGAACAGGCAAAACCGACGACTTCCATCGCCGCTTCCTTCAATCCATCCAACCAATTGTACCAATAATATGGAAAAGACAAAACTGTTGGCGTTGTGTGTGATTGGGTTGATAGTGCTCAATTTCGGACTCATGGGTTTCATGTTCCTGCGCAATCCTGAAGGCATGCGACACGTTACAAAAAGAGACATCGTGATCGAAAAGTTGCGCCTGAACGAAATCCAGGTGCAGCAATACGACAAAATCATCCATTGGCACCGAAGCCAGATCGGGCAACTCGAACAAAAAATACAGACGGCCAAAAGCCAACTCTACCTGCAGTTGCTCCAGGACGAACCCGATCATCACGCCAAAGACAGCCTGATAGGCGTGCTTTCAAATTTTCATGCGCAAATCGAACGCACGCATTTCAAACATTTTGAAGACCTCAAAAAAATATGCACCGACGAACAGATGCCCGAATTTAACGCACTCAGCGAAGAACTGGCCGAATTGTTTTCAAGACCGCAAATACCGCCGCCGGAAAGATAAATTACGATGTCGGGCGTTGGCCGAAGTCTTGAGACAACTGAAGCCGACGTCCCGTTCATTGTTTGTTATGCCTTGCCACTTTTCCCTTCTCAAACTACTTCGAAGCCGACATGTAAAAGACCAATTTCCCACCGGCCACAATGTCTTTATGGCTGATCGCATGATCCAAGATCGGTTTGCCGTTGAGCAACACTTTTTTGACGTACACATTTTTGTCGCTTTGGTTTTTGGTTTCGACACTGAATGTCTTTCCGTTTTCGAGATGGATCACAGCTGATTTGACCGCCGGACTTCCAAGCGAATAATCGGCCGAACCCGGCGCCACGGGATAAAAACCGAGGGAAGAGAAAATATACCACGCGCTCATTTGCCCGCAATCGTCGTTGCCGCCGAGCCCGTCCGGCGCATTCTTGTATTGCATTTTCAAAATCTTGCGGATTTGCGCCTGCGTTTTCCAAGGCGAATCGGTCCAATTGTACAGATACGCGACATGGTGCGCCGGTTCGTTGCCGTGTACATAACCACCAATAATGCCTTCGCGCGTGATGTCTTCGGTTTCGGAGAAAAAGGCGTCGGGCAAATGCATCGTAAAAAGCTGGTCGAGCCTTTCGGAAAATTTCGCCTTTCCGCCCATCGCTTCAGCCAAACCTTTCGGATTGTGCGGCACGAAGAAACTGTAATTCCACGAATTGCCTTCGATGAACCCTTGTCCGTGCGTACTCATCACATCGGCGTTGGGCTTGAAATCGCCATTGTCGAGCCGTTCCTGCATGAAACCCGTCTTGGGGTTGAACTGGTTTTTCCAGTTTTCGGAACGCTGGCTGAATTCGGCATACACTTTTTCGTCGCCAAGCTTTTGGGCCATCTGCGCAATACACCAATCGTCATAGGCATATTCGAGCGTATTCGAAACCGAGATCCCGCTTTTTTCGGCCGGGATAAAACCCTTATCAATGTAATAGCCGATGCCTTCGTAATTGCGTTTGCGCGCCGTGGTGACGCAGGCTTCGAGCGCTTTTTTCGCATCGCCTTTGTACACGTCCTTGAGTACGGCATCGGCGACGACCGAAACGCTGTGGTAGCCGCTCATGCACCAATTGTCGTTGGCATAATGCGACCAGATCGGCAACATTTTGAGCGCACTTTGATCGTAATGGACGAGCATCGACTGCACCATATCGGCGTTGCGCTTGGGCTGCACGATGTTGAAGAACGGATGCAGCGCACGGTACGTATCCCAAAGCGAAAACGTCGTGTAATTGGTGAAACCGTCGGCTTTGTGGATGTTCTGATCGAGTCCTTTGTACTGGCCGTTGACATCGTTGTAAATCGTCGGGCCCAGGAATGTGTGGTACATCGCGGTGTAAAAATTGACTTTGTCGTCTTCGGATGCGTCGATCGAAATCTTACTCAATTCTTTGTTCCAAGCCGATTGCGCGTTGTTTTTGACCTTTTCAAAATCCCAGTGCGGAATTTCAGCTTTCATATTTTCGAGCGCATTGTCCTGGCTGACCGAAGAAATCGCGAGCTTGACTTTGACCTTTTCACTTTCGGATGTCGCGAAATCGAAATGCATCCGGATCTGCTTGCCTGCGATTTCAGGGAAATTGTCGTTCTGGTTGAACTTGCCCCAAAAGCCGCGGTACGGTTGTTTGGCATCGAAATTTTTCTGCCCGTAGCTTTTGAACGGTTTCGAGAACGACACCGCAAAATATACCGTACGCGTCCTCGCCCAGCCGTTCGTTTGCCGGTAACCCGTGACCAAAGTATCGTTGACGACGCGAACGTACGTCCAGATATTTTTATCGGGATAATTGTAAATGCCGCTCATCAGATCCAGAATAATATGCGATTCATCCGATTTCGGGAATGTATATTGGTGCATGCCGGTTCTTTCGGTCGCGGTCAATTCGGCCAAAATCTGATCGTCGTCGAGCAGCACTTTGTAATAACCCGCCTGGGCCGATTCATTCGCATGCGAAAACGCCGAACGGAATCCGCTTTTCGGATTTGTAGCCGTCCCAGGATTCATCTGCAATTTGCCTTGTGTGGGCATCACCAAAAAATCGCCCAGGTCAGAATGGCCCGTTCCGCTGAAATGTGTGTGGCTGAACCCGACAATCGTTGCATCGTCGTATTGGTAACCCGCACAATACCGGTAGACGTCGCCATTGTATTTGCCGTTTTTTTCATACGAAATCGTATCGGTTTCGGGACTCAACTGCACGGCACCGAATGGAACCGTCGCGCCGGGATAGGTATGCCCCATTTTTTGCGTACCGATAATCGGCTTGACATACTGCACGGGATTTTGCGCCAAGGCAAGCAACGGCAAACAAAGCAACAGGTAAAATTGGATTTTTTTCATAGCAGCAATTTACTATATTCGCACAAAAGCAACACCATGAGTTTTTTCGATTTTTTCAAAAAGAAGCCAGACGCACCGCAAACCGGAGCGCTTTCGCTTGAAACCTTATTGCAAAAAGCGGCCACCGAACCTGCTTTCCGCGCAGAATTCACCAAACGCCTGATGACCGACCAACTGATCATCATTACGGAAGGTTCCGACAGGGAAGGCAGCCACATACTCGAGCAAGACACCAGCATCAATATTGTAGCGCTCAACGATGGCAGGATTCCTGTTTTTACTTCAAACGACAGGATTTTCGACCAGGGCGTGATCAAGGAACAAGTGCATTTCACGCAGATGAAAGGCGCCGATTTGTTTGAAATGACGCGCGGCGCAACACTCGTCATCAACCCATTTTCGCAGTACGGAAAAGATTTGCTTGCGGGCGAAATCGCACAAATGCTCGACGGAACGATTACCGCTTCAAAAAAAATCGTCATTGAAAAAGACACGCAGGTTCAAATCGGGCAGCCGGCCAATTATCCCGATGCTTTGGTCGAATCGCTGCGGAAATTGTTTGCGGAAAGACCGAACGTCAACGCGGGCTACCTCGGGTGGATCCACAATCCCGAAAGCGGCGACCCGCCCCATTTGATTTTTTCGATCGATGCCGACGGCGACTTCCAATCGGTCGTCAACGAAGCCGGATTTACGGCAGAACAATACCTTCAGCCCAGCGAAGTGGTCGATTTCGTGAAGTTCGGCAATGGCACGCTCGACGATTATTTCGAAGAAACGAAACCATTCTACAAACGATGATGCGGCAGTCTTTTAATTTTTTAATCTTTTAATTATAGTGCAACTCGTTTTCGCTTCCAACAATCCTAACAAAATCCTGGAAATCCAGGACATGCTTCCTGAAAGCATCAAAATCCTGAGCCTGGCCGAAATCGGATGCCACGAAGACATTCCCGAAACCGCCGATACGATCGAGGGCAATGCGATCCTCAAAGCCGATTACGTCACCCAAAATTACGGTTACGATTGTTTTGCCGACGACACCGGACTCGAAGTGAACGCGCTCAACGGCGAACCCGGCGTGTATTCTGCGCGTTATGCGGGCGAACAAAAAAATGCCGGCGACAACATGGATAAATTGCTGCGCGCACTCACAAATAAAACCGACCGGAATGCGCAATTCAAAACCGTCATCGCACTGAATCTGAATGGCGGACAACACTTATTTACGGGAATCGTCGAAGGTGAAATCATTCATGAGAAAATTGGAAATCAAGGTTTTGGCTACGACCCGATCTTCAAATCAAGCGGACACGAACGCACTTTTGCGCAACTTTCACTCGACGAAAAAGCGCAAATCAGCCACCGTGGAAAAGCGGTAAAAAAAATGGTAGAATTCTTACTTAATTCGGTGAAATAATCAACCTCAAACGTTTCAATCAGACGTCTCTTCGGCATTAATAATTATCAATTATCAATTGTCAATTGTCAATTATCTGATTTTCAATCATTAATTAATTCCCAAATCTCAATTATCGATTAGGTTTGTCGGTTTATTCACCGTACTTTTGCACCAAATTTTAAAACCTTATATGAATAAATTTGAACAATTGGGTCTGAATGAATCGCTACTGCTGGCGGTCAAAGACCTTGGATTTGAGAATCCATCAGAAGTACAGGAGAAAGCGATTCCCCTATTATTGGAAAAAGACACCGATTTAGTTGCCCTTGCACAAACCGGAACCGGAAAAACCGCAGCATTTGGTTTACCGCTGATCCAAAAAATCGATGCAGGCAACAGAAACACACAGGCCTTGATCCTGTCGCCAACGCGCGAATTGTGTTTGCAGATTACCAACGAAATGCGCAATTACTCCAAATATGAAAAAGGCGTCAACGTCGTAGCGATCTACGGCGGCGCCAGTATCACGGAACAAGCGCGTGACATCAAGCGCGGCGCACAGATCATCGTGGCCACTCCGGGAAGAATGCAGGACATGATCAACAGGGGTTTGGTCAATATTACGCAAATCGATTACTGTATTCTTGACGAAGCAGACGAAATGCTCAACATGGGATTCTACGAAGACATCGTTTCGATTCTTTCGACGACTCCGGATGAAAAGAACACCTGGCTTTTTTCTGCAACCATGCCTGCCGAAGTGGCGCGCATCGCGAAAAAGTTTATGTCCGATCCGGCGGAAGTTACCGTTGGCACGAAAAACTCAGGATCTGCAACCGTTTCACACGAGTTTTACTTGGTGAACGCGCGCGATCGTTATGAAGCTTTGAAACGTTTGGCCGATGCGAACCCCGATATTTTCTCGGTGGTCTTCTGTCGCACGAAACGCGACACGCAACAGGTTGCCGAAAAATTGATCGAAGACGGATACAACGCCGCGGCTTTGCACGGCGATTTGTCGCAGGCACAGCGCGATTCAGTAATGAAATCGTTCCGTGGCCGTCAAATCCAGATGCTCGTTGCGACCGACGTTGCGGCACGTGGAATCGACGTAGACAACATCACGCACGTCGTCAATTACCAGTTGCCGGACGAAATCGAAACCTACAACCACCGTTCGGGCCGTACCGGACGTGCGGGGAGACTCGGGACTTCGATTGTCATCGTGACCAAAAGTGAAATCCGTAAAATCCACGCGATCGAAAAAATCATCAAGCAACAGTTTGAGGAAAAAACGATCCCGAGTGGCATTGAAATCTGCGAAATCCAATTGTTGCACCTGGCCAACAAAATCAAGGATACCGAAGTCGACCACGAGATCGACAACTATCTTCCGGCGATCAACAATGTTTTGGAAGATTTGTCGAAAGAAGAACTGATCAAGAAAATGGTATCGGTCGAATTCAACCGTTTCATCAACTACTACAAGAAAACCCGCGATTTGTCGGCGCAATCTTCCGGAAACGAAAGAGGCGAAGGCCGCGATTTCAAGGAAAGCAACGGTAGCGCAGTGCGTTATTTCGTCAATATCGGCTCGAGAGATGATTTCGACTGGATGACTTTGAAAGATTTCCTGCGCGACACGCTCGAACTCGGCAAAGACGATGTGTACAAAGTAGATGTCAAAGAAGGTTTCTCTTTCTTCAACACCGATCCGGAACACACCGATAAAGTAATGGAAACGCTCAACAACATCGCGCTTGAAGGACGTCGCATCAATGTCGAGATTTCGAAAAACGACGGTGGCGGAAGACGCGATCACAATGGCCGCAGTTCAGGCGGTGGTTTCAAAAGCGGCGGATTCAAAGGCGGAGACCGTGGCGGATTCGGACCAAGAAAAGAAGGCGGATTTAGAAGTGACCGGGACCGTGCTCCAAGAGAAGGCGGATTTGGCCCGAAAAAAACCGGCGGGTTTGGTGCCAGCTCGACTTCAGACCGTCCGGCAAGAAGAACCGAAGGCTTTTCAGAAAGAGCGCCAAGGCGTTCGGAAAGTTTCAGCGACCAGTCGCGCCCGAAGCGTCCGAGAAAAAGCTAAATGATTTTGGAATTCGCAGGCCGCTTAAATTGGCTCAAGCGAATTCAAAGTTAATTTTCTTATAATTTATCACAGACTGCAAAATATCTACAGGTGTTTTAGTACTTTAGCCCAACTTAACACCGCTATGAGATATTTTGCAGTCTTCTTTTTTCTACTCGTTTCCGTAGTCGCTGCGGCACAGGATTCGCAAACCGTTTCAGGGACGATCGTCAACGACAATACACAGGTGGCGATTCCCAATGTGAACATCATCAACCTCAATAAAATTCGCGGTACTACGTCTGACGAAAAGGGAAAATTCGAACTCGAGGTTTCCGTCAACGACACGCTGCATTTATCGCTGATCGGTTTCCAATCGATCAAAATCCGCGTCACCAACGACTGGATCAAAAGCAAAAGCACCACGATCAAACTGACCGAGAAAGCCATCGCGCTTGAAGAAGTCGTCATCATGCCGTATACTTTAACGGGTTACCTCGAAGTTGATTCCAAATTGATCCCGATGCACGAAAATTACCGTTACAGCATTTCGGGATTGCAGCAAGGTTATGAAGCGGGAGAATATTCGCCGAATGCATTCGGTCGCGTCATCGGTTCGATTTTCAATCCGGCCGATATGTTGTACAGCTTTTTCTCCAAACGCCCGAAAGAACTCAAGAAATTGCGCCAAATGAGAAAGGACGACACAGTGCGCAACTTACTCGAATCGAAATACGACCGCGAAACCGTTTCTGTTTTGCTCGGCATCGACAAGCGCGACATTCCTGAAATTCTGCAGCGTTGCAATTACTCGGAAGCGTTTGTAAAAACGGCGAATGATTTGCAGATTTTGGATGCGATCAGCCAGTGTTATGAGGAATATAAGGTGCTTAAAAGAAATTGATAATTGATAAAAAAAACCTGATGACTTTGTCATCAGGTTTTTTTTAATTTATGCGCAATCTTGGCATTGTTAATTATCAATTGAATAATACCGTTCCTCGATGCGCCTGATATCCTTAATCGAATTGCGCGCCCAATCGAGCCGTTTCTCCAATATCTCTTCTTCGGTCAACTGCCAATCCATTTCAGATCTATGCAAACGGTTCATCAGATGCTGAATGATGATCGCCGCCGACACCGAAATGTTCAGGCTTTCCGTAAAGCCCACCATCGGGATTTTTAAAAAACCGTCGGCCTGCGCGATCACTTCTTCCGACAAACCGTCGCGTTCCGTCCCGAAAAACAACGCGCTCTTTTGCGAAATATCAAAATTTTCGAGCAAACAATCGTCTTGGTGCGGCGTCGTCGCAATGATTTTGTAGCCTTTGCTTTTCACGCTTTCAATGCAATCTGAAATGCTTTCAAACCGGTTCACGTCGACCCATTTCTGCGCGCCCATCGCGATTTCCTTGTCGATACTTTTGCCGTATTTTTCTTCAATCACGTTGAGCTGCTGAATGCCAAAAACCTCGCAGCTGCGCATCACCGCACTCGTATTGTGCAACTGGAAAACGTCTTCCATTGCCACCGTGAAATGATTGGTACGGCTCGCCAAAACCTTGAGGAATTTGGCTTTGCGGTTTTCGGTCAGGAAATTGTCTTCGAGATAATTCAGGTAATCAAGGTCGATCATTGGTTGCAATTTGTTGGTAAAAATAGAAAAAATTGAGACACGCTTCGCTTCAGACTCGCCCTTCGGGCTATAGACACGGCTGCGCCTTTGGACTGGGAAAAATCAAACTAAAATTAATCAAAAAGTTTATCTTTGATGAATCTGATATCCAGCCTAAAGGCGTTTCCAAAGGCGCAGCCGCGTCTATAAACACTGTCCTATGAAAAAACTAGTCGTATTGACCGGCGCCGGCATTTCCGCCGAAAGCGGCATCAAAACCTTCCGCGATTCCGATGGTTTGTGGGAAGGCCATGACGTGCAGGAAGTCGCCACGCCCGAAGGTTTCCATAAAAATCCCGAACTCGTGCTCGATTTCTACAACCAGCGCCGACGCCAACTCCACGAAGTAAAACCCAACGCCGGTCATCTGATCCTTGCCGAACTCGAAAAAGATTTCGACGTGCACATCATCACGCAAAACGTCGACAACCTGCACGAACGCGCCGGAAGCACCAAGGTTTTGCACTTGCACGGCGAACTGCTCAAAGTGCGCAGCACCAAAAACCACAGCCTCATTCTCGATTGGCAAAACGATTTGCTGCTCGGCGATCTCGATCCGAACGGCCACCAATTGCGCCCGCACATCGTGTGGTTTGGCGAAGCGGTTCCGGCTTTGGAAGAAGCGATCGAAATTACCGAAACTGCCGATTTCTTTGCCGTCGTCGGAACCTCACTGCAGGTTTATCCCGCGGCCGGATTGATTTCGTATACTTTGGCGCACATCCCGGTGTATTACATCGACCCGAATCCGGCACCGATTTACAGCATTCCGAATCCGGTCGAAATCATCGCCGAACCAGCGTCGACCGGCGTGGCCAAATTGCGCGAAAAACTGCTCCAGATGCGCTAAAAATTGCGATTTAATCACTGGCTTTGTTTTCATTTTTGAATCGTAAGGGTTATATTTGCGCTTGCTCAAAACAACACACTACCATGCAACAACTCACCGCACTGAACGCCATTTCACCCATTGACGGGCGTTACCGAAGTAAAACCATTTCACTGTCCCAATATTTTTCGGAAGAAGCCCTGATCCGCTACCGCGTACTCGTAGAAATCGAATATTTTATTGCGCTGTGCGAAGTGCCGTTGCCGCAATTGGGCGGCGTTGACGTTTCGGTTTTTGGAAAGCTGCGTGGCATTTACAAGAACTTTTCGACCGAAGATGCGCTGTGGATCAAGGAAACCGAAAAAACCACGAACCACGACGTCAAGGCCGTTGAATATTTCATCAAGGACCAATTCGACAAAATCGGATTGGCGTCCTATAAAGAGTTCATCCATTTTGGTTTGACGTCGCAGGACATCAACAATACGGCGATTCCACTTTCGACCAAGGAAGCGTTTCAGGAAGTGTACCTCAAAATGCTGATTGAACTCGTCGCCCGATTGAAAGAACTTTCGATTGAATGGAGAGACATCCCGATGCTGGCGCGTACGCACGGCCAACCGGCATCTCCTACCCGACTCGGAAAGGAAATCGGTGTGTTTGTGGAACGCCTCGAAGAACAGATGCGATTGTTGTTCAACATTCCGTTTGCGGCCAAATTTGGCGGTGCGACCGGGAATTACAATGCGCATTTTGTCGCGTATCCGCAGATCGACTGGCGCCAATTCGGCCATGATTTCGTACACGATATTTTGGGGCTGCACCATTCATTCCCGACGACACAGATTGAACATTACGATCATTTTGCCGCATTTTTCGACGCGCTCAAACGAATCAATACGATCATCATCGACCTCGACCGCGACATCTGGACGTATGTGTCGATGGATTATTTCAAGCAGAAAATCAAGGCCGGGGAAATCGGTTCGTCGGCGATGCCGCATAAAGTGAACCCGATCGATTTTGAAAATTCGGAAGGGAATCTGGGAATGGCCAATGCGATTTTCGAACACCTTTCGGCGAAATTGCCGTTGTCACGATTGCAGCGTGATTTGACCGACAGTACGGTTTTGCGCAACATCGGCGTTCCTATCGGACACACGATTATCGGTTTTGAAGCGACCTTGAAAGGCTTGAACAAATTGCTGCTCAACGCCGAAAAATTCGCCGAAGACCTCGAGAAAAACTGGGCCGTCGTGGCCGAAGCGATCCAGACGATTTTGCGCCGCGAAGGTTATCCGAATCCATATGAGGCGTTGAAAGGCTTGACGCGCACCAATACGACAATCGACCAAAAAGCGATGCATGATTTTATTGGGACGCTCGATGTTTCGGAGGCAATCAAGAAGGAATTGTTCGCGATTACACCGTCGAATTATTTGGGGATTTCGTTCTAACCGAGATGTCCTAGCCCTGATGGAAGTGGAAATCCTTTTGAGGCCATAGCGCAGCGGAGGCCGTAAAAGATTACTTCACTTAGTTTTTATTTTTAGCGGAGTTCAGTGAACTGCGTTTGCAACGGACAGCAGGATTGCTCCTAAAAAAATTACTGCAAAGATTCAAAGTTTTCCGCAAAGTACACCAAGTTTGCAAACTTTGCAAAAATCTTTGTGCGCTTTGCGGTTAAATAGTAACCCATACCTTTGAGTCGGGCATTCATAAACTTTACAAGGATCTTTGCGTGCTTTGCGGTTAAATTTTCGATAACAAACGCTCTTCATTTTTAAAACCCGACTTTTTTTAATATCTTACCACATCTACTCCAAAATCCAATTGTATGACTGCAGCCGAAGCCTCTACCCATTTGTATCCACTGATCAGCGACCTCGGGTTGATCCTGATGACCGCCGCGGTCGCCGTTTTGCTTTTTAAGATCATCAAGCAGCCGGTCGTATTGGGTTATCTGATTGCGGGCTTTTTGGCGGGCAATCATTTTGACTTTTTCCCGTCGGTCAAGGACATGCACAGCGTGGAAGTCTGGGCGGAGATTGGCGTGATCTTCCTGCTGTTCAGCCTCGGACTCGAATTCAGTTTCAAGAAACTTATGAAAGTGGGCGGAACGGCTTCCATTACGGCTGTTACGCAAATCGTGTTTATGCTTTTCCTGGGTTATACGGTCGGGCATTTAATGGGTTGGGAACGCATGGACTGTATGTTTTTGGGCGTGATCTTATCGATTTCCTCGACGACGATTATCTTAAAAACATTTGACGAGCTTGGTGTCAAGGGGCAAAAATTTGCCGGAAACGTCATCGGCGCGCTGATCGTCCAGGACATTGTCGCGATCTTGATGATGGTGTTGCTGTCGACTTTGGCGGTGAGCAGCCAGTTTTCAGGTAGCGAATTGGTCATGTCTGTTTTGAAATTGCTGTTTTTCCTGACGATTTGGTTTGTGGGCGGGATTTTCTTTATTCCGACTTTGCTCAAGCGCGCCAAGCATTTATTGTCAGACGAAATGTTGCTGATCATCTCATTGGGACTGTGTTTGATGATGGTGATCTTGGCTTCCAACGTTGGTTTTTCACCGGCTTTGGGCGCGTTCATCATGGGCTCTATCATCGCCGAAACCACACAGGCCGAACACATCGAACACCTCGTTAAACCCGTCAAGGATCTATTCGGCGCGGTTTTTTTCGTATCGGTCGGGATGTTGATCAACCCCGATACGTTGTTTCTCTATGCGATCCCGGTTGGGATTTTAACCCTTGTCGTCATCATCGGGCAATCCTTGAGCGCGACCGGCGGTGCCCTGCTTTCGGGACAACCGCTCAAGCAATCGGTGCAAACGGGCATGAGTTTGTCGCAGATCGGGGAATTTTCGTTCATCATTGCCACGCTGGGCATGTCGCTCAATGTCACGAGTGATTTCCTTTATCCGACGGTGGTTGCCGTTTCTGCGGTGACGACTTTTACGACGCCGTTTATGGTGAAATGGTCGACACCGTTCTCAGAATATTTATCGAGAACACTGCCGCGAAAATGGATCAAGCGCATCGAACGGTACAGCGCGAATGCCCAAGCGATCAAATCGGTGAGCAATTGGCAGATTGTGATCCGCGCTTATTTGCTGCAGATTGTGATCCACTCGGTGATCATCGTTGCCGTGATTTTGCTTTCGGCGAAATTTGTACTGCCGATGGTCGCCGGATCACCATTCGGAAACGCACTCGCCGCATTGGGAACCCTGGTCGTACTCGCTCCTTTTTTGTGGGCTTTGTCGCTGCGCCGTGTGGCCGTCGGGCAAGTGCAGCTTCTGATGGAAGAACGCAAATACCGCGGCCCGATCGTGATGATGGTCCTTTTTAGGTTTGTGCTTACGTTGTTTTATTTGGGGTTTTTGCTCGACAATTTCTTTTCGCCGACGGTGGCTTACATTACGTTTTTCGTATCGGTCATCCTATACGCGTTGTTCCCGAAAAAACTCAACAGGCAATACCACCGCATCGAAACGCACTTTATGCGCAACCTCAATGCGCGCGAAATCATTAAGAACAAAAGGCGCCGCAGCGATCTGACGCCGTGGGAAGGCCACATGACTTTGTTTGACATTGCGCATGAATCGAATATTGCGGGCAAGTCGCTCAAGGAATTGAAATTGCGTGAGAAAATGGGAATCAACATTGCGTTCATCAAGCGCGGTGAGGTGACGCTGAACATTCCGGGGCGCAATGAACGCTTGTTTCCGGGTGATGAGATTTGCATCATCGGTACCGACGATCAGGTGTTGCAATTCAAGAAATACCTCGACCAGAATGAACGCGATGCGCCCGAAATCGAAACCGAAGCCGAAATCGTACTGCAACAACTTGAACTGATCAATGAGACTTTTATCGGCAAAAGCATCCGCGAATCGCAATTGCGTGAAAAAACCAACGGACTCGTCGTTGGAATCGAACGCCGAGGCAAACGCATCCTGAATCCCGATTCGCTTGAGATTTTGGAAAAAGATGATATTTTGTGGATTGTGGGTGAGAAGAAATTGCTTTCGAATTTGGTACACAATTAGACCGCTGCGCTGCAAGATTAGTGCTGCGAAACGAAAGTTGATCCAAAATTAATTATAAAAATTACAGTCACAAAAAAAACGCTGTGCCAAAAGTCTTTCTTCTTTTAGCGCAGCGGTCTTTATTCTTTCAACAAAGTGTTCTATTCTCTATCTCGAATAATTCGGTGCTTCCTTCGTAATCGTCACATTGTGCGGATGGCTTTCCGTAATCCCGCTCGACGTAATCCTGACGAATCTTCCCGTTTCCTGTAAAGTCGGGATGTCTTTTGCGCCGCAATAGCCCATTCCGGCGCGCAAACCGCCGATGAACTGCTGCATGCTTTCGTTGAGTTCGCCTTTGTACGGTACGCGCCCGACGATTCCTTCGGGAACGAGTTTCTTGACATCGTCTTCTACGTCTTGGAAATAACGGTCCTTCGATCCTTCCTGCATCGCTTCGACCGAACCCATGCCGCGGTAGGACTTGAATTTCCTGCCCTCAAAAATGATGGTTTCGCCTGGTGATTCTTTGGTTCCCGCGAGTAAGGATCCGAGCATGACGCAATCGGCTCCGGCGGCAATCGCTTTCGGGATGTCGCCTGTGTAGCGGATTCCACCGTCGGCGATTACGGGAACGCCTGTGCCTTTGATGGCTGCGGCGACTTCGAGTACGGCCGAAAATTGTGGAAAACCGACTCCGGCAACGACACGCGTGGTGCAGATCGACCCCGGGCCAATCCCGACTTTCACGCCATCGGCACCATTTTCAACCAGGTATCTGGCCGCTTCGGGCGTGGCGATGTTTCCGACGATGACGTCTATGTTCGGGAATTTCGATTTGACTTGTTTGAGGATGTTGACGACGCCTTCGGTATGGCCGTGCGCGGTGTCGATGATTATGGCGTCGACTCCGGCGTTGACGAGCGCTTCCGCCCTTTGCACCGCATCGCCTGTCACGCCAATCGCTGCGGCTACGCGCAAACGCCCGAACGTATCCTTGTTGGCGATGGGTTTTTGCGTGAGTTTGGTGATGTCGCGGAATGTGATGAGTCCGACGAGTATGTTTTCCGAATTGACAACGGGCAATTTCTCAATTTTATTTCCCTGCAAAATCACTTCGGCTTCCTGCAATGACGTGCCTTCGGCTACGGTGACGAGGTTATTTTTGGTCATCACCTCGACAATCGGACGCGCATTGTCCTTTTCGAAACGCAGATCGCGGTTGGTGACGATTCCCTGGAGTTTTTTATTTTCATCGACGATCGGGATGCCGCCGATTCCGAATTCTTTCATGACCGATTTCGCATCGGCAACCGTCGACGTCAAAGGCAAAGTCACCGGATCGATGATCATGCCGCTTTCGGCGCGTTTCACTTTGCGCACTTTGGCCGCCTGTTGTTCGATTGTCATGTTCTTGTGCAACACGCCGATGCCGCCTTCCTGGGCCATCGCGATTGCCATCGCGCTTTCGGTTACGGTATCCATCGCTGCGGAAACCACGGGAACGTTGAGTGTGATGTTGCGCGAAAACTTCGACTGGATGGAAACTTCACGCGGAAGTACGTTTGAATAATTCGGGACTAAAAGTACGTCATCGTAGGTAAGGCCTTCGCCGATGATTTTGGAGTTGTGTGCAATCATTACAAAAGAAGTTGTAGTTAAATTGCGTGCAAATATAGTGAAAATTAACGGACGTTGAAACCATTGCGCCATCAGAAATTTAAGTTAAATAATTGGATGGGATTTTGTCAATCAAAATTTCGGCTTACATTTGTTGACTGATTAGTCAATCTAATGGACAAGCAAAAAGAACTCTTGGCGGCCGCGTTGAAATTATTTGTCGAAAACGGATTCCACGGAACGCCTACCAGCAAAATCGCCAAAGAAGCCGGTGTGGCCAATGGGACGCTGTTCCATTACTATCCGACCAAGGACGATCTGATTGTATCATTGTACATTTTCATCAAAATGGAGATGGCGGCGTTTGTGGAAAGCCAGACTACACCTGGCGGGGATTTCAAGACGCGTTTCAAAAACCAGTTCACGCATGCAATGCATTGGGCGATCGATCATCCCGATGAATTTCAATACATCCAGCAGTTTTACGCTTCCCCGTTTGCGACACAATTGCAATCGGAAGTCCTGCAGCAGCAACTCGAGAAAACTTGTATCGAAATCCAGCAGGCGATTGATGCAAAAGTGATCAAAGATTTGCCTGTCGATTATATTTTCACATTGATCAGCAGCCATTTGAATGGCATCAACCAATATTTGCGCAAATCCAACCTGGCTGTTGACAAACAAAAAGAAGTCATTTCGGAAACGTTTGAGTTGCTTTGGAACATGCTTTCCTAATTTTTTTAAACCCAATAGAGTGATTAGTCAATCAAAATATAAAATCATTAAAATCATCAAATACTTCGCTATGTATACTTTGCTTATTATTGCCGCCTTGGCCTTGGCCGTTTACCTGTTCATGCAACAGCCGCAATTCGGAAAAAAGCCGTCAGGCGAACGGCTCGAACGCATTCTCCAATCGCCAAACTACAGGGACGGAAGTTTCCAAAATATCAATCCCACGCCACAATTGGCCGAAGGCGAAACGATGTTCAACGTGTTGTGCAAATTCCTTTTCGATAAAAAAGTGCGCAACAAACCTGCAAACAGTTTGCCCTCACAAAAAACCGATTTGCTGGCGTTGAACCCGGATGAAGATGTCATCGTTTGGTTTGGGCATTCCTCCTATTTTATGCAGATTGACGGCAAGAAAATCCTAGTCGATCCCGTTTTAAGCGGCGCAGCTTCGCCGATTCAAATGACGACCAAAAGCTACAGCGGAAGCGATGTGTATACCGTTAATGATTTTCCCGAAATAGATTACCTGTTCATTTCGCACGACCATTACGATCATCTCGATCATGAAACGGTCGTCCAATTGAGATCGAAAGTAAAATTCGTCATCACTGGTTTGGGAACAGGGGCACATCTTGAATATTGGGGTTATGATCCGGCGTCGATCATAGAAAAGGATTGGAATGAAAGTGCTGATCTGGGTGATGGTTTTGTCGTACACCTGGTTCCTGCACGGCATTTTTCAGGGCGGACATTTAAACGCAATCTGGCGTTGTGGACGTCATTTGTTGTACAGACGCCAACCAAGAAAATCTTCATCGGCGGCGACAGCGGATACGACACCCATTTTGCGAAAATTGGCAACGAATTCGGACCGTTCGATCTGGCGATTCTCGAATGCGGACAATACAACCCAAGCTGGAAATACATCCACATGCTGCCCGAACAAATTGTTCCCGCTGCCAAAGATTTGAAAGCCAAAGTGCTGATGCCGGTGCATTGGGGCAAATTCTCACTCGCCCAACATGCATGGGACGAGCCGATTTTAAAAGTTTCGGAATTTGCCAAAGCGGAAAAGTTGCCCTTGGTCACGCCGATGATCGGTGAAAAAGTCAACCTCAATTCGCAGAAAATTTATGAAGGTTGGTGGAAAACGGTTCGTTAAAAATCCGCGTCCAATTTTTATCAATGAAATTCCCCAAATAATTTCGAAGCCTCATTATACGCGCTTTCAAAATTCATCGGGCTCGTTCCCGTATCTGCTTTTTGGACCGTACAATACGACAGCAATCTTTCGGTAGGCATGTTTCCGGTCAGGTCGTCCGTGGCCATCGGGCAGCCGCCAAAACCCTGGATCGCGCCGTCGAATCTGCGGCATCCGGCTTGGAATGCAGCGTCGATTTTCTCATGCCATTTGTCGGGCGTCGTGTGCAGATGCGCGCCAAATTCGATCTGCGGATATTTCGGGATCAGGTTCGAAAACAAATACGAAATCACATCGGGCGTCGAACTGCCTACCGTATCGGAAAGCGACAAAATCCTGACGCCCATTCCGGCCAGTTTTTCGGTCCACTCGCCCACGATTTCGACGTTCCACGGATCGCCATACGGATTTCCGAAACCCATCGACAAATACGCGACGACTTCCTTGTTCGATCGATCGGCGATGTCCAGGATTTCCTGCAAGGTCACCAAAGATTCGGCAATCGTCTTGTGTGTGTTGCGCATCTGGAAGTTTTCCGAAATCGAAAATGGAAAGCCCAAATATCGAATTTCACTGAACTGCGAAGCAGACACCGCGCCTTGCGTATTGGCAATGATCGCGAGCAATTTGCTCGTGGTTTTGGATAAGTCGAGCCCTGCCAGGACTTCGGCAGTGTCCTGCATCTGCGGAATTGCCTTCGGCGAAACGAAACTGCCGAAATCAATCGTGTCGAAACCCACGCGCAACAGCGACTGGATGTAGGTAATCTTGCGGTCGGTCGGGATGAAAGGCTTGATGCCCTGCATGGCGTCGCGCGGACATTCGATGATTTTGACTGGCTCCATAGAAGGCCAAATATAAGAAAGAATTGGGGTTTACGAAATCGTTTTCAGTATCTTTTTGTTGATGTCGGCGACTAATTTCGGGCCTTCGTAAATGAAGCCGGTGTACAATTGCACGAGGCTCGCTCCTGCCTCGAGTTTCTCGATCGCATCGTCGGCCGAATGGATGCCGCCAACACCAATGATCGGGAAAGATTTGTTGCTTTTTTGAGACAGGAACCGAATCACTTCCGTCGAGCGTTCCGCCAATGGCTTTCCGGAAAGTCCGCCCATTTCGGTTTGATTTTGAGATTGCAGGCCGTCACGCGAAATCGTCGTGTTGGTGGCAATTACGCCCGCTATTTTGGTTTCGTTGACAATGTCGATGATGTCGAGCAGTTGCGAATCGGTCAAATCAGGGGCGATCTTGAGCAGGATGGGTTTGGGTTTGGATTTCGCCTGGTTCTTATTTTGCAACGTCTGCAGCAAATTCGTGAGCGGTTCCTTGTCCTGCAACTCGCGCAAATTGGGCGTGTTGGGCGAACTGACATTGACCACGAAATAATCGACCTGATCGTACAACGCATCGAAACAGATTTCATAATCCGAAACCGCATCTTCATTGGGCGTCAGTTTATTTTTGCCGATGTTGCCACCGATCAGTACCTTTTTGTTGTGCTTCAAACGTTCAACGGCCGCCTCAACGCCGCCATTGTTGAAACCCATCCTATTGATGATCGCCGAATCCTCGCGCAAACGGAACAAGCGTTTTTTGGGATTGCCATCCTGCGGTTTGGGCGTCAAGGTTCCGATTTCGATGAAGCCGAATCCGAAATTGGACAATTCGCTGTACAACTTGGCGTCCTTGTCGAAACCTGCCGCGAGCCCGACCGGATTTTTGAATTGGAGTCCGAATACTTCGCGTTCGAGACGTTTGTCGTCGACTTCATACAGCCTACGAAAAATCGCCGGAAATCCCGGGATCTTTGACAAAAATCGGATCAATGAAAAAGTAAAGTAATGGATTTCTTCTGGGTCGAACCAAAAGAAAATCGGGCGGATGAGGAGTTTGTACATGGTGTGTTGTTGTTGGTGCAAAATTAAGAAAATTGGAATTGAACGTCGGTATTTATAATTTCTTATTTTAGCTGTTATTTATTAAATTATGGCTAGAGTAGAATCGACGGAAAGGATCAGGAAATTTATCGAACAGCTTCGAAAAATCAATTGGCAGGACAAAAACGCCGATATCAAAATTTTACAAAATCAAGTCGTCGATCTCGTACAAGCCGAAATTGACTATTATTACAGCAAAAGAGTCTACAAACGAAGGCTTTCTGGCTGGCTCAGGATCTTCACCGTATTGTTCGGAAGCCTCGGTATTTTTGTTCCGTTGATAGCTGCCACCGGTTATTTGAAAGGTTATATCATTCTTCCGTGGGGTTATCTGTATTTTGCCGCGGCCGGCGTTTGTTTTACCATCAATAGTGTCTTTACGGGTGCATCGGGACATATGCGGTATGTAGTAACGCAAATCAAGCTCGAGGAAAAACTGACACTTTTTTTGCTGAAGTGGCACAAAAAACTCGTTGCCATAGATTCGACAGACACTAAACGTCAAATATGATGAGCTGTTCGAGTCATTAATCGCTTTCGCCTCAGAAATCTATGGAATACTGAACCAGGAAACACTCGAGTGGAAAAGTGAACTCACATCCGCACTCGAGGAAATCGACAAAAAATACAAACAAAAATAAACCTTTGCAATTCTTACAACGACGTATCTTTGCTTTCCAAAAAATCACATCATGCAACACATTATCGACCGCTTTATTTCTTACGTCACGATCGACACCGAATCGGATGCGAATTCGAACACGACGCCCAGCACCAAAAAACAACTCGTCCTTGCCAAAAAACTCGCCGCCGAACTCCAAACCATCGGCATGACCGAAGTGACGATCGACAAGAACGGATATGTCATGGGGACTTTGCCTTCGAATGTTGCAGCAAAAGTACCGACGATCGGATTTGTGTCGCATTATGATACGTCGCCTGATTTTTCGGGTGCGAATGTGAAACCGCGCATCGTTGCGAATTACGACGGCGGCGACATTGTGCTGAATGCCAAAGAAAACATCATCTTGTCGCCGTCTTATTTCAAGGACCTGTTGCTGTACAAAGGCCAGACGCTGATCGTCACCGATGGAACGACGTTGCTGGGCGCCGATGACAAGGCGGGATTGACGGAAATCGTTTCGGCGATGGAATTCCTGATCCGGAATCCGCAGATCAGGCACGGAAAAATCCGCGTGGGTTTTACGCCGGATGAGGAAATCGGGCGCGGTGCGGATTTATTTGATGTCAAGCAATTCGGCGCCGATTGGGCGTATACGATGGATGGAAGCCAGATCGGCGAACTCGAATATGAAAATTTCAATGCGGCCGGCGCGAAAATTACGTTCAAGGGAAAAAGCGTGCATCCGGGTTATGCGAAAGGCAAAATGATCAATTCGATGCTGATTGCGAATGATTTCATGAATGCGCTTCCGAAAGGCGAAACGCCGCAGGAAACCAAGGGTTACGAAGGATTTTTCCACGTGGTGGGTTTGTCGGGCAGCATCGAGGAATCGAAAGTGGAACTGATCATCCGCGACCACGACATGCCATTGTTTGAGAAAAGAAAAGCGCTCGTTCACGATATCGTCGGCAAAATCAACAAGAAATTCGCGAAGCAATTCGGGGAAGACATTGCGATTGCCGAGGTCAAAGACCAATATTACAACATGAAGGAAAAGGTCGTTCCGGTGATGCACATTGTCGATCTGGCCGAACAAGCCATGAAAGATTTGGGCATCAAGCCGCTCATCAAACCGATTCGCGGCGGAACAGACGGTTGCCGCTTGTCGTACATGGGTTTGCCGTGTCCGAATATTTTCGCGGGCGGGCACAATTTCCATGGCAAATACGAATACGTCCCGGCCGAAAGCATGCAGAAAGCGGTAGACGTGATCGTGCGGATTGCGGAATTGACTGCGACGACTGACTTTTCGAAAAAAGATAAAAAGGGAAAAGTCGCAAATAATAAAGGATAAGTACGACCGACAGCGGGATGAAAGACGAAAACACTTCATGGCAAAGCAATCATCTTTGGGAAAGCGAAATCGAAACGCTCAAGGATATCGTTGCCCAGACCGAACTCGCCGAAACGACCAAATGGGGCGGCATTGTCTATACGCTCGACAATAAAAACGTGGTCGGCGTCGGCGGTTTCAAGAACTTTTTTACGCTGTGGTTTTTCAACGGCGTATTTCTATCCGATCCCAAAAAAGTACTCGTCAATGCCAATGAAGGCGTGACGAAATCGTTGCGGCAATGGCGTTTTACTTCCAAAGAGGAAATTGATGAAAAGTCGGTTTTGGCCTATCTCAAAGAAGCGATTGCCAATGAACGCGCCGGAAAAGTGATCAAACCCGAAGCCAAGTCCAAGAATTTTGAAGTGCCCGAAATCTTGCAATTGGCCCTAAAAGAAAATAACCTTGCGGCAGATTTTGGAAAATTTACGCCTTTCAAGCAACGCGAATTTTCGGAATACGTGGCAGAAGCCAAACAGGAAAAAACGAAATTGGCGCGTCTTGAGAAGATTCTGCCGATGATAAAAGACGGCGTTGGCTTGAACGATAAATACCGAAGTAATTGATAATTGATAATTGATAATTGATAATTGATAATTGATAATTGATAATTGATAAAAAAAACCTGATGACTTTGTCATCAGGTTTTTTATTTATGCGCAATCTTGATATTGTCAATTATCCATCGTCAATTATCAATTGATTAAGCTTTTTTGTTCAACGCCGCGCTGAGTTCCAAAGAAATCGCAGAACGCTCCAATTTGAGTTTTCCCGACATGGTTTCGATGATGACCGTCGTTTCTGCCAATTCAGCGATTTTGCCGTGAAGGCCGCTTTTGGTTACGATCTTATCGCCTACTTTGAGTTGGCTTTCAAATTCTTTCTCTTTTTTCACCCTGCTTTGCTGCGGTCGGATCATAAAGAAATAAATGACCACAAACATGAGTATAAAAGGTGCAAACTGTTGTACTTGTTCCATGATTAATGTGAGGTTATGCCGCTTCCGGCTTTTGGATTGATATTCGCTTTAATGGTAATGATTTCTTTTCCGGTGGCCGTGTTGGCCGCAAGGGTGACCGTTTTTTGTTGGCGTCCCATTTTCCCTGCCGAATTGAACGACACTTTGATCTTGCCTGATTCGCCCGGTTTCAAAGGCGCTTTCGGATATTCTGGAACGGTGCAGCCACAAGAGCCGACGGCGTTTGAGATGATCAAATCGGACGCGCCCGAGTTCGTAAAAGTAAATGAATACGTCACTTTATCGCCTTCCTTGATCGTCCCGAAATCGTGCTCGGTATGTTCGAAAGTCATGACCGGATATTTCCCGTTGGCCGGCGGCGTTTGGGTGGTTTCGGGCATGGGCGGCGGACTCATCATTACCGTATCCGGAGCCACTTCGTGTGTGGTGTGCTCGGGAATGGGCATGGCTCCGGTTGACGGATCGCCACCCGACATTTCTTCGGTTTTCTTACAGGAAGCCGTTAAAATCAGCATTCCGACAGTGCTTAAAAAGACAATTTTTCTGATCATGTTTTATCGATTTTACATCAAACCCCTACCGGTTTTGACGAGTTTTTTATTGTTTTGGAATTCCTTGACGAGGTTGTCGAGGATGCCGTTGATGAAAATACTGCTTTTGGGTGTTGAATATTCCTTCGCGATTTCAAGGTATTCGTTGATCGTGACTTTGACCGGGATCGATGGAAATTTGAGGAATTCACAAATGGCCATCTTGAGGATGATCGTATCGATTTCGGCGATGCGTTCGGTGTCCCAATTGGGTGTCTTGTCGATGTATTCTTTGGACAATTTGGTTTCGTTGAGGACTGTTTTGCGGAACAATTCGGTCACGAAATCGCGGTCTTCCGAATCCTTGTACAATTTCGGCACATTGAAATGGTCCTTGTCGGATTTGAGTGCACGCAATTGCTTGATGATTTGCGTATTGACCAATGGAATGTCGTCAACCCACGTCAGTTTATAATCTTCAAGGTAATCGTACAATTTTTCATTTCCGGCAATCATTTCGAACATTTCTGCCACGAAATCGCGGTCTTCTTCAAAATTATTGCTGTTGTTCGAGATGTAGTTTTCGTACAGTCCGCTTTGCTTGATCGCCTTGAGCAACAGCAAAATGTAATCGTCGTTCAGGTGCCAATTGTTGATCTTGCGATTTTCCAGGGCGATGCTGATCGAATTGCTTTCAGAAAGCATTTCGAGTACGGCATTGTTGACGAATTTCTTGTTGGGATTTTTCTCGGCGGGTGTTGCGGTGTGCTTGCGGCTCGATTTTTCGAGGAATTCGATTTCCTTGTTGCGGATCTCGATCATCGCCGACAACATAATCAAGTATAAATCCTGGATGTTCTCGATGCTGAAAAGCAAAAATTTCTCTTCCTTCTCAAGGCTGTCTGAACTGTTTTGGTGCATCGCATAAATGGACTGCATCACTTTTACCCGGATATGTCTTCTGTTTAACACTCGTAAGAACTTTTAAAAATTAAAGGAGCGAAAAGAAACCCTTTTCGCTCCGCAAAAATAAAATATTATTTGGAAACCTTGATTATTTCGCGGTTTCTTTTTTTCGGTCTTCGATGCGTTTTTCGGCCGTGGCCAAAGCAGCTTGGTACGTCGTGATTTTCTTCGCATCGGCGAGGTCGAAAATCTCCAAGGTCGTGTTGTAGATGTTTTCGGTGCGGCGCATCGCTTCGGCTTTGTCGTATTTGACGATTTCCCCGTAAACGTTGATGATTCCGCCTGCGTTGATCAAGAAATCGGGCGCATACAAGATGCCTTTTTCCTGAAGGATTTTGCCGTGAACCTGTTCGTTAGCGAGTTGGTTGTTGGCCGCTCCGGCGATCACTTTCGCTTTCAATTTATGGATCGTTTCGTCGTTGACGGTCGCGCCGAGCGCACATGGCGCATAAATATCGACGTCGGCGCTGTAGAGATCGCTTCCGGTGAAAATGGAAGCGCCGTATTTTTTGGCCACTTCTTCCATGCGGCTCTGGCTCAAATCGGCAATCTGCACGAGCGCGCCTTCTTCTGTTAAATATTTGACCAAAGTCTCGCCTACGTGGCCGATGCCCTGAACCATTACTTTTTTACCCGAAAGGTTGTCGCTTCCGAATTGGTATTTGGCCGCCGCCTTCATGCCCATGTAAACGCCATAAGCCGTTACGGGCGAAGGATTCCCGGAGCCGCCGCGTGATTCCGAAATTCCGGTTACGAAATTCGTCACATCGTGGATGCGGTCCATGTCTTCAGTGGTGGTCCCGACGTCTTCGGCAGTGATGTATCTTCCGCTCAAAGAGTTCACGAATTCACCGAATTTGGTGATCATCTCGGGTGTCTTGTCGATTTTGGAATCACCGATGATGACCGCCTTTCCGCCACCGAGGTTGAGGCCAGAAATCGCCGACTTGTAAGTCATTCCGCGTGACAAACGCAAAACGTCGTTGAGCGCTTCCCATTCGTTGGCATATTTCCACATTCTGGTTCCGCCGAGTGCAGGTCCTAAAACTGTGTTATGGATTCCGATTATTGCTTTTAAACCAGTATCTTTGTCGTTGCAAAAAACGATTTGTTCGTGGTTGTCGAATGACAATTGGCCGAAAACAGGATCGATCTTATGAAGTTCTTTTGCGGTGGTGATTTCTGTAGTCATAATGTAATTTTTTAGGTTGCCATTTTTTCAAAAAGACAATGCAAAATTAAGACTTAAATCAAAATATCTCACTAATTTTATGATTAATTACAGAATTGTTAATAAATCTATGATATACTGAAGATTCACTAAATTAATATTTTTCAACACTTTTAACCGAATCACTAATTTTTAAGCGCAGATTATCCCAATAAAATGAAAGAATTACAATATTTGAATAAATATTTCATCAAATACAAATACCATTTTCTGCTCGGTATTGTCATCACGATTGTTTCCCAAATCTTTTCCCTGTTTACGCCAAAGCTCATCAGCAGTTCCTTCAAGGCGATTGAAGACCACATGAAAAATGCACAGGGTTCGAGCATTGCGTCGGTGCAAACCGAACTGATCCACAACACGCTCCTTATCATAGGAACCACGATCATATCGGGTTTTTTCCTGTTCATCACACGCCAGACGCTGATCGTGATGTCGCGCCACATCGAATTCGACCTTAAGAATGAAGTGTTCCGCCATTACGAAGTCCTTTCCCAAAGTTTCTACAAACGGAACCGTACCGGCGATTTGATGAACCGCATTAGCGAAGACGTAGGAAAGGTGCGCATGTATGTCGGGCCGGCCGTGATGTATTCGCTGCAAACATTCATCCGGTTTGCGATAGTGATCACTTACATGGTCAAGGTGTCGCCGTTGCTGACGCTTTACACCTTATTGCCGTTGCCGATTTTGTCGTATGCGATTTTCAAACTGAGCACCGAAATCAACAAACGCAGTACGGTTTTCCAGCAATACCTTTCGAAAATCTCGAGTTTTACACAGGAAATCTTCTCCGGGATCCGCGTCATCAAAGCGTATTCGCTCGAAGACCAGCACCAAAAAAACATGGTCGACCTTTCGCTCGAAAGCAAAACCAAAAGCATGAGCCTTGCGAAAGTCCAGGCGCTTTTCGGACCGCTCATGATCGCGCTGATTGGCGTGAGCAACCTGGTCGTGATTTATGTGGGCGGACTCATGTATATCGACGGCCGCATCGACAGCATCGGTGTGATCGCCGAATTCATCTTGTATGTCAACATGCTCACGTGGCCGGTCGCGTCCTTGGGTTGGGTTTCGTCGATGGTGCAGGAAGCCGAGGCGTCGCAGAAACGCATCAACGAATTCCTCAAAATCGAGCCTGAAATCACGAACAGCAATCCGGAACACGACGAGATCCACGGATCGATCGCGTTTGAAAATGTGACGTTCACGTATGACGACACCAATATTACCGCACTCAGAAACGTTTCGTTCACGATCGAGAAAGGCGAGACGCTTGCGATTTTAGGCAAGACCGGATCGGGAAAATCGACCGTTTTGTCATTGATCAGCCGATTGTATGACGTCACGGCCGGACACATCAAAATCGACGGAAAGGCAATCGACCACGTTAATCTTTTCGATTTGCGCAACAGCATCGGGATCGTGCCGCAGGACGCGTTCCTGTTTTCGGATTCGATCAAGAACAACATCAAATTCGGCAAGGAAGAAGCCACAGACGAAGAAGTCATCGAATCGGCCAAGAAAGCCGTCGTGCATGACAACATCGCCAATTTTACGATGCAATACGAAACGATCCTGGGCGAACGCGGGATTACGCTTTCGGGCGGACAAAAGCAACGCGTCTCGATTGCGCGCGCCATCATCAAAGACCCGGAAATCCTGCTGCTGGACGATTGCTTGTCGGCCGTAGACACTGAAACCGAAGAAGCGATCCTCAACAATCTGCTCGATTTCTGCAAAAACAAGACGACGATCATCGTGAGCCACAGGGTTTCGTCTGCGAAGAACGCCGACAAGATCATCATCCTCGAAGAAGGCCAGATCATCCAGCAAGGCTCTCATAATCAGCTCGTAAATCAGGACGGTTACTACAAGGAGCTGTACCTGAAACAACTTTCGGAAAAAGAATTGACCTAACAGTTGTTTTATAATGGTTTTTTTTTCATTTTTGGATGGAAATTAAACCAAAAATTAACCGACAGAAAGGATTATGAGAGAAAACGATATGTTAGAAAAAGAGGAGATTTTTTCTAAAGTTTTAAGAGCCGGGAGAAGGACTTACTTCTTCGACGTGAGGGCTACCAAGGCCGACGACTATTACATCACGATCACCGAAAGCAAAAAATTCACCGAAGAAGACGGCTCGTTTCATTTCAAAAAACACAAAATCTATCTGTACAAAGAAGACTTCACCGCTTTCGCGGAAATCCTCGAAGACATGACTTCGTATGTGCTCAACCACAAAGGCGAGGAAGTGATTTCGGAAAGACACCAACGCGATTTCAAAAAAGAATATCATACGGCTGAAAAACCGGAAGAAGTCAACGCAGTGAGCAGTTTCACCGATGTTGATTTCGACGATATTTAATAAAAACAAACCATTTAAGAATTCCGGATGTTCAAAACGTCCGGATTTTTTTTGCCGTAACTTCCCAAAAGTTAAAAACAGACAATTGTCATTTTTTTTACGACAATTTTCCTTATCTTTACACAAAGAAAAAAGGATATGGCCACTTTAAACCTTCTCGATACCAGCGCAGCCTACACTTCCGTGGATGACAAAGACGTTTTGTCGTTGATCGAAGCCGTGCGCCAAGGCGTAAAATTCAACGCGTTTTTCAACTTCGCCAACAAAGGCCCGTTCAGCATCAACGAATGGTCGACCTTTCTGCACCTTTCCGAAAGGACGATGCAACGCTACAAACGCGAAAAGAAAACGTTCGATTCGCTGCAATCTGAAAAGATCCTCGAAATCGCGCTGTTGTATAAAAAAGGCACCGAAGTATTCGGTACCGGCGAGAAATTCAACAACTGGCTCACGACCGAAAACGTCGCGCTCGGCAATGTCAAACCCAAAGATCTGTTCGACAGTTCTTTCGGCATCAACCTGCTCAAGGACGAGCTCGGAAGGATCGAATACGGCGTGCTCGCATGATTGTTTTCCGACTCAGCAAATCGCGGCATTCCAAAGACCTTAGCGGTAAAGGTGCAGAGAAATTCGGCGGACGATGGAACAGCAAAGGCGTCGCGGTTTTGTATACGAGCGATTCGCGCGCGTTGTGTACGGCCGAAATCGCGGTACACACGCCACTCGGGAACCTGCCCATCGATTATGAAATCACACTGATTAAAATTCCCGAGAACACCATCATTCCCGAACTCGAAACATCAGAATTGCCGCCAGACTGGAAGTCGATCCCGCATTCGCACTCGACGCAGGAAATTGGCGATCGGTTCGTAGACGCCGATCAGTTTTTGGTACTGAAAGTTCCGTCGGCTGTGGTTCAGGGCGAATTCAATTATCTGATCAATCCCGCACACGACGATTTCAGAAGCATCAAGATTGAAAAAACAGAGCCGTTTGCATTTGACGAACGGTTGTTCATGCGCTAAATTAAAAGATGGAAACACCCGAAATCAATTCCGAAAACCCGATCGAAGCTAACATCAAAAGGCAAAACAAAAGATTTGTACTTTGGATCGTATTCCTGATCATCGGCAACACACTGATGTTTACGATACTGATCAAAAGCGATCGCCCGATGATCGATAATTTTCTCGCGGCGCTTTTCGGCAATTTGGCCGGCTACAACATCTTCGGTTTTTTAGTCGGCACGATGGCAGCACTATTTCCATACAAAAACCTACCGTATGGCAAAAAATACCTCCGCGCTTCACTGCTCTCGATTCTCGTCATCCATTCGGTGATGACCTGCGGACTGCTGTGCATTTTAATGATGACATTGGCCGGCTGGTATTAACCGATCCGCAAACCGTTTTGAATCCTACAATCGGGCGCGAGCAAAATCACGTCGCCTTCCTCGCCCACTGCGCCAAGCACAAGGCATTCGCTCATGAATTTGCCGATTTGCTTCTTCGGGAAATTGACGACGGCCACAATTTGCCTGTCCAATAAATCTTGTTTCTGATACCGTTTGGTGATTTGCGCCGATGATTTCCTGATGCCGATTTCACTGCCGAAATCAATCGTCAACTGATACGCAGGTTTGCGTGCTTCGGGAAAATCATTCACTTCGATGATCGTGCCGACGCGCATGTCGGTCCGTTCGAATTCTGTCCAGGTCAGGTCCATCAAATAATCATATAAGGATTGCGGCTAATGTTGTAAGGGATTCTCGCTGTCGAATCGGAATTTTGATTGTCCCGATTTTACCTTCCAAAGATAACTTTTATCGCTGTGGCCGCAAAAACATTCTAATTAAACACACTACAAATGGAAAACATCCAACACTCCAACACCACGAATTTTATCGAAACCGCTCCAGGCGTCCATATTTTTTACCGCGATTACGGCTCCGGCAAGCCCGTCATCCTGATCCACGGCTGGCCGATGTCGAATGAAATGTGGGAATACCAGATCGAAACGCTCGTCCAAAATAATCTGCGCGTCATTGCCTACGACCGACGCGGTTTCGGAAGATCGTCGCAACCGTGGAACGGCTATGATTACGACACGATGACCGACGACCTCAAGGCCATCATCGACCAACTCGGATTGGACAACATTACGCTCGTCGGATTTTCGATGGGCGGCGGCGAAGTCGTGCGTTATTTCAGCCGTCATGGCGGAAAAAATGCAACCAAGGCCGTACTCGTTTCTGCCGTTCCGCCGTTCATGCTCAAGACCGCCGACAATCCCGACGGAATACCGCAAGAGGAATTCGACAAAATGGCAAAAGGCATTCAAAACGACCGCATCGGGTTTCTGGACGATTTCGGGAAAGATTTTTTCGGTGTGACTTTGCTCAACAAGCCTCTGAGCACGCCGTTGCTTGAAAATTACAGGAACTTGTGTTCGGTCGCTTCACCGCGCGCGACGCTCGAATGTGCGAAGGCTTTTTCATCTACCGATTTCCGCGAAGAAATGGTTTCGGTGAATGTGCCGACGCTCGTCATCCATGGCGATGCCGATAAAACGGTGCCGATCGAGATCTCTTCGGAGAAATCGGCCAAATTGATTCCCGATGCACGTTACTTAAGATACGACAATGCACCGCACGGATTGTTTTACACCGACCGCGACAGGCTCAACAAAGATCTGGTAGAATTCATCAATTCTTGATTTTTCACCGCAAAGGTGCAAAGTCCTCGCAAAGTTTGAAAGACTTAGCGCGCTTTGCGTGAAGTTTGTCCTTTTTTTGCGGTAAACCCAATATTAAAAAGTGGCGTTTATCCCTTAGATTTTCACCGCAAAGACGAAAAGGTTTCGCAAAGCTTGAAAGAGCGCACTTTGCGAGGACTTTGCCGTTTCTTTGCGGTAAACCCAATATTAAAAAAGTGGCGTTTATCCCTTAGATTTTCACTGCAAAGACGAAAAGTTTTCGCAAAGCTTGAAAAGACTTAGCGCACTTTGCGAGGATTTTGCCGTTTCTTTGCAGTAAACCCAATATTAAAAAATCCGAAAGTTTACCGCTATAACGCAGTCGCTTTCGGATTTGTCAGTTTTATTTGCTACTTTAGACTTTGAATGTTGAATGCTGAATGTTCAACAACGATTTTAGGACTTCAATGGCACAAACCCCGTCAAACATGTTAGCGCTTGGAACCCCGGCTCCGGCATTCCGACTCAAAGACACGAATTCGAATTACCATTACAGTTTTGAAGACCTCAAAGGTGCTAAGGGCACGCTCGTGATTTTCATCTGCAACCACTGCCCTTTCGTGCACCATGTGTTGCCCGAAATTTTGATGATTGCCAATGATTATCGCGTACACGGAATTGGCGTGATTGCGATTTCGAGCAATGACGCCGCCAGATATCCGCAGGACGGCCCATCGGAAATGACCGAATTCGCGTTCAAGAACAAAATCGATTTTCCGTATCTTTATGATGAAAGCCAAGACGTCGCCAAAGCTTTTGAAGCGGCCTGCACGCCCGATTTTTACCTGTTCGACAACACCAATAAATTGTTCTACCGCGGCCAACTCGACGATTCGCGTCCCGGAAATAATATTCCATTGAGCGGAAGCGATTTGCGCAGTGCGATCGATGCCGTGATCTACAACCGCGTGCTCGCGTCGCCGCAAAAGCCCAGTATCGGCTGCAACATCAAATGGAAATAACTAAGAAAACTATGGAATTGTTTCACATCAGCGCCGAATGTTATCCTGTCGCCAAAGTGGGCGGCCTGGCCGATGTCGTCGGCGCGTTGCCCAAATACCAGAACCAGCTCGGACATGCCGCCAAAGTCGTCGTTCCGGGTTACGACAATAAATTTACGAACGAAAATGAATTCGACGCCGTGCATTATGGAAAATTGCGGTTGGGACCGTTTATTTTCGATTATTCGGTATTGAAGGAAAAAACGAACAAGCTCGGGTTTGAATTGTACCTGATTGCGATTCCCGATTTGTTCGACCGCCCGAATGTGTACTCGTATGACGACGACACCGAACGGTTCACCGCTTTTCAGATTGCGTTTTTGAACTGGTTGGTGGAAACGAACCAGCGCCCGAACCTGATCCATTGCCACGACCACCACACGGGATTGATTCCGTTTATGGTTTCGAATTGCTACAATTACCAGCAATTGCAAGGAACGCCGACGGTCTTGACGATCCACAACGGCCAATACCAAGGTTGGTTCGGATTTGACAAATTGCATTACCTTCCCGATTTCGACCGTTCGCGCATGGGACTTTTGGAATGGAACGGCATCATCAATCCGCTCGCATCGGCAATCAAGTGTTCGTGGAAAATCACGACGGTTTCGCCGAGTTACCTCGATGAAATCAGCCAGAGCGCCAATGGATTGGAAGCTTTGCTCAGATACGAACGCCCGAAATCGGTTGGCATTTTAAACGGCATCGACAACGAAGTTTGGAATCCCAAAACCGATCCGATGCTCGAGCACCATTACAACCTCAAGAATTTCAAGGCCGGTAAGTCCAAAAATAAAAAGTTCCTGTGCGATCAATTCAACCTCAACCCTGATAAGCCTTTGTTTACTTTTATCGGACGTTTGGTCGGCGAAAAAGGTGCCGATTTGTTGCCGCAGATTTGCAGCGTCGCACTCAATTACAATCCAGGTGAAATCAATATTCTGATTCTCGGTTCGGGCGATCCGGGCGTTGAAGCGGGTTTGCAGGGTTTGCAGCATTTTTACGACGGGTATTACAACGCTTACATCGGTTACAACGAAAAGCTCGCGCACCTTTGTTATGGCGGCGCCGATTTCCTGCTGATGCCTTCGCGCGTGGAACCGTGCGGACTCAACCAGATGTATGCGTTGCGTTACGGGACCGTTCCGATCGTGCGGCGAACGGGCGGACTCAAAGATACCGTGCTGGACATTGGCGATGGCGGCTTCGGGATTTGCCACGACAACACGAGCGTTTACGACGTCAACCATTCGATTACGCGCGCGATCGATTTGTACAACAATGCGCCATATTTTGACGAAGTGCGCAAAACAACGATGCAGATCGACCATTCGTGGGACAAGGCCGCGCAGCAATACTTACAACTTTACGAATCCATAACTTATTGATTATGAACAATGATATTTTAGCCATCATTTTGGGTGGCGGACAAGGATCAAGGCTCGCGCCGCTTACAGAAAGTCGTTCCAAACCGGCCGTCCCGATTGGCGGAAAGTACCGATTGGTCGACATTCCGATTTCGAATTGCATCAATTCGGACATCAAAAGGATGTTCGTTTTGACGCAATTCAACTCGGCTTCGTTGAACCAGCACATCAAGAATACGTACCATTTCAGTTCGTTCAGCCGCGCATTTGTAGACATTCTCGCCGCCGAACAGACACCTGATAACCCGACGTGGTTTCAAGGCACGGCCGATGCGGTGCGCCAATGCATGCAGCACTTTTTGAACCACGAATTCGATTATGCGTTGATTTTGTCGGGCGACCAATTGTACCAGATCAATTTCAATGAAATGATCCAGGCGCACAAAGACGCTGGCGCGACGATCACGATTGCGACTTTGCCGGTAACTGCGAAAGAAGCGCCTGAATTCGGGATACTGAAAACCAATTCCGAAAGCGTCATCACGTCGTTTATCGAAAAACCGCATGCCGATTTGTTGCCGCAATGGACTTCGGAAACAAGCCCTGAAATGCAACAGAAAGGCCGCAATTATCTCGCGTCGATGGGGATTTACATCTTCAACCGCGACTTGCTGATCCATTTGATGTCGAATCCCGACACGAAGGATTTTGGCAAGGAAATCATTCCGCAGTCGATCGACAACCAAAAGGTTTTGAGTTATCAATATGAAGGATATTGGACCGATATCGGAAACATCGACTCGTTTTTTGAAGCCAATCTCGGCCTCACCGATGAGATCCCCGATTTCAATTTGTTCGACGACAAGAACCGCATTTACACCCGTTCGCGGATTTTGCCGCCGTCGAAAATTACAGGTACGACTACCGTTCAGCAATCGATCGTTTCGGAAGGTTGCATCTTGGACCATTGCACGATTGAGCATTCGGTCATCGGGATCCGTTCGCGCATCGGACGCGATTCGATCATACAGAATTCGTATGTGATGGGCAGCGATTTTTACCAAAGCCTCGAACAGCTCAACGCCAATGAAATGAACGATGTCACGAATGTCGGCATCGGCCAAAGATGCAAGATCAACAATGCGATCGTCGACAAGAATTGCCGCATCGGAAATGACGTTACGCTCAACGGCGGGCCGCATTTACAGGACGACAACACGCCATTGTATACGGTAAAAGACGGAATTATCGTCGTCAAGAAAGGCGTGACGATTCCGGATGGATTTACCGTTTGACGCGAAAATCATAAAAAAACAAAAAACACTCGTTTGGAGTGCTTTTTCTATTTATTCAAACCTGAAATTTAATTCAGTCCGACCGTGATGTAATTGTAGATTTTGGCCGTTTGCGCATCGTCAATTTGCGCCTTGATTTGCATTTTTGCCATGATCGGTCCCCATTCTTCTTTGGTGAAATCGGTCGAATTGAACAAGCCGTGGCACGTGTTGCATTTGTTCTCGTACAGCGATTTCCCTTCGGCATGTTCGCTGTTGATTGGTTTCTGTTCTTCAATAGAAGCCAGTTTGGGCGGCACTTGTACCGGATCGGGCTGCATGGCGGCAACCGTTACTTTTGGCGCGCACGAATAAATGAGGATGGCAAAAAAAGCGGCTGCAATTGTTCTTGATTTCATGATTGTCGTTTTACTTCGTAAGTTTAGTCTTATGACCTATGTTGTAAAAATAAAAAAATCCCGATAACTTTTCGGGATTTTATTTGATTTGATTTTGGATCGATTATTTGACATCCATCAATTCGACATCAAAAATCAAGGTCGCATTCGGCGGGATAACGCCTCCGGCACCGCGCGCACCATAACCCAAGTGCGACGGAATCACGAAACGCGCCTTGTCGCCTACCTGCAACAACGCAATCCCTTCGTCCCAGCCTTCGATCACATGGCCTTGCCCGAGCGGGAATTCAATTGGTTTTTTGCGCGAATACGAGTTGTCGAAAATTTTGCCATTTTCGAGTTGGCCCGAATAATGAACAGAAACCGTCTTCCCGATCTCCGCTTTCTTACCGTTGCCTTTATTGATGAATTGGTAACGCAATCCGCTTTCGGTCTTGTCGAAACCGGCCGCGAGTTCTTCCATTTTCTTTTCTGCGGCTTCTTTTTCGGCAGATTCGCGTTTGGCGCGTGAACCTTCGAAAGTGCGGAACGCTTCAACGGCATTCCACTTTTGGGCTTCCTCGCCTGCGCGGATGATCTCGACCGAATCCATCGCGTCGCCTTGTGCAATCGCATCGACTACGTCCTGGCCTTCTACCACATTTCCGAAAACGGTGTGCTTGTCATCGAGCCATGGCGTTGCAATGTGCGTGATGAAAAATTGCGAGCCGTTGCTTCCCGGCCCAGAATTCGCCATCGACAAAACACCTGGCGTGTCGTGGCGCAGGCTTGGGTGGAATTCATCGTCGAAGTTGTAGCCCGGACCGCCCGAACCGGTTCCTTGCGGATCGCCGCCCTGGATCATAAAATCGGGGATGACACGGTGAAATTTGAGACCGTCATAATACGGCGTCCCTTGCGATTTCGCTTTGTTTTCAAGATTTCCTTCTGCCAAAGCGACAAAGTTACCGACCGTTCCGGGTGTTAAATCGTGTGTAAGTTTGACCAAAATCGCTCCTTTCGGAGTGTTGAATTTGGCGTATATTCCGTTTTCCATAATTGATTTATTAAAGTTTAAAGCTGCAAAGATAAAGATATTTGCCAATTTCTTGTCCTATTTGCGACGATACGTAAAAGCGTAAACAGCAAATGCAAGTGCAGATAAAGCCGCGCCGCCCAAACTTAGGCCGTGCCACCGTCCGATGTTCCAAAGCCACAATCCAAACGCCGAACCCGCCGCAGTACCCAGAAAACTAAACGACATATAAACGGTGTTCATCCGATTGCGCGCTTCGGGTAAAATCGCATAAATACGGGTCTGATTCGAAATGTGCACGCCTTGTAATCCGATGTCGATGAGCACGATGCCGATGATGATCCCTATGACGTTGCCCGGCGAAAAATAAAACACGACAAAACTGAGCAACATCAACAAAATCCCATAGCCGACAGCCACACGCGGATTGCCTTTATCGCCGAGTTTTCCGATCAATGGCGCCGCCAACGCACCCGAAGCGCCCACAATCCCAAACATTCCGATCGTCGCGCTGTTGTAATGGAACGGCTCGCCAGACAACAGCAAAACCATCGTCGTCCAAAATGCTCCGAACTGTGCAAAACTGAGCGCGTTGATTAACGTCGCTTCGCGCAAAACCGGTTGGGTCTTGATGAGTTGGACGAGTGACCGCAACAATTGACCGTAACTTCCATTGAACGAAGGCTGACTGACGGGAAATATTTTTTTGATCAGCAAAGCGATCCCGAGACAAATTCCCGCGGCAATCCAGAACATACTGCGCCAACCGAACAATTCCCCGATCACGCCGCTTAATGTACGCGACAGCAAAATCCCGACAAGCAATCCGCTCATGATGCTTCCGACGACTTTCCCACGGTTTTCAGGTTGCGTCAATGCAGCTGCCAATGGGAGAATGAGCTGTGGAACGATCGAAGTCGCACCGATGAGCAACGACGCGATCTGCAGCAACAAAAAACTTTGGGCCGTCGCCGCCAAGACGAGCGCGACGACCGAAGCCAGCAAAGTAAACAGGATTTGCTTTTTGCGTTCGAGCTTGTCGCCGAGCGGCACCATAAAGAACAAACCAATGGCGTAACCCGCTTGCGTGAAATAAGCGATGGTTCCGGCCTGGCCTTCAGGGATCGAAAATTCATTGGCGATGAGCACAATGAGAGGCTGGCAATAATAAAGGTTGGCGACGATAAGACCAGTGCAGGCCGCCATAAAAAGGACGAGGGATTTAGAAAGATTCATGCGGCAAAAATAAGGATTTCCGGCAAGCGAAAAGCCCTAGCCCCGATAGAAGCGAAAATCCTTTTATGCCATGCAATGGAATAAAAGATTGCAGCGGAAAGCGGGAAGCAGCTCCCGGAAAAAATTTAAAAAAACATATCTTTGCGCTATGAGAATCGACATCATCACCGTTTTACCCGAATTACTGCGCAGCCCGTTTGAGGCTTCGATCATGAAACGCGCCATCGACAAAGGTTTGGTCGAGGTGCATTTCCACAATTTGCGCGATTACACCTTGAACAGGCAGAAAAGCGTTGACGATTACCAATTTGGCGGCGGCGCCGGAATGGTCATGACGATCCAGCCGATCGACGATTGCATCGCCAAACTCAAAAGCGAGCGCGAATACGACGAAATCATTTACATGACGCCCGATGGAGAAACGTTAAATCAGCAAATGGCAAACCGAATGTCGTCATACGAAAACCTCATTATTTTGTGCGGACATTATAAAGGTGTCGACCAACGCGTGCGCGACCAGTTCATTACGAAGGAAATTTCGATTGGCGATTATGTATTGAGCGGCGGCGAATTGGGCGCTTTGGTGTTATCGGATGCGTTGATCAGGTTGATTCCGGGAGTTTTGAGCGATGAGACCTCGGCGCTGACCGATTCGTTCCAGGACAATCTATTGGCCCCGCCGGTTTATACCAGGCCCGCCGAATACAAAGGCTGGAAAGTTCCCGATGTGCTGACCAGCGGACATGCAGCCAAAATCGACAAATGGCGCGAAGACATGGCATATGAACATACGAAAGCGCGTCGTCCCGACTTGCTAAGAGAATAGAAGAAAGATCGCTTCGCTGAAAGAAGAAAGATTGATTCCTTGATAAATTTTTGATGGCTAAATTTTTATATTTTTTATTGCGCCAAAGTGGTCTTGCAGCGCAGCGGTCTTTTCTCTTTCTTCTTTTTTCTAAAAACCATTTGTAGCTTTCGACTTTTTAATTATCTTTGCGCCCACATTAGACCAACCTCTGGCGAAGTACGCGAATGTTGCTCCAGTTTAAAACCATAATTAAAAAAATTATCATGGCAGATTTAATGAAATTCGTAAATGACGAATTAGTTGCAAAAAAAGACTTCCCTGAATTCGGAGCCGGAGATACCATTACCGTGTACTACGAAATCAAAGAGGGTGAAAAAACAAGAACGCAGTTTTTCAAAGGCGTTGTGATCCAGAGAAGAGGTTCAGGAGCTACTGAAACTTTTACGATCCGCAAAATGTCGGGTTCTGTTGGTGTAGAGCGTATCTTCCCAGTAAACCTTCCGGCTTTGCAGAAAGTTGAAATCAACAAAAAAGGCCACGTTCGCAGAGCGCGTATTTTCTACTTCAGGGAACTTACCGGTAAGAAAGCGAAAATCAAAGATAAAAGAAGATAATATTTATCTCTTTGAATGCAAAAGTCCCGACCTGTTCGGGACTTTTTTTTGGCAACAAACGCCAATAGAATTTGACGATTCGTCATTTAAAATCGGGTATTTTACGAAATCGATAAAACAATCGTTATAGTTGGCAAAGTCAATTTGCGAAAGCCATGTTTTGCTATCTTTGCTTTCACAAACAAAAAATCGATACATACATGACAAAGATTAAAGTGGCCAATCCGGTTGTTGAGCTGGATGGCGATGAGATGACACGAATTATTTGGTCGTTTATCAAAGAAAAACTCATTCTTCCCTATTTAGATCTTGATATCAAATACTACGATTTAGGCATCGAACACCGCGAAGCCACCAAAGATCAGGTCACGATCGACTCGGCCGAAGCCATCAAAAAATACAACGTCGGCATCAAATGCGCCACCATCACTCCCGACGAAGAGCGCGTCAAGGAATTCAACCTTTCCAAAATGTGGAAATCGCCCAACGGCACCATCCGCAATATCGTGGGCGGAACCGTTTTCCGCGAACCGATCATCATGAGCAACGTACCGCGTTATGTGCAAGGCTGGACCAAACCGATCGTCATCGGACGCCATGCATTCGGCGACCAATACAAGGCGACCGATACCGTCATCAAAGGAAAAGGAACGCTGACGATGAGTTTTACCAACGAAAGCGGCGAAACGCAATCCTGGGAAGTCTACAATTTCGAAGGCGACGGCGTAGCGATGGCGATGTACAACACCGACGAAAGCATCTACGGATTCGCGCATTCGTCCTTCCAAATGGCACTAACGAAAAAATGGCCATTGTATCTTTCGACCAAAAATACGATCCTCAAAGCCTACGACGGACGTTTCAAGGACATTTTCGAAGAGGTATACCAACAACACTACAAAGCGCAATTCGACGCAGACGGAATCACTTACGAACACCGACTCATCGACGACATGGTCGCATCGGCCATGAAATGGAGCGGCGGATTTGTCTGGGCCTGCAAGAATTACGACGGCGACGTGCAATCGGATACGGTAGCACAAGGATTCGGTTCTTTGGGACTGATGACTTCCGTTTTGGTTACGCCGGATGGAAAAACCGTCGAAGCCGAAGCTGCACACGGAACCGTGACGCGCCATTACCGCGAACACCAAAAAGGACGCGCGACATCGACCAACCCGATCGCGTCGATTTTCGCGTGGACAAGAGGTCTCGAACACCGCGGAAAATTAGACAACAACCAGGAATTGATTGATTTCTGCCTGACATTGGAACAAGTCTGCATCGACACGGTCGAAAGCGGAAAAATGACCAAAGACCTCGCAATGCTCGTAAAACCGGAAGGATTGACGAGCGACGATTACCTCACAACCGAAGGTTTCCTCGCTGCGATCAAAGAAAACCTTGACCAAAAGCTGGCGTAAATTCCAACGCAAAATATAAAAAGCTGTCTTCCTCTGGTTGGCAGCTTTTTTTTACCTTTAAACTAAAATGCTTTGAAAAAGTGGATTCCTTTCGTACTGCTGTTCTGCGCCAACTTCGGGTATGGCCAGCTCGGATTTTGCACCGGCAGCAAAGGCAACGCCATATTTTTTGAAAATTTCGGAAGCGGCACCAATTTCGGGCCTCCGCTTCCTCCCGGAACGACAAGCTATACTTACGTGCCCGGCATTCCGAATGACGGCCAATACACCTTGCACTACCGCAACAGCATGAAAGACAGCTGGCACAATACGCCAGATCATACTTTCGACGAGTCGCCGGATGGAATCGATGGAAAGGCACTCATCGTCAATGCGGGTGATGTTCCGGGGCAATTTTACCGGCGCATTGTGAGCGGACTCTGCGTAAACACCAATTTCGAATTTTCGGCGTGGATCATGAACGTTTTCGATGGCGGAAATGATGTGTGTCCCGATGGCGGAATCCCGGTCGATGTGACGTTCGAAATCTGGGACGCCACCGAAACCACGTTGCTCAAAAGCGGCAGTACCGGCCCGATTCCGGGAACGGCCAATGCTTTTTACACACAATACGGACTTACATTCACGACCTTGCCCGGACAAACATCAATCGTGCTCAAAATGAAAAACAATGGCGTAGGCGGCTGCGGAAACGACCTCGCACTCGACGATATCGCGTTCCGTTCGTGTGGTGATTTTGCCACAATCACGACGCCTTCGGTGGCGGGTTTGCGTTATGACGTTTGCGAGACCGCTCTTCCCGTTACAATTCCGCTGCACCTTTCGATCACTAATTTGACGCCGCATGCGTTCCAATGGCAAGAAAGCCTTGATACGAGCGTGTGGACGAACATTCCGGGCGAAAACAGCATGGATTTAAACGCCAGCCTGACCGAAACCAAATTCTTCCGTGTCATCATCGCACAGGATGCGGCCAATCTCGCCAATCCGTTCTGCTACACGATTTCGGAAACATTTTCAGTGATTGTGACGCCGCGTCCCAATCTATCCGTGAGCAATGGTGATGTAAACGGTTGCAGCAAAGATGCGGTTCCGCCGTTGACCGTCGATACTGATTTGGGCATTTCCGCCGACTGGTTTGACGCGCCCGTCGGTGGAAATTTATTGCAGGCCAATTCGACTACTTTCAACGCAACCGTTCCCGGAACGTATTATGCCGAAGCGGTTTCCAATACGGTCGACTGCCGAAGCGCGACGCGAACGCCCGTAACGCTTACGATTTCCCAAACGCCGCCCATCTTTGACGAGGCGCTGATCTTGTGCGAAGGGCAAAGCCTCACACTCGATGCCGGCGTTGCGATGATGACCTACAATTGGTCGACGGGCGAAACGACCCAGACCATTACCGCAAGTTCCGAAGATACATTTACCGTTCTGGTGACGGCGCCCAGCGGTTGTTCCAAAACCAAAACGATTGCCGTCAATCAGGTCATCGATCCCAAAATTATCAATATTGAAGTCTACGAAGAAGACCTCATGATTGTCGTGGTGATCGACGGCGATTCTCCCGTTGAATATTCGATTGACGGCGTCGATTACCAACTGTCGAATGTTTTCAACGATCTTCCGGGCGGTTATGTTACGGGCTATGTGCGCGCTTTGAATGGTTGTGGCGCCGATTCAAAAGAGGCTTTTATTTTATCGGTCCCGAAATTTTTCACGCCCAATGCCGATCAGTACAATGATTCTTTTGACATTCCCGAACTGTCGCTTTTTCCACAATCTGAAATGCGGATTTTTGACCGGTATGGAAAATTGATGCAAGTCATTTCAGCCGCAAATCCAACCTGGGACGGAAAATACGATGGCAAGCTGCTGCCCGCTTCCGACTATTGGTACCGCATCACGCTTGACAACGGCATGGAACGCAAAGGACATTTTACACTCAAAAGATAAATTGATAAAATAAAACTTACAAAACGCCGTTTGCTTTGCAACCAATAAATTAATCACTAATCACATCAATCATCAATGAACAAAATTTTATCGACACTGTTGCTGTTCCTGATCGTCATATCGTCAGGATTCTCGCAGGAACAACAACAAAAATTTACGTTAAGCGGCACGATTTCCGATGCCAAAAGCAATGAAACCCTCATCGGCGTCAATGTTTATCTCCCCGAAATCAAGGCCGGAACCACTACAAACGAATACGGCTTCTACTCCATCACCATCCCGAAAGGCACGTACAAAGTCAACATCAGCTACCTCGGCTATGTGATCAGCGAACAGCAGATCGAATTGACCCAGAACATCAAGAACAATTTCAGCCTGTCTCCGGAAGAGGAAAAATTAGATGAAGTGGTCATCACAAATGACGAACGCAAGGCGACCAACATCCGAAAGGCCGAAATGAGCGTCAACAAATTATCGATGACCACCATCAAACAAATGCCCGTCGTGCTGGGCGAAACCGACGTCCTCAAAGCGATCCTGATGCTTCCAGGCGTCACCAATGCCGGTGAAGGCGCGTCCGGATTCAACGTTCGCGGTGGTGCCGCCGATCAGAATTTAATTCTTTTAGACGAAGCCTCGATTTTCAATTCGTCGCACGTTTTCGGGTTCTTCTCGGTGTTCAATCCCGACGCGATCAAGGACATGAAATTGTACAAAGGGGGGATTCCGGCGCGCTATGGCGGACGCGCTTCTTCGGTGCTCGACATTTACCAGAAAGACGGAAACAGCAAGGATTTCCACGTGAACGGCGGCATCGGTCTAATCTCGAGCCGGTTGCTCGCTGAAGGCCCGATCGTCAAGGACAAAGGTTCGTTTCTTTTCGGCGGACGCGCGTCGTATGCGCATTTGTTCCTCAAATTGTCCGACAACGAAAACGCCGCTTATTTCTACGACCTCAATGCCAAACTGAGCTACAAGCTCAACCCGAACAACAGCTTGTATGTGAGCGGTTATTTCGGGCGCGACGTGTTCAGCCTGGCGGAAAGTTTCGAGAATATTTACGGCAATTCGACGTTGAATTTGCGTTGGAACCATTTGTTTTCGGATAAATTATTTTCGAACCTGTCGCTCATTTACAGCGATTACTATTACGGTTTGGATCTCGCTTTTGTCGGACTCAAATGGAATTCGGGCATCAAGAACTACAACATCAAATACGATTTCAAGAATTACATTTCGGATGGTTTCCGCCTCAATTATGGCGTGAATGCGATCTATTACGACTTCAATCCGGGCCTGATCGAACCTTTGAACGAAGATTCGGGCATCAACCGCGACCAGCTGCAAAAGAAAAAAGCGTTCGAACCCGCGATTTACCTCGACGCCGAAACCGATCTGGGCAAGAAATTTTCGCTGTCGTACGGACTGCGTTACAGCTTGTTTTACCGTTTGGGCGATTACGACATGAATGTGTACGACAACAATCAGGCGGTCGTTTTCAACAGCGAATTGCAGATTTACGAAAAGGCAAAACCGATCGGGACCGTGCATTACGACAAGAACAAGACCATCACCGATTTCAGCAATCTCGAACCGCGCGCGGCGATCGCGTACCAGATCAATGACAACCAATCGGTCAAGGCGAGCTACAACCGACTCGTGCAGTATCTGCAGTTGGTTTCGAATACGGCTTCGCCAACGCCACTCGATGTGTGGACGCCGAGCGATGCGTTCATCCAGCCGCAGAAAATGGACCAGGTGGCTTTGGGCTATTTCCGGAATTTCAGGGACAATGAGTATTCGCTTGAAGTCGAAACGTTTTACAAAAAGGTCAAGAACCGGCTCGATTACATCGATGGCGCCGATTTGATCGCCAATGATGCGATCGAACAGATTGTCCTCAACGGCGAAATGCGCGCCTACGGACTCGAGGTTTTGTTGCGCAAAAATGAAGGCAAACTCAACGGCTGGGTTTCGTATACGTTGTCCAGATCAGAGCAACGCACGCCCGGAAGGACTGTTTTCGAAACCGGAATCAACAATGGCCAATGGTACAGTTCGGGTTACGACAAGACGCACAATCTCGCCGTGACGGGTTCATATAAATTCACCGACAAATGGAGTTTCGGCGCCAATTTCGCCTTGCAATCGGGACAACCGGTGACGTATCCAAACAGTTCTTATCAATACCAAGACATTACCATCGCGAACTACGGACTGCGCAACGAAGACCGCCTGCCGATTTACCACCACCTCGATATTTCGGCGACGTTTGTTCCCAAACCGACCAAGAAAAAAGGCTGGCAGAGCGAATGGGTTTTCAGTATTTACAACCTGTACAACCGTCAGAATGCGGCTTCGATTTCGTTCCGCCAGAATATACAGAACGGATCCAATGAAGCATTGCGACTTTCCATTTTCGGGCTGGTGCCCGGCATCAGTTACAACTTTAAATTTTAATTTAATTATGAACAGACTCTATATATATCTAATGATCGTGCTTTCGGTAACATTCACCGGATGCGAAGAAGTTGTTGACGTTGATACCGATACGGCTGCGCCAAGATTGGTCGTGGACGCTTCGATCACTTGGCAAAAAGGAACTGCCGGAAACGAGCAAACCATCAAATTGACCACGACAACGAACTATTTCAATGTAACGCCGCCTGTGGTTTCGGGTGCGACGGTTTTCATCACCAACAGCTCGGCGACGGTTTTTGATTTCATCGAAACGCCCAATACCGGCCAATACGTATGCAGTACGTTTATCCCGCAAATGGGCGAAACGTATACGCTGACCGTCATTCACAACGGCCGCACGATTACCGCTACAGAAACCATGATGCCTGCGCCGTACATCGATTACATCACGCAGGAAACGATTGCCGGAATCGAAAACGAGGAAGACCAGATTCAGGTCAAGACGTATTTTACCGATTCGGCTGCGACCGCCGATTATTACCTGGTCCGCTACCAATCTTCGGTAACGGCGATTCCCGAATACATTGCCATAGACGATGAATTTTTCAACGGCAACCAGGTTTTCGGGATTTACCTCAATGAAGATTTGAAACCCGACGGATTGCTTGGCGTGCGCATTTACGGCATATCCGAGCGTTATTTCCATTACATGGAAAAACTGATCAACATCGCTGGCGGCGGCGGGCCTTTCAGTACGCCGGGCGGTGTTTTGCGCGGGAATCTCATCAATACGACCAATCCCGATGACTACATTTTGGGCTACTTCAATGTATCCGAAATCGATTCGCAGGTCTATACGGTCGGGCCTTACTGAAGTTTGTAAAGTACATTTCGGATGCGTTCGAAATGCTCCCACGGAATAAAATGATTGGCATTTTCTATCGGAATAATGTCGATCATTTTTGCGTTTACGAAAGCGGTTTCCATGAAGGCGGCGTTGCTGAAAGGCACGAGCGGATCTTTGGTCCCGTGGATGATCGTAACTTTGGACGTGATGTTTTTGAGTTTCGGCTGCAGGCGTTCAAGATCGCCCTTGAGCCACCACAATTCATCATTCGACGGCCGGAGCGCCCCCGGGATCAAGTACCGGATCGGTTTGGTCATGATGATCTTGCGCCACAATTCGGGTGTTTCAGCTTTTGGATCGACGGCGCCGGCCAGAACGACGATGTGTTCGAACAGTTCGGGTTTTTCGGCAGCCATTTTTACGATCAATGGGCCGCCCAATGAATGTCCGATTAAAATGATCGGTTTTTGATTGTTGGTTTGCGAAACGACTTCCAATAGCAACTTTGATTGCGCATCCAAATCTTCGGCATCGCCAAAATCACTGTCCCCGAAACCCGGCCGGTCGACCGCAATCATGCGGTATTTCGACAACAGCAAACTATCGGTCAGGTACGATTTGAATGCGTCCCAGCTTCCGGGCGAGCCGTGTACGAAAAACAACGTCGGGTTGTCGGGCTTTCCCGTTTGGAGGTAATGCAGGTGGTGTTTTCCGACGGTAATCGTTTGACTTTGATACGCAACCGGGATCGTATCGAAAAAAACGCGCGTCTCTTTGGAAGTCATGCGCATCGTCATGCACGACTGGCACATGATGATGTAGCATATCAAGATCGCAAGTGCGAAATATTTGATTGGGAACCGGGATTTCCAAATTCGGTTTTTCATGGCAAATCCCATTATGTTTTGTTACTTTTCGATTACAATCACTGCTTTGTATCCAATGTCCAAAGCCCACATACTTGTAGTGATGATAGCACCTTTGTCATCTTTCACCATAAACTCTGCAGTATTCGGACCTGATAAGCCCGTATTCATGGCTTCCATCGCGATGACATTCCGACCCTTTTTCAAAACAATCATCCTGCCTTTCCCATAAAATTCATCCAATAATATGGTCGGGTCAAACACCATGTCGTTATGCCAACCTTTAACATAATCTCCGTCGACTTCACCATAATCTTTTGCATAAATCATGACATAATCCGATTTCGATTTGAATGTTCCCATATCCATATCTCGTCTGTAAATCGACAGGTCTTTCAAATCGCCTTCTACTTTCGCATTGAGTTTATCTTTGTAAAGGTCATTTCCCGGGCTTTCGAATTGCTTCATGTTCATATCAGCGTTTTTTTCACGAATAATACTTTTTGAAGCTGAAACGGGTTTGTCTTTGTTGAAAACATTGGGCGTATACACCGACGGACTGCTGCTCGGCGTTCCCATATTGATGCCGCCGACGGGTGCCAGCGAATTGTTCTTGTTCAAAAATTCATTCTGCGCCGACACATTCGCGCCAACGAAAAGCAACAAAAGCAAATAAAAGACGTTTTTCATCCGATGGGTTTGACGGCATAAATTTAAGTCATTTAACGAGATGCCGTTTGCTTTTATCGTTTTTTTATCATTTCTGGTTTTCGAAGAACCATTGCCTATCTTTGCCCCGACATGGAAAAACACAAACCCTACGCAGTTGCGGAAAAAACCAACCTGCATCCGCGCAATTTACACCGCTCCGGATATGATTTCGAGGCCTTGATCGAGGCTTGTCCCGAATTGGAATCTTTCGTTTTCGTCAATAAATTCGACACCAGGACGATCGATTTCAGCAATCCGGAATCCGTCAAGACTTTGAACAAAGCGTTGCTCAAATTGCATTACGGCATTGCCGATTGGGACATTCCCGCGCGACGACTGTGTCCGCCCGTTCCCGGAAGGGCCGATTACATCCACCACCTCGCCGATTTGCTCGCCTCCAAAAACAACGACATCATTCCCGAAGGCGAAACGGTTTGCGGCCTCGACATTGGCGTGGGTGCGAACGGGATTTATCCGTTGATCGGCAATTCGGTTTACGGCTGGTCTTTTGTCGCGACCGATATCGACACAAAAGCGATCCGGAATTGCGTCAAAATCATCGAAGCCAATCCGCAGCTGCAAGACAAGATCAGCCTGCAATTGCAACCCGAACCGCGGTTCATCTTCAAAAACATCATCGAAAGTCCCGATAAATTTGCGTTTACGATTTGCAATCCGCCGTTTCATTCTTCCGCTGCGGAAGCCGAAAAGGGCAATTTGCGCAAAACCGGAAACCTCCAGAACGAAAAGGCCAAAAAGACAGTCTTGAATTTCGGCGGCGAACATTCCGAACTGTGGTGCGAAGGCGGCGAACTCGCATTCATCACGCAAATGATTTACGAAAGTGCAAAATATCCGAGCCAAGTCTTTTGGTTTACGACGTTGGTTTCCAAGCACGAAAACCTCAAATCGATTTACAGAATACTCAATAAAGTCGGCGCTGTCGAAATCCGCACTGTCGAAATGGCGCAAGGCCAAAAGACGAGCCGCTTTGTCGCGTGGACGTTTTTATCTGAAATCCAACAAAAAAACTGGCAATTCTAAACCAATCCTATGTCCGATTCCACAATCAAAATCACAAAAAAAGAACTTCTTTCCGACAACTGGTACATCCTGAACAAAGTCACCTACGAACTCCACAAAAAAGACGGGACGGTCGAAACGCAAACGCGCGAAGTCTACGACCGCGGCAATGGAGCGACGATTTTACTCTACAATAAAACCGATAAGACCGTTGTGCTGACGCGCCAATTGCGCATTCCGACCTATCTCAACGGAAACGAAACCGGCATGATGATCGAAACCTGCGCCGGATTGCTCGACACCGAAAACGCCGAGGATTGCATCAAGCGCGAAACCGAGGAAGAAACGGGTTACTTGATTTCTGAAGTCAAAAAGGTGTTTGAAGTATACATGTCGCCGGGTTCTGTGACGGAAATCCTGTATTTTTTCGTCGCTGAATACACGAAGGAAATGAAAGTGAACGATGGCGGCGGGCTCGACGAAGAACAGGAAAATATCGAAGTGCTCGAACTAAGTTTTGACGCGGCGATGCACATGATCGAGACGGGTGAAATCAAGGATGCCAAGACGATTATGTTGTTGCAATATGCTACAATCAATGGTTTGCTTGGATGATCTTCTTTTGCTTAGATGGTCTGTAAAATTTTGACCTGACAATAAAAAGGTAGTTTTTCTGTAAAGTTCTTGTTCTAAAAAAAGGTATTTTCGCTTCAGGGAAGGGGGCAATGAAGGTTATCCCTACAAAATACCGAACTGTCTTAGCTACAGAAAATCGGGATATTTGTTAAAAAGTTTGATTTGAAATCAATGACACCAATTAGATTATCCGCAAACGCCAAAACACAACAATACTTTTTCATAAACACTAAATCTTAAGACTTTTTTACAATTTCAGGCGTTCGCCAAAAGCCAATATGGCTTATATTTGTGTACCTATTCCACGCTATGAAATTCCAAGTTGTATCAGATTATCAGCCCAAAGGCGACCAGCCGCAAGCCATCGAGAAATTGGTGCAAGGCGTAAACGACAGTGAAAAATTCCAGACTTTACTCGGCGTCACGGGTTCTGGAAAAACATTTACCGTAGCCAATGTCGTGCAGCAAGTCCAAAAACCGACGCTCGTTCTCGCGCACAACAAAACGCTGGCCGCACAATTGTACGCTGAATTCAAGCAATTTTTCCCCGACAATGCCGTCGAATATTTCGTTTCGTACTACGATTATTACCAGCCCGAGGCGTTCATGCCCGTAACCGGAGTGTACATCGAAAAGGATTTGGCGATCAATGAGGAATTGGAAAAGATGCGACTGAGTACGACTTCCGCGCTGCTTTCGGGAAGACGCGACGTGTTGGTCGTGGCATCGGTTTCGTGCTTGTACGGAATTGGTAACCCGGTCGAATTCCAGAAAAATGTGATTTCGATCAAAAAAGGCCAGGCCATTTCGCGGACCAAATTGCTGCACATGCTCGTCCAGAGTTTGTACGCCAGGACCGAGGCCGAATTCTCCGCCGGAACGTTCCGCATCAAAGGCGATACGGTCGAAGTGTTTCCGAGTTATGGCGACGAACCGTTCCGCATTCACTTCTTTGGCGATGAAATTGAAGAAATCGAGGCGTTCGATGCCATTACTTCACTGGTGATTGAAAAATACAACTTATTGAATATCTATCCCGCGAACATGTTCGTGACATCGCCCGAGGTGCTGCAAAGCGCGATCTGGGACATCCAGCAAGACTTGGTGAAACAGGTCGATTATTTCAAATCGATCGGCAAACATCTCGAAGCCAAACGCCTTGAAGAACGCACCAATTTCGACCTTGAAATGATCCGCGAACTCGGCTATTGCTCCGGAATCGAGAATTATTCGCGTTACCTCGACCGCCGTTTGCCCGGCACGCGTCCGTTCTGCCTGCTCGATTATTTCCCGAAAGATTACCTGATGATCGTCGACGAAAGCCACGTGACGGTGTCACAAGTTTCTGCGATGTACGGCGGCGACCGGAGCCGCAAGGAAAATCTGGTCGAATACGGTTTCCGTTTGCCTGCGGCGATGGACAACCGTCCGCTCAAATTTGAGGAATGGGAAGCGATGCAGAACCAGGTCATTTATGTTTCGGCGACTCCGGCCGATTACGAACTCGAGAAATCCGACGGGATTTACGTCGAACAGATTATCCGCCCGACGGGATTGATCGATCCGGTGATCGAAATCCGCCCAAGCCTGAACCAGATTGACGATCTGATCGAAGAAATACAAATCCGCGCCGAAATCGACGAACGCGTCCTCGTGACGACTTTGACCAAAAGGATGGCCGAAGAACTCGCCAAATACCTCACGAAAGTGTCGATCCGTTGCCGCTACATCCATTCGGAAGTGGACACGCTCGAACGCATCGAAATCATGCAGGATTTGCGCAAAGGGATTTTTGACGTTCTGATTGGGGTCAATTTGTTGCGTGAAGGATTGGATTTGCCCGAAGTTTCGCTCGTGGCCATTCTCGACGCCGACAAAGAAGGATTTCTGAGAAGCAACCGTTCACTGACACAGACCATCGGTCGTGCCGCGCGTAACCTCAACGGAAAAGCGATCATGTATGCCGACAAGATTACGGCGAGCATGCAAAAAACGATGGACGAAACGGATTACCGACGCGCAAAGCAACTCCAATACAATGTTGACAACAACGTCACGCCAACGGCCCTGAACAAAAAAATCGACAATGTATTCACGCGCTACAAACTCGTCGATGAAGAATTGAGCCTGATCGAGAAAAAGGCGGCCGAACCCGACACGACCTACATGAAAAAAATCGACATCGAGAAAATCATCCGCGACAAGCGCAAATCGATGGAAAAAGCAGCCAAGGAACTCGACTTCATGCAGGCGGCAAAACTGCGCGACGAGATCAAATCGCTGCAGGAAAAAATATAAAACAGGTAACACATCGACGTTACAATGTTTATATCGAAAGTTTTTTCGCGTTTGTAAAAATTGCTTTACTTTTAACGGAAAGCCTCCGTATGAAAAAGTTTTTACTCTTATTTTTATTTGTTCCGTTTGTTTCGATTGGACAGATTGAAAAACAAATCGATTCTTTAAAAAAAGCAGCCGTTACCGAGAAAGATCCGAAAATGAAATCGAATGCCGTATTGGAATTGGCGCTCATTTACATCGATTCTGATCCTGAAAAAGCATTGCCGCTGCTCGACCAGCTCAAAACACTCGCAAAACAGCAAAATAAAACGAAGGAGTTGGCTTTCGCCTATTTGTATGAAGGCCATGTCAAATACCGCATCGGGAAATCGGACGAAGCCATCAGGGCGTACCAGCAATCGGCACAGATCGCCTCCAAATTAAAAGACCAATACACCTACCTCAAAGCGGAAGGAAGCCTTGCGCAACTCTACCTGTCGATCGGCAAAGACGCGCTGGCCGAAAAGAACTTGTTGGCCATTGAAGCCAAGTACAAAAACGCACCCAAGACTTTCGGGCTCGAAGACACTTATTTTTTGCTCGGCTCCATCAACCATGACAAGAAATACCTCAATACCTCACTTAAATATTTCCTGAAAGTCGATGCGATGATCAAGGACAAGGACCTTGACGCGATTTATTATCGCATGGGTGTCTTTGTTGAAATCGCTTCTCTTTACAAGGATTTGGGAAACAAAACCAAAGCACTTGAATCCATCAATAAGGCTATGGAATTGCAGGAAAAAACCTCGCAGATTTCGCCGTTAATGGAATCGATGATTACAAAAGGCATGATTTTATTGGCGTTTGATGATCCCAATAGTGCCTTACCCTATTTAGGAAGAGCATTCGAATACGCCGAAAAAAACAACCAGGAAGGCATGCTCAACAACGCCGCTTTGCCGCTTGGGGAAGCTTGGCAGAAAAAAGGCGATTACAAAAAATCAATCCATTATCTGGAGATCGCCAAAGCGATTTCGAAGAAAAACAGCAACAATGAATTCCTGATTAAGATCTACAATCTGTCGGCGCGAAATTACCTCAGGACCACCAATTTTAAAAGGTACAACGACTTTATCATCGCGTGCGAAGATTTGCTCCAGAAGAATCCGGACGATGCGCAAAATCTCGAATTGCTGAAGACCAAGATCGAATTTGCCAAAGCCAACAAGAAATTCGACGAAGCATTGGCCTTGACGCAAATGCGCGACAATTTGCAGCAGAAAATCGACCAGAAAGCCGAAGAAGACAGTTTCGAGGATTTCGAAACCAAATACCAATCGGAGAAAAAAGCCCAACAAATAAAGTTGCTTTCGGTCGAGAAACAATTGGCGGAGAAACAAAAAAACACGCAGCTTGTTATTTTTGGAGCGATCGTGTTGTTGCTGATTATCGCTGGATTCATGATTTATGCAGCGTATCGAAACCGCATCCGGACTGCCGAAAAACTGCGGGAAATCAATCAAATGAAATCGAAATTCTTTGCCAACATCTCGCATGAATTCAGGACGCCGCTCACGTTGATCAAGAGTCCGATTCAAAATCTGAAGGCGTCCAAAACCGATTACGACCAGCAAAAACAATTGGCGCTCATCGACAAAAACGCCGATCGCATGCTCGAGCTCGTCAATCAATTGCTCGAACTTTCGAAGATCGACAGCGGTCATTTCAAATTGATTTTGAAGGAAGACGCGCTCGACAATTTCCTGTCTTCGATCATCGAGCCTTTTGAATACCAGGCCAAGGAACACAGCATTTCATTCATATCCAACATCGAAAAGACGGGAAATCAATATTTCGACAAAGATGTCATTGAAAAAATCGTGACCAATTTGCTGTCGAATGCGTTGAAATATACGGTCAACAAGCAGCCTGTCTATTTTTCGGGGACAATTGAAAAAAAGCAACTGCATTTGCGCATTTCGAATTCGGGCACCGATCTCAAAAAAGAAGACCTGCCCAAATTGTTCGAGCGTTTTTACCAGAAAAATGAAAATCAGAACAGTTCGGGGATTGGTTTGGCGCTCGTCAAAGAACTCGTCGATTTGTACAATGGTTCGGTGGAAGCCGCGCTTGACGGGCAAACCTTACGGTTTTTGGTCAAGTTGCCTTTGGATGAAACCAATGCGAATGCACTCGCCGTCGTTGAAAATACCAATCCAGCCCCTGCGCCGGAATCAGGACCCAAAGAAATCAAACCGGCCAATACCGAATTGCCGATCCTACTGATCGTAGACGACAACGCCGAAATCAGGGAAGTCCTCAAGGGAATTTTTGCCAATGACTATAAAATCCTCGAAGCGCCCGACGGCGAAAAAGCGCTCAAGATTGCGCGTAAGGAAATTCCCGATTGCATCATTTCGGATATCATGATGCCCAAAATGAACGGGCTTGCGTTTACGAATGCGATCCGCAATGACGAACTGACCTCGTTTGTCCCGTTGATCTTACTGACCGCGAAAACTTCCGAGGAAACCCATATCGAAGCGCTTAAAAATACCGCCGACGCTTTCCTGACGAAGCCTTTCAACCACGAAATCCTCAAGGCGACCGTGGTGCAATTGATTGCCGAAAGACGCAAGTTGCAAGAACGCTACAGCCGCGAATTGGTGTTGCGGCCGATGGACATTGTGATCAATTCGGTCGACGGGAAATTCATCGACCGGTTGCAGCTCGTGCTCGAAAAAGAATTGGCCAATCCCGCCTTTACCACCGATGATTTCGCGGGTGAACTTGGCATGAGCCGCATGCAATTGCACCGCAAACTCAAAACGCTGATTGGCGTTTCGGCAACAGAATTCTTGCGCAACGAACGACTCAAATCGGCCTCCGGATTGCTCAAGCAAAACCATGCGAATGTTTCTGAAATCGCTTATTCGGTGGGCTTCAACGATGTGTCGTATTTCTCCAAATGCTTTAAGGAACGGTACCAGATGACGCCTACGGAATACGCGGAGAAAGCGTAAATTTTCATTCAAAACCCTTGTATTTACTGGTTTGTAACGTGGTGTTACATATCTTATAATGACTGTTACAATAGTCACAGCCGCTGGCATTGTCATGTGTTAATTTTACTGGAGCAAATTGAAATTCGGTGACGTCCAAAAAGAAACCCGTCCATTTTGAAACCCGTCTGGAAGAACTTCCCGGCAAGAAAATCTATCTCAATGTGGGGCATCTCGACAAAGGCGAATACGAACTCAATATTGTCTACAAGAACAAATTGATTGTCAAAACCACTTTTAAAAAACCATGACCATGCAACGACTATTTACTTTTAAAAGCTGCATTTTTTTAGTATTGCTTCCGATTTTTTCCTTGGCGCAGGTTGGCGTCAATACGACAACGCCCCGTGCGATGCTCGACATTTCTTCTACCAATAATGGCGTATTGATCCCGCGTGTCGCGCTTGCTTCGGCAACCGACATCGTCAATGTGGTGGATCCGCAAGGCGGCGCGCTCGAAACTTCCACTTTGGTTTACAACACTGCGACTAGCGGCATTTCCCCGAATAACGTAATGCCCGGATTTTACTATTGGAATGGAATGCGGTGGATGGCACTTGGCGGAACCACCGATTGGACGCTGAACGGAAATGCGGCGATCACTACCCCGGCAATACCTGCGGTTTATGGGACATCGGCGATTGGAGCCGCGGAAAATTTCATCGGAACCACCGACAACAACGATGTGACCTTTGCCACCAATACCATCGAAAGAATGCGGATTGTGAATACTTCAGGAAATGTGGGCATCGGCATTGCAAATCCAACGCGCAAACTTGAGGTAAATGTTGCCAATTCAGGCGGGACGGGCATTTATTCTGAAAATACTTTTGCCGGTGGAATTGACGGAACCGCCATCTACGGCCGATCCGTCAATTTTCCCGGTTTCGGATACGGAGGCCAATTTACAGGCGGTTACCGCGGCATAATGGCGACCAATCCGGCAACGACTTACAACGGCACGACCTATGGCGTCTGGGCTTCTTCAACGGGCACGACGGGAGTTGGGACAAGAATCGGCGGTTATTTTACGGCCAGCGGCGCCAACCACAATTATGGCATTGTCGTGCCGCCAACCGGAGGCAATGTCGGGTTTGGGACCATAACGCCCGATCTGGCGCGGTTTGAAGTCGAAGGATCGGTCGGAAATACCATCGCGCTTTTCAAGCGGTCCAATACCGGACAAGGGATTTCGCTGATTGGCGACTGGCCGGCGATCCATTTCAATTCTTATTTCGATGCCGGGATTAGAAGCATGTCCAATGGCGGTTATGCCTCGCTGATCAATACCGATCAAAGCGCCGGAGGCATCACGTTCCAGACGACGAATGTGCCCAACACGGCTGCGGGAACAGTGGTAACCGTTCCGGAAAGAATGCGGATTGCGGGCAATGGCAACGTCGGTATCGGAACCGTTGCGCCAAGCAATACGCTTCACGTGAACGGAACGACGCGCCTCGTTGACGGTACGCAGGGCTTGGGAAAAGTATTGACATCGAATGCGACGGGCGTGGCGACGTGGCAGGAAGTAGGAATCGATAATGTGGTTGGGATTTTATCTGCCGGCGGAATCAATATCCCGTACAATGCCTTTGGCACTTACACTTATACGGGTTCGAGAATCATCTTGCCGCCCGGAAGATATGCGGTCAATGTGACGATGCTGTTGTCCAAAGCGACACTCACCTATTCGCCGAACAATTCTTTTTTCTGGGTGCGCTCTACTTTTTCGAATACGATCGGGAGCCCGACGCCTTCTGCGGATATTGTGGGATCGACACTGGCCAGCGGCAATTTTCCCGGCTCGGGTGTGTATGCCTTGCTGACCGGAACGATCATCATCAACAATACCACTGCCGGAAACCGCACGTATTATTATTGTGCCGGAGATGTCGTGACCAACAATACGACCGAAACGTTGACAGGATTTGGCGGCAGCACCTGGCTTGAAAACAACATCATCGCCTACCGGCTCAATTAATTGAGCTGTTCTCGGAATACGTTGTACAGCATGTCGGGATCGATGATGGCGTTGGGCGCTTCGTCCATGGCTTTGAGCACGCGTTTGGTCGCGGCCGGATTGAGTCCCATGTTGATGCCGATCTGATGGATCGCGGCCTGTTCGCGTTCATGCAACACACCGTCAATGTGCATCAGCAGCGCCAGCCGGTAAAATTGCTGGATGCGGCGCGGCTCCGATCTGATGATGCCCGACGGCAGTTCGCTGTGGAATAAAGCGTCGAATTCGGCTTTGCCAATGCGCAACTCGTGTGCAACGATAGACAAAAATTCGTATTCCCTTTGATGCAAACGACCGTCTACAATCGAGAAGGCGATCATTTCTGCCAAAAGGCTGATTTTTTCTTTATGCGTGTTCATGAAATCGTTATTTTTAGCTAAAATATCCTTTTTAATCAGAACTACAAAATGAGGCATACGATTGAACGATTGGCCTGGGCAATGCTGCTGCTGATTTCAATGGCAACGGTAGCGCAAAATACGGCTGGCAAACAGGTTTCCACTTTTACGATCGATGCGCCGCAGCTTCAGGCGCAGAAGAAAATCTGGATTTACCTTCCGAAAGATTACGCCACTTCGGGCCAAAAATATCCGGTGCTGTACATGCACGATGCGCAGAATCTATTCGATGCCCAAACGTCGTATGTGGGCGAATGGAATGTGGATGAGACGCTCGACAGCCTCAATGCCAAAGTGATCGTCGTCGGGATTGAGCATGGCAACGAAAAACGCATCGACGAACTTACGCCGTACAAGAATGAAAAATACGGCGGCGGAAAAGCCGATGCCTATCTCGAATTCATCGTCAAGACGCTCAAACCCGAGATCGATCAAAAATACCGCACCGAAACCGACCGCAGGAACACCCTCATCATGGGCAGTTCGCTGGGCGGATTGGTTTCGTTTTATGCGGTTTTGAAATATCCGAAAGTGTTTGGCAAAGCCGGGATTTTCTCGCCTTCGTTTTGGTACACCAAAGACATTTACGATTTGGCCCGGCAAACGCCCAAGATCAAAGCCGATCTGTATTTTTTATGCGGCGATGACGAAGATGAAAATATGGTTCCCGATATGTTGCGCATGCAAGCCATTGTCGCCCAAAAAAGCAAAGGAACCAAAAGCCGGATGATTTCGAAAACCATCAAAGGCGGCAAACATAATGAGAAATTGTGGCGTGAGAATTTTGCAAAAGCGTACCTTTGGCTGATGAATAATTAATAATGTATAATTGATAATTAATAATTTTCAGTGCGCCCATTGTTAATTATTAATTGTTAATTATTAATTGAACAAGATGAACAACAACGACATATTCAAAAAACTACGCGTCGCACTGCAATTGCGCGACGAACAAATCATCGATATTTTACAACTCGTCGATTTCCGGATTTCGAAGCCCGAACTGGGTGCGTTTTTCCGCAACGAAGACCATCCGAACTTTATGGAATGCGGCGACCAGGTGTTGCGCAATTTCCTCAATGGATTGGTGATCCACCTGCGTGGAACCAAGGAAAATCCGAAGAACGCGGTGGACGTGATCAACCAAAACCGCGACGCCATCAAGGCCGGTGAAAAGGATCGTTTTCCGAGAGACATCAATACCAAAAATGCGGCGACAGGCGAAAGCAGACCAACTCGGGCCACCGGCGAACGCAGCGCAGCCAGATCCGATTCGAAAACGGCCCCGAAATCTGCGGCCAAGAAACCGTTCAAAAAACAGATGGACAAAAAAGCGGTTGCCAAGAAACCCGAGGTTGTTGAAAAAGTAAAATACAACAACGGGAAAAAGAAAAAATAAACCGTATGAAATCATTCTTCACTTCATTCCTGATGTTGTTTGCGCTGGCGCTTTCGGCCCAGACTGACAACCCAAAATACGATAAAGCCTTGGCCGAATCATTGGGCGGGGATGAATATGGCATGAAACAATATGTGCTCGTGATCCTCAAAACCGGAAGCAATACGACGGCGAGCAAGGAAAAAACAAACGAACTTTTCCGCGGCCACATGGACAACATCGGTCGGCTCGTCAAAGAAGGCAAACTCATTGTCGCCGGGGCCTTTGGGCAAGAATGACAAAAGTTACCGCGGCATTTTCATTTTCAACGTCAAAACGATGGAAGAAGCCACTGCGCTTTTAGAGGCCGATCCCGCATGCAAAGAAAAACTGCTCGATGCGGAAATATATGTCTGGTATGGTTCGGCGGCATTGCCGGAATATATGAAAGCGCATGAAAAAATCGGACGCAAAAAGCATTGATCAGGCATCGGTCTGCAACAATAAAACGCATTCAAATACCAGAATCCCGACCCAGAATCGGGATTTTTTATGTCTTAAAATTGTGAAAGCCTGATGCGAAATAAACGATAATACTTATATTTACGTGAGCAATCCCAAATCTCATGAGCAAGACCCACAAACAGGTTATTGAAACCGTCGAGGCGCGTTTATTCAAAGCCGTGACCGCCTGTGACAAAAGCGAACTGCAGCATCTGATCCATCCCGACTTCGTTTTTACCAATGAAGTGGGCGAAGTATTTATGGGCCTCGAAACGCTTCAGGTCAACGAACCCAAGATGTTGCATTTCAAAACCATCGAACTCAAGGAACGCAACATCTCGTTCTACAACAATGTTGCGATTGTCAATTCATCCGAATACCGGACGGGCGATTTCCGCGGCATGTCTTTCGAACGCGATTACCGCATCACCAGAATCTGGAAATTCAACGGAAAAAGTTGGTGTGTCATTGGCTCCAGTATGGTTTTGATGTAGATTCCCAACAGCAAAACCCTGGTTTATCGATTATGGAAAACGAACGTTTGATACAATTCATCACTCAGGTATTGCCGGTTTCTGAAGCAACGGCCACCACTATCGCCTCTCATTTCGAGCCGCTTCAAATCCAAAAAAACGAATTCCTGCTGCGCGAAGGCCAAATGAACGACCGTTATTTTTTTGTCGCCGACGGATTCCTGCGCGCTTTTACGTACGACACCGAAGGCAACGACATCACGACCGGTTTTTACACGCCCAACCAGATGGCATTTGAAGTTTCTTCGTTTTTCCTGCGCGAGCCTTCCAAGGAAAACATTCGGGCGCTCAGTGATTGTTCGGGTTCGTACATCACTTATGGCCAATTGCAGGTCTTGTTCCATACGATACCCGAATTCCGCGAATTCGGCCGCGCGATTCTCGTCAGGGGTTTCATCGCGTTCAAGCAACGCACGCTTTCGCTGATCCGGGAAACCGCCGAAACACGCTACGCCAATCTGCTCCAGGCACGCCCAGAAATCGTACAGCACGTCCCGCTCAAATACATTGCTTCCTACCTCGGCATGACCGACACATCGCTGAGCCGCATCCGGGCGCAAAAATAATTTCTTGCCATTTGGCAAGTTTTCGCGCGTTCCTAAGCCTGACCTTTGTTTGAAACTTTAAAACAAAAGTGATGGAACAAGTACCTTTTTATGCCGGATTATTTTTTGCGTGTACCACAATGCTATCGGTTTGGATGTTTGGACGATCGGCCAAGCATTCGCGAAAAGTCTGGTTGATACTGTTGGCCTGGCTTACGTTGCAGACGGTCTTCGGGATTTCGGGATTTTATACCGATCCGACGGGCATTCCGCCAAGATTTGCGTGGCTGATTGCGCCGCCTTTGTTGCTGATCATGGGTTTGTTTGCCACATCAAAAGGCAGAAGTTTTATCGACAGCCTCGAGGTGAAACCGCTGGTTTTGCTGCACACGGTAAGAATTCCGGTAGAACTCACTTTGTTTTGGCTGTTCCTGTACCATGCCGTGCCGCAACTGATGACGTTTGAAGGACGCAATTTCGATATCCTATCGGGATTGACCGCGCCTTTGGTGTACTATTTCGGTTACCACAAAAAACAATTGGGCCGCAACCTGCTTTTGGTGTGGAATTTCATTTGCGTTGGATTGCTGGCCAATATTGTCTTCCATGCGATTTTTTCGGCACCGTTCGAGTTCCAGCGTTTCGCGTTTGAACAGCCCAATATTGCATTGCTGTATTTCCCATTTGTGTGGCTGCCGGGTGTGGTGGTGCCGTTGGTCTTGTTTTCGCATCTGGTGGCCATCCGGAAATTGCTGCGTAAGTCTCAGTAAATCAATAGAAAAATCGTTAACTTTGAGACAAACACATTCACCATGAAGAAATATCTACTGTTTTTCTCGCTGCTGTTTTCCGCCGTCCAACTCTCGGCGCAAACCGTCTATGCGGTGACCAATGAAAGGAAAATCTACCGCATCAACGACGATTACACCACTACTTTTTTGAGCACGGTTACGGGGTCGCAATTTGCCATCGGCGATATCGCGATCGATCCGTCGGGTGTAATGTATGGCATTGCCTACAATATGTTGTATCGCATTGACCCCGTGACAGGCGTTGCGACTTACCTCAACACGGTTCCCAATGGCGGAGGCTGTCCGGCGTTGATCTGCAGCAACGACTACAAATTGTACACGCTCAGTACGGGCAGCGATTACATCTTGTATTCGTATGACATCGCAACCAATGCGTTTGAGACGGTGGCCAACATTGGCTTTTCGACTTCAGGCGACCTGACTTTTTACAAGGGGAATCTGATTTTTCAAACGTGGAGCCCAAATAACATCTACATGGTCAAGGCTTACAATCCAGACACGGGCGTACTCAAAGATTTACTGTGTTTTCCGCAAATCTTCCAGCTTTGGGGACTGACATCCAAATTCGATGAATGCGGAGTCAGTACGACAATCGGTTCCAATCCATACCAGCCGCTGCTTACGCTTAATTTTGATACGCAGGTCACGACGCAATTGCCGACGGTTTTTCCGCCGCCGCAAAATTTCTACGGATTGGCGAGTACCAATGAGCATTTGGGCTCGCTGTGTCCGCCGCAAAATTTACCCAATTTGAATTGCGCCGGGCTTTCGACCACAAGTTTTACAAACGAACCACCGGCGATTTACCCCAATCCGGCAAACGACATGCTGTACCTCAAAAACATCAGTGGCGACAAAACAATTTACATTTACGATTTGGATGGAAAACTGATCCGCACTTATACCGGTTCGTCAGATTCGATTGATGTCAGCACATTTTCCAAAGGCGTCTATCTGATCGAAATACAATCGGAAGAACTGTCGGTTACCAAGAAATTCAGCAAATCTTAAACGCGTTTGTTTTCGTGTGAATAATTCGTAAATTCCGACATGAAATTCAAATTCCTCTATATGCTGCTCACAGTCGTTACGGCCCATGCCCAGGATTGGGCCAATACGTCCAAATACAAAGCCGACAACGCACGGATCTCCGCCGTGCAAATGCCCAACCGGATCGTACTCATGGGCGATTCGATCACCGAATTCTGGAAACAGCGCGATCCGGGTTTTTTTGATGACAAGCCGTATCTGGTGAACCGCGGCATCGGCGGTCAAACGACACCGCAAATGCTCGAACGATTCCCAACCGATGTGATCGCGCTCAAGCCCAAAGTCGTCGTGATCCTTGCCGGAACGAATGACATTGCGGGGAACACGGGCAAGATTTCGCTCGAAAGCATTATGGACAATATTGTAAAGATGGCCGAAATGGCGAAAAAGCACCAAATCAAGGTGGTGCTTTGTTCGGTACTTCCGGCGTCGGCGTTTTCCTGGAACCTCCAAATGCAACCCGCAGAAAAGATCATCCAACTCAACAAAATGATCAAGGCTTACGCCGACAAGCACCATCTGGCTTACGTCGATTATTTTTCGGCTACCGTTGATGGCAATAAGGGTCTGAAAAAGGAATTTTCGGGCGACGGCGTGCATCCGAACAAAAAAGGCTATAAAGTCATGGAGCCGCTGCTCGCAGCAGCCATACAACAAACAATGAAATAACATGCACCACTACCAACTCCACCTGCAATGGACCGGCAACCTGGGCACCGGTACTTCGCACTACCGCGCCTACGACCGCAACCATGCGATTTCTTTTGCGAACAAGCCTGATTTATTGGCTTCGGCCGACCCTACTTTTCGCGGCGATCCGACACGTTACAATCCCGAAGAATTATTGCTTGCCGCGCTTTCAGGCTGCCACATGATGAGTTTTCTGCACGTTTGCGTCAATGCGGGCGTGGTCGTTACGGCTTATGAGGATGACGCTACGGGAACGATGGTCGTCAATTCTGACGGCAGCGGCCATTTCACGGAAGTGATTCTGAATCCGATCGTTACGGTTGCCGAAACATCGATGCTGGCAACTTTAAATGAATTGCACCATAAGGCGAACCAGTTGTGTTTTATTGCCAATTCGGTTAATTTTACGGTAAAACACAACCCCGTCGGTAAATTAAAAGATGGATAACACGTAACAGATTCCTAGATGGGCACAACATATTGGGGCTACATTTAGAGAATGAAAACACATGAAAAAATACTGGAGGAAACGGAACAGCGTCTGTTCAAAGCGATGCTCGAATGTGATGTTCCAGCCTTGCATAAAATAATAGATGCCGATTTCGTCTTCACCGATGAAATCGGCAAAATGTTCAAGGGCATCAAAAACCAGCCGATCATCAACCCCGAGATTCTATGTGTCAAAACCATAGATATCATAGAAAGGGATATCGCGTTGTTCAACAATGTTGCGATCGTCAATTCATTGGAGAAAAGAACCGGACATTACCTCGGCATCGACTTCAATAACGAATACCGGCTTGCGCGCATTTGGAAATTCAATGGACGCAACTGGGTTTTGATCGGTTCGGTCGCTTCGATTTTATAGGTTCAAATATAGATTCAGAATTAGCACCTAAAAAAAATCCCGACCAAAAGCCAGGATTTCTTATTCTCAAGTACCAGTAATAATTTTGAACACTATAACCAATACGTTTTATTTCGAATCAATAACTATTAATTATTGACTATACATTATTAATTAACTGAGTGCCGCTTTGACCTGATCGGCCGCTTCCTGGAATTGTGTCGCCGATAAGATTGGCATTCCGGAATTGTCGATCATTTCTTTCGCAAGCTCGGCGTTGGTTCCCTGCAAACGAACGATGATCGGCACCTTGATCGTGTCGCCCATGTTCTTGTAAGCATCGATAACCCCTTGTGCCACACGGTCGCAACGAACGATTCCACCAAAAATATTGATCAGGATCGCCTTGACGTTCGGGTCTTTCAAGATGATGCGGAAAGCCAATTCGACGCGTTTCGCATCTGCCGTTCCACCCACGTCCAGGAAGTTCGCTGGCTCGTAACCCGCGTATTTGATCAAATCCATCGTCGCCATCGCAAGTCCGGCGCCGTTGACCATACAGCCTACGGTCCCGTCGAGATCCACATAATTCAAACCGGCTGCTTTCGCTTCCACTTCGATTGGATTTTCCTCACGGATGTCGCGCATTTCAGCGTATTTCGGGTGACGGTACAAAGCGTTGTCATCCAAATTTACTTTGGCATCAACCGCGATGATTTTATTGTCGGACGTTTTCAAAACCGGGTTGATTTCGAACATCGTCGCATCGCAACCCACATAAGCATTGTACAAAGCCGGAACAAACTGTGCCATTTCCTTGAACGCATTGCCCGACAAACCAAGGTTGAACGCAATCCTTCTCACTTGAAAAGCCTGCAATCCGACAGCCGGATCGATTTCTTCTGTAAAGATCAAGTGCGGCGTGTGTTCGGCCACTTCTTCGATGTCCATTCCGCCTTCGGTCGAATACATGATCATGGTGCGGCCTGTGCCACGGTTGAGCAGAACAGACATGTAGAATTCAGACGTTTCGCTTTCCCCAGGATAATACACGTCCTCAGCGATCAGCACCTTGTGTACTTTCTTGCCTTCCGGTGGCGTTTGCGGCGTAATCAATTGCATCCCGATGATCTGCTCGGCGATTTCCTCGACCTGCTGCAAATTCTTGGCGAGTTTCACACCACCGCCTTTTCCGCGGCCTCCAGCGTGTACCTGCGCCTTGATAACATGCCATCCGGTTCCGGTTTCAGCAGTCAATTGCTTGGCCATCGCGACGGCTTCCTGCGGATTGTTGGCCACATGCCCGCGTTGCACCTTGACGCCGAAACTCGACAAAATCTCTTTTCCTTGGTATTCGTGTATATCCATTGTTGTAGTGTTTGACTTGATAAATCCCGACCCTTCGGGAGCACAAAAATAACAATTCGGATTGAAAGGATGAAACGATTTGACGTTTTATTTGCTTCGCCAATTCGCGCCAAATATTTTTTATTTTGGGACCCGGGTCCCGCTTTCGGTATTATCTTTTGCCGTACCGGACAAAAGGATAATTTGCCTCAAATGCAGTTCGCTGGACTCCTGTGAAAAAAAGAAACTTGGTGAAGTAATCGGGGGCTAAAAAAATCGTCCATTGAAGCAACCTTTTCCAAACCCATGCATCTTCTTTATAAATCAAAAAGCAAAAGTTATGAAGACATTAAAATTACTAGGATTGATTGCCCTTTTTGCCCTTGCCGGCTGCAACGACGACGACAATGATTATGTTCCGATTTACACACCGCCAACCACCGAAGACATCGACGGCGCGTGGGAACTGTCTAACGTAAGCGGCGGCATTATCGGAACCAGCGACGATTTTTTACCCGGCGAAGTCACGTGGGTCTTCAACGAGGAAAACCAGACCGTGGAAGTATTCAACAACAATACCGACGACGACAAGGTGGATTTTTTCGATTCGGGGACGTATGATTATGAAGTCGTGAACAATCAGGCGACACCAGAATTGTGCGGATTCAATTTCGCGATCGACGGCATCAACCTGGGTTGCTTCACCGTTACCGAAACCCAATTTACGATGAGCATGGTCGAAGCCGACGGCCACATGATTACGCTCAAACGACCGCAAGTGATCCCATTTGACTAGATAAGTTCCTTAAAAATACATGTGTTTGTTTTATTGTAGACGCATTTCTGAGACTAGGGGAATTTTAAAATCTTACTAATTGTTTTGGAAGTGCGTTTTTTTTTGGGACACGCCCTGCGGGCTTTAGACGCGGCTGTGCCTTTGGACTGCTGGACACGGCCTTCGGATTATAGATGTTGAAGCGAAGCGTGTCCGCGTTAGCGATTACCTCACCTAGCTAATATTTTCAATAGGAGTTCGGTGAATGCTGAAGCATTTGAAACGGAAATCCTTTTGAAATTGCGGAACGCAGTGAAGAAATTTTAAAAGATTAGAGTGAAAAGCGCGACGGCGGCGCAGCAAGCCGGAACGCCATAAAAAAAAGGAGCCTAGCTCCTCATCCATTTTTTGCGGTATACTTTGGGACCCGACATGACTTCGATGAAGTACAAATCCTTTCGCAGCCCGGACACATCGACCATGTAAGTGTTTTCACGCGAATTACCGGTCGTGAAAACCTTTTGTCCCGATTGGTTGTAGATCACAATCGATTTCTTTTCTGAAGCTTTACCGGCCACCGAAATCAGGATGTGGTCATTGTTTTCATTTGGATAAACGGTGACACCGTCTTTCTTGCCACCCATGAGGTCAAGACCTATTGGCGCTTCGGTGTCTGTTGACGCGATTTCCCTGCTGTTCAAACGCGGTTTTTTCTGCGCGTAAGCAGCAGTGGAAAGTAGGATAAGAAGAAGGGCTAATTTTCTCATACAAAAACTTGTTCAATGCAAATAAACGACTTTTTTTGTATTTCGTCGATAAAATTTACATTTTAACATTTCGGTCTTATATAATTTCAATTTTGGCGGGTGCGAAATCGTTGTAAATATAAAATCCTATTAATTTCTTTGGCAGAGCCGAAATGGAATGATAGTTTTGTGTGAAAACACAACTTTATGCAACCTTCACAACTACTTCAACTGGCGCAGGAATTCGACGCGCCGCTCTATGTTTACGATGCTTCTATAATCGAGGCGCAATACCGACGATTGACGGGCGCTTTCTCTAAAGTGAAAAGCCTCAAGATCAATTATGCGGTCAAGGCGCTCAGCAATGTGGCGGTCTTGCAGTTGCTGAAGCAATTGGGCAGCGGACTCGACACGGTGTCGATCCAGGAAGTCAGATTGGGTTTGCATGCGGGATTTTCTCCCGAGAATATCATTTATACGCCCAACGGCGTGTCGTTTGAAGAACTCGAAGAAGCCGCGGGTCTGGGCGTTCAGATCAACATCGACAACCTTTCTGTTTTGGAACATTTCGGACAGGTGCATCCTAAAATTCCGGTGTGCATCCGCATCAATCCGCATGTAATGGCAGGCGGGAACACGAACATTTCAGTGGGCCACATCGACAGTAAATTCGGCATTTCGATCCACCAGTTGCCGCACATCTTGCGCATCATCGACAATACGGGCATGCACATCAACGGCATCCACATGCATACGGGTTCTGATATTTTGGACATTGAAGTATTTCTGTATGCGGCCGAAATCCTTTTCGATACGGCCAGGCATTTCAAGGAGCTCGATTTTCTTGATTTCGGCAGCGGATTCAAGGTGCCGTACAAAAAAGACGATATCGAAACCGACGTCGAAGAGCTCGGAAAAAAACTCGCCAAACGATTCAATGCATTCGAAAAAGAACACGGGCGCGATCTGACCCTGGCGTTCGAACCCGGGAAATTCCTCGTCAGCGAAGCCGGATTTTTCCTGGCCAAGGTGAATGTCGTCAAGCAAACCACCTCCACGGTCTTCGCCGGAATCGACAGCGGTTTCAACCATTTGATCCGCCCGATGTTTTACGGTTCGCAGCACCACATCGAAAACATCTCCAACCCGAAAGGCAAGGAAAGATTCTACACTGTCGTGGGTTACATCTGCGAAACCGATACGTTTGCAAACAACCGCCGCATCGCCGAAATCAACGAAGGCGATATTTTGTGCTTCAGGAATGCGGGCGCGTATTGCTTTTCGATGTCGTCCAACTACAATTCGCGCTTCAAGCCCGCCGAAGTTTTGTGGCTCGATGGCAAGGGCGTCCTGATCCGCGAACGCGAGACGTTTGACGATTTGCTTCGCAATCAGGTGATGATCGAACTCTGATTATTTTTTGAGGATTTTCTGCGTACGGGTTTTCCCTTGCGATTCGACCGTCAGGAAGTAAGTGCCCGCAGGCCAGGAATGGGTTGTAATTTCAATGGATGAAACCGTACTTTGTTCGTTCCAAACGATTTGCCCAAGTGCATTGTAGACTGTAATTTTCTTTTCGGAATTTCCTTCGATTGCAATGGTGAACCGATCCGAAACAGGATTAGGGTAAACCGATACCGTTTCTTGCCCGAAAGATTCGGTTTCCAAAGGTACGCAAGTCCCATCGGCCGCATACGGATTGAACCAGCGGATCGCGTCTAGCTTGATCGCATCGTCTTCATCCGACTCGACATCGCGGCACAGGAACGCGCTTCCGGTAACCAACGATTCGCATTTGGGCATGATCGCAAAACCTTCGATGTTGGTGTTGCCGTCGCCGGGATTGGGCAGGTAATATTCGCTGACCGTCGTAAATTTGGTTTCTGAAACGGGAGCCAACGTCAAATCGGTGACTTCGAGGTAATTCGCGCCGATGTTGTGTAAAATATACAGCAATCCGGTCGAACGGTCGAATGCCAAATCACTGCTCTCGTTTCGTCCCGTCTTGTATTTGCCGACAAACACAAAGTCGTTGTTTACATTCGGATTGAGGTCGAACACCCAAATGTAACCGCCATCCTGGTGCGCGATAAAAAACAAACCGCCCGCTCCCTTGGTCGATACATACGGCTGTCCCGTGACTGAACTCGTGAAACCCGCAGCCGCTAAATTTGCATCGGGAATAAAAACAATTCCTTCCGGTCCCGTATTTCCGGTATTCACCATCGGCGACGGCGCATTGAGCAGATTCCACGATGCGTTCATCGTCAACGAACCGAAATTCGCCGGATGAATGTACTGCCTGATCATGTAAGCATTCTCATCGACTACGTAAAACGTGTTGGCATTGTAATCGGCCTGCGTGATGCCTTCGGCCCCAACCACCATCGTGTGGTTTCCGACTTGGGAAAACGTGTTGCTCGTCGTATTGAGCTGCAGCACGCGCAAACGTCCGTCCTGCACCATGTACAATCGGTTGGTAATCGGATTCCAATGCAATCCGCTCAATTCAAGCAGTCCTGACGAATTCATTACCGAAGTCAACGGTGTTGCCGTACTCCAATTTTCCGACGGCCATGGCGATTGCGCAAACGAAGCGATACTTACAAAAAAGAAAAACAAGACGGCGATACGTTTCATCATTTGATACTTAGTGATTTCGGGGCCAAATATAGTCTAATTATCAAACGCCGCTGCATTTAATCGATGAAGTAAAATAATACTCCGTTAACAGTAACGAACTGGCAAGTTCTGTATCTTTGGGACGCACAATTTTACCGACATGAACAGAAGATTATTTTTCAAAAACGGCTCAATGGCCGCCATCGGAACCGCATTGCTGAGTCCGTTTGACGCCTTCGCCAAAGACACACAACCCGATTTTTCAGGCAAAGGCAAAAAAGCCAAAAACATCATTTTTCTCGTCAGCGACGGCATGAGTACGGGCACTTTGAACATGGCCGACTTGTACCTGAACCGCAAATCCGGGAAAGGTTCGCATTGGATGCAATTGTACAAAGACAACCGCGTCTCGCGTGCCCTGATGGATACGGCGTCGGCGAGTTCGATCGTAACCGATTCGTCTGCGGGAAGTTCATCCTGGGGCGGCGGTTTTCGCGTTCCCAATGGCGCACTCAACGTAGGTGCCAACGGCGAACAATACCTGCCCATCCTACAGAAGTTCAAAAAGTCCGGAAAAATGGCGGGATGCGTCACCACCGTTCCCATTACGCATGCCACACCGGCCGGATTCTGTGTCAACAGTGCGAGCCGCAACAGCCAGGAAGACATCGCCACACAATACTTGGAACTGGGTTTCGACGTCATGATGGGCGGCGGCAATCAATATTTTGCATCCGATAAAAGAAAAGACAAAAAGGACTTGTATGCGGCGTTTTCGGCCAAAGGATATCAGGTCGCGAAAACACGCGACGCAATGATGTCGGCGTCGAATGACCAACCCGTTTTGGGCGTTTTTGGCGAAGATGCCGTACCGTATTACATCGACCGCAACAATGACGCGAATCTCAAGAATGCGGTTCCGTCTTTGGCAGAAATGGCGCAGAAAGCCATCGACCGCATGAAAAGCCACCCCAAAGGCTTTGCGTTGCAGATTGAAAGCGGCAAGGTCGATTGGGCCGCGCATGCCAACGACATCGCCGGACTGATCCACGACCAGGTCGAATTTGACGAAGCGGTCAAAGTCGCAATCGATTTTGCGGAAAAAGACGGCAACACGCTCGTCATCATCACGACCGACCACGGCAACGCCAATCCGGGTGTGATTTATGGCAAGGACGCCAACAAGAATTTCGATTCGATCCAGCAATACACACAAACCAACGAGGCGATCCTGAACAACATCCACGCCGGTGATTCGGTGGCGAAAGTGCGTGAAATTATTGCGGCCGGAAACGGAACGACGGTTTCGGAAGAAGATGCCAAAACGATTTTGGGCTATTACGACGGATTGCAGCGCGAAGACGGCGGATTGTACAATTACAAAAAAGTGCCGTTCAAGGCGTTTTCGGAAATGCAGAAGAAAACCAATTCGGTGGGATGGATTTCGATGGACCATTCGGCCGATTATGTCGAATTGGCGATGTTCGGGCCCGGAAGCGAATTGCTCAAGCCGTTTGTAAAGAATACGGATTTGCATTATTTGATGCTGCAGGCGGCGGAAGTGGAGAATAAGTTTTAATTGATAATTAACAATTGATAATTGATAATTACGCTTCGACATTCTCCCTACAATCGAAAGGACAAACGGACCTACAAACCCTAGCCCCGACGGTCCCGAAGCTTCGCGAGAAATCCTTTTATGCAATGCAATGACTCGAGCGACAGCGAATAGACGAAGTAAATAAAAGATTGAAGTGTAAAGCGGGAACAGCTCCTAAAAAAATAAACCATTACTTCACCTAGCTTTTTATTTTCATAGGAGTTCAGTGAATTTCATTTAAGACATTAAGGTTCATTAAGCTGAATGTCACTTAATATCTTAATGGTTCAAAAAAAATAAAAAAAGCCGCTCCTAAAAGCGGCTTCTTCGTTTTACAAAACTATTAAAAACTATTCAACTATTTACTTCAGGATGATGAATTCGCAGCGGCGGTTGATCGAGTGCTGCTGTTCGGTGCATTGGTCTTCGCATTTCACGAGCGGCACGGTTTCGCCGTAACCTTTCGAGGAAAGCCGTTTGCGCTTGATGCCGTTGCTGACGAGGTATTCAAGCGTTGACGCGGCGCGGCGGTTCGACAGCATCATGTTGTACATGTGCGATGCGCGCGAATCGGTGTGGGCGCCGAGTTCGACTTCCATTTCGGGGTATTTCTTGCACAGGTCAACCAGTACGTTCAGGATCGTGGCCGCTTCGGGCTTGATGTCCCATTTGTTCAGGTCGAAATAGATGTTCTCGAGTACGATCTGTACTTTTCCGTCCTGGCGTTTGGTGATGATTTCCTCGGCGTCGTCGTAGCATTCCATGAACAATTCGATCGTGTAGCGCAACTTTCCGTCATCATTGGTGGTGAAAATTTCGCTGTGCGGAATGTAGAAATCCTTGACGGCCTCGATGCGGTATTTTTTGTTCGGTTCGGTGTTGAAGACGTAATCGCCGCCAACGCCAACAACCATCTGGCCGACGAGCTTGTCGTTTTCGTCATACAAAGTGACCTGCGTTCCGGGCAGTAAATCATGTGTGTTCTTGTCTTTGACTTCACCTTCTACGACATAGCGCGATTCGTTTTCGACGCGGATGAAACTGTACAGATTGTCGGAACCTTTCCTGTTCGACGACAAATAGCCTTTGTTCTTTTTCTCATTGACGATGTATCCGAAATCGTCCATATTGCTGTTGATCGTTTCGCCGAGATTGAGCGGTTTGGCGAAAACGCCGTCGTAGGATTTGGACATGAAAATGTCGAGTCCGCCTAAACCTTGGTGCCCGTCGGAAGCGAAATACAACAGCGTCCCATCGTCATTGATGTACGGAAATTGCTCGCGGTGGATCGTATTGATGGTATTGCCCATGTTTTGCGGCGTCCCGAAAGTGCCGTCTTCGTTGACATCGACGACGTAAATATCGAACGAGCCCAAACTGCCCGGCATGTCTGATGAAAAATACAACTTCTTGCCGTCGCGCGTCAAAACGGGATGATCGGTCGAATAATTGTCGGAACTGAACGGAACGGCGGTGACGTTTTCCCATTTGCCTTCCTTCCATTCGGCGCGGAAAATCTTGACCGAGGCGAACTTCTCCTCGCCCACTTTGACCTGTTTGTCATTGGTCCGGTTGAAGAACATGATTTTGCCGTCGGCGCTAAATGTCGCGTTGCTTTCGTGCGTCTTGGTGTTGATTTCTTTGGGAAACGGTTCAATCTTGGTCAGCAATTCCTTGTCGTCTACATCGGCGCTGAACAAGTCGAGATATGGTTTTTCATTCCATCCGTACGCTTTCGATTCGGCATTCCTGAGCGACGCAAAAGCGACTTTCTCGCCGTAGAACGACATTCCGAAGTCGCCGTTGTTCGTGGCTTTGGCCATCGGTTGGATCTGGTAGTTGTACGGCACATTGGTGCGCAGGTTTTCGATAAACTTGAGCGTATTGACCGGAAATTTCAAATATTGTCCCATGATTTCGTCGCCTTTCGGATAATCCGGAATACCCATCAGAGCGTGTGCGTAGCGGAAATAAAAATCGGGCTTGACACTGTCCTTGAACGTCAGGAACAATTTTCCGTACACGCGCGACGCATCCTTCATCTGGAAATTGTTGTAATACGAATCGCCCAGGTTTTGCAGGTTCTTTTGGTTTTCGGGCAACTGCTCATACATTTCGGCGGCCTTGACATACGACTTCTTCGCGAAGAGTCCGTCGGCCTTTTTTTCCGTCACTTTTTGTGCCGATAAAGCGAGGCTGCAAAAAACAAGAATCAGTGTTGTATACTTTTTCATCTTTTCCATATTAGAAGAACCTTGGCGATTTATCATATCCTTTGGAACCGCCCATGTTGTTGCGGTCGAGGTCGAACAGTATAAAGATCTCGTGCGTTCCCGAATTGTAATTGCCGAGATTGCTGAGCGTGTAATCGTATGAATAACCGATGCGCAGATTCGGCGTAATGTTGAATGCCGCGAGTCCCGAAACCGAATCGTCGAAGCGATAACCGGCGCCGAGTTCGAACCGTTCATTGATCAGGAAATTCGTCGTCAAGTCGAAAGCCACTGGTGAGCCCTTGACGGCTTTGGCCATGAATGCGGGCTTGAATTTGAGGTTCGGATTGAGGTCGAACACATAACCGCCCGTAAAGAAATAATGCAATTCCTCGACGCCTGTGGTCTGGATGCCGTTTTCGCGGTCGATGTGTTTGGTCGTCAGGAAATTCGGGATTGAGAATCCGAGGTAATAATTGTCGGTAAAGAAGTATGTTCCGGCGCCTACATTCGGGAAATTCCGGCTGATGTTTTGGGCGAAAGCGGGATCGGCAGCCTCGTCTGTGTATTTGAATCCGCCGAAATCGGTATTGAAAAGCGTGATGCCGCCTTTGACGCCGAACGAGATTTTATGCTTATCTGAAATCGGGATCACATACGCCACATCCAAATAAATGTTGTTTTCCTTGACGACGTCGCCAATGTTGTCGTTGACGAATGACAATCCGAGTTCGACGCGTTTGACAATCGGCGAATGCACAAAAACCGTTGCCGTCTTCGGCGCGCCTACTGCCCCGACCCATTGCGTGCGGTACAAACCGCCCACGTTGATTACGCCTTCATTATCGGTCGCATACGCCGGATTGATCACATTCATATTGTACATGTAATGCGTAAACTGCGGATCCTGTTGGGCATGAGCCAAAACCGACGTCAGGAAAATGCCCGCTAAAACCAAATATTTTATTGTTCTTTTCATCTTTCGTTATCTGCTTAAATAAACACGTCCCTGAACCGCCTTGCGGATGCCGTCGTTGAATTCGAGTATGTAGAAATAAACGCCCACGGGAACTTGATTGCCGCCCATCTTGAGTCCGCCCTCGGTCGTGGTCCCATCCCAATCCGGAATGAAATTATTGCCTTTGTACAACTGGTTTCCGTAGCGGTTGTAGATCTCGAGCGTGAAATTCGGATACAATTCGCGCAGGTTCCTGATTGTAAATCCGTCGTTGATGCCGTCGCCGTTCGGTGAGAATCCGTCCGGAATCAGGATGTCGTCTTCGACACACTGCGTCAAATCTACCGTCACTTCCAATCGCACGAAACTTTCGCAAACCGATGGCGTTCCATAAGACGCATAATACGTCGTTCCCTCCGTAAGCAAATCGGTGTCGTTGTAAAGGTTTCCACCGGTTGCCGCATCATACCAAAGCACAGGATCGGTTCCGGCGATGTTGGCCGAAAGATCGGCTATTGTCGGATTGTCGGTTCCGCAGAATTCGTTCCCGTCCGTTTCAAGGATTGGCGTGCCGACTTGTATAATTTCAAAGGTGACTGCGTTGAATGTGACGCCCGAAATTCCGCACGTCGTCGTCGACAAAGCCAATTGCGTGATCGCAATCGTGGTCGTTCCCGGATTTTGCAGGATGGCCGTCGGAATGTCGAACGTTCCCGTGCCGCCGGTAAAAGTCACCGAGGTGGATTGGCTTGAAATGTTGGCGCCGGTCAAATCGTATTCGATCGTGTAAACGCCGTCGGCCAAACTGGTCGCGCCTCCGATCAATACCGAATTGTCGAAACCATAGCATTGATTTCCGGCAGAAACCGAGGCACCCGTCGCATTCGGAATCGGATTCACGGTAAACGAAGCCGACGCATTTTCCGAAAGGTTGTTGCAGCCTGTAGCGGTTACGATTCCAGTAATTGTCAACGTGTAATTGGCCGCCGTGGCGAAAACTGAACCCGGAACATTGAATTGTCCCGCGCCGTTCGCAATCGCAACGTTGGTCGCCGAACCCGTTACCGGCGTTCCATTCGGAATGTCATAGTTGAATTGGTACGTGCCATTCGGTAAGGCCGTCGCATTGGCAATCACAACAACCGCATCAGATCCGAGACAAATGTTGGCTACCGACAAATTCGCAGCGTCGAGATCCACAAGCGGACTCACGGTGAAAATCACCGCCACATCGGTCAATGCCGTCACGCAATTGGTAGCCGTATTGCCGATGTTGAGGAATGTGATCGTAGTGGTACCCGCATTCGGAATGTCGGCGGCGTTGATCGTGAAACTGCCACTACCGCCGCTGACCGCTATGGTCATGATGTCGTCCGGCAAGGTATTGCTGCCCGATAAATTGTACGTCAGGATGTAATTGCCGACGGCCAAACCATTCAACGTAACCGTGGCATTGTTCCCGATGCAAATCGGTGAAGCGATCGAAATATTGCTGTTGGCCAATGTTGGCGTTGGCACTACGGTGAATTGGACGCTTTCGGAATCGGTGCCGCATGGCGTGGTGATGACGTACGAATAACTGTATGTCCCGGCGACAAATCCCGAAATATCCAAATTGTTGTTGACGACCAGATTGTTGCTGTCGACCCAATCGCCTCCGGTTTGGTAGCCTGAAATCAATGTAAACAGATTGATCGTTCCCGTGGCATTGCAGAAACTTTGCGGTCCGTTAAATGTTCCCGCATTCGGCACCGCATTTACGATTACCGTAACTGTAGCCGTATCGGTCAGGCACGGAGAAATGCCGCCGCCTACCGTATATGTGAAATGATACGTTCCCGGACCAGGTGTTGACGCATTGAAAATATTACCGCTCAAAGCACCTGTTGCATCATCGTCAGCCCAGGTTCCAACGCCTTGCGAACCGTTCAATCCCGTGAATAAATCGATTGCGGTATCGGTCGAACAGGCATTGATCAACAACGTCGCTCCGGCTCCGCCCGCATTGGGGGATTGGCTCACGCCGACGGTAACGGTTGCTGTATCGGTAGAACAAAGCCCGCCCCCGACGGTATAGATGTAAACGCCCGCCGCATCCACCAAGGGATCAAAAATGCCGGTTCCGCTGGCCAATGGCGGCGACCACGTTCCGCCCGGCTGCGGACTTCCGCCAAGGAACGTCAACAAATCGGCTGCGGGATAATTGGTGCAGAAGAAGGCCGTTCCGTTGTCTCCCGCTTCGGGAATCGGATTGATCGTTACCGTAACCGTGGCCGTATCGTCGTCGCAAGGCTGGTTGCCCGCGAAAGTGTAAGTGTAAACGCCGGCCGGATCAACCGCAGGATCGAAAACACCCGTGCCGCTGGCCAATGCTGGCGACCAGGTTCCGCCCACTTGCGGTGTTCCGCCCAAGCTCAGGAACAAATCCTGCGCCGGACTGTTTTGGCAGAAAACGGCATTGCCAGAAATTCCGGCATTTGGGCCCGGCGTGACTGAAATCGTAACCGTTGCCGTATCGCTAGAACAAGGCGGCGTTCCGGTAATCGTATAGGTATAAGTTCCGGCAACATCGATTCCGGGGTTGAAAATTCCGGTGCCACTGTTTAAGGTTGGCGTCCAGGTTCCACCCGCTTGCGGTGTTCCGCCCAAGAACGTGAACAAGTCTACGGGGTCTTGGTTCGAACACAAACCAGTAGTCGCATCATTTCCTGCATTTGCCGGAGGTACAACTGTCACGGTCACCGATGCGGTCGCGTTCAAACACGGCGGCGTCGCTGCCAAACTATACGTATAAGTTCCCGATGGGTCAACCGCCGGATTGAAAACGCCCGTGCCGCTGGCCAAAGCCGGAGACCAAGTTCCGCCGGTTTGTGCGGTAGAGCCGAGCAATAAGAATAAGTCCTGTGTGCTTCCATTGGCGCACAACGAGAATGCGGCGTTATTTCCTGCTATCGGCGGCTGGACCACCGTTACCGTTGCCGTACCGGTTAATGGCTGGCTGCAAGGTGGTGTTCCTGATATTGTGACGTTGGTTAGGGTGAAAACTGTTGTTGCCGTGTAATTTCCGGCGATGGTTCCGATTCCTGAATTGTTGAGCGTTACGCTTCCGTTGCCTCCCGGCGTTGCCGTATAATTGACGATTGCATTTGGTGTCCCGGTGATGGTTATGGTAGCCGATGATCCCGAACAAACAGTCGTTCCGATTGAAATCGCAGCCGTCGGCAAAGGCACGACCGTAATCGTTACCGAACCTGAAACGGGTTGGCTGCAACTCGGTGATCCATTTAAGGTCGCGCTGATGAGCGTGTAAATGGTGGTTACCGTATAAATGTTCGTAATTGTCGCCGTTCCAGTGGCATCGAGTACAATCGTTTGGTTGCCACCCGGATTGACATTGTAAGCAATAGTCGCATTCGGTGTTCCTGTAAATGTCACCGTTGCCGAACTGTTCGGGCAAACACTTTGGCTTGAAGCAATGGCAACCACCGGCGGCGGAACAACCGTAATCGTAACTGTTCCCGTTTGCGGCTGCGAACAACCCGGTGATCCTGGCGATGTCGCGCTGATTAATGTATAAACTGTCGTCGACGCATACGTGTTGGTGATCGTCGCGGTTCCAGAAGCATTCAAAACAATCGTTTGGTTGCCACCCGGATTGACATTGTAGGCAATGGTGGCGTTGGGCGTTCCGGTGAAAGTCACGGTTGCCGATTGTCCGGAACAAATCGTCGCATCGGCTGCAATCGTGACCGTTGGCAACGGCGAAACGGTAATCGTGATCGAACCAGAGGCAGGTTGGCTGCAACTTGGCGTTCCCGTTGTCGTTACACTGACCAAAGTGTAAGTAGTTGTAACGGTGTAGCTATTTGTGATTGTTGCCGTTCCCGATGCGTTGAGGACAATCGTTTGCGTACCACCCGGATTGGCCGTATAAGTCACCGTCGCATTGGGCGTTCCGGTAAAAGTGACCGTAGCCGATCCGTTCGGGCAAACCGTCGCATTGCTTGAAATCGCCACCACCGGCAATGGCTGAACCGTAATCGTTACCGTTCCGCTGATCGGTTGTGTACAACCCGGCGAACCTGCTGTTGAAATGCTGACCAACGTATAAACGGTTGTAGTCGTATATGTATTTGTAATCGTTGCCGTTCCCGATGCGTTGAGGACAATCGTTTGCGTGCCACCCGGAGTGACCGTATAAGTCACCGTTGCATTCGGCGTTCCCGTAAAAGTAACTGTCGCAGAACCATTCGGGCAAATCGTCGCATTGGCAGAAATCGCAACCGTTGGCGGTGGAATAACCGTAATCGTAACCGTTCCGTTGGCCGGGGCCGTACACGTTGGCATTCCCGAAGAAGCCACACCCACCAAAGTATAAGTTGTTGTAACCGTATAATTATTGGTAATGGTCGCCGTTCCCGAAGCGTTGAGTACGATCGTTTGCGTGCCACCCGGATTGGCCGTGTAAGTCACCGTTGCATTCGGCGTTCCCGTAAAAGTGATCGTTGCCGGTTGTCCCGAACAAACTGTCGCATTGGCCGCAATCGCAACGGTTGGCGGCGGGACAACGGTAATGGTTACCGTTCCTGCAGCGGGTTGCGTGCAACTTGGCGTCCCCGAAGTCGCAATGCTGACCAAGGTGTAAGTCGTCGTAGTCGTGTAAGTATTCGTAAACGTCGCCGTTCCCGATGCGTTGAGGACAATGGTTTGCGTACCACCCGGATTGACCGCGTAAGTTACTGTCGCATTCGGCGTTCCTGTAAAGGTTACCGTTGCGCTTCCACCGGAACAAACCGTCGCATTGGCTGCAATCGTTACCGTCGGCAATGGCAAGACCGTAATCGTTACCGTTCCCGAAACCGGGGCCGTACAACTCGGCGTTCCCGAAGTGGTGATGCTGACCAAAGTATAGGTCGTCGTGGTCGTGTAAGTATTCATAACCGTCGCCGTTCCCGATGCGTTGAGGACAATCGTTTGCGTGCCGCCCGGATTGGCCGTATACGTCACCGTTGCATTCGGCGTTCCTGTAAAAGTAACGGTCGCCGAACCGTTCGGGCAAATCGTCGCATTGGCCGAAATCGCAACCGTTGGTGGCGGAATAACCGTAATCGTAATCGTAGCCGAAAGTGGTGTCACACAACTCGGCGTCCCTGAAGAAGCCGCGCTCACCAAAGTGTACGTCGTTGTGGTGGTGTAATTATTCGTAATCGTCGCCGTTCCCGATGCGTTCAATACGATCGTTTGTGTTCCGCCCGGATTGGCCGTATAGGTAATCGTCGCATTTGGCGTCCCGGTGAAAGTAACCGTTGCGCTTGCGCCGGAGCAAACTGTCGAATTGGCCGCAATCGCAGCCGTTGGCGGTGTCAAAACCGTAATCGTAATCGTTCCAGAGACCGGAGCCGAACAACTTGGCGTTCCTGCCGTAACAATACTGACCAAAGCAAACACAGTCGTTGCCGTATAGGTGTTCGTAACGGTTGCCGTTCCCGATCCGTTGAGTACGATCGTATGCGATCCGCCCGGATTGGTCGTGTAAGTCACCGTGGCATTTGGCGTTCCGGTAAAAGTCACTGTCGCCGATTGGCCCGAACAAATCGTCGCATTCGAAGCCATCGCAACCGTTGGCACCGGCAAAACCGTAATCACCACCGAGCCGTTCAAAGGCCTGGTACAACTTGGCGTTCCGGAAGAAACGACACTGACCAAAGTATAGGTTGTCGTTGTCGTATAATTGTTCGTGATCGTTGCTGTTCCCGAAGCGTTGAGCACAATCGTTTGCGTGCCACCCGGATTGGCCGTATAGGTCACCGTCGCGTTTGGTGTTCCGGTAAAAGTCACAGTCGCGCTTCCGCCCGAGCATATTGTGGCATTGGCTGCAATCGTAGCCGTCGGCAACGGCAATACTGTAATCGTAACCGAACCCGTCAAGGACTGTAAGCAACTTGGCGTTGTCGCCGAAGCGGCGCTGACCAAAGTAAAAGTGGTTGTGGCCGTATATACATTGGTAACCGTCGCCGTTCCAGAGGCATTGAGCACAATGGTTTGCGTACCGCCCGGAGTCACCGTATAAGTGATCGTTGCGCCAGGGGTTCCCGTAAAAGTCACCGTACTGGTTTGTCCCGAACAAATCGTTGCATTGGCCGCAATCGCAGCCGTTGGCATCGGTAAAATTCTGATGGTAACCGTTGAAATTGCAGGCGGACAGGCATTTCCCGAAACCGTATAAGTAAACACATACGGACTTCCCGCAACAGTCATGGAAGAAACATTGACCGTTCCCAGATTTCCATTGGTTGTCGGAAGAGGTCCCGTCCAGATTCCTGCTGATGACGGGCTTCCGCCAAGCAGATTGAAAAGGTTTATCGGCGGCGTACTTGGAAGTTGCGCGATGCATATATTCTGGCTTCCATTGCTTCCCGCATTGTTAGGCGTATCAAATACAGCCATTACTTCGAGCCTTTCAAGGCTTTCGCAGAACGCATCCGAATCGGCCGCATAATACATCTGGCCATTGATCAAAGGTGTCGATGGGGCCAACTCGACTCCCGAGCTCGGACTTGGGTACCAAATAATCGTGGCGGTTCCTGTCGCTTGAAGATCTGCGACTGTTGGTGTGCCGGTCGTACAGAAATGCTGAATGGCCGGGCCGGTGGGTGTCGGCAAAATGCGGACCGTTACAAAAACCCTTTGCCTCGAGGTTTCACAACCCGTATTGGGATTGATCTGGCTTGCCCAATAAAAAGTGTTGTTGATCAGAATGGTGGATGGCGAAAGCGGGCCGGGGCCAGTAGCCGTAAGATACCATTGGATTTGATTCCCCGTTGCTTGCAAATCGGCTACGGTTGATTCTTCGCAAAACCCCTGCTGCTGTGCGGAAACCGTTGGTTTGGTATAAACGGTAACCGTCACCATCTGGCGTATGCCGCACGCTCCCGTATTGTCATCGGCAAAATAAGTCTCACCGTCAACAAGCGCAGTTGAAAGCGATAAAAAGTTAGCCGCAGGTGTATTCAAATCAGGATACCATCGAACACCACCGCCATTGTTGATTGCCACAAGGCTTCCCACTGTTGGATTTTGGGTATCGCAGAAAGATTGATTGAAATTGGCCACGGTCGGACATTGCGCAGATGCCTTTGTGAAGCCTGCGAAAAATACCAAACAAAGGAAAAGATAATGTATATTTTTTTTACTAAGAGTAATAATTCCCATAAGCATAGAATTGACAAATTAAGAAATTCACAACACCATTGAACAAGGTTTCCTGTTAAAAATCCAATGTCTTCAAAAACCACTAAAAGCCGTAATTGGCGGAGCATTCAGACTCAAAACAGCAGTCTGTATGACGATACTATATTAATTAATTTATCTGCTTCAAATTTTTGGGGTTTTTAATATTATGAACAAAATCATTAACAATTTTTTAATACGAATAACCCGTTTCAAATAGTACCTAAAATACTATCCGATAGCCGCTTATACTTTTGAAGCTTGAAAATTATTTTTTGTCAGAAGAGCAAAATGTATTCAAAAAAATAAAGAAAATGCTTACTAAAACAAAACTGTCCGCCGAATAAAATTGGACGGACAGTCGTTCAAGATAAAATGTATTTGGAAAAATCTTTACTCCTTTTCGTCTTTATGGATAAAATTCACGATGTTGTAAACCACAATCACATCTTTTTGGTTGATGTAAAGCTGCTTGCGATTTTCCTGCTTCTTTCGCGTGATGATGGCAATGGTAAACGGCATTCCGTTCTCATCGGCGCACGAAAAAGTATAAATGAGGTCGGTGTCGTTTTCTTCCGGTTCCTCATAACTGATGATGTCGTACAGTTGGATTTCCTGCGAATAAATTACGATACGGTTTTTGTTGGTATCCAATGTAATGACCACAGAAGTCGGTTGCAAATCAGACCATTTGCCCCAATTTCCATCTCCGCCTTTTTCCATCACACTGAACCCGGTCGTCATGAATTTATAGGTCTGGGCCTGCGATTGCTGGATTCCAAAAGCGGCAAACAGCACCAATAATATTAGCTTTAGCTTATGCATACGGATCAAATATTTTCAAAAGTAAGGAATTATATCTCAAGTTTTCCAAGACTGGCTTTGGCCGATTCAAATTCGGAAACCACATCATCGATAATCGCCTGTACCGGCTTGATATCGTGGATCAAACCGGATACCTGGCCGATCTCGAGTTCGCCTTCCACCAGATCGCCTTCAAACATGCCGCGTTTGGCCCTCGCCCTTCCAAGCAATTCCTGCAAAGCGTCGACAGTTGCCCCTTTCGAATACAAAGCCTGCACGTCGTGGTAAAATTTATTTTTGATTAACCGAACCGGCGCCAATTCCTTGAGCGTGACATGCGTTTCTCCTTCGCCCAGTTCGACGACTGTTTTCTTGAAATTGTCATGCGCCGAAGATTCCACCGATGCCGCAAAACGGCTGCCCATCTGTACGCCATCGGCACCCAAAACCATCGCTGCGAGCATGCCGCGTCCGGTTGCGATTCCGCCAGCGGCGATCAAAGGGATGTTTATTTTTTCACGCACCATCGGAATCAGTGTCAGCGTCGTACTTTCTTCGCGTCCGTTGTGTCCGCCGGCTTCGAAACCTTCGGCCACGACCGCATCAACACCCGCTTCCTGCGCCTTGATGGCGAATTTGGAACTGCTGACGACGTGCACGACCGTGATGCCATTTTCTTTCAGGAAAGCCGTCCAGGTTTTGGGATTTCCGGCAGAAGTGAAGACAATCTTGACGCCCTCGGCAACAATGATTTTGATGATTTCCTCGATATTGGGATACAGCATCGGCACGTTGACGCCAAAAGGTTGATCGGTCGCCTTTTTGCATTTCTGGATGTGTTCCCGCAATACGTCAGGATACATCGATCCGGCACCGATGAGGCCCAAACCTCCGGCGTTGCTGACGGCACTTGCTAATTTATAGCCGCTGTTCCAAATCATTCCACCTTGGACAATCGGATAACGGATACCAAAAAGCTGCTTGATTTTATTCATTAAATGTAGGTTTGGTCTGCTTTATTTCTTGATCAGCTTGCCGCCTTGGGAAAAACCGTTCGACTCGACTTTGTAAAGATAGACGCCCGAGTTGAGGAGGCCCAACGAAATAACGTCGGTTTCCGAAACGTATTGTTCAAGCACTTTTTGTCCGATGGCATTGTACATTGTCATTTGCGCAAAACCGGTCGGAATCACTACATTGACGCTGTCTCCAGCCGGATTCGGGAAAATCGCAAAAGCATTCGTGTGGGTAAAAATCTGCGTATTGAGCGCGGCTTCCAAAGCTTCCGCGAAATTCGGGATGCCATAACCCAATTCGTCATCAGGATTGCCGTATTGGCTCGCCGACGCCTTGATGAACTGCACAATCTGCGCATTCGTCATCTGTGGAACCGCCTGCCAGAAACTCGCGACCATTCCGGCAAGGATCGGACACGAAAAAGACGTACCGTTGGCCGTATTGATGTTCCCGTTCATGTTCGAAACCACTGAAGCCGCACCTTGGGTGACCACATCGGGCTTGACCCTGCCATCGAACGACGGGCCTTGCGAACTGAAGCTCGCGTAATCGCCATCGGCATTGACTGCACCGGCCGTAAGCGCGTAAGTCGCATCGCCGGGAGCCGTGATGTAATGCCAGTCGTTGTTGCCTTCATTTCCGGCAGAAACCACACAAATCATCCCACGGCTGAACGCAAAATTAAGTCCTTGCGAAATAAAAGTATTGGTTCCATTCATATCCTCATAGGTATGGCTGTATTCCGGATTGTCGAAATTGGAATAGCCGAGCGAGGTTGTGATGACATCAACGCCCAAACGATCGGCTTCTTCGGCAGCTTCCACCCAAAGCGATTCCTCGAGCGGGCCTTCATTTTCGCCGTCTTCGGTAATAAAAAGGTAATACGCCGCATCGGGCGCGGTGCCCACGAGCTGGCCGTCTTTGTAACCGCCCATCGTAGAAAGCACAAGCGTTCCGTGTGAAATCCCGGTGTAAAAATCAGCATCGCGGTTCACGTAATCGTAACCGCCAAGAATGAGGTTGTTGTCGCGCAATCTCGCGAAAGTCGATGCGGTGTTGACGCCGGGAAAACCGCCATCCATGACCGCAATCACTTTTCCGGAACCGGTGTAATCCTGTTGGTGCAGCAAATGTCCGTTGAGCATTTCGATCTGGTTGCCCGAATTTCCGTAATTGAAATCGGCTGCCGTTGCCAAAACTTTATTGACTTTCTTTATATTTTGCTTGGGTTTCGGCGTACGGTCGGCAATGTTGAGCGCCGGATTCGCAAAGCGGATGTGGTCCACAAAACCCAACGCGGCAAGCGCTTCGATCTGCAATTCCGTTCCGCGCACATGCACCGCATTGTACCATTTGGATTTGGCCATAACGCTGATTCCGGCGGCATTTTCTATTTGGTCGATGTACGGCTGGTGAACCGGAACGTCGAGAAAATCGAGTTGGATGTTTTGCGCCGTCCGTCTGTCGAGCGAACGTTGGGTCAGCATCGTTAGCGGATTGCTTAAAAAGGTGGCCGATTGCGGTTTGGCGTTGAAAAACACCCAGGCGTCTTCCTGCGAAAACGCTGTCAGTGTTACAAAAACCAACATTAAAGTAAATATCTTCTTCATGACAATAGTAATTTTGAAGTCGTAAAGCTACGAAATTACTCCTGAACCAACTAATTCATTTTCAAGATACCAAGCTACAAATTGCCCTTCCGTAATGGCCGATTGCGGTTGATCGAAAGCGACATACATCCCGTTATCGAACTGGTGCAAAGTGGCATCCTGCAATTCCTGGCGGTAGCGGATTCGGGCTTTCACTTTCATCGTTTCGCCGGCTGCCAAGGCCAAATCGGTACGGATCCAGTGCACTTCCGATTGCTCGACGTAAAGCGCCTTGCGGAACAATCCCGGATGGTGGTTGCCTTGTCCGGTATAAATCGTGTTGGTTTCTACATCGGTGGCGATCACGAACAACGCTTCAGGCGTACCACCCACGTTGAGTCCTTTTCTTTGGCCGGTCGTGAAATAGTGCGCGCCCTGGTGCTTGCCGACGACTTTTCCCATTTCGGGCGAATAGTTGATCGGCGTCGCTTCGAACAGCAGTTGCTCTTTTAGCGAAACATCAGATGGTTTTTCGATAGTATAAACCGGTTGATTGGCGTTGATCTCGACGATGATGCCGTCTTTGGGTTGCAATTTCTGTTGCAGGAATTCGGGCAGGCGCACTTTTCCGATGAAACACAAACCCTGCGAATCTTTCTTTTCGGCCGTGACCAAATCCATTTCGGCGGCGATGGCGCGCACTTCGGGCTTGGTGAGTTCACCGATCGGGAACAATGATTTGGCCAATTGATCCTGCGACAACTGACACAAAAAGTATGACTGGTCTTTGTTTGTATCGACACCGGAAAGCAATTGGTAAACGGGTTGGCCGTTCACATCGATTTCGCCTTTGCGGCAGTAATGTCCCGTGGCAACATAATCGGCGCCAAGCGACAATGCGATTTTTAGGAACACGTCGAATTTGATTTCGCGGTTGCACAGCACATCTGGGTTTGGCGTGCGGCCTTTTTCGTATTCGGCAAACATGTAGTCGACGATTTTCTCCTTGTATTGCTCGCTCAAATCGACCGTCTGGAACGGGATTCCGAGTTTTTCAGCGACCAACAAGGCGTCGTTGCTGTCTTCGAGCCACGGGCATTCATTCGAGATCGTCACCGAATCGTCGTGCCAGTTCTTCATGAACAGCCCGATCACTTCATAGCCTTGCTGCTGCAACAGGTAGGCCGCAACGCTTGAATCAACACCACCGGAAAGTCCGACTACTACACGTTTCATTATTTGATTGAAAGATTAAAGGATGTAAAAATTAACGATTTTTAAACCGCACAAAGGTAAGTTTTAATTTAGAAGGGAAAAGTTAAGGCGATTGTAATTTTAGATGGTGTCATTTTGGATGACGATACTTAGCGTTTTGGACGAACCCTAGCCCTGATAGTAGCGGCATCCTTTTGCAGAACGCAGTGAAGCAAAAGATAGAGCGGATAGCAGGTTCCCGGCTCCTGAAACTTTTTAGGTTGCTACTCGGTTGGATCTTTACGCGGCTTCGTTGGCTTTTTGCGCTTTTTGATCACGTCCATATTGTCTTTCTTGACGAGTTTTCCGTCTTTGTAGAATTCCCAGAAACCGACTTTCTTATCGTTCTTGAAATTGCCTTTCGAAACCAATTTCCCGAGCGGATCGTAAAAAGCCGCCGGGCCGTCGAGCTGGCCGTTTTTATAATTGGAGTCTTCGAGTACCGTGCCTTTCATCGTGTAGGATTTGTATTTCCCGTCCTTGACACCGTTGACGTAATTGGCTTCCTCGGCAATGCTCTCCTCACCTTTCACACCCGAACCACGGTAAAAAACCGTACGCTTGCCTTGCAATTTTCCGGCTTTGTAGTTTTCGATCGTCATGATGTCGGGCAAATTTTCGTGGTAGTATTTCCATTCGCCTTCATACAGTTTGTTGACTTCTTTGCCTTCGCTGACTTTGAATTTGCCGTCTTTGTAGAACGTCGTGTAGGCCGAACCGTCTGGTTTGAACTCGCGAGTCGCGACGACTGTTCCGGTTTTGGTATCGTCGAAAAATTTAAATGTCCCGACTTCCTTGCCGTGTTCGAAGGTACCTTCATAACGCGGCCGTTTGGATTCGGCGTAAGTCCCTTTCCAAAGTCCGTGTTTCTTGCCTTGTGCGTCATTTTTATTGACGTCTTGTGCCAATGCAGAGATGCTGATGGCAAAAAATGCTAAAATTCCGAATAATTTCATGTGATGTTTCATTAAACCAATAACTGCGAATGCGGATTTTTATTTCGGCAAATTTACATTTTTTAGCGTTGGACTTTCGGATGTTAACGTTGATTTGGCAACAAAAAAATATTACATTACCCAAAACCCGATCCGACGACGCTCAAAGTTCTTTTGCGTTGGTTTTAATGACCGGAGCCGCCCATGCGCAACGCAACACCAGTGTCAAAGACACCGCCGATCTGTTTGCCTGATTGTAATTATCATTCTCGTCGTTAGAAAAACAAAACGCAATTCCACCAAATAAAACTCCGATCAAGCTTCCTTCTATTTCTTTGCGGAAAACTTTGTGTTCTTTGCGGAAAACTTTGTGTTCTTTACGATTAATTTCACCACCAGTGCGCAAAGGTTTCCACAAAGTTCTTAAAGAAAAAGCCTCCGTTGTGGAGGCTTTCATTTATTTCTTTTTCTTGTCAATGGCTTTTTGCGCTTCGGCCTGCTCCATCATTTGCTGCATCTTCAACTGGAATTTGCTTTGCTTGACGGGCTTTTGCTTGTTCTCCTGGATTTGCGCGTGGATTTTCTTTTCATCGACGACATATCGTTTGATGACGATCATGATCCCGATCGTAATCAAGTTGGAAATGAAGTTGTACAAACTCAATCCAGATCCATAATTGTTGAAGAAAAACAACATCATCAACGGCGAAACGTAAATCATCACCTTCATGATTTTACCCATATCGGGCATGCCATCCTGCGGCGGCTGTGCCATCGCCTGGTCGCCTGTGGTCATTTTCATGTAGAAGAAAATCGCAATCGCGGCCAAAATCGGGAACAAACTCACGTGGTTTCCGTAGAATGGGATGAAGAACGGCAATTGCGCCACGGCATCAAACGAAGACAAATCGTCGGCCCATAGGAATCCTTTCTGGCGCAACTCGATCGCGGCCGGGAAAAACTGGAACGACGCATACATGAACGGCAATTGGATCAACGCCGGAATACAACCCGCCATCGGATTGACGCCGGCTTTGTTGTACAATTTCATCGTTTCCTGTTGCTTTTTCATCGGATCTTTGGCGAACTTTTCGTTGAGTTCGGTAATCTCGGGACGCAACACTTTCATCTTGGCCTGCGACAGGAATGATTTGTAGGTAATCGGCGACATGGCGATTTTGATCAGGATCGTAAAGACGATGATCGCGATTCCGTATGCGATAAACGAACTCAGGAATCCGAACAACGGCACGAAAATGAACTTGTTGATCCATCAGAAAATCCCCCAGCCCAGCGGAATGATTTCGTCGAGGTTGCGGTCGTATGAACTCAATAATTTATAATCTGCCGGCCCGTAATACCAGTTCATTTTGTAATCGATCTCGCCGTTATTGAAAGCGAGCGGCAATTTGGCGCGGAACTGTTCGGTAAACGTCGTATCGATTTTACTGTCGTGGACGAGCGATTTTGTAATGAATTCCGTTTTTTCAAAAGGTGTTTTCGTTAGGAGAATCGAAGTGAAAAAGTGCTGCTTGAAAGCGATGTAAGAAACTTTATCGGCCACTTTCTGATCGTCTTTTCCTTGGCCCATATAATCGTCTTTCCCATCTTCGTATTCGTAGACGATTTCGGCATAACGCCTTTCGTAATCGACACTTGGCTCGTTTCTGTAGGCTTTCAGATCCCATTCGAGATCAAGCGGCTTGGACGTATTGAGCACTTTGCTCAAGCCTTGCGAACGCACGTCAAAATCGAGCATGTAATCGTCTGCTTTGAGCACATATTTGTATTCGAGATATTGATCTGACCCGGCTTTGAGACGCATCGTCAGGATCTGATTCTCACCGGATTTTGTCAATGTAGGCTCGAAGTAAAGGTTTTTGGTATCGAGGACACGGTTGTCATTGGTTTGCAATCGGATGTTCAGATGGGCATTGTTGTCTTTGATGAGCGACACCAATTCGCCCGAGTTCTTATGGAAACGCGCAAACTTTTTCAATTTCGCCTCAACGATGTATCCGCCTTTGTTGGCGATTTTGAGGCTGATGAGTTTATTTTCGATGGTCGTAAAAGCGCCATTTGCCGATGGAAGTGTCGCCGAATAAGCGAATCCGCCCAAAGTCCCGCGCAATTTCGCCAACGCCGTCGAGTCGCCCTGACTGGCATCAATCTTGGCTACTTCGAGTTGCTTGGCTGCGGCGTGCTGGGTTTTCTTGGCCGTTTCGAGCTGTTCCTTTTTGGCTTTTTCTGCTGCGATTTCCTTTTCGTTTGGCGCATTTTGGTACATGATCCAGAACAGGATTCCCAAAATCAAAATAAAACCGATAATCGAATTAAAGTCTAACTTTTTTTGTTCCATTTTTGTGTGGCCCGTTTGTTCGGCCGTGTTAAATTACTTCTGTTTTGCCTTGACGGTCGCCGCGACGAAGTGCACGAACAAAGGATGCGGATTGGCAACCGTGCTCTTGTACTCGGGATGGTATTGCACACCGATGAAGAACGGATGGTCCTCAATCTCGACAATCTCCACCAAACCCGTTTCGGGATTGATCCCCGAAGCCTTGAGTCCGGCGCTTTCCAACCTGTCAAAATAATCGCCATTGTATTCATAGCGGTGGCGGTGCCGCTCTTCTATTTGTTTTTTGCCGTAGATCTTCATCGCGAGCGTGTTGTCTTTGATGTCGCATTTCCAGGCGCCCAGACGCATCGTTCCGCCTTTGTCGGTGATGGTTTTCTGTTCTTCCATGAGGTCAATGACGGCGTGTGCGGTGCCTTCGTTCATTTCGGTCGAATTGGCGTCCTTGAGGTTGAGAACGTTTCTCGAGAATTCGATGACCGACATCTGCATGCCGAGGCAAATCCCGAAAAACGGCATATTGTTCTCACGCGCATAACGCACCGCCTCGATCTTGCCTTCGATGCCGCGTTCGCCGAAACCGGGAGCGACGACAATTCCGTCGAGGTCGCGCAGTTTATCGGCTACATTTCCGGCATCGATGTATTCAGAATGTACCGAAACCACGTTGACTTTCGTCTCATTGGCCGCACCGGCGTGGATGAATGCTTCGAGTATCGATTTGTACGAATCCTGCAATTCGACGTATTTCCCGATCAGGCCGATGTTGACGACATGCTTCGGATTTTTAAGGTGCTGCAAAAAGATGTTCCAGTGTTTGAGATCGGGGGATGCTTTTTTGGGCAGGTTCAGTTTTTTCAAAGCGACCACGTCCAAGCCTTCTTCAAGCATCAGGTTGGGCACTTCGTATATGGTCGAAGCGTCGATCGACTGGATCACGGCTTCGCGTGTCACATTACAGAAAATCGCGAGTTTCTGGCGCAATTCGTCTGACAATTCGTGTTCGGTTCGGCACACGAGGATGTCGGCCTTGATTCCGCTTTCCATGAGTGTCTTGACCGAGTGCTGTGTGGGTTTAGTCTTGAGTTCGCCTGCTGCTGCAAGATAGGGAACCAACGTCAGGTGCACGACAATCCCGTTGCTTTCGCCGAGTTCCCAAACCAATTGACGCACCGATTCGATGTACGGCAGCGATTCGATATCGCCGACCGTTCCGCCGATTTCGGTAATCACAATGTCATAATCGCCCGAATTGCCGAGCAACTGCATGCGTTCCTTGATTTCATTGGTGATGTGCGGCACGACCTGGACCGTCTTGCCGAGGAATTCGCCGCGGCGTTCTTTTTCAATCACCGAAAGGTAGACGCGGCCAGTGGTTACGTTGTTGGCCTGAGACGTGGGTACGTTCAGGAAGCGTTCGTAGTGGCCGAGATCGAGATCGGTTTCTGCGCCGTCATCGGTCACGAAACACTCGCCATGTTCATAAGGATTGAGCGTTCCGGGGTCGACATTGATGTAAGGATCGAACTTCTGGATGGTCGTTCGGTAGCCCCTGGCTTGTAATAATTTTGCCAGAGACGCCGCGATGATTCCCTTCCCGAGAGAAGAAGTCACGCCGCCTGTAACAAAAATATATTTCGTTTGATTCATTGGAATGTTGTTGTGTTGTTGTGTAAAAAAACGTCGCAAAAGTACGATTATAATTGACAATCGGCAATTGAAAATGGACAATTATGAACAAATTAAGGAACGGCGTTACGGTTTCGGAAATTGCCGCTTGATGTTGCGTACCAAATCTTCCAATCCATTCAATTTTAATTCGTAGACGAGTTGAAGCTGCAGGCCCAAAGTTCCTTTCGGGAAGCCGTGGTTGTGGTACCAAACGACATAATATTCGGGCAACTCGATCAGGTATTTGCCTTCGTATTTGCCGAACGGCATTTTGGTGTGGGCGAGTTTGATGAGGAATTGTTGGTTGTTCATTTAGGAGAGAAAAGACTGCTTCGCTGAAAGAAGCAAGACCGTTATACTGAAAGAAAAAGAAAAAATATTATTGGTGAAATTTTGCGCCGGGATAGCATTGGATACCAAATCTTGCAGCGCACGCTCTTTCAACGAAGTGGTCTTTCTTCTTGCAGCGAAGCGGTCTGAAATCATTTCCAATTAAAAGTCACTTCTTTCTCAATATCCGGATGCAAACTCAAAAAAACCGGGCACGTCATCGCGGCGCGCTCAAGGATTGTTTTGCTTTTATCGTCGGCCGAAACAGACATGTTTAAAACGGCGATAATCTTGGCGATTCTTCTCGGTTCGGGATTCATGATCTTGGTGATTTCTACGGTCGAGCCGATGAGATCCAGGTTCAAATCTTTCGACTTGATCGCCATGATCGAAACCATGCAACTGCCCAAAGCGTTGGCAACGGTATCGGTTGGCGAAAACGCTTCGCCTTTGCCGTGGTTGTCGGTGGGCGCATCTGAAATGATTTCACTGCCCGATTGGAGGTGGATCGATGACGTTCTTAATTCGCCGAGGTACGTTACTTTTGAGGTCATGGGTTGACTTGTTTTACAGATAAATCCTCCTGGTATTCGAGGATGTACACGCCTTTGTTCGTGTAGCCGTCGCCGGCGGTTTTCTTGGCGTATTCGAACTTGCTTTCAACCTGTTGCGTCTTGTCGTCACGCGCCGATTCCTCGAAGGACTTGCCTTGTGACAAACGCAGCATCGTATCGAACGTGATGTCGAATCCGCGCACGGCAAACTGGCTTGGGAAAATCTTGTTCTTGGCTTTGTACGCGTTTTCGAACATCTGGCCTTCCGGCGTATTGTTTTCGCGTGTCAGGGATGGATAGAGCAATTTGAGAATCGTGAGGCGTTTCATCGATACTTCTTCAAAATCGAGCGTTTCGTTCGGTTCAATGATCACGAGTTGGATCTGGAAATTGGCCAGTTCATTGAGCAACGTATTGGTCGTGCTCAAAATCATTCCCGTTTTTTCAGAATCCATCACGACATAATTCACGCGGTCTTTGGCAAACATCGATTTCATGTTCTCGATGTCGACCGCGCCGGTTTCGAGTATGGTCACGAATTTGGCTTCGGGATAATTTTTGGTGATGAAATCTCTGTTGGTCAGGCGTTTCGGATCGGCCACGACGAGAATGTTTCCGTTTTTCGACTTCATGAAATCGAACATCGCGCTTTTGGTGAATTCGCTCGGCGGCATCGCCTGGTACAGGTTCGAAAATGATTTGCCGTTTTCCTTGGACAAAGGCGAAATCACGGCGACATTGTTCTTGCCGACCATCTCTGCGACTTTTTCTACGTATTGCTGGTAGAACGGCCCGATGATCGCGTCGGCTTTCGTGAGGTTATTTTTCTCGACCACAGCCGCGACGTTCGAAGATACTTTGCTTTCTTCCGAATCGAAAATTTTGACGTCGATGTTCAAACCCAAAGTTTTGGCCGAATCGATCGCCATCAAAGCACCCGAATAAAAATCGAGCGTCATGTTCAAAAAGGCGTCTTTTTTCAATCGCGTCGCCATCGTCTTGACGGTATCGCCCTGGATTTTGGCCGCGTTGAAAGGCAATAATAATACGAGTTGTTTCTTATCCTGATTTTTGATCGACTTCGTTAAATCGACAAATTTGCCGTTCGAAACCGTTGAAGATTCCAATTTCACAATCGAACCTTTGCCCGGAACCTTGAGGATCATGCCCACTTTTACGCCGTCTTTGAGCGTCGGATTGAGCGTGAGCAGTTCGTCTTGTGTGATATCGAACATTTGCGAAAGGCTGAACAATGTCTCTTTGGGTTTGACTTCGTAATTGGCAAAACCGGTGAATTTGGTCGTTTTTACGGTTTCGGTTTTGGTGGTTGTTTCTTGCGGGATGTCGTGTACGACAGGTTTTGGTTTCTCAACAACAGGTTCTTGCTTGGCGGCCGGTTCTTGCTTGGCCGGCGTTCCCGAAATCGTCAATTTATAGCCGATCGGCAAATTGGAAACGATCGCCGGGTTTTTGCGTTCGAGTTCGGCGACGGTGATGCCGTATTTTTTGGCGATGCCGAATTTGGTTTCTTTGGGCTCGACTACATGGTACACACCCGATCCGGAATCTAAGATCTCCGTTTTTTTCGCAGGCTTGGTTTCTGTTTTTGGTGCTTCCGTTTTGGCCGGCGTAATAACTTGTGGTTTAGAATCGACCGCAACCGTCGGCGGATTTCCCGAATCCGGGATCTTGATGGTTTGCCCAATCTTGAGTCCGTCTTTCAACACGTCGGCGTTCAGCGCCTGCAAATCGGCAACATTGACATTGTATTTCCTCGAGATGCTGTACAGCGTTTCTTTGGCTTCGGCTACGTGCGTTTTTGGATTTCCGGAACTTTTCGGCTTGACCGTTTCTGTCGCTTTTACGGGTTCGGTGGTTGGTTTTGCCAATGCAGACGCCGGAACCAAAATCACATCATTTTCCTTAATGCCGCCCTGGGAATCGGGATTGAGCCTGTAAATATCATAGGGCGTTACTTTGTATTTGGCTGCAATCTGCGTAACGGTTTCGCCACGTGCCACCGTGTGTTTGGTGTAATTTTGCGCAAAAGCCACAGTGGTCAGTGAAAAAAAGAACAGGCAAAAAGAAATGAGAATACGATTCATCTTTGTTTTGGTTTAGAGGCGGGTTTGGGAAAACTAATTCTTTCTGATTGTTAAGGTTTGCCCGATTTGCAAGCCGTGTTTGGCGACTTCGGGATTTTGGTTTTTGATGTCGTCTGCGGTGACATTGTATTTTTTGGACAGGCTGTAGAGCGTTTCTTTGGGTTCGACCTTATGTGAAATCGCACCGTCGTTTCCATCTGAAACCGGCGCGATGGCTTCAACCGTCTTGGTTCCTGTCGGAACATCCGCCTTGGTGCTGCTTGGCGTTGCGGTCGAGCCGATCGAAGATTCGTTGCCATTGATTATTTTGGTCGTCGGGATTTTAACGACCTGCCCCAACAACAATCCTTTTTTGAGGCCGCCGTTGCTCATTTTGATTTCATCGACCGATACGCCGTATTTTTTCGAAAGACTGTACAACGTTTCGCCGGCCGCCACAATATGGTCGGTTTCTGAATCGCGGCTGATAACGGTTACCGACTGCTCATTGGCTGCAGGTTCTTTTACGACTGGCTTGGGCTTTTGCGGTTTAGCTTCGCTCCGTTCGGTTACGCCTCGGGTGGCTTTGGGCGATTCTTGGACCGGAGGCGCTTCTTGCGAATGCACTTCTTCTAGAGTCGTTTCGGCAACCGCTTCTTCCTGTTGGACAACGGGCTCTTTGCGCGGAACCGGAATCTGCAACACCATACCCTGACTGATGCCGTCTATGGCAAATTTATTGAGTTTGTAAATTTCGGAGGGATCGACGAGGTATTTCTTCGAAAGCATGCGCACCGTTTCGCCCATTTGAACCGTATGACTCACAATATCAACTTCCTGGTTTTTCTTATTCTGCGTAAAACCCATTTCGAAAAAACCAAACATGACGAAAAACAAAACTAGCTTTCTCATACCCGAAAATTTTTAATTATTCCCATTCTATCGTAGCCGGCGGTTTCGAACTGATGTCATAAACCACGCGGTTCACACCTTTCACTTTATTGATGATCTCATTGGAGACTTTCATCAGGAATTCATAAGGCAGATGCACCCAGTCGGCGGTCATGCCATCTGTGGATTCTACGGCGCGCAAAGCGACTACCTTTTCATACGTGCGTTCGTCGCCCATAACCCCTACACTATTGACTGGCAACAAGATAGCTCCTGCCTGCCAAACTTTGTTGTACAAGCCCCATGACTTCAATCCGTCAATGAACACAGCGTCAACCTCTTGCAATATACGAACTTTTTCTTTAGTTATATCACCGAGTATCCTGATGGACAGTCCCGGACCCGGGAACGGGTGGCGTCCGAGCAATTCCGGATCGATCCCGAGCGTTGCGCCCACGCGTCGCACTTCATCCTTGAACAACATACGCAAAGGCTCGACGATCTTGAGTTTCATGTAATCGGGCAATCCGCCGACGTTATGGTGCGATTTGATCGTAGCCGATGGCCCTTTGACCGAAACCGATTCGATCACATCGGGGTAAATCGTTCCCTGCGCGAGCCATTTCACATCGGTCAGCAAATGCGCCTCGTCGTCAAAGACTTCGATAAACGTCTTGCCGATGGCTTTGCGTTTGAGTTCGGGATCTTCGAGTCCGGCGAGCGCATCCAGGAACCTGTCCGATGCATCGACGCCCTTGACGTTCAATCCCATACCTTTATATTGGTCCAATACACTCTGGAATTCATTCTTGCGCAGCAATCCGTTGTTGACGAAAATGCAATACAGATTTTTTCCGATCGCCTGGTGCAATAAAACCGCCGCAACCGTAGAATCGACGCCGCCTGACAATCCGAGCACGACTTTATCATCCTGCAATTTTTCCTTGAGTTCGCCCACCATTTCTTCCACAAACGCATTCGGTGTGAAATTCTGCGGCACTTCGGCGATCTTAACGAGGAAGTTTTCGAGGATTTGCTTGCCATCGGTGGAATGATAAACTTCGGGATGGAACTGGATCGCAAACGTCGGTTCGCCTTCAATCCGGTAGGCCGCATTTTCGACATCGTGCGTACTGGCGAGCTTGATTCCGTTTTCGGGCAAGGATTTGATGGTATCGCTGTGCGACATCCACACCTGCGAATTTTCGGAAACGCCGTAGAAAAAATCCTCTTCGTTTTTAACATAGGACAGATTCGCGCGGCCATATTCACGCGTATTCGACGGTGCGACTTCGCCTCCGCTGAAATGCGCCAGGTATTGCGCGCCATAACAAACGGCGAGCAAAGGCATTTTGCCCCGGATTTGCGACAAATCGGGATGCGGTGCGTCTTCGCCCCTTACGGAGAAAGGGCTGCCCGATAAAATGACGGCTTTAAAACTTGATAAATCACTCGGAAAATGATTGTAAGGAAAGATTTCGCAGAATATATTCAATTCCCGAACCCTTCTCGCAATGAGTTGTGTGTATTGCGATCCGAAATCTAAGATAAGTACGTTGTGTTGCATGCGCAAAAATACGGGTATTATTGGAAAATTAAAATTGGAAAAATTAAATTATTCACAATTATATTTTCAGGCGCAAAATACTTAATCGTCCAAAACGCCGTTATCCACAGTAAGCGCAAAATCCTGTTCATAAAAATTTGCAAAATCGGGCAAGGCTTTTAAAAAATTACGCCATTTTTGTAAACATTCTTATAAAAATCTACTATGTCATTGAATTTCCTGTTACAAGCCGCACCTGTTACCGATACGATTGCCAATGCTGCCAACGCGGCGGCCGCGACAACCGATGTAGCCGTTACGGAACATATTTCCTATCTCGATTTCCTGCTCAAGGGCGGAATCATGATTTATCCGCTGATCGTTTTGCTTTTCTTCTGTATTTATGTGATCATCGAACGGTTTTTATCGATCAGCAAAGCCACCAAGCAAAACGCAAACTTGCTTGCCGAAGTCAAAATGCAGGTCAAGACCGGAAGGATCGACAACGCGCTCATGCTGTGCAGCCGTGAAAATACGGCATCGGCCAATGTTTTGCGCAGCGGCGTTTCGGTTATCGGAAGACCGATCAGCGAAATCGAATCGGTCATGGAACAAACGGCCAACGTTGAAATCGGACAGATGGAAAAAGGGCTCGGTTACCTCGGGCTCATTTCTGGTGTTGCGCCGATCCTTGGATTTATCGGAACGATTTCTGGGGTTATCAAGATTTTCCACACGATTGCCAATACCGGAAATTTGAACATCCAGACCATTTCTGGCGGATTGTACGAAAAGATGATTTCCTCGGGAGCCGGTCTCGTCGTGGGCGTCATCGCTTATTGCGGCTACCATTTGTTCAATATGATGATCGACCGTTTCACGCTTTTGGCACAACGCCAGACACTCGAATTGATTAACACGATACAAGATCCCGGCCATGGCAATTAAAAGACAAAGACGGTTCCATCCTGAGATCCCGACGTCGTCAATGAGCGACATCATGTTCTTTTTGTTCCTGTTTTTCCTGATTATATCGACTTTGGCCAATCCAAACGTGATCAAACTCACGCTTCCAAAGGCTTCGAGCAATGAAACGACAAACAAGGACCACATCAGCATCTCGATCACCGAAGACCAACGGTATTTCCTGAACAAGGAAGAAATCCCGTTCGATCAGCTCGAACAAGCGGTATTCAATGAAACGACGATGCGCAACGACAAAGTAGTCGTGGTGCGCGTTCCGGCCGACAACAAAGTGCAGGATTTGGTCGATTTGATGCAAATGGGCGTTAAGCTCAAGCTCAATTTCGTTATTGCGACACAGAAATAATTTTTTTTTGAAAATGAAATAAGACGGCTTCATGGATTGTATATTCGTGAAGTCGTTTCTTTTTAAACACTATCAAATGCTAAGAACCATATTTTTAGTGGCCATCGGCGGCGCAACCGGAAGCGTATTGCGTTACCTGACTTCGGTTGTCGTGCAGAAATATTATGCACATGTTTTCCCGTTGGCTACTTTGATTACGAATGTCATCGGTTGTTTATTGATTGGCATTATCGTCGGATGGCTGTCTAAAAACCAAATGAACGATTCGAATCTCAAATGGTTACTGGTGACGGGCTTTTGCGGCGGATATACGACTTTTTCCGCATTCGGACTCGAAAATGTCACGTTGCTCCAGAATGGAAATTCGGGTTGGGCATTTTTGTACATCGCAACCAGCGTCATCGTTGGATTGGCGGCGGTTTGGGGCGGACTTTGGCTCACCAAATAATTATCGCCTAATTATTGTAAGAAGTTGTTAAATTGTTTCGCATTAGCAAAAAAAATGTAACTTCGCACGCTATGACAAACTCTGAAATTCAGGCGCTTCAGGAGTTGCTTTCGCAGCCCAAAAAAATAGCCATCATCCCGCACCGTAGCCCCGATGGCGACGCAATGGGTTCGACATTGGCACTGTATCATTTCCTGCGCAAATTGAACCACCAACCCGTCGTGATTGCGCCCAATGAATTTCCAGAATTCCTGGCCTGGCTTCCCGCTTCCGAAACGGTCTTGATTTATGAGAAAGACAAGGAAAATGTCGCCAAAATCCTGCACGAACAAGACCTCATTTTTACGCTCGATTTTAACGCACTGCACCGTACGGGCGAAATGGAATTCGTACTGAACAAACTGCGTGTCCCGTTCATCATGATCGACCACCATGAAAGGCCTGATGCTTACGCGAAGTTCATGTATTCGGATACGGCTTTCGGGTCGACGTGTGAGATGATCTACAATTTCATCGGCCAACTCGGCCACCGCGACCTGATCGATAAAACCATCGCGACTTGCATTTACACCGGGATTTTGACCGATTCGGGCTCGTTCCGTTTTCCAAAAACAACCGGGACGACGCACCGCATTGTCGCTGAACTGATCGATCTTGGCGTAGAAAACTCGAACATTCCGGCGCTGCTTTTCGACAACGGATCATACGACAGCCTCCAATTGCTCGGGCAGGCGTTGCAGAATATGAAAGTATTTCCCAAATACCATACGTCCTACACGACGCTCACTCAGGAAGAACTCGACCGCAACCATTATGTTAAAGGCGATACGGAAGGAATCGTCAATTATGGACTTTCGATAAAAGGTATTATTTTTACCGCGATTTTTATCGAACATGCCGATGAGAAGATCATCAAGATTTCGCTGCGTTCCCAGGGCGGTTTTGATGTCAACCAATTTGCACGCGAACATTTCGGCGGCGGCGGACACATCAATGCGGCCGGCGGAAAATCGGCGTTGCCGATGCAAGAGACGGTACAAAAATTCGAAAGGATCGTACGCGAAATGAATATCCAACCTACAAAAACAACAAAATGATTAAGAAAATCGTCCTGATCGTACTCATGTGCGCCGCCATGGTTTTGGGCTGTTCACAGCAACAGGCCAGGCAACCCGTCAATCGGTCGTCAGGGAGTTTCATGAAAGAATCGATCGCGCGCAACAAAAAACTGATTGCGGGTGAAGAAGGCAAAATCGACTCGATCATCAAAAGTGATCCGAACGTCAAATACATCGCATCGACTAAAGGCTATTGGTACCGCTACGATGTGCGCAATGCCAACGACACATTACGTCCCAAAAAAGGCGATGTGGCCAATTTCAACTACGAAGTCAAAGACCTCAATGGCAACATCATTTACACCGAATTGGAGTTGCGTCCGCAAACGTACCACGTCGATAAAGAACAGAAAATCATCATCGGATTGCGCCACGGCATCAAGCTCATGCGCAAGAATGAAACGGTGACGTTCCTGTTTCCGTCGCACATGGCTTACGGTTATCATGGCGATGACCGTCGCATCGGACACAATGAACCGTTGATTTACACCGTCACGCTGACCGATTTCAAACCTGAAGTTGCTGTCAACAATGAACCCAAACAAACCAAAACCACTGAAGAATAATTTAAAATGACGAAAAGATTTCTGCTTTTATTGCTGACTGTAGTCGCATTCGCTTCTTGCCAAAACGAACATTCGAAATTGCCGGACGGGCTTTATGCCGATATCGAAACCAGCAAAGGAACGATCACCGTAGCGCTCGAATTTGAAAAAACACCCATTACCGTGGCCAATTTCGTGAGCCTCGCCGAAGGAAAAAACAATTTCGTCCCCGACGGTTACAAGGGCAAGCCTTTTTACGACGGGCTCAAATTTCACCGTGTCGTCAAAAATTTTGTGATCCAGGGCGGCGACCCGCTCGGAAATGGAACGGGCGATGCCGGCTATCGCTTCAGGGATGAGATTGTGCCTGATCTGCAATTCGAAAAAAGCGGTGTTTTGGCGATGGCCAATTCGGGACCGGGAACTTCAACCAATGGAAGCCAGTTTTTCATCACGCATGTCCCGACGCCGCAACTCAACGGAAAGCATACGATTTTCGGCCATGTCGTCAATGGTATGGACGTCGTAAACCAGATCGAACAGGACGACGACATCGTTTCGATCACGATCATCCGCAAAGGAGAATCGGCCAAGAAATTCGATGCCGCGAAAGTGTTTACCGATTTTTTGAACCAGGAAGCGGAAAATCAGAAGAAACAAGCCATCCTGGATGCCGAAAACAAAAAGGCATACGAAGCCAAATACAAAGCCGTCAAGGATAAAAAAGCAGTCGAATTGCAGGCGCTTTTCAAAACGGCCAAAAAATCCAAAACCGGACTCGCCTACCTGATCCTCAAAAAAGGCAATGGCAAAAAACCGCAAAACGGCACGATGCTCAAACTCAAATATTCAGGCTGGCTCGAGGACGGCCATCTGGTAGACAGCAACGTCGCAGAGGTCGCTACCGAATTCGGCAAATTTGACCAACGCGCCGTAGCCTACGGTAAATACGAGCCGATTGAATTTCCGCTGGGCCGAAAAGACGGCATGATTCCGGGTTTCATTGAAGGCATCGAAATGCTCAGTTACGGCGACAAGGGATTGTTCTTCATTCCGGCCAATCTCGCTTTCGGTCCGCAAGGCGCAAGTCCGGAAGTACCGCCGAATGCCAATATGATTTTCGAAATCGAATTGGTACCCTAAATAAAAAATAGTAATAATAATAAAAAGGGGAATAAACCTGAAAATCCCTGCACATCGCGAAGTGAGTAAGGAATTATTAATCAACTACAATGAAACTTAAAATTATTGTTTTATTTTTTCTGGGATTGCTGACCGTCCAGGCGCAGACCAAAAAAACTACAGCTAAAAAACCTGCAACGGCTGCCAAGAAAGCGACAGCCGCTCCGGCAAAAGCATCTGGCGACGGAATCTTTGCCATTTTTGAAACTTCAAAAGGAAACATCACCGTGCAACTGGAATACAAAAAAGCACCGCTGACCGTGGCCAACTTCGTATCGCTTGTCGAAGGCACAAATACTTCGGTGACCGACGCCAATTTGAAAGGAAAACCATTTTATAACGGACTCAAATTTCACCGTGTCATCAAGGATTTCATGATCCAGGGCGGCGATCCGCAAGGAACGGGACAAGGCGGACCGGGTTATGCGTTCAAGGATGAGATTGTCCCTGAATTCAAATTCGATAAAGGTGGTATTTTGGCGATGGCCAATTCGGGGCCGGCAACCAATGGAAGCCAATTCTTCATCACGCACAAAGAAACGGCGTGGTTAACCGGAAAGCACACCATTTTTGGATATGTGGTCGGAAACGGCCAGGAAGTCGTCAATAAAATCGAGCAGAACGATGTCATGACCAAAGTCAGGATCGAAAGAAAAGGCGCCGACGCCAAGAGTTTCGACGCTGCAAAAGTGTTCGGCGATTACATGAAAAACAAGCCTGAAGAAGACAAAAAAATGGCCGAACAAAAAGCCAAAGAACAAGCAGAAAGAGCCGAAGCGCAAAAGAAACAAGCCCTTCTCGACGCTGAAGCCAAAAAAGCATACGATGAAAAATACGCTCCCGTAAAAGCCGCTAAGGCAAAAGAACTGGCCGCGCTTAAAGCAAAAGCGACCAAATCGACCACCGGATTGGAATTCGTATCGCTCAAGCCAGGCAACGGTAAAAAACCGACAGACGGACAAACAATCCATTTCTCTTACGCCGGTTTCCTCGAAGACGGTTCGCTTTTCGACAGCAGCTACGAAGATGTGGCCAAAGAATATGGTAAATGGGACGAAGGCCGCGCCAAGCAAAACGGCTACAACGCTTTCCCATACCAGTACGGCAACAAAACCGGACTCATCGCCGGATTTGTGGAAGGCCTCGAAAAAATGACTTTCGATGAAAAAGCGATTTTCTTTATCCCGGCCAATCTGGGCTATGGGGAAAAAGGCGCCGGTGGGGTGATTCCGCCAAATAGCAACATCATTTTCGTTGTGGAAATGTTCGAAGCAACGCCAACCACGCCACCGATGTGTGGACCAAAACTCTAAAATAAAGGCCGCAATTAGCGGCCTTTTTATTTTCCTTTAAACTTCCAGTCGAATTCGTCCTTGTCATTGATGATGGCGCCGAGTTCGACTTTTACAATGTCATCGAATTCGGTCTGCAGCACGACCCAGTTTGCTTCGTTGAACCAATTTTCGTACGTATCATAACCTTCCTTGGTCCATTTGATCAGCCCTTTTCCGGTCAGTTCTTTTTGCACGTCGGCACATTTCCGGCCGATGATTTTGTTGCCGAACAATTCCAGGTCGGCGTCTGAAGCAATGATATAACCCAAACGCAAATCCTCTTCACTGTAAAAAGTCAGCCTCATTTTCTTGTTGTTGAAAAGTGCGATCGCATTTTCATCTTCGTCCTGATATTCCTTATCGGGCTTGCCGTAAATGGCGACCACATCGGCCAGTTTCATTCCGAAAAGCAATTGGTCTATTCCGTTCTTTGGATTGATAGTCATGGTGTTGTTTTGTGCAAATTTAACGATTCCACCGCAAAAACCACATCGGTGATCTTAAGTTAATTTTAACAATTGTTCGAAAACCGATGCCAACATTAAAACGTTAATCCTTATACGCTAATTATTAACGAATTAAAAATCAATTATGAAAAACACAATTACTTTAAAAAGTATCGGCTTGCTTTTTTTCCTTTTGATAGGAATTGCTGCGCACGCCCAACTCGTTACCTCAAACGCCGATGATGGCGGCGCGGGAACGCTCAGAAGTCAAATTGCTTCAGCCAGCGAAGGCAGCATTGTCCTCATCGCTCCAGGCGTGACCAATATCGTGCTGACTTCGGGTGAAATTACAATCGACAAGTCGCTGACTGTCACCGGAAACGGCCTCATCAACACGACCATCAATGCCAACGGTGCCTCACGCATCTTCAACATCACCGACGGAAATGTCATCATCAACGATTTCACGCTCACGAACGGACTCGCCGATAATGGCGGTGCGATCATGATTGCAGGTGCCGATGTAACGATCAACGCGTGTACGATTTCCAATTCGACTGCCAACGGCGCGAGCGGGAGCGGCGGAGCGATTTATGTCGGGGCCGGTGCCGATGTCACTGTGCTCAATTCGACGATTTCAGGAAATACGGCCAATCGTGCCGGCGGCGGAATCGAAGCGATCGCCGGAACTTCCACCACACTCACCAATGTTAATCTGGTTTCCAATAATGCAGGCGTTGCCCCGGCAGTTGCAGCTCCAGGAAATGGCGGCGGGCTGCACATTACCGGTGCCGGAAATGCCGACATCAATGGCGGAACGGTCAATCTGAATACCGCGGCAGCGGAAGGCGGCGGACTCTGGAATGGCGCCGGAACAATGAACATCGACGGTACGACAATCAATGGTAACATTGCCTCTGGTGTCGCTGCTGACAACGGCGGCGGCGGAATTTACAACCTCAACAACGGAACGCTCAACATCGACAATGCCACGATTACCGACAATGCAGCCAACGGAACTGCGGGCAGCGGTGGCGGAATCCTAAACGATGTGGGCGCGACGCTCACCGTAAGCGCTACCGAAATCAGCGACAATACCTCCAATCGCGCAGGCGGCGGAATCGAAAACAACGCCGGAACAATTACCCTCAATGAGGTCATGCTCAACAACAATACGACTTTCACTTCGCCCGGAAATGGCGGCGGACTCCACATTACGGGTGCCGGAACGGCCAACATCAATGACGGAACCGTAAACGGCAACAACGCAGGTGCGGAAGGCGGCGGTCTTTGGAACGGAACCGGAACGATGACGATCGTAGGGACTACGATTTCCGGAAACGCAGCCAGTGGCGCAGGCGCCGATCAGGGCGGCGGCGGAATTTACAACCTCAACGCAGGAACTTTGGTGATCACCGATGCGACGATTTCGAACAATACAGCCAACGGAACACTCGGTAGCGGCGGTGGGATCCTCAATGATGTGGGCTCGCAATTGTCGGTTACAAATTCTGTGATTTCGGGAAATACGGCCATCCGCGCAGGCGGCGGGATTGAAGACAATTCTGGAACAAGTACGATCTTGCTGACCAATGTCAACCTCGACAACAACAGCGCGACCGGGCCTCCCGGAAATGGCGGCGGTTTGCACATTACCGGTGCAGGAAGCGTGATTTTTGAAGGCGGAACGGCCAACGGAAATACTGCGGCATTGGAAGGCGGCGGCCTGTGGAATGGATCCGGCACCATGACGATCAACAATGTCGAAATCGACATGAATATTGCACAAGGAGTCGCGGCAGATGACGGCGGCGGCGGAATCCACAATACTTCCGGAACTGTAAATCTGACCAACAGCATCGTGACCAATAACAAAGCGAATGGAACGAGCGGTAGCGGCGGCGGGCTTTTAAGTCTTGCCGGAACCGTAAACATCAGCGCCACGACATTCGAATTGAACTCGGCCAACCGTGCCGGCGGAGCGATCGAAGTGGTCAACGGAACACTTGTCATCAACGAAGCCGGATTGGTCAACAATGATGTCGACGGCGGTGCCGGAACTCCAAATCCAGGAAACGGCGGCGGATTGCACATTACCGGCGTAACGACCACAACTATTACGGGGAGCTACATTGCCGAAAACGATGCGCGTCGCGAAGGCGGCGGATTGTGGAACCAGACCGGAAGCACAATGCTGGTCCAAGGTTCGATCATTGACGGCAATTCGGCCAGCGGCCCGGATGTACTTCACGGCGGTGGCGGAATTTTCAACAATGGCGGCGATTTGTCGGTGAACAATTCGACCATTTCCAACAATATTGCTGACGGTACTTTGGCCAATGGCGGCGGTTTGCACGTTAAAGCGGGAACGGCGACTTTATTGCTTACCACAGTTTCCGGAAATACCTCGGCCAATCAAGGCGGCGGTTTGTACAACAATGCCGGATTGACCGTCAATGCTGCTACGGTTGTGGAAAATACTGCCACGGTTTCAGGCGGCGGAATCGGAAATAACAGCGCAACGGCAGTCAGCCTCAAAAATACGGTCGTGGCCAAAAATGACGCTCCGGTTGGTGTTGACGTAAACGCTGCGGTCGCTTTTACTTCCAACGGTTACAACCTCATCGGAGTTGATGACACCAACAGTTTTACTGTTGGGACCGGCGATCTAGAAGGCACATTTGCAAATCCGATTGATCCGTTACTGGGCGATTTGGCCGACAATGGTGGTTTTGCATTTACACATTTGCCTTTGGCGAACAGCCCACTTTACAATGCCGGCGACCCGGCCGATTTGTTCAGCGACCAGATTGGCTCGGCGCTATTCGGCGGCATTCGCGACATCGGTGCGGTTGAGGCGCAGACCGTTTTGGCCACGCAAAATTTCGTAGTCGGCAGTTCGAAAAGAAGCGCCATCTACCCTAACCCGTCGGTGAATGGAACCGTCAATATCGCATTGGCACAAGGATTTGGAACGCGCGTGGACGGTACTTTGATTGAAGCGGCTTCGGGAAAAACGGTACGCCAATTCAACGTGGAAGGAACGGAAAGCACCATCGATTTGAGTCAGTACGCCAACGGCATCTACATCGTCCAACTCCAATCTGAAAATACAGTCGAAAACCACAAACTGGTCATCGGCAATTAATTTTGGTTTGGTTAGAGAAAAAGCCTCCCGTGTGGAGGCTTTTTATTTGGCCTTGGATATTCAAATAAAATCGATAATTGAGCGAACCATCGACCCGCACACAATCATTATTATCAGAAATTGGCTTCCCAGATGGAATTACAGTTTTGCCTGCAGATTTGAGCGCACCCCGTTAAACCACTCGTCTTTCAGAATACTCAAAACAATGCTGTCGCGGCGCCCGCCATCGAAGGTTGGCGAATTGTTACGCAACACGCCGTCGACTTTACAGCCGATGCTTTTCATCGCGGCGATGCTTCTTTGGTTGTTGCTGTCGGCACGGAATTCGACGCGTTCCATATCCAAAACTTCAAACGCATATTGGAGCAACAGGAACTTGCAATGCTTGTTGAGCTTGGTTCCGCGGAAGTCTGACGCATACCAAGTGTAGCCCAATTGCAACGTTTTGAACGGGAAATTGATGTCGTAAAAACGCGTACTTCCGGCGTAAATACCGGTGGTTTTGTCGAATACGATGAATGGAAATTCCGTTTGGTTTTCGCGCGCCTTGATAGCGATGTCGATGTAATTTTCGAGGTTGGCCTTGCCGTTGGCACGGACGAGTGAATACTGCCAGGTTTCAGGTTCGTTTTCGGAAATGTACAGCAGATGGTCGACGTCTGCATATTGCAAGGGACGCAATAGGACGTGGTCGTCTTCGAGGATCAGGTTCGGATTGATGTTCATTGGATTGACGTTTCATTCATCATTCACAATTCATAATTATTTAAACATATTCAAAAACGCCAAATTCGCTCGTAATCGTCAGTTTCTTGTTTTCCGAAGCCGCTACCCGACCCACGATTTGCGCGTCGACGCCAAACGATTTCGAAATTTCGATGATGTCATCCGCGATAGTTGAAGGAACGTACAATTCCATCCTGTGGCCGCAATTGAACACCTGGTACATTTCCTTCCAATCGGTCTTGGATTGCTGCTGGATCAGTTTGAATAACGGCGGAACGGGAAAAAGGTTGTCTTTGATAATGTGCAGATGCTCTACGAAATGTAAGATTTTAGTCTGCGCGCCGCCCGAACAATGCACCATGCCGTGGATTTCTGTAGGCGTATATTTCGACAGGATCTTTTTGATGATCGGCGCATACGTTCGTGTGGGCGATAAAACCAATTTCCCGGCGTCAATCGGCGAATCTTCTACCGAATCGGTGAGTTTTACCTTTCCGGAATACACGAGTTCATTTGGAACCTGCGCATCAAAACTTTCGGGATATTTTTCAGCCAGGTATTTCGCAAAAACGTCGTGCCGCGCGCTTGTCAATCCGTTGCTGCCCATGCCGCCATTGTACGATTTTTCATAATCGGCCTGACCGAAAGAAGCCAAACCGACAATCACATCGCCGGGTTCAATGTTCGCATTGTCGACCACGTCGCTGCGTTTCATGCGTGCCGTCACGGTCGAATCGACGATGATCGTACGCACCAAATCGCCCACATCGGCCGTTTCGCCGCCGGTGGAATGGATCGTGACGCCAAAATTTTTGAGTTCCCCGATCAGTTCTTCCGTTCCGTTGATGATCGCCGAAAGCACTTCTCCCGGAATCAAATTTTTATTGCGCCCGATCGTCGACGACAGCATGATGTTATCGGTCGCGCCCACACACAAAAGGTCGTCGATGTTCATGATCAGCGCGTCCTGCGCAATGCCTTTCCACACCGAAATGTCGCCCGTTTCCTTCCAATACATATAGGCAAGCGACGATTTCGTACCCGCGCCATCGGCATGCATGATCAGGCAATAATTTTCATCACCCGTCAAATGATCGGGAACGATTTTGCAGAATGCTTTTGGAAATAAACCTTTATCGATGTTTTTGATCGCAGCGTGCACGTCTTCTTTGGCCGCCGAAACGCCGCGCATCGCATACCTTTTGGAAGTATCTGAACTCATAGTAGTGTTGTTGTGGCGCAAAGATAAGATACAATTATGAGTTATGGGTTATGAGTTATGAGTTTTTGGGAGCTGTTACTTCGTGGGTTCGCTCCAAATATTTTTATTTGGAGCTTGGTCCCGCTTTCCGTTTCAATCTTTTGTTCCTTACAGTCACAAAAGGATTTCCACTACAATCGGGGCTAGGGAATTTCAATCCAATGAAACTTTTCACTAAATTTGAAAGACACCAACTCATAACCCATAATTCATAACTTATAATTTATAACTATTTGGAACCTCATTTCTTCAAAGACCAAAACGACCTGCGAAAATGGCTCGAAAAGAACCACGCCACAGCAACCGAACTCATCGTCGGGCTCTATAAAAAAGGCACCGAAAAAGAAAACATGTCGTGGTCGCAGCTCGTCGACCAGGTGCTGTGTTTCGGCTGGATCGATGGCAAAAGCAAATCGATCGACGACCAGCGATGGTGCATCCGCATCACGCCGCGCAAACCCGACAGCATTTGGAGCGCCGTCAATATCAACAAAATGGAGGTACTCACGAAAGCCGGACTTATGCAACCCGCCGGAATCGCCGCTTTCGAAAAACGCAAGGAGAGCAAATCCAAAATCTATTCGCACGAAAGCGAAGCCAAGACGCTTTCGCCTGCTTACGAAAAAAAATTCAAGGCCAATAAAAAAGCGTGGGAATTTTTCAACGCACAACCGCCCGGCTACCGCAAAGTCGTGATTCATTTGATCATGACGGCCAAGCAGGAAAAAACGCAGGTCAGCCGCCTCGAAAGTGTCATCGCCGACAGCGCGGAAGGCCGAAGATGGAAACAAGCGGCACGATAGCAAGTGAAATTTGCAGTTTTTCTATAATCAAGCTATTTGTAATAATTGTATTTTCGCTTTAGAAGAAGGGGATATTGGAAGTTTCCCTAAGCATAAAACCCTGCTTTCTGTATAGACACGAGCCTGCAAGGCGAACTGGCGCAGCAAAATCGGCCTTTTTTCTTAAAATTGATTAGTCTACAAAAGTACAATCATGAACAGCAAAAACAACGAACGCATATACAAAATGAGCTTTGCGGGCGTCTATCCGCACTACATCACCAAAGCCGAGAGAAAAGGCCGCACGCGGCAAGAAGTACACGAAATCATCCATTGGCTGACGGGTTATGACGAATCAGCCCTGCAAAAAATTCTCGACGACAAAATCAATTTTGAAACGTTTTTCGCCGAGGCGCAGATCAATCCCAATGTCTCCAAAATCACTGGCGTCATCTGCGGCTATCGCATAGAAGATATCGAGGAGCCGCTGATGCAGAAAATCCGCTATCTCGACAAGCTCATCGACGAATTGGCGAAGGGAAAAACTATGGAGAAAATTCTGCTGACTTAATGTTCCACAATCATTACCTCTACACGCCGGTTTTCATTCTGCTGCTGCTCGTTCTGCTCGGGAATCGGATGAATCGGCTTGGTCACGCCAAATCCGCGGTACGACAACCTTTTTCGGCTGATCTTATTCGCAATCAGGTAGTTGTAAATCGCGCGCGCGCGCATCACCGAAAGGTTGTTGATGTCGCCATCGGTCTGGCAGCAAATGTGTCCCTGAATGTCGATCCGAAGTTTGGGATTGTCCTGCAATGCACACAACAATTCGTATAAGATGGTTTTCGATTTGGGAACGATGCGCGGCGACATGTTGAAAAACTGGATGTTGTCGAGCGTGATGTAATCGCCCGTTTTCGCATCTTTTATTTTTTGCTGCAACGTCGGCGCAGATTTGACGACCGGGATTTGTTTCTCGACGACATTGGTATCGTATACGATGACGACTTTTCGGTTTTCGGACTGGTTTTTCGATTGCACAAAATCTTCGCCGAAACCTTTGATTTCGTAGCCGTCCTTGACTTTGATGTTGTTGGCCTTCAGAAATTCCAAAACCGATTCGATGCGCTTGACCGACAAAGTATCGTTGTAATGGTTCGTGCCTTTCCAGTCGCAAAAGCCGTAGAGTTTGTTGACTTCGATGTGGTCGTTGTCGGCGATCCATGAATTGAGCTGCTTGGTCGCCGTTTCGTTGATGTCGTATTGGTTGAAGTCAAAATACACCGTGAGCCGCTGCTGGGCGAATGTCCCGAGGGAAATCAACAAAGCGATTATGGTGATTCTGATATTCATTTCAATTGGCGACGATCGCGATTTCTACCCGGCGGTTGGCCGCGCGCTGCGTTTCGTCTTTTTCAGGCAACGGATAAATGGGCTGGCTGCTGCCGAAACCTTTGTACGACAAACGGTCTTTGGCGATTCCATTTTTGATCAGGAATTGCGAAACGGCCTTGGCGCGTTGCGTCGATAGATCCTGACGGTCGACCGCCATGCAGCACAAATGGCCCTGGATTTCGATTTTGAGGTTTGGATTTTTTTCCATCACAATCAACAATTCATACAGTTTGCGGCGCGAATCTGGAACGACAGCAAACGTATTGATGACGAAATTGAGATTGTCGATGTTGAGTTTTTCACCCACAGTGGCGGCACCGACGCGCTTCATGAATTCGACGTCGAGTTGGTATTCCATTTTGGAACCGTCTGGGTTTTCAAGTACGATGTTTTTGGGATACATCACGGGCGGTTTGCTGATTTCCCTGGCCCGGTCGGGCTTGATGCCCAGGATTTCATTCTCGCGCGGCAAATCTTTGGCTTCGATGTAATAGACCGTAACTTTGCGGTTCTCGGATTTGTTCTTCGAAAGATTGTGCTGTTCGCCAAAACTGCGCGTCTTAAAATCTTCCCGGATTTTGACCTTGCCATTGACGGCTGCAAAGATAAAATTGACGCGTTTTCGCGCGAGCGTATCGTTGAAACCGGTCGTTCCGTCTTCATCGGTGTAGCCGTTGATGGCGACAATCTTGACGTCCTGGTGGGTGTTGATCCAGTTTTGGAGTTTGTCGGTTTCGGTTTTCTTGAGTTCCGACTTGTTGCTGTCGAAAAATACGGAAAATTGTTCCTGCGCCGAGAGGCCAAATGAAAACAGACAGCAGCAAATCAGGGCAAGGTATTTCATAAGGTGTTTATTGGTTAACGAAAGTTACGCAAATTATATTTTTTCTGTAGCCGATTTACATTTTTTATAATTATGTTTGTCGAAACTCAAAACACATGAAAATCAAACTCTTAATCGTCCTTTTGGCGATCGGTGGCTTTTGTCATGCGCAATCGGCCGTACAAAGCGTCAATTCGGGAAGCCTGATCACGGCGGGTTCTTCGGTCTCGATAGGCGAAATCGTGGTCAATCCGGCGGGTCCGGGCCAATCGGCTTCGGGAATCATCGGAATTCTCGCGCAAATCAATGAACAAACTTTGGAAACGGATCACTTCGTGGTGTCGCCAACCGTTACCGTCCATCCGAATCCGACGGCGGCAAAAATCTTCTTCACTTCGCAAGAAAACCTCAAAGAAAAATCGGTTTTGGTTTATGACAATTCGGGGAAACTCGTTTTGGACACCAAAATTTCAGCAGAGAATTCGGTCGACCTGCAATCGCTTTCCACCGGAATTTTCCTGATTCAATTCAACGACAAAACACTCCAGACATTTAAAATTATCAAACATTAAGACATGAGCAAACTATTACTATTATTCGCAATTTTATTTTCTGGCTTTGCATTCGCGCAAGTGCCGCAGGGCATTTCGTATCAGGCGATCGCTTTGAACGGATCAGGGAATCCGGTAATCAGCTCCAATGTGGGCATCCGACTTTCGGTTTTGGACAATTCGGCAACGGGAACGGTTTTGTATACGGAAACGCAAACGAGAACGACGAATCCGCAGGGGCTTTTCAATCTCGTAATCGGACAAGGAACAGCTACGTTTGGTGTTTTCGCCAACATCAACTGGAAAACCAATTTCAAATTCCTTAAAGTGGAAATGGATGTGGCCGGCGGAACCAATTATGCCTTGATGGGAACGACCCAATTGCTCACCGTTCCTTATGCGATGGCCGCAGAATCTTTGGTCTTGAGTCCGGGAGAAGGGCTGACGTTGATTTCGCCAAATGGAACACCGTATACATTATCGGTTAATGATGGCGGGACATTGTCTCTGCCGACTTCATCAAGCACATCGAATTTTCCAGCCAACTTTTATATGTATGGAACTTTCAATGGCTACAACGCCGCAACCGCTTTACAAACAGGCAACTATCCGACTTTTCAAGGCTGTAGTGGCGGATGTATGATCACTCCACATGCTGGATATAAATATTTAACGGTAGGTACCGAAATCAAATTTTTGTCTCAAAATAATGCCAGTGCTCCAGTTTATGGTATAGATGGTTCGAATAATTTGGTGACCAATGGTAGCGCTTATACTATACCGAGCAACGGATTCTATTTTATCAGTATTGAAAAGACGACGTCGATACCTTCCACCTCAATGCCGTTAGCGGTTCAAAGTATTTCGCCCAGATTGGCCGCCCAGTCCGGCTTGATGATCGACCCTACTTACAATGTTGGCACCAATACATTTTCGTTTTTCCTCAATAACGTTACGACATCGAGCAATGAAGCAAGTTTTACATTTTCAATTCCTTACCCAGCATACATCGGCATCTATTCACATGGAGACAACCTGGGCGATGGGACGATAGATATGGGCGGTGCGACAATCAACGTCCCGAACGTGACGGCCACGCCAAAAAACTTCAGGGTCGATCTGGTGATTAACTTCAACGGATCGGGAACTTATACGATTACACAGATTTAATTCAATCGATACCAAACAAAAAAGCCCGCTCTAAACAAGCGGGCTTTTTCTATTCAAAATAATTATTTCGTGAACAACAATTCGCGGTATTTGGTCAATGTCCAGATTTCGTCGTCGACCAAAAGTTCCAATTTGTCGCAGTGGTCGCGGATCACTTCGAAATACGGTTTTACCTTTTCGCAATAGGCTTCCGCCATTTTGTGTGCATCGGTCAATGCATTGGCTACCCTTCTCGATTCGGTCATGGCATCTACTTGTGTGTTGATGCCTTCGATGTGTGAAGAGATTTCCTTGATCAGGACGATTTGCTCCTTGGCGATCTTCTCGAAGTCTTTCCCGAAGATTTCCTTGAGCCCTTTTACGTTTTCAATCAAGGTATTTTGGTAACGGATGGCCGTTGGGATCACGTGATTCCTTGCGATGTCTCCGAGTACGCGTCCTTCGATCTGGATTTTCTTGGTGTATTCCTCGAGTTCGATTTCGTAACGCGCTTCCACCTCGACATGGTTCATGATGTTGAGTTCGCTGAACAAATCCAAAGCCGCCTTAGATACTTTCGCTTTCAAGGCCGATGGCGTCGTCTTGAAATTGCTCAAGCCGCGTTTCTTCGCTTCTTTTTCCCAAGCCTCGCTGTAACCGTCGCCTTCGAAAAGGATGTTCTTGGACGTTTTGATGTATTCGCGCAATACGTTGAAAATCGCTTCGTCTTTCTTGAGTCCTTTGGTGTCAACCAATGCATCGACTTCTTTTTTGAAATCGATCAATTGCTTGGCCATGATGGCGTTCAAGGTGGTCATTGCGTTCGCACAGTTGGCAGATGAACCTACCGCGCGGAATTCGAATTTATTCCCGGTGAATGCAAACGGAGACGTCCTGTTCCTGTCGGTATTGTCCAATAATACATCTGGAATTTTTCCGACAACGTTCAATTTGAGATCGGTTTTTTCCTCCGGAGACAATTTCCCTGTTGAAACACCTTCGAGTTCGTTCAGGACTTTGGTCAATTGTTGTCCGATGAATACTGAAATGATGGCCGGCGGCGCTTCGTTGGCACCCAAACGGTGGTCGTTCGAAGCCGTCGCGATCGACGCCCTCAACAACGCTTCATAATTGTTGACCGCCTTGATCGTATTGATGAAGAAAGTCAGGAATTGCAGGTTGCTCATTGGCGTTTTGCCCGGGCTCAATAAGTTGATTCCGGTGTCGGTTGCCATCGACCAGTTGTTGTGTTTTCCTGAGCCATTGACGCCTTTGAACGGTTTTTCATGGAACAGCACTTTGAAATCGTGGCGCTCGCCTACTTTCTGCATCACGTCCATCAACAAAGAGTTGTGATCGACGGCAAGGTTGGTTTCTTCGAAGATTGGAGCCAATTCGAATTGGTTCGGCGCCACTTCATTGTGACGTGTCTTTACCGGAATTCCGAGGTACATGCACTCTTCTTCCAGTTCCCTCATGTATTGCAAAACGCGCGTCGGGATCGAACCAAAATAGTGGTCGTCCAATTGCTGGCCTTTGGCAGAAGTGTGTCCGAGAAGCGTTCTTCCCGTCATCAAAATATCCGGGCGTGAATTGGCCAAAGCCGTATCCACAAGGAAATATTCCTGTTCCCATCCCAAAGTCGCGGTGACTTTCTTTACATTTTTGTCAAAATATTTACACACGTCGGTCGCCGCCTGGTCGATCGAATGCAGCGCACGCAACAAAGGCGTTTTGTAATCCAAAGCTTCACCCGTATACGAGATGAAAACCGTCGGGATGCACAAAGTCGTACCGAAGATAAACGCCGGGGAAGTCGGATCCCAAGCCGTATAGCCGCGTGCCTCGAATGTGTTTCTGATTCCGCCGTTCGGGAAACTCGACGCATCCGGTTCTTGCTGAACAAGTTGTCCGCCGCCGAATTTCTCCACCGATCCGCCTTCGAAATCCGTTTCGAAAAACGCATCGTGCTTTTCGGCAGTCGTTCCGGTCAGTGGCTGAAACCAGTGCGTGTAATGGGTTACGCCTTTGGAAAGTGCCCATTCTTTCATTCCCATAGCGATGTAATCTGCTAATTTTCTGTCAATTTTCGTTCCGTGCTGGACGGCATCCTTCACGCCTTTGTAAGCATCTGAAGTAAGGAATTTCTTCATCGCTACATCATTGAACACGTTGGTTCCGAAAATGGCTGATTTCTTATCGGCCTCTTCAAATTTTACTGGCTTTCTGCCTGACGCTTCTTTCAAAGCCTGAAAACGTAATGTTGACATAAAAATTAGTTTTAAAAAATTAAACCCTATGATTTGTTGGGGCAAATATATAACTTTTTATCAAAACAAAATATTGACCCCTATTTTTTCGGGGTAAATTATGATTTTATCGATTAAATGAAAAAATTATGAGAATTTTAGTGGGATGGGGAAGTGAAAGTTCGGTTGTAAAAGTTATATTTGTGTACCTAACGCTGCCATTATGATTGTCTGGATCCTGTTTTTATCTGCCGTTATTTTCTTCCTTGCGCTCGATTTGGGCGTGTTCAACCGAAAGCCGCACATCATCAGCATGAAGGAAGCCAGCATGTGGACGGCGATTTGGGTGACGCTTTCATTCTTATTTTCGGGCGTGATTTACTGGCTGTATTCGACCAACTACATCGAAAACCCAACGCAGCTCAAGCCACACCTGGCTTCGGTCAAATTCATCACCGGTTATTTGATCGAATTGTCGCTCAGCATCGACAACATATTTGTGATCGCGATCATATTTGCCTCGTTCAAGATTCCGCAGAAATACCAGCACCGCATTTTGTTTTGGGGGATTCTGGGCGCGATCGTGTTCCGCGGATTGATGATTTATTTTGGCGTGATCCTGATCAACAAGTTCAGCTGGATGACCTATTTGTTCGGCGCTTTCCTCATTTTCACGGCATTGAAAATGCTTTTCAAGAAAGAAACCGATGAACATTTCGATCCCAAACACTCGCTCGGCTACCGCATTTTAGGCAAAGTCATCCCGATTACGTCGCACCACGAAAAAGAACATTTCTTTTTGAGGATCAACAACAAGCTGCATGCAACCCCTTTGTTTGTCGCCTTGATCGTGATTGAAGTCATGGACGTATTGTTTGCACTCGACAGCGTTCCGGCGATTCTGGCGATCACATCCGATCCATTCATCGTGTTCAGTTCGAATATTTTTGCGATACTCGGACTCCGCTCGATGTACTTTTTCCTCGCAAACATGCTCGAAAAATTCAGTTACCTCGAATACAGCCTGATTGCAATCCTCACTTTTGTCGGCGTCAAAATGCTGATCCACGACTATTACGAACTCCCTGAATGGGCGTCGCTCGGATTCATCGCATTGTCGCTTTTGACGGGCATTTTGGTTTCCATCAAACAAGGAAAAACCACGTCGTAATTTAACGTAACATATGGATGTCGCACTTCGATTACTGTTACCTTGCAGTTCCTGTAACGACACATTCCAGATTTGTGCTCGTTTTAAGTCTACTCCTTTCTTTGCTGATTTTAGGCCTCAAAAGAATTTAACAATCAATCCTGTAAACTTTTAGCGATATCGTGTAAGCACCTGATTTGCGTTTTTCGGAATTTTACGAAACACAAAAAATCAACCAAATGGTAGCTGTAGAAAAACACGGAATCATACTCGAAAAGCGCGAAATGGATTTCGAAATTGAAGGCGTACTCAATCCTGCCGTGATCATGGAAGACGGTGAGATTCACATGTTTTACCGCGCTGTCGCCAAAGGAAATCGATCCACGATCGGGTATTGCAGGCTCAGCGATCCGCTGACGGTAGCCGAGCGTTACGACCATCCGCTCGTATCTGCCGAATATTTCTACGAAAACCATGGCGTTGAAGATCCGCGGATCGTCAAAATCGAAGACACCTATTACATGTCGTATTGCGCTTACGACGGCATCAATGCATTTGGGGCCGTGGCGACTTCGAAAGACATGAAGCACTTTGAAAAACAAGGCATTTTGGTCCCGCAGGTCGAAGGCGATCAGTTCCGCGAATGGCTGCATTTCAATGGCAACATCAACCTCAAGTATTTTCGGCTCAACATGGGCAACAATTATGTTTGGGACAAGAACCTGATTTTTTTTCCGAGACGCATTTACGGCCAGTTGTTTTTCCTGCACCGCATCAAGCCCGGGATCCAGATGGCTTCGGTGGACAGCCTTAAGGATTTGACGCCGGCCTTTTGGGAAGATTACATCCAAAACCTTGAAGATTACATTGTAATTGACCCGAAATACGACCACGAACTAAGCTACATCGGAAACGGCTGCCCGCCGATCGAGACCGAACACGGCTGGCTGCTGATTTACCACGGCGTCCATGATGTCGTTTCGGGCTACATGTATACGGCCTGCGCGGCATTGCTCGACCTCGAGAATCCGGCCAAGGAAATCGGAAGGTTGCCGTATCCGCTTTTTATTCCGGAAGCCGAATGGGAATTGAAAGGCTATGTCAACAACGTCGTATTTCCGTCGGGAGCCGTTGTCGTAGATGATGATCTTTACATTTATTATGGCGCCGCCGACGAACGGATTGCGGTCGCATCGGTCAAAATGAGCGAATTGCTCCAGGAATTATTACTCCACAAAACAGTTTAAAACATACAAAACAACTCAATAAAACAATGAAAAATAACACCATCATAAAGAACGGAAATCCAGCGTTTTTGCCTTTCATCCAAAAAGACATCCTTTTGGAGAAAAAAGCGGCAATGGAAAATGTACTGCCGGAAATTTTATTCCTTACCACTTATCCGCCACGCGAATGCGGCATCGCGACCTATTCGGAAGATTTGATCCAGGCGCTCAAAAAACAGTTTGTGTATTCGTTTTCGATCAAAGTCTGCGCGATTGAAAATGACAACGAATTGCACGATTACGACAACAAAATCGTCAAATACAAACTCAACACGTCGCACGGGCAATCCTATATCGATCTGGCCGAAAACATCAACGCCGACGAAAACATCAAAATCGTTTTGCTGCAGCATGAGTTCGGATTGTTTTCGGAAAGCACCGACGCGTTCAACGAATTCGTGACGCAAATCAAAAAACCGATCGTTTTCGTTTTTCATACCGTTTTGCCGAGACCCGACGAAGTGTTCAAGCAAAAAGTACAGCATCTGCTCGACCACGCCGACGGCATCATCGTGATGACAAACAGCGCATCTGAAATCCTCGACCGCGATTACCGTGTCGATACCGATAAGATTACCGTCATTCCACACGGGACGCACCTCGTGCCGCACCTCGACAAGAAAATGCTCAAGGAAAAATACGGACTCAAAGGCCGCAAAATTTTATCGACTTTTGGATTATTGAGTTCGGGAAAAAGCATAGAGACGACTCTGGACGCGCTGCCTTCAATCGTTAAGACTTCACCCAATGTGACTTTTCTGATCATCGGAAAAACGCATCCTACCGTTGCTTTGCACGAAGGCGAAAAATACCGCGAAGAATTGCAGCGCAAAATCATCGACCTGAATTTACAAGACCATGTGAAATTCATCAACAAATATTTGCCGTTGGATGAATTGCTCGAGTATTTGCAGTTGACCGATATTTATCTGTTCACCTCAAAAGATCCGAACCAGGCCGTGAGCGGAACGTTTTCATATGCCTTGAGTTGCGGCTGCCCCGTGGTCTCGACGCCGATCCCGCATGCGAAAGAAGTTTTGGCCAATGACAGCGGACTACTGTTTGACTTTGGCGATTCGAAACAATTGGCCGAAGCGGTCAATAAATTGCTGTTTGACGTGCAACTGCGACACAACATTGTATTGAACGGTTTGCACAAAATTACGTGTACCGCTTGGGAAAACTCGGCGGTCGCGCATGCGAAATTCCTGCAGAAAATTGCCAAAAAGAAATTTGAATTGCATTACCGCAATCCCGATATCAACCTTGAGCACGTCAAAAAAATGACGACCGATTTCGGCATGCTGCAATTCTCGATCCTGAACCAGCCCGACATCAATTCGGGTTACACCATAGACGACAATGCGCGCGCGATGATTGCGATGTGCCAGCATTATAAAATGACGCGCGACGTATCTGACCTGCAATACATCAACACGTATCTGGATTTTATTGCGTATTGCGAAAGACCGAACGATCTGTTCCTCAATTATGTCGATTTCAACCACAATTTCACCGAACAGAACAATGAAGTGAATTTGCACGATTCGACCGGACGCGCGATTTGGGCTTTGGGTTATCTGATTTCACTGTCGCACCTGATTCCGTATAAAATGATGACGAAAGCCGAGCAGATTTTCGAACGGTCGATCCAATGTGCATACGACATCCATTCGCCACGTGCGATGGCGTTCATCATCAAAGGTTTGTACTATTACAACCGTTCGGTCGAAAATGAACAGACACCCGAAATGGCGACCGTTTTGGCCAACCGATTGGTGCAGATGTACCGCCATGAAGCGTCGCCTGAATGGCTTTGGTTTGAAAGTTATTTGACGTACGCCAACAGTGTTTTGCCCGAAGCCTTGCTTTGCGCCTACACGATTACCGACAATGAAACGTATAAAAACATCGCGAAGGAATCTTTTGATTTCCTGCTTGAAAAAACTTTTGAAGAGGATTGCATCAAAGTGATCTCGAACCAGACCTGGTATCAAAAGGACAGTCTTTGCGGAAAATATGGCGAACAGCCGATTGACGTGGCTTACACCGTGATTACGCTGCGCAAGTTCCACGATATTTTCAAGGAAAAGCAGTATCTGGACAAAATGGAAATGGCGTTCAACTGGTTCCTCGGCAACAACCATCTGGAGCAGATCATTTACAATCCGTGTACGGGCGGCTGTTTCGACGGACTCGAACAAAACAACGTCAACCTCAACCAAGGTGCCGAATCGACGGTGAGTTATTTGATGGCGCGACTGATGAGCTATAAGTTTTTCGGGAACGAAACCGATAATTACCAACACCGAAGAAGGGCGAAAGCTGTGAAGATGGCATAAAAAAAGGGAATCGAATTGATTCCCTTTTTTGTTGTATTTTTTTAAAGCTTAATTTCTGGCAGGTTTTGTAAAATCTTCTTCTGAAATTTTAAGTGCTTTGGTAACGCTGTTGTAATCTTTGTTTCCGATTTTGTTGGATAAATAACCTGGAATAACGACTACGCGAAAAACTTGATTTTGGATGAAACCGGGTTGTAATACGAAAGGACTTGTGTATCCTAGATAAATACTGATGTCGTTTGTGGTAAAATCGAAATTATAATCAAGTTCCTGTTCGTTGACACCGTCATCAAAGTAATAAGTTTTTGGCAATGGCTCCCAAACGTCAATTCCGCTTGTACTTTTGAGACGGTACATCAATATTGAATCTGAATCCAAGATAGCAGGATCCAAATCATAAATAATACCGAAATAGCCCGATCCATCATCAATAAAATTGACATTCCTAATCTCAAAAGTCTCTGCTTCAACAGTATATCCTTGTGGTCCCTGCGGCCCCGGATCGCCTTCACAGCCTTGCAAAAATGTCATTCCGGCAACGGCCAACAGTAAAAATATCTTCTTCATAATTTTAAATTTTAATTGTTCATAAATGTATTTCCAAAAACGGAGCCAAAAAAATTATTTAAGCTAATTTTAGTATAATAAACGAATATGGAACGCAAACCCAAACTCTACATGGTCATTCTCGGCGCGACGCCCAAAGGAAGGCTGACCGAACAGCACGACGTCTTTTTCGGAATCGGGAATTCACTGGCCGGATTGGTTCCGCAAATGAAAGCGTTCTGGCCTGAAGCCAATGGCAAAATCCACATCGATTCGTGGCGCGAAGTGACCTTTGTGGACGGTTACCGCATTGACATTGTGCCGTATCAAAATCCATCGGATGCATTGAATCTGTATTTCATCAACCTTGGCGGATACAAACCGGGCGAGCTCGACGAATACCACTACAAAATATTGGCCGTTGCCGAAACGATGGCCGCAGCCGTCAAGCAATCCAAAACGACAAGTTTTTACAAGCATTATGGCTTCAAAGGCGCTGAATCGCACATCGACGACAAATTCGGGATCGACGTGGACGACATTTATCAAGTGAACGAAATCATGAATCCGACACAGCAATATTCGCTTCACATTACAAAATCAGATGCAACCGCCGAAGACACCTTGCACATCGGCTACCTCAAAATCGAAAAACTTGAAAAAGGTACAAGCATTTAGACGAATCCTGTAAGAGCGAGATTGAACCAATCTTTAATTTTACTCGCGATAAACACGAAAAATGATACATCCCGATACCGAAATCAGATTCATCAACGACCTTGTCGGTTATGGCGTCGTGGCCACCAAATTGATCCCGAAAGGAACCATCACGTGGGTCCAGGACGAACTCGACCGCATTTACACGCCACTCGAAGTCAAACAATTGTCACCGCTCATGCGCGAATACCTCGAAACCTATTGCTTCATGAATGCCAAAGGCGAAAAGGTGTTGTGCTGGGATTATGCCAAATACGTCAACCACAGTTTCAAACCGAGTTGTTTTTCTACGGCTTATGATTTTGAATTTGCGCTGCGCGACATCCATCCGGGCGAACAATTGACGGATGATTACGGCTATCTCAATCTCGAAACGCCGTTTGAAGCCGCAGACGAAGGCACCGAACGCAAAGTAGTTTATCCCGATGATCTCGTCACCTATCACAAACAATGGGACGAAATGATCAAAGACAATCTTCCCTCTATTTTTGCCGAAAAACACCAACCGCTTTTACAATTTATTCCAAAAGCAACGTGGACCGATTTCAAAAAACTCGAACACGACCCGTCACAAATGCTGTCGCTGCTCAACTGCCATTATCAACCGCCCAAAACCCAATAAAACTGAATTCCATGAAAACCGAAAAAAGAAAAAAAAGCAACGCTTTCGAAAATTTTGCCACCCACGCCGCCAAAGCCACCGGAAGCACCACCGCTTTTTGCCTCGCGCTGGCAGCCGTAGTTATCTGGGCATGCACCGGACCCATATTTGCCTTCTCCGAAACGTGGCAGCTCGTCATCAATACCGGCACGACGATCATCACTTTCCTGATGGTTTTCCTGATCCAGAAAGCGCAAAACAAGGATTCGCTCGCGATCCAGCTCAAACTCAACGAACTCGTCGCCTCGCATGAATTTGCAAGCAACCGCCTCGTCGACATCGAGGAAATGACCGAGGACGAAATGGAAACCATCAAAAAATACTACAAACATTTAAATAAACTCGCGCAGGAAGACGAAAGCCTGCAATGCTCGCACTCGATCGAAGAAGCCGAGGAATTGCAGGATTACAAACAGAAAAAGAAAAAAACGCGCGGGGTTTGATTTTTTTTTAGGAGCTTTTTCCGGCTGTACGCTTCAAACGCAGTTCACTGAACGCCGCTGAAAAATATTAACTAAGTGAAGTAATCTTTTATTCCATTGCATTCCATAAAAGGATTTCCACTTCCATCCGGGCTAGGGCCAAATCGGAACATTGCAATAATTTCGAAAAATTGTATAAGCCGTTTTTCCACATGTCGCCTACATTTGGAATTAACTTTATTAAAAACGACACCATGAAAAATTCCATCAAACTCAGATCACTGCTGCTTATTTTCGCACTTGCCGCCGGAACATTCACTTCGTGCAAAGACAAGGAAACCACTGTAGACGAAACGACCACAACCGAGACGACCATCGAAACCGATACCACATCTGTGCCTCCTGTAACCGAAGAAGTCCCTGCAGATACCACAACCACGGGAACTGCAACTGCCACACCGACAGCCGACTAATTCCACAGCCAAGATTGAAAAGCCTCCAAATGGAGGCTTTTTTTATGCAAAATGTTTTGTCAACACGACAGTCAACACCAATCGCTGAAAATAATTTATTATAAGTAAGCGAACATTCATTTATTATTTTATCTTTGCTAAAAAAATAAATGCGCACCAGGGACGAGCAAAAAGAAAAGATGGTCATCGAAAAAGCAATCCAGCTGATTGTAAGGGATGGCTTTGAAGGCTTCAGCATGAACAAACTGGCCAAAGCCTGCAATGTTTCGGTGGCGACCTTGTACATCTATTATGCCGACAAAGATGATTTGCTGCGGAAAATCGGCGTTGCGATTGGCAAGAATTTCTTCAAGACGACGCTCAAGGATTTTTCGCCAGAAATGGCTTTTGCCGACGGACTCAAAAAACAATGGCACAACCGTGCGGCATTTGCAATCAAATATCCAAAAGAAGTCGCTTTTTTTGAAATCATGCGCCATTCGCCACACGGCGAGCATACATTACAGGAAAGTCTTGCCGAATTCAAGGAGATCATGGCGCAGTTTTTCAACAATGCCATACAACGCAAGGAATTGATTCCGCTGCCGATTGAAGTCTTTTGGAGCGTCGCCTATGGCCCGCTCTACAGTTTGTTGCGTTTCCAAAGCGAAGGCAAAAGCATGGGCGGACGTCCTTTTACGTTTACCGACGAAATGATGGACGAAACTTTTGAACTCGTCATCAAAGCCTTAACACCCTAAATCAACCGTTATGGACACCAATCTCGACCACATACACATCTTCAAAACCAACATCCGTTCGATCGGCGACAATTGCCGACAGACTCTGGATATGCATCCGGGCATCCTCGAATGGTCGGTCGACACGAGCGACACCGATTGTGTCTTGCGCATCGTTTCGAAAAAGCACGACGCCAATTACCTGTGCAGCCTGATCCTGAGCATGGGCCACGAATGCATTGAATTGGACTAATCCGTAAACATCAATCAAAAATGAAACAAACCGAAACCATTCCGTTTACGCCGTATCAAAAATTCATCATTGTGATTTTGGCGTTGCTGCAATTTACCATCATCCTCGATTTCATGGTGATTTCGCCGCTGGGCGACATCCTGATGAAAACACTCGACATGACCACATCCAATTTTGGCGTTGTCGTTTCGGCTTATGCCTTCAGCGCCGGAATCTCGGGCCTGCTCGCGGCCGGATTCGCCGATAAGTTCGACCGCAAAAAAATACTGATTTTCTTTTACGTCGGATTCATCCTGGGCACTTTGTGCTGTGCGTTTTCGACCAATTATGCGATGTTGCTCGCGGCCAGGATCGTAACCGGTTTGTTCGGCGGCGTCATCGGTTCGATATCGCTGGCGATCATGACCGACCTGTTTGCGATCAACCAACGCGGCCGCGTGATGGGTTTCATCCAGATGGCTTTTGCGACGAGCCAGATTTTGGGCATTCCGATCGGATTGTACTTCGCCAATCTTTGGGGCTGGCATTCTTCTTTCCTGATGATTGTCGTTTTGGCTTTGCTCATTCTGGTTGCGGTCATTTTCAAAATGCAACCCGTGAACAAGCACCTCGAACTCCAATCAGACAAGAATGCATTCCTGCACCTGTGGCATACGCTGAGCAACAGCAATTACCGGATCGGGTTTAGCGCGGTGGCGATACTTTCGGTTGGCGGATTTATGCTGCAGCCTTTCGGAAGTGCATTTTTGGTCAACAACATCCACATCACACAGGCGCAGCTGCCTATTATTTTCTTCTTTACCGGAATCGCCGTTTTGTTCATCATGCCAATTATCGGAAAACTGAGCGACAGGATCAACAAATTTGCGCTCTTTGCGGGCGGCTCGATCCTTTCGATCATCATGGTGATCATTTACACCAACCTGCCTCCTATCCCAATGTGGGAAATCATCGTCATCAACATGGTACTTTTCATGGGAATTATGAGCCGCATGGTTCCCGCAACAACGCTCAACACCGGAATCCCTGAAATGAAAGACCGTGGCGCTTACATGGCCATCACGTCGTCTATGCAGCAAATTGCAGGCGGGATCGCAGCGGTTTGCGCCGGACTTGTGGTACATCAGCAAACGAAAACGAGTCCGCTGGAGAACTACAACATCTTGGGTTACATTATTGCCGTGGTCACGCTGTGCTCGATTTTCCTCATTTACAGGGTCCATCGAATGGTGCAGCAAAAACTGAATCCCGTTCCAATTCCAGAAACGGTTTAATAGTACTACAAAAAAGCCCGGAACCAACCGTGATTATTCTATGGGATCTTTGCCGATAGACATTTCATGTAAAATCTGAACGATCTGCTTCTCCATAATCGCTAATTGCGACAATGTAATCGCCGTCAATTCTTTTGCCGAAGCGTAAGTTGCGATTTGCGGGAGAAATTCGTCGAGTTCTTTTTTGAACCAATAGATATTGAGTAATTTTTCTTCTGTAACAGAAAGCGGTGGTAATCCGATTCTTGAAAAATCATCGGGTAAAGTATCATTCGTATTTTTCATGGTAGGAGATTTAGGGAATCGAAAGATACAATTTTCGCTCGCAATATGCTTATATAATTAGGCGAATTTGTTTACAAAATAGATATATCGCGCTTTATTTATCAACAGTAAACAAGATTTTGTTTATAAATAATCTCACTTCGCGACTATTTTGTAATTTTACAGTCCACAATCCCTTGAAAATGAAACTAAACTGTCTTTTGCTGCATGTGGTCCTGTGCGAACAGGTGGGCGTCGGGACGACCGCTCAATGTTGGGATTTTGGGCACGAATGAAGATAGTTACTTTACAATCCATTAGGTGCGTTGATCTGATTGCGGATAAATCCTGAAAATCCGGATCCTGACCATTGCATAATTTCGTTCTAGAAGCAATAAATTTGTATTTTTGGATAAAACCTTCCAAATGTCAAACGCCACAAACGATATCGCATCACAAATCCTCCACGCCGAACAACGGTTGCTCGACGCCCAAAAAAACAGCAACATCGAACACCTCGATTTTCTAATCCACGACGACCTTTTGTTTGTCGCGCCCAACCATGAAATTGCGACCAAAATGATGGATCTTGAAATGCACCGTTCGGGCAACATCAAAGTCCTGGCATCGCATGCCGAAGAACCGCGCATCCAGATCCTGACCGATACGGCCACCGTTATTGTCGATGTTCACCTGCGCGTTGAATTCTTCGGACAGCACCACGAAGGATTGTACCGATACCTTCGCGTTTGGAAACTTTTCGGCAACGATTGGAAAGTCATTGCGGGCAGTTGCAGCCAACTGTAAATTATAATTGAAATCATGTAAGGATTTGAACGCCGATATTGAGCAATTTTACGGCAATACAGCAAGCCATGCCAGAAGGTCCGTCTATCGTCATCGTCAAAGAAAATACACAGCAATTCGCTGGCAAGCCAGTATTGGAAGTTGCCGGCAATTCCAAAATCGACCTCGAGCGGCTCGTCAACCAGAAAGTGCTTTGGATCAAAAGCTGGGGCAAACATTTCCTGATCGGGTTTGACGGGTTCACGGTCCGCATTCATTTTTTGATGTTTGGCAGTTACCTAGTCGATGGTACCAAAACAGCGCAACTTCGGCTCGGACTTACCTTTCCGAACGGCCAACTCAATTTCTACACCTGTGCGGTCAAACTTTTGGAAGGCGATGTCGATTCCCATTACGACTGGGCGGCTGATGTGATGAACGATGCATGGAATCCCAAAAAAGCACGCGCCAAACTCAAAGCCGTCCCCGATAAAATGATTTGCGATGCATTGCTCGAACAGGACATTTTCTCGGGCGTGGGCAACATCATCAAAAATGAGGTTTTGTACCGTGTGCGCATCCATCCCGAATCGCTGGCCGGCAAAATTCCGGCGCGAAAGATTACCGAGATCATCGAAGAAGCGCGCATCTACAGTTTCCAATTTCTCGATTGGAAGAAAAAAAACGAACTCAAGAAACACTGGCTCGCGCACACCAAAAAAACCTGCCTGCGTTGCAATCTGCCTTTGATCAAGAAATACACGGGTGTCAAGAAACGCCGCAGTTTCTTCTGTACGAAATGCCAAAAATTACACGAATGAAACCGAATCGAATGCATGTTGGCTGTTCCGCTTTCAACAATATTTACTGGAAAGGGATTTTCTATCCCGAGGATTTGCCGCGAACCAAATGGTTTGATTTTTATGCGCAGCATTTCAATACTTATGAATTGAACGGCACCTTTTACAAATCACCTACGGTGAAAAGTCTGCAATCGTGGTATGACAAAGTGCCTACGGATTTTCTGTTTTCGGTCAAGGCGCCGCGAAACATCACGCATTACAAACGCTTTGCAGATGTCGGTGCCGAACTCGCCGAATTTTACAAAACCTGTCGCGACGGGCTCCAGGAAAAACTCGCATGCATACTGTTCCAGTGTCCGCCTTCTTTTTCGTATGCAGAAGAACGGCTCGCGCTTGTCGTAGAAAATCTCGATCAAAGTTTTACGAATGTCGTTGAATTCAGACATGAAAGTTGGTGGAATCCGAAAGTCTATGAAAAGCTTCGTGAAAACAACATCACTTTTTGCAATGTGAGTTATCCGAAACTTCCGGAGACGACGGTGGCTACGACTGATTTAGGTTACATCCGCTTGCACGGAAATCCGAAATTATTCTATTCCGATTATGCCGATTCAGCACTCGAATTTTGGTGTGATGCGATTGAAAATCGATCGAAATGGAAAAATACGTTTGTCTATTTCAACAACACAGCCGACATTCACGGCATCCAAAACGCGTTATCATTCCAAAAGAATTGTGTTATAATGTAACAAATCTGTTGAATAATGTAAGACCTGAAATTTTTGAATACCTTATTTTCACTCGCTAAACTATACGCGATGAAAACCATTTTAATAATCTCCGCCATTTTCGCAGCCAATATGGCCGCTGCACAAACCGATACACTTCCCGACAAAAACAACCCGGCCACGCAAGTTGCCACTCCAGACGCAGGTGCTGTAGACAAAACACCTTCCGGTGAAAAGCAAGCCTACAAAATCGAAGCCGAGAAAAATGCCGAAACGGTAGAAAAAATCAAACTGCGCACCGCCGAACGCGAACAAAAAAACATCAAAAAATACAAAGGCAAAAAGTCCAATACGACCAAAACGCAGTAATGAACCAAACCAATCCGTTGCACATTCAGTTGTCTTCCAAAGTCCGCCGCAAAAGGAACCGCAAACGCGAAGAATTCCTAAACGTGCTCACGCATGGCGCCGGGGCAATGTTTTCGGTGGCGGCGTTTGTCGCATTGGTTTATTTTTCGGCTGTCCGCGGAACCAGCATGCAACTGATCGCTTCCGTCATTTTCGGCGCAAGCCTGATCGTATTGTATACGGCATCGACCGTCTATCATGCGATGACGCGTTTGCGTTGGAAGAGATTGTTTCAAACCGTCGACCATTTGTGCATTTATTTGCTGATTGCAGGAACGTACACGCCCGTCGCGCTGCTCGGACTCAAAGGGGCTTGGGGTTGGATTATTTTTACGTTGATCTGGGCGTTCGCCGTCCTCGGATTTGTGTTCAAACTCTCGCCGTTGCGCCGTTGGGAAAAAGTGTCGCTGTTGCTGTACCTTGTGATGGGATGGCTCATTGTCATTGCGCTCAAGCCGTTGATCGACAGCATGCCGTCGGGATCTTTGTATTTATTGCTCGCAGGCGGATTGTGTTACACGGTCGGCGTTTATTTTTTCGTAAAAGAAAAAATCCCGTACTACCATACCGTTTGGCATTTATTCGTATTGGCCGGCAGCACTTTCCATTTCTTTGGTATTTTTTTATACCTCGTGCCGTAAAGTCGCTTATTCTATCAGAAATTTCCCAAAAAATACTATCTTTAAAACATGACTCAAATACAATCAATATTATTGACAGATGACGATCCCGATGACCGTTTCCTTTTCGAGGAAGCGCTGTCGGTGGCCGATGCTTCGGTACAATTACACATTGCCGTTGACGGTGTCGATGCGCTTGAAAAATTGCGTGCCGCGAGCGGTTTGCCCGACGTCATCTTCATGGATGTCAATATGCCGCGCATGAATGGCATCGATTGCCTGCGCGAATTGAGCAAATCGGCTTTCAAATCCATTCCGGTGATCATGTATTCGACTTCTTCGCACTATCGAAAAGAATGTTTCGAAAACGGCGCGATCGATTACATGGAAAAACCGAGCGATTTCGAGCAATTGTGTACCAAACTTAAACTGGTTTTGCGCCAAGGGCTGCCACAGATTCCGAACAAATTATGATATTAATCGTCGACGACAAAAAGGAAAACATCATTCCACTCAAAAAAATACTCGAACTCCACGGCATCGATTCCGATGCGGCCGAATCGGGTGAAGAAGCGCTTCTCAAAACCCTCAAAAACGACTATTCACTGATCATCATGGACGTGCAGATGCCCGGCATGGATGGTTTCGAAGTAGCCGAAACGCTTTCGGGAAGCAAACGCACCAAAGACATTCCGGTACTTTTCCTGTCGGCCATCAGCAAGGAAAAAAAATACATCTCTAAAGGTTATGCGAGCGGCGCCGTCGATTACATCACCAAGCCCGTCGACCCCGATTTGCTGATGCTCAAGGTCAAAACGTTCCTCAAATTGTACCAACAGCAGAAGGAACTCAAAGACACGCGCGATCTGCTGTCGACCGAAATCGAAATCCGCAAAGCCGCGCAACTGCAACTCATGCAATCCAACGAGAACCTCGAAATCAAAGTCGCCGAACGCACGCGCGAACTCATTTCCAAAAACAAGGAACTCGAGTTCAGCAACCACGAACTGCAGCAATTCGCGTGGGTCGTTTCGCACGATCTCAAGGAACCGCTGCGCAAGATTGAAATCTTCATCCGCATCATCCAGGAAAAATACCTGACCGACGATCCCACGGCGAACGATTACATCAACCGCACGATCCGCTCGGCCGAACGCATGCGCAAACTGATCACCGATTTGCTCGAATATTCGCGCCTTTCCGCCGACGGGCTTTTTGAAAAAGCCAACCTCAATGAGATTTTCAACGAAGTATTGGCTGATTTCGATTATTCGATCGAACAGAAAAAAGCCGACATCCGTGCAGACGAACTGCCGACGATCAAGGGAATTCCGGGGCAATTGCGACAAGTGTTCCAAAACATTCTGAGCAATTCGCTCAAGTTTGCAAAAAGCGATACGCCGCCGGTTATTTCGGTACATTCGGAAAGGATTGCCACAAAAGAATTCAACGCTGCAGCCGAGCCCGACGGAAAGTTTTGCCGCATCACCATTACCGACAACGGCATCGGTTTCGACGAAAGTTACCTCGATAAAATCTTCCGAATTTTCCAAAGCCTCAACGACAGGAACACTTATGAGGGAACGGGAATTGGACTCGCGATCGTCAAAAAAATCATTGAAAAACACAACGGCATCATCACTGCGGAAAGTGAGCCCGGAAAAGGCTCGCGGTTCATCATGATCCTGCCCATATAATGTCAAAATTTAAGCCTATGCAAGGTAAATTTAAACGCAATCTAATGGTCAGCACAGGAATTTCAGTGCTGATATTGCTGATCAGTTCAACCGCTTCCTATCTGAGCATCAAAAGCCTGCTCGACAGTACCGAATGGGTCAGCCACACGCAAGATGTGATCTACAACCTCAATCGCGGAACGACCGTCTTGACCGAAGCGCAAACCGGGATGCGCGGTTATCTCGTGACCGGAAAATCTGACTTCTTAGACCAATATGATAGTGCCGAAGGACGCGCGAATTCGTATTTCGAGAAAGTCGAGAAAATGACGATCGACAATCCGATGCAACAAAACAGCCTGCGCGAACTCAAACCCATGCGCCGCGAATTTTTCGATTATTTGCAACGCCGCATCGATGCCAAAAAGAACGGCCAGGAAGTATTGGCCAATGACCTGTATTCGGGTAGGAACCTGATGGGAAACATCCGCAAAGTCATGAGCATCATGGAAGAACGCGAAAAGGCTTTGCTTTCCGAACGAACAGGCAATTCGAGCAAATACGCGTCTTACAGCATTGTCCTGATCATTACCGCCGCATTGATTGCGTTGCTGATCAGCTTGGTCTTTTTCGTCAGGATCCTGAACGATTACAAGGAACGCATTAAATTGCATCTCGAATTGCAGAAACAAGAAGAAGAAACGGCCAACAGGATCAAGACCATCAGCAAGATTGCAACTGAAATTTCCGACGGAAATTATGACGTCCGCGTAGCCGACAACGAAAGCGACGCACTCGGGATTGTCTCGGGATCGCTGAACAATATGGCGGAATCGCTCGATAAATCGTTCACGCTTTTGTCGGAAAAAGAATGGCTGCAAGCCGGAATCGCCCAACTCAACGACGTCATGATCGGTGAGAAAACAACCGACGAACTGGCCAAGGAAGTCCTCAATTTTATCGCCAATTATACCAACAGCAAAGCCGGAATCATCTACAGTTTCGAGAACGACATGTTGCATGCCGTGGCCGGTTACAGTTACGATCCGAACGGAAAACGCCGCGAAATCAAATCGGGTGAAGGATTGACCGGACAGGCTTTCGCTTCGGGTGAAATTATGGAATTGCGGTTTTCGCCACCCGAAGATTACACGATTTCTTTTGCTTTGGGCGACGTCAAACCCGCGCACATTATTGCGATTCCATTGATTGAAAATACCATTAATGGTGTTATCGAAATGGCTTCGTTGAATGAATATTCCAATGGTGAAATGCAGTTTTTCCATTCGATCGGCAACAACATCGGCATTGCGCTCAAGGCGGCACAAAACCGCGAACGCATCCAGGAATTGCTCGAAGAAACGCAGGCACAATCGGAAGAATTGCGCGTACAGCACACCGAACTCGAAACCATGAATGCCGAACTCGAAACGCAAACCGAAAAATTGCAGGCATCCGAAGAAGAATTGCGCGTGCAGCAGGAAGAATTGCAGCAAACGAACGAAGAACTGGCCGAAAGGAGTACGCTGCTCGAAGAACGCAACCTCGAAATCCAGAAAAAATCGGAAGACCTCGAACTCAGCACGCGCTACAAATCGGAATTCCTGGCCAACATGTCGCACGAACTCAGGACGCCGCTCAATTCGATTTTGCTGTTGAGCCGATTGCTGTCGGAAAACAACGAAAAAAACCTGACGCAGGAACAGACTGAATTTGCGCGCGTGATCCAAAGTTCCGGAAAAGGCCTGCTCGGACTCATCGATGAAATCCTCGACCTGTCGAAAATCGAAGCCGGAAAAATGGACCTCGAATTTTTGGAAGTTCCCGTCACAGAGATTTCAGAAAACCTCAAGGCGCTGTTTAGCGAAGTCGCCAAACACAAGAATATTGCTTTTGAAATTGCAGCCGACAACGCGCCGCACGTGATCAAAACCGACCGGATGCGATTGGAACAGATCCTCAAAAACCTGATATCGAATGCGATTAAATTTACGTCGGAAGGCTCGGTCACGCTTGAAATCAGCAAACATGAAGCCAACGACCAACTGATCGCTTTCACCGTAAAAGACACCGGAATCGGGATTGCTCCCGAAAAACAGCCGCTCATTTTCGAAGCGTTCCAGCAAGCGGACGGTTCGACCAAACGCAAATACGGCGGTACTGGCCTCGGCCTTTCGATCAGCCGTGAGTTGGCGAAATTGCTCAACGGCCAGATTACGCTCAAGAGTACGGTTGGCGAAGGAAGTTCGTTTACGCTGACCATTCCGATTTCTGGAACCGCTACCCTGCCGATGCAGAAAGTAGAAATTCCGGCAGCGGAACCCGTACAACCCAAAGCCGTCGATCCATACATCAGCTCCGTGATTCCCGAAGATGTTCCCGACGACCGCGACAATTTGGGCGACACCAACAAAATCATCCTGATTGTTGAAGACGATACGCATTTTGCCAAATCGCTGCTGCAATTCACCAGAGAACGCGGCTACAAAGGCATTGTTTCGGTGCGCGGCGACCATGCATTGAACCTTGCGATGGTTTACAAGCCGGTGGGCATTTTGCTCGACATCCAGCTTCCGGTGAAAAGCGGCTGGGAAGTGATGGAAGAACTCAAGACCAATCCGCAAACCAAGCACATTCCGGTGCACATCATGTCGTCGCACAAACTGCGTCAGGAAAGCCTGCTCAAGGGTGCAGTGAATTTCCTCGACAAACCGGTGGCGTTCGAGCAGATGCCTGATATTTTCAAGCGCATCGAACACATCATCAACCGCGAATCGCAGAAGGTGCTGATCATTGAAGACAATCCGAAACACGCCAAGGCGCTCGCTTTTTTCCTTGAGACGTACAACATCAATTCGGAAATCAAGAGTGAAGTTTCGGAAGGTGTCGATGCGCTACAGAAAGCCGATGTCGATTGCGTCATCCTCGACATGGGCATTCCCGACAAGCAATCGTATGAAATCCTCGAAAACGTCAAGAAAAATCCGGGGCTAGAAAACCTGCCCGTAATCGTGTTTACGGGAAGAAGCCTGTCGATGAAAGAAGAACTCAAGATCAAGAAATACGCCGATTCGATTGTGATCAAAACCGCTTATTCGTACCAACGCATGCTCGACGAAGTATCGCTTTTCATGCACTTGGTGGAAGAAAATAAAAACGGCAAGAAACCGAACGTGATGAACAACGTCCTCAACGGCAAAACGGTTTTGGTCGTCGACGACGATGTGCGCAACATCTACTCGCTCACCAAGGCACTCGAATCGCTCAAGATGAATGTGATCACGGCCATCGACGGCAAGGAAGCGCTCAAGGTTTTGGCCGAGCATCCGAAGACCGACGTGGTTTTGCTCGACATGATGATGCCGAACATGGACGGTTACGAAACCGCAGAACGCATCCGCCAGAATAAAAAATTCAAGCACCTTCCTGTGATTGCTGTTACCGCCAAGGCAATGACGGGCGATCGCGAGAAATGCATCAATGCCGGCGCGTCCGATTACATCACGAAACCGGTCGATGTGGATCAGTTGTTGTCGCTTTTGCGGGTTTGGCTTTACGATAAAAAATAGGTTATGGACAAGAAGAAAATCCTGATTATCGACGACGATTCACGCAACATATTTGCCTTGGCGGCCGTTTTGCGCGCGCGGTCATTTGAATGCCTTTCGTGCACGAGTGCGGCCGAAGCGTTGAAATTGTTGGAAACCGATACCACTATCGACGCGATACTGATCGACATGATGATGCCCGAAATGGACGGTTACGAAGCCATTCCGCTGATCAAGAAAATCCCGATGCGAACCGATACACCCATCATTGCCGTTACCGCGCAGGCGATGATCGGCGATCGCGAAAAATGCCTGCAGTCGGGTGCCGACGATTACATTTCGAAACCGGTAGATGTAGACAAACTGCTCGAAGTCCTGAACCAAATCTAACTGTTATGGTAACCGAACATGAGCTCGATATCCTGATCAACGAAGTGTTTGAAGCTTATGGGTATGACTTTGGCGGTTACTCGCGCGCGTCGTTCAAACGTCGTATCGACCGGCTCATCAATATGGACGGGCTCAAGGATTTCGCCACATTGCTTTCGCGGGTCTTATCGGATGCGGATTATTTCAACCGCATGGTCGAAGAAATCACGGTCAACGTCACCGAAATGTTCCGCGATCCGTTGTTCTACAAAGTGCTGCGCGAGGAAATCCTGCCGATCATCGGGACCAAGCCGTTCATCAGGATATGGCACGCAGGCTGTTCGACCGGCGAAGAAGTCTATTCGATGGCGATCTTGCTGCGTGAAGCCAACCTGTTGCACAAATCGCTGTTGTATGCGACCGACATCAATCCGGCGGTACTTGAAACCGCAAGGAACGGCGTCTTCCCGTTGCGCATGATGAAAGAATATTCGGAGAATTACCGTACTTCGGGCGGCAACAAAGATTTTTCTTCGTATTTCACGGCCAATTACGGACATGCCAAATTCGACCAGACGCTATCTGAAAAAATGGTGTTTTCGCAACACAATCTCGTTTCCGACCGATCCTTCAACGAATTCGACCTGATCCTGTGCCGCAACGTCATGATTTATTTCGACAAGGATTTGCAGGATACCGCCTTAGTACTGTTTGACGAAAGTCTCGCAAAACTCGGGTTTCTGGCGCTCGGCACCAAGGAGAGCATCAAGTTTTCGGCCATCCAAAACCGCTACAAACAGCACAACAAAGACAAGATATGGAGAAAGACAAAGTAAGGGCAAAAGTGCTGCTGATTGGCGGTTCGGCGGGAAGTCTCGACGTACTCATGCAGGTTTTGCCGGCATTGCCTGGGCTCAAAACCTTGTCGGTTGTCATTGTGTTGCACCGCAAAAGCGGCGACGACACGATGCTGGAGCAGTTGATCGCAGCCAAATCGGTGACGCCCATTCGCGAAACTGAAGACAAAGTTTCGCTGTTTCCGGGTTCGATTTACATTGCGCCGGCCGATTATCATTTGCTGTTTGAGACCAACGGGCTTTTGTCGCTCGACACTTCTGAAAAAGTCAATTACAGCAGGCCCAGCATCGATGTTTCGTTTGAATCGGCTGCGTATGCGTATGGTTCGAATGTGACGGCGATTTTACTATCGGGTGCCAACAATGACGGTACGCACGGATTGCAAACCATCCAAAAAGAAGGCGGTGTGATTGTCGTCCAGACGCCTGAAAGTGCCGATATGGCTTTTATGCCCGAACATGCGATTGCCCATACGCTTCCGGACTATATACTCGATGCGCCGCAAATGGTGCATTTCATCAAGGTGCTGGACGCCGTTTGACGATTTTGGCTTTTGGCAAACAACGTATATTCAAAATATATACTTTTGTTTGTTAATCACTTAGAGCCAAACTATGGAATCGATCGAAGAAAAAAGGCTGGAATTTGAAAAAGCTGCTTCTGAAAGGGAATACCAACTTAAATTGAAAGAGCTTGAAATCAAGCAACTCGAAGTGAAAGAGCGGATTCAGTCCAATGAAAAATCACTTAGGGCCATTTCCCCAGTGACGGCTACCATTTTAGTAGCCTGCATCGGATTTCTTGGAACTGCGATAGGGACTTATTTTCAAGGTGAGAATACGAATAAATTGGAAAGGGATAAATTCGATTACACCAGTCAGCAGGAGAAAATAAAATTTCAATCGAACCTCATCAATAAAGCGCTCGAAGCCCCTTTACAGGAAGACCGCATAAAATCATTGACTTTCCTGACCAAACTGCAGCTTATAGAAGACACTTTGCTGGCAAAAAGGATTGATGCTTTTGTAAAAGAAACACCCGAGGCCATTCCTTATTACGTGAATCCGGCCACTACAATTTTTGAACAAATCCCTGAAAAGAGAAGTGTTGAAAATACAAACCTGTTCAAAACCTGCGTCATTTCTGCCAATAAATCAGTAGAAGTGAATCGCATCGTTGACAAGCTGATCGCCAACAAATCCAGGTATGTAAACGTTTGCAAAGGCACCGCGGTTCCATGGCAATTTGTGGCAGTTGTTCATTACGCCGAAGGCAACATCAATTTTGACCGACACCTGCACAATGGTGACCCGCTTACGGGCCGAACGGTAAATATTCCAACAGGCCGTCCGCTAAGGGGAAATCCGCCATTCACTTGGGAAGAAAGTGTGCGCGACATGCTGGAATACGATAAAATTACCGTCAAAATAAATTGGTCTACTCCGGCAACCTTATACAAACTATTGCTTTTTAACGGCTTGGGCTATGACAAACAAGGCATCAATTCGCCTTATCTTTGGTCGGGATCGAACCATTATAAAAAAGGACAATATGTAGCCGATGGGCGCTTCGATCCTGAAAAAGTATTTCAAAGTATTGGCGTTGCCGTCCTCCTAAAAGCTATGGAGCAACGTGGGCTTTATTCTTTTGAAGAGAATAAAAAAGGGGACAAAGACAAGTAATTCTTGACCATTTTCAATTTGGTTTTTAAAACCTAATAGTACTTTTCCTTGATGATTTTGAGCTCATTCGTAACGCCCTTGACGATTTGTTCGGGCGTGGGCTCGGTCCTGTATTTGATAAAAATACTGAGTTGGGACTCGTCGTCTACAAGCATGTGTTTGGTCGTCACGCCATACATATTTGACGCAATATTGCTCATGATCCGCGCAATGTCGACCGAAATTTCCTTAAGGTTTGGAATGCGGTTGCGCAAATCTTCTTCACTTCTTTTGATGATGTTGTACAGGTCGTTGTGGTAGTCTTTAGGGGTTGCGTTAGAGTTGATGACAACTTTCATGGTTTGCTTCAATTAAATGTTTCACAAATAAGAAATGCTTCAAATACAAACCAAAATTAACCAATGCCTTCCCGTTAACTATTATATTATTTTGAATTGTGGTTTTAAGATTTCTATGTGGAAATCGTATAATTGGGCCGATTCAAAAATTCATAAACACTTATTTTATAAGAAGTTAAATTGTTCAATTGATTTTATTTTATTAGCTTGCGAGAACAAATCTCACCACTTTGGATTTGTTGATTTCCCTGAATTGCTTTGCCAGAAGTTTGGAACTTATGTTCTGCGGGACGATTATTTTCACATAAGATTTTATACCAATCAGACTATGAACACGTATGCTAAAGAAACGAACGGGCCCAAAAATCAACCGGCCGATCCTACCGCAAACCAAACGGCAAATCCAACTTTTCAATTGACCGACAACCGCCCCGAGGCCGCTGCGCAACGAAAACTCCACGCAGAAATTGCACAGGCCAAACCTGAACCGGTTCAGAAAAAAGCCAACCGTACGGGATTGCCCGACCAGCTCAAATCGGGTATCGAAAATCTTTCGGGCCATTCGATGGATGATGTGAAAGTGCATTACCATTCCAACAAACCCGCACAGGTCAATGCACATGCCTATGCGCAGGGAACAGACATCCATTTGGCCGCCGGACAGGATAAACATTTGCCGCATGAAGCCTGGCACGTCGTTCAGCAAAAACAGGGACGCGTGCAACCCACGATGCAACTCAGCGGAAAAGTGGCGGTTAATGACGATCAGGGTCTGGAAACCGAGGCCGATGTCATGGGGACCAAAGCGTTACAGCCAACAGATGCAGTTTCGTCCGACCCAAAAATAGGCACCCTGCAAACCAAAACCATCCAGCGCGAAATCATAGGCATCGAGATTGGCGGGGAAACCAAGTGGTATGACGACCAAAGTTTCAATCCCAAACTTTTCGATACCAGGGAAGAAGCCGAGCACGATAAATTCATGCGGCTAATGGGACGCATGCCCGAATTAGAACCCGGAATGCTTCCGATTTTTGACATCGACAGCGGTAAACACGATTCGAAATTCAGCAAAGCCATGCGGCATTTCGGAGGTGCAGAAGCCCCGGAATCGTTGGCAAAACACCGATTCGAACCTGCGGGCGAGCAACTGCACAAATTCAAGACACTCGATCCAAGATTACTTTCGGAAGAATTGTACGGACGCACCGAACAGCAAAAAATGGCTTTCCTGCTGCTTGCCGCAGAAAAAGCCGACATCACCGAGCAGATCAAGCGGGCGGCCAATATTGGCGAAGCCGAAAGGATTTTTGCCACCTTGCCGGATACCGACAGGGTAAAGGCCATTGAGGAAGCGTTGACCATGCGTGCGCTGATGCACCGAAATCCCTACGTCACCAATGTGAGAAGGCCGCCGGCCGAAATCAAGGGAAAATACGATTACCTGATCGATCTGCCCGAACAGATTGGCGTGCCCGTCGACCCCAAAACAGTTGCGCCATATGTGCCCGGACACTGGAGAAGTGCCAAGCTCTCGAAAGCACAGCTCAAACAGGCCAAGCTTGATGAGGAAAGAAAAGTCGACCCTGAACTGCCTTATAAAGTCGCTTTAGAAATTGCAATAAGGAGTAAGGCCGAGCCGCCCGAATATTACGCGAGATGGCTTGTCAGCAATGGCAATGCCCAGTTGCATGAATTGAAAGAAAGCCACCCAAGCGGCAGTTTTCGGTTTAAAGGGATCATCGTGACCAATGTGGCCTACATCAAAAAAGTGGAGCAGTATGATTTGAACAGGTACAAGACCGATAAAAGAATTTTGCAGTATTTCAATTTGAAGCACAGCGATCTCGAAAGAATCATCGAGGTTTCTCCTCAAATCTAAACCGATAAATTTAAAATCAAGCACAATGAAAAAAGCAATATTTATTCTGGCTGCGACAATATGGAGCGCTTCGGGTCGCGCCCAAATCAACCTCGGGACGACCGTCTTGCAAAACACAGTCGTGGCGAGCAACCTCAACATCCCGTGGGACATGACTTATGGTGCCGACGGATGGATCTGGTTTACCGAACTGGCCGGAGCCATCAAACGCATGAACCCCGATACTTTTGAAGTGCAGACCGTTTTTACGGTTCCCGATGTCGCGCTTTTCGGCTTCAGCGTGGGCCTGCATTCGATCGTACTGCATCCCGATTTCAACACGACGCCGTACTTGTATGTGCATTATGCGTATACGACAACGGCTTCAAAAATCGTACGGTATGAATATGATTTGGCCAACAATACCTTGATCAACCCGACCATTATCCTCGGAAGCATCACGGCCGGCGTTTCGCACAACGGGTCGCGCATGGTGGTATTAAGCGACAAATTGTTCATCAGTTTGGGCGATACCTACAATACGCCCGCGGTGGCCCAGAACCTCAATTCGATCAACGGCAAGATGCTGCGCCTGAACCTCGACGGCAGCATTCCCGGAGACAACCCGATTCCGGGCAGTTACATCTGGTCGTGGGGCCACCGGAATCCGCAGGGATTGTGCTGTGCCAACGGTAAATTGTACAGTTCGGAACACGGAACGGCAAACAATGACGAGATCAACATCATCGAACCGAACCGCAATTACGGCTGGCCGACTGTGGAAGGCGTTTGCAACACGCCCGCTGAAATCACTTTTTGTACGGCCAACAATGTCGCGGAACCGATCTGGACCTGGGCGCCATCGATCGCACCGGCCGGAATCGATTATTATCAGAACCCGGCGATTCCCGAATGGAACCATTCATTGTTGCTGGCCGTACTCAAGAACAAAGAACTGATCCAGCTCAAACTCAATGAAGACGGGACGCAAATCGTTCAGCAAAACATCTATTTGGTCAATACTTACGGGCGGCTGCGCGACGTTTTGGTGCTTCCCGACGGCCGTGTCTTTTTGTGCTCCTCGAATAAGGATTATGCCGGAACGCCGGGCGCCACTGACGACAAGATCATCGAATTGAAAAACCCGGATGCTTTGCAGGTTGCGCATTACGCGGATCAAAACCAAACGATTTTGTATCCCGTTCCATCGGACCATGTGCTTAACATTGAATCGGACGCGGGGATTTCTTTCGTCCAGATCATCAATGCCAATGGGAAACGGGTTTACTCGGATACGTTTTCGACGCAAGTAGATGTGAGCGCATTGGCTTCGGGGATCTATTATTTGCAGTTGCTGGATTCGGACCGGAAGGTTGTCGATCGCAAGAAAATTTTGGTCAAATGATGTGAATCAATACAAGTGTAATTTTATTGTTCAGTCCCGTTATTTTTGAAATCTCATTCGGGAAAGTCAATCCAAACCGGGACCGGAAAATTCCCGGTTTTGTTTTTAAACAGTTCCGTAAAGTGCGACGGATGTTCAAAAACAAAGTTCCTAAAAGAAAAATCAATTGGAATAAATTAATATTAAACCAACAAAACAGAAATCATGGAACCGAAAGACATCGCATTGAGCAAGGCAGCTGACATCGGTCAGGATGCACCGCTCCAACGACTATTTGAAAAATATCCGCAAAGTAAGGCCAACTATTGGGCCGTGGTAGATTTCAATAAACCAAGCAATGAAAAAAGGCTTTTCATATTTGATTTGAAAAATGGAGCGTTCAAAGCCTATTTGGTCGCCCATGGGAAAAATTCGGGGGAACTTTATGCCACAGATTTCTCCAATGTCAACGGCTCCAACAAATCAAGTTTGGGCATTTACAAAACAGCGGAGACCTACATCGGAAAACATGGCAATTCTTTGCGGATTGACGGGCTGGAAAATACAAATTCGAATGCCAGGGATCGGGACATCGTTATACACAAAGCGGATTATGCTGTCCCGAACTACAACGCAACAGGCAGGGCCGGACGTTCGGAAGGATGTTTTGCAGTAAATCCCACCGTTATTGCCGAAGTTATAGAACACCTAAAAAAAGGCTCCTATCTGATCGCTTGTCACAATCAGGAGTAATCAAATGGAAATTGAAAATGCATTGAAGTATCTTCCACCTTCACCGTAAAAAAAAACCGAAACTTTCGTTTCGGTTCATTTTGTGCCTCAAGAAGTTATTTCCAATTTTTGCGAAGCCATTCCTTGACATCGACTTGCATGATTGTTTGTGAGGGCAAATCTTCCCGCATCATCTTTTCGAGTTTTGGATTGCTCGCATCATTTTTAAAATTCCATTCTTCAGAGAGCGCATTGATCAGGTAAAGAACTTCATACCCTTCATGCCTGTTAAATCTGGTACTGTCAGGTTTTCCTGTGACTTTTGGATCATCGGTAGGATATGCTGTCCATTTGTAATCCTTGTAATGCATCTGTGATTTAGTAAATTTTGCCATTTTTCGCTTTTTTAAATTCAGAATATTAATTGCAAACCTAAAATAGCCAAAAACTAATTCCTTACGGAAAGCCGTAATGCGACTGCAGATTGTTTGCCTAACTTCGCCCTATTCAATCCAATCTTTGGCAAAATATCGAGCGTGTAACGGCAAACCGAATGATACCGGCTTATTTTTAAGCAAACCGATTCTTTAAAAACGACATGATTATGAAAAAAATAATATTGTTGCTGATGATGATCCCATTTTTTAATTGTGGCCAAACCAACCCTGCGGAAAAATATGATCGGCAGCCAAACGTAACTGGTGTCGAGATGGATGCGGAACCTACGCATCAACCAGCAAAATGGTATGAAGGCGGCACTTTACACAAATCATCAATCCTTGAATGGAAGCAGGCAACCGATGAAAATAAACTGGCGACCTGCGGTGATTTTATTGCCAGTACCAATAAGACATTGCCAATCGATGAAATCAAATCCAAAGCCATCGCCCTCAAGGTTTGTATTGATGAAGCCACCAGAGACTTGGACAACACAAATACAGAAACCGTCGCAAGTATCGCAAGTTTATGCATGGTACTGCTAACCAGCGGACAATAACCTACATTTCTTTACCTCGTGCAGATATAAACTAAGCCGTAAAAGTGCCAAATAATCCCACTTCGGCGTTCATCAATAGTGCCGCAATTATCCTGTCTTCGGTCGTCACCGGAAACGTCGCGGTAGCCCACCGTAGTGATCTGACATAAGCCCTGTGCATTATTTCCTCTTTTTCTTCTTCGGCGTTTCCGGCACACAAACCCCACAAGTCCCGCCCTCTTTCGCACAATGCTTGCATCCCGAACAGTTTTTGCAGCGCGTGCAATATTGGTCACCGCTGCATCCGCGGCCTTCACACGTTAATGCGATTGGTTTATCGGCCTCACGGCTTTGCTGGCAGCTTATGAGCAGCAACAGCATCACAAAAAGTACAATTGTTTTCATAGGATTCGTTTTAAAGTTAATCTTCATGCCCGCACAACCCCAGCCCTATTTTCTCGGCTTCTGCGCTCGTCATCGTTACGATTTCGTGCTTGCAGCGTTTGAGTGCGCCGCAATTTTGCCTGAGGTGGTATTTTTTGGCGCCCGTGCTGTGGCAGACGTAGACGGTCGCTTGTTCGAGGACGGTTTCGTCTACCGGTTCAGCATTTTCTGTTGGTGCGGTCGAAGAAGTAAAAGACTCAACCGATGGCTTTTCCTGCCGGCATGCCGCGACGCAATTGCACAACAGCAAAAGCCCCAAGCCAAATGATCGTGGTGTTTTCATTGGTTTGTGTATTGGTTCAGGCAGATAATAAAGATGGCCGTGCAGGCCCGATTCTGGCGTATAGCAGCACGAAGTGATAATGCTTTCCCAAACAATTTCGTTAAAATTATTGCGGAACAATCAGTTCTTAAAAAGCTGACGAATGAATATCAATATCAGTCCAATAACACTGCCCAGTAAAAATAATATGGATTTTTTAATGATTTTACGGAAACCCGTAATTCTCGTTTTATTTCGGACTCGACTCAAAAAGCTTTTTGGTGGAAATGCCGTTGCGGTGCATTTTGCGCACTTCCCACGGCGCCATGGCATTATGGTCCTGCCACAGGCCGACCTTATTGATTTTTGCCTTGCTCTCGAGTTTGGACAAGATGGGGTCGCTTGAATATTTCTTGTAATGCCAGGCATATCCTGCGCGGATCATTTCGGTGGAAACGTCGCGTCCGTCCGGCAGCACAACCCGCGCAACTGTTCGCCCATAACGGTCGGTCGTCACCGCCTTGACCCGCACCATTTGGCCAAAGCACAATCCCGAAAGGAATTTTTTGGAAGCCTTCGCATACGGCATGCCCTTTTCGGGCGCATCGATCGCATCGAGCCTGATGCGGATGTTCTTTTTGCCTTCGAGTATCGTAAACGTATCGCCGTCGCTGATGCTGATGACCTTGACGAGTCCGGGATTCTTGAATCCTGTGCTTACGGCAAACGCCACAAACAGCAACAAAAACGGCAACCTGATTTTTATCCTTTGGTTCATGGTTCAAACTTAAATAAAAAACACCTTTTCAGGTGTCTTGTGTTGTAAATTCCTGCAATTATACGAAACATCAGTTCCAAAATTCACCATTATATTTCCTGTTGAATTTTTGCGTAGACATGAATATAAATCCGATAAAGTCGAACAGGGCGATCAAAGCCGGAACGAATGTCCAGCTGAACAATAGGTACAAAAAACCTTTTCCTGTTTGCCCGAGGTAAAACCGATGGATACCAAGTCCGCCCAAGAAAAAAGCCAGAATCGCTGCAATCGTTTTGCTTTTCATATTTACATCTTAGCGATTATTTCTGCTTTCTTGCTGTTGAATTCCTCCTGCGAAATAATACCGCTGTCGAGCAATACCTTCAGTTTTTGCAACACCGCGACAGGATCATCCACGTCTGCGGGCGTTTGTTGTGCCGGATTCGCAGTGTTGACGGTTATGCCCCCGCCGGCGGCCGCTCTTTTATCTTCCAATTCCCTCGCGCGCCTGTACTCGGCCATTTCTTCTTCCTTGCCTTGCGCAAACTGATACAATTTTCGCGCCTGTGCCTTCGGGAGATAGTTGAGCATGTTCATCTGCGCCCTTACCGTTTTGACGGTGAATTCGGCACCCAGAATTCCTTCTTTCATATGGCAGTCGCGGATGTCTTTCCATAAATAATCCTGAAAATCCATGGCCAGCCCAAGGTTTTTCGGCCTGCAAAATATGATCCGCTTATTGGTCAGCGCAATACAATCGGGCGAAAGGTTGATTGCGGGTTTCTTTTGCACGGCTATGTATTCGACCGTTTCATCTGCCGTAAGCAAATCATTGACCTTCAGCAGTAGTTTTTCGACTGCCTTTGGATCTTGCTCCTCATTGAGGTATTTCTTTAAGTTTTCAATCATGGCTTCTGTTTTAATTTGATCAAACATAAGAAGTGTCGGGCTGCTATTTTTACGGTTTTCCGTAAGACCGATCGATTTGCCTAACGCGTATGGCACGCTTTGCAGCAATACTTGCACCCGTTCGCTGTTTGGTACGTCTTTTTGGCTTCTGCGACGGCGCCGTGGCAGCCCGCGTGCACTCCGAGGTCTTTCCTTGACGTTGGCATGTATTGGCAATCGTCGGTATGCACTTCATGGTCGCCATTGGCCTGTTCCCTATTGTTTACCCAGTATCTTTCCATAATTATTGATTAGAATTGAACATTTCTTAGTGTTTCCATCCTTCTTCTTTGGCGTATTTGATGTAAAACCGATCGGAGCCGATGTCCTTGAATACGCGCATCCGGTTGTAATCTTTTTCTCCGCAAAATTCCTTGCTGACGGTCTTGAACATTTCCTTGTCGGGGTAATTCGTGATTTCAGATACATGGAAATCATTGCGCACGGTGATCTTGTTTTCATTTGCGCCCACTTTATACGTGATGGCATTGTAGAATTTGAGCGGTGAATCGGTGGCGGAAAAAACTTTCGATTTTACTTTTCGTGCCGACGGATAGCGCAACAAATCGCAATCGCGGTAGGTGGTCTGCGAGATGTCGAATTCCGAAATCCGTTTGGCTGTCTTTGGTGGGATCGAGATGGTTTTGGGTTCGGTTACGGTAATCGATTTGGTGCTTCCCGAAACCGTGCTTTTCGAAAACGCCGAAACCACCCCAAACCGCGAATATCCGCCAAAGCCAATTCCCGAACTCGAAGCAATCACCGAACTGCTTCCTTCGGTAACCGCGCGGTTCTGGTAATAATCGTAGGCCACATCATTGAGGACATAGAAGCTTTCATCGAGCAAAAGATGGATCACCTCGTCTGTTTTGTTGTAGAACACAAAGCCCGCATCCCCGTGTTCCGCCCAAAGATTGTAGTCGATGCGGCAGCGCGAATCGTCGTAACTGATGACTTCGCCATTGGGTTTTACGGTTTGCGATTGGGTTTTGCAGACTTGGTAATAAATCGGCGATCCGCACGAGGCGAAAAGCATTACAGCCGATAAAAGGATAATTTTTTTCATGTCTGATATGGATTAATCGAGTACGTTGTTGACCTGAACTTCATATGTTTCGCAATTGTCGATGTCAAGTCCCATCACATCGACCGTTTTTTCCGCACCGGCGGCAAGATTCGCGGCATTGCCCATGCCGGTCCCGACGATTTTTCCTGCCTTATCGTAGAAAGTCGCATTGAGATCGACATAATTGACGAGGTCGTCCGAATTGTTCTTGATGCGGCAATGGACCGTATAGGTATTCGTCATGTCCTCATAAGTTGCCGAATGGTCGAGGATTTCCACAACCGGCTTGGATACCGATTCGCCGGTTTCAGTGGTCACTGTTGTTTTCTTGTCGTCGTCGCTTCCGAACGCCATCAGCACGAAACCCGAAAGCACCGCCACCGACAGTGCATGTTGCATTTTCTTCATGTTTGTATTGGTTTAAAGGTTATTGATTTTCGATAAATGACAAACGGCAATACGCTTGCCGCGAGGTACATCAGCACATCGGCAACGTCGAATGTTCCAGGCACGACGCCTGTAAACTGTCCGAATTCAGAAGCGATGGCCAATACCGGGACGGCGCAAAGCCAACCCAGATTAGATCCGTCTATTTTGTTTTTCCAGATGTACAGCATGAGGCTCAGGTACGAAAAAAGCCAAAGTCCGTCCGGCAATGCAAAAAGCACAAACCCGCCGGATTTGAACGAAACGATTGCCCTCGACTTCACAATAAAATCGGTAAGCCCGAGCCAATCGAGCCACGCAAACATCCTCAGTGACGTCGTCCGAAAAAAAACATAAATGAGTCCGCCCGCCAATAACGTCGCCCCATGTCCGATAAGTAACTGCCTGATGCTTGCTGCCGATTCCATGCCCCAAACTTAAAACCTGCCGTTGGCCATTCCTTACGGTTTTCCGTAAGCCAAAAAAGATGGATGGATGTTGGCTAGATCACGCGCAAATCCTTGGCAAGGCTAATGAGGTGCGTCGCGTTGTTGGCACCGAAAAGTATGCGCAGCCTGTTGATTTTCTTTTCGACCGCGCTCGTGCTGTTCGGTGCAAGATTGGCTTCCTTGAGTTTTTGTGCAATCGCATCCTGCTTGATTCCGGTGGAAAGCAATTGGAGCAGCGCAATGTCGTAATCGTCAATGTCGTTGAGTGATTTGTCGTTGAGTTTGTGGCTCAGTTCGGGAGAGATGAAGGATTTGTCGAGGTAGACTTGGTTGACGGCCAACTTCAATTCGGCGATGCTGTTCCTGCCTTTGAACACATAACCCGAGATGCCCTGCTTGTCGAAAAGCGACCGGATGCGGTAGGCCTTGTCCTCAATCGAATACGCGATGACCTTGATGTTGGGCTGCAATTCCTTCACAGCCGCAATCAGTTCTTCGCCCGACACGAGATTTTCAGAGCGGTGCGCGGGCATAAACGACAAATCGCTGATGAGCAAATCGAAAGGTTCGCCATCGGCAAGCGCACGTTTTATTTTGAGCAGGCCGTCATCGCAATACTTCACATGGACCACTTCTACAGACATTTCTTCAAATGCTTTGGCGACAGCGATGTTGATGCTGTCGAAATCTTCGGCTACAAGAATTTTTTTAAACATACCTTAATTTTCTGACGGATAAGTAAACGTAACTCTGAAACCATTTCCAGCTTCGGTATCAAAAATAAAAGTTCCGCCCATGGCATTTATACGGTTTTCCACATTTTGCAGACCGTTTTTATCAAACAGCTTGTTGTTGGTCCCAACGCCGTTGTCGGTGTAGGCGACTTGGATGTTTTTGGCTTCCGCCGAGAATTGCACCGATACAAAAGCGGCCTTGCTGTGTTTTTTCATGTTGACCATCAATTCCTGCAGGATGCGATAGGTCATGATTCTTTTGACTTCGGATATGGTTTCCCATTTGATCGCATCGATCCCGCGCAAGATGATGCGGTTGGTGCTGCTGCTGTAATCTTCAATCATGTGGCGCAGTTGCAGCGCATAATCCCCGTCGGTTTGGATCGGGCTGTTTTCGCGCGAAATGTCGCGTGCGCGCGTGTACACATTGTCGAGCCTGAGCAAAAGGTTTTCCTTGAGTTCCTCCGACAGGTTCTGGGTTTCCGTAAAAGTGATCGTATTGTAAATGTCGTTGGCTAATTCGTCGTGGATGCGTTTGGATATCTTGGTCTCTGCCCTGTACCCTTCGATGATTTTTTCTTTTTTGTGCTTTTTCCGGATAAACAGGAAACTGATCATCGCCACCACGATTGCGCTGCAAAAAAGAATGCCGAATACAACTGCGCGGTTGGTGATCTGGATTTTATCGATCTTAAGATCGGCGTTTTCGGCTTTCATGCGTGCATCGTCGTAGCGGATTTTTGCAAACTGGTTCTTGGCCGATTGCCTGATTTTGCTGATGCTGTCGTTCAACCGAATGTGAACCAGGCTGTATTTCTTGACCGCCGGTCCTTTCGAAGTCTCGATCAGTTGCGCGAGCGTCTTGAGCCGGTCGTCGGCGCTGTTTATTTGTGTCGCCGTTTGGTAAGCCGACAAGGCATACTGTTCGGAAAGCGTCGGATCAAGATTTTCGTACGCTTCCGACAAATGCACGTAACTCGACACCAGCCCGAAATCATTGTTGATTTTCTGTCGCAATTGCAACGAGCGCATCAAAAGTGCAATCCCCGCTTCTTGCTGCCCGGACCTAAAATGGCTGTAGCCCAAATTATCGAGTATGCGCGCATGGGTCTCGTCATTTGCAACGACGGCCGGAATTTGCAGTAACGGCGTCAGGCTTCCTATCGCCTTTTCGAATGCGTGTTCGTCCATGTAAACGACGGCAATATTGTTCTTGAGGATGGCGCGCTGCAAAACATCAGTCGTTTGTTGCAGGCAGAGGTTGTAGTATTTGATCGCGTTCTTGTAATCGGATTGCTCCTTGTAAGTAATGCCGAGCAGCGTGTACACCGATGGCGCATAATCCAGGGTTGTTTTGGGCAAATCGGGCAATGCCTGCGTAATTGTTGCTTCGCTTCCAGGGAAATCGCTCAGGAAACGTTGGATCTCGGCCATATTCACAATGGCATACACGCGCTGATCCGCCGAAATTCCGGTTTCATTCTTGGCCTTATTGAAGAAATAGAACGCGCTGTCGTATTGCTGCTTTCCCATGAATTGCGTGGCTTTGGCAATCCGCGCCGCATAATCATTTTTGGCGTTTTTGGGTGCCGATCCTTTGCCGTTGCAACCGTTGAGCAAAGCCAGTAATCCTAAAAAAATCGGGAAATGATACTTGATGTTCATTCCCCGAAATTAGTAAAATTAATCCAATCCGCTTACGGCTTTGTAGGCGGTGGCGGTGGCGGTATGGTTCCGCTTTGTCCGCCGATGTCTTCGGCCGATTTTACAGTGGTGCCCGCAGCTTGCGGAATGGCATCTGATGTGCAAGACATAAGCACGCATGAGAGTGCCAAAAACGAACATACAATTATTTTTTTCATTGTTTTAAGAATTAAAAATTAAACATGGGCAGGGCTGTCCGGAAGTTTTCCAGAGTTGTAAAAGGCAGCGATGCCGTCAAGAAATTCGAAGTACCGCCAGGTACTTTTTGTGGGAAGTGCGGTGTGCTGAAACAGAAGTTTGGATTATACTTCCCGGATAATTTAGCTTCTGCCCGGCAACACCGTTTTCAGAATCCGTTTTGTACATTTGCGTTGGCAGCTCACCAACACAGAACTGATTCTGAGGCAAAGTAATGGCGGTTTTATTGGGGTTTTGCTACGGAATTCCGATGATTCCGGTTATTCCAATAATTCGAAAAATTCCGTTTAATTTTTAACCCTTTTGAACAATATGGATCAATTTATCGCATACAAACGCGCATTGAAAAAGAAGTATGAAGTCGAAAAAACGGACAAACATTCGGGTTTTTTAATCAAGCCGACTTCTGCAAAATTGCGGGATCTTTGCGTGCAAATTTTGAAGGACAAACCTTCGGCGAATGATTTGCAGACGTTCCATAATTTCTTCGGATCTGCTTTCGAGGAAACAAATCCGCAAAAAATGCAAAAGGGAACCGAAAAGTTCAAACCGCTTGCTACTTTTCTAAAAGACGAAACAGAAATTCCCGACTACAATTCGATTGCCGCCGATATGGTTGCCGTATTGCTGGATTTTCCATTGCGTCCCTATGCATTGTATTTGAAGTCGGTTAAAAATGATAGTGAAATTAGAGGGAAAAGTGAAGACGGATTGATTGCGGAAGGACCCGAAACGAATCTAGAACAACAAAAAGCAAAGCGTAAAATCTGGGACAAATGGAAAACCGCAATCGCAATCACGATCATCATCATCGCAACGGCAACGGTCGTCAAACTGCTGACCAAGGAAGTGCAATGCCTGACCTGGAAAGACGACCATTATGAATTGGTAGACTGCGACGGCCATAATGCGATCATTCCGTACCGCGAAGAGTTAACGCATTTTAAAAAAATACGGGTTTCCGACACCACAACTTTTTTCAAAGACAGACAGCCCATTGTGTGGTATTCAAAACAAGATAATGTGCTCGAATATTTCAATGCCGACGGCAAAAATCCCGCAACCGGAAAAGACCTGAGACCGATTACGACCTACATCATCCACAAACACATTCTAAAAAAAAAATGAAACTCATCCGCCCGAAAATCCTGGGTACACTTACCATTCAAACGATGATGGCTGGAAATCTTGCGGTAATGAACGACATTAAAAATGCGCCCAACAAAATCATCATCCAGTGCCGATCCAAATCGCATGGTGAAGAAATCATCAAGGCGCTCAAAGAATCCAAGCCTGGCGATTTATTGCATTTTTAAGTTCACGCCAAAAAAAACCGAAACTTCCGTTTCGGCCCAAGAGTGATTTAATAATCGACAACCAATCCCTCTTAAAGATTTTCGTCTGCGCGGATCGTAAATTGGGTATTCGCCGCCGACGACAGGCTCACAATATATTCCGCATTTTCCTCCATCGTAAACGACATTTTGTTGGCGTCTTTCCTCGTGAATTTCTGCGTGAAAATTACTTTTTCATTCTTGGATTTGACCTGTACGCTCAAGTCGCCGTCTGTTTTGAGGAAGAACGTCAGGTCTACATTGGCCTCTTCATTGGCGTGCAGTAAAAATTGGCGGTTTCCGTCGGCGGCAATGATTTTTGCATCGGAAAGTGTCTGGCCGTGGTCGCCGATTTTTTTGATTTCGATGGCATTTTTGGGCTGTGCCTGCAAAGTCGCCGCGCCCAGCAAAAGCAAGCTGATTGCGAGATTTCTCATTTGATTGTTTTTTTTGATTAATGATGATTCGATTGCCTTCCCGTGATGACGCGTCCAACAATCTGATACGAAATTAAGGACGACTTCCCGTTTTCCTGCCATTCAATGTCACCAAAGAAACAGGCAATGCATTGAAAGTGCGTATTTGACGTCTCAATGTGATTTTGATTTTTTGGGCGTGCCCCTCGTTCCTCGGGTCGGGCTCTGCGCGGTACGCGGTACCTTGCTTCGATCCCTCACGCGGTCGTTCAGAAACCGGGATGATCTGCTCCAATTTGACATAAAAAAACCGCCCATAAAGAGCGGTTTCAACTATAAAGCAAAAAGTAAATTAATTCTTGATCAGCTTTTGGTTGTAAGTCCCGGAAGTGCCATTGAGCTTGAGCATGTAGACGCCTGCAGGCAATTGCTCCAAATTGAGCGGATAATCAACCGATTTGACTGCATAATTCGCAGACAACACTTGCTGTCCGGCCACATTAAATACAGCCGCCGATTGCAAAGTATCCTGGTTGTTCAATTTGATCGTCACGATGCCGTTGGTCGGGTTCGGGAATACGGAAGCCTGGGATGATCCGAACGATTGTGTGGCCAATCCGCCCGTAATGTTCACCAGGTAATCTTCCATTTCGCCAAACGGATTATCGGCCGTCAAAGGCCCGCATGAATACGCCGCAGTAAATGCCACAGCCGTGCTGGCCGCAACCACGACACGCATTTTGGTTTCCCCGTTGAGCGCGGTCGCCGGAATGTTGACGTTGTTGGTGATCGTCGTGTCGAGGTCGGTTCCGAGATAGGTATATTCAGAAGCGTCGAAAGTACCGTTCTGGTCGTAATCGATCCATACGCCAACCGATTCATACAGCCAGCCGTCACCGGAAGGACCAACGGTCACCGAAACCGAATTGGCCGCATCGGCCGTCATATCAATAGCGCCCAATCCTGTAAAATCAGAATATCCGGTACCATCGGCAGCACAACCGCTGTCGTTGGTAAAGAAACTGATGGTCACATTGGTGATGATGTCGCCGTCGGTGCAATTGAAATCGATCGCATTGATGCAATAACATTCCGAAACCGCATTTTGTCCCACGCTCACTGCCGCAGACGTTGCGCTTTCGGTACTTGCCGCACACGTCACGATGACTTGATAATCGGTCGCGACGGTTTGCCCGGTTACGGTATAAGCCGCAGAAGCTTGCGATGCGCCAAGGTTAACCCAGGTCGTTCCACCGTCAATTGACGATTGCCATTGGTAAGACAATCCCGCGGCCAAAGGCGTTACGACTGCATTCAAGGTAAACGATTCGCCTGCACATGCATTTTCTACCGTCGCAGTCGCAGCGGCTACGCCTGGTGTTCCGGCGCAATCGGTTCCGGCAACCACAGTAACGGTATAATCTTCTGATTCTCCGAAATTGGTACTGATCGCGGCGCATGAACTGTTGGCCGTCGTGAGGTAGATCGTTGCGGGAACGCCACTTGTCGTCACGTAGAAATTACGGATGCGCATGCGTGTAGGCCCCGGAACCGCGTCGGCCGGAATGGCAACCGAAGCCGTTACCGTGCCGCCCGGCGTGTTGCCCACATACGTGAATTCGGCGGTGTCGAAAACCTGGTTTTGGTTGAAGTCGATCCACACGCCCACCGCCTCATTTCCGCCGTTGGCCGTAGTAACCGATAAATTATAAGACAATCCCGCCGTTACGGTTGCGCCTGTTCCGGCGGTGTAATCTGCATAACCCGTAGTTGGCGTACACGCAGAAGTGTTGTCGATTCCGGCGAAATTAACATTGTAAATGCCGTCATCAAGTCCGCAATTCGAATTCGCCGTCGCACAATACTGTGCAAAGCCGGAACCGAAACTTAGCAAGGCGGCACATGCCATCATGCTTTTGAATAAATTCTGGAAAGTAATTTTCATATCATAAGTGGATTTTTACGCTGCTTATTGGTTTAAAACAGCAATTGGTTAAACGTTTATTCTCAAATTTAAAAAAGATAATCGGCAACGCGTAAATTTTAACGTATGAAAATTCTTAATTTGGCATAGATTTAACTATTGGCTGCCAACCATCTAACCTCATAACAGCTATGAATCCTTTTGCGTTGACCTTATTGTTGGTTTTGCTTCCTTTGGGAATTCAGTTGCTTCTGGGAATTTCAGAGGTACGCAAGAAACTCAATATTCGTTACAATGTATCGACCTTTCTAAATATTGTCCTTGCCATTGCAATGGTTTTTGTTGGAATCGAAATCATCACTTGCGATATGCGCCAACAAGACATGCGTTGCGGGATGCCGCTGGTGGGATTTTTCGTATTCGGATTTGCCTCATGGATTTGCCTGATCGGAATTATTGCCGTACAAATCATCATCGCGAAAATCTGCAGATCGAGCCGATTGCCTTGAATCTGCTGGTGCGGCTATCCCGGAAACATTTTTCGGCTGGCGATCTTTTTGAGGATCTGATCTTGTGAGAGCCCAGATTCCCTCAGATAATTCACATATAAGAAAAGGTATTTGCGCGCAAAAACAGCATACAACCGGTTGTAGTCGACATTCCAGTTTTGCCTGTCGTGATTTTTGTTTGCCAGATATGACGCCTTTTCGGTGAAGTCGGCCTTGATCTGTGCAATTTCAGCATACCGCTGCCTGTAAAAATCATTTTTGACTTTCAGTTTAAACCCGTTTCGGTACCGCAACACCGCACCTTCCCCTTTCTTGTCTAAGGAATCATGATGTTGCATTACTGCGGGTATTTTAAAAAAGGCGTTTTCCAAAAACACGTCTTGACCTGAACGGCGGTCGATCATGCCCAGTAAAAACAAGTCGCGCGTGTTCCCGTAATTGACCACAAACCGGTTGTTCGGGTAGACAATTTCAAAAAGGTAGGTGGTATCGGTTTGCAGCGCACCGAGGTATCGGGCGTATTGGTCATAAAAAATCTCTGAAGCGACGACGGCCTGCCTCGACTTGAAACTTTGCCGGTTGCAGAAAATCGGTTTGTTTTTGTAGAAGAACAGCATGCCGAGTGCGCCGTCGATCTTTTCATGGATCGTGAAATGGGTATCGGAAGGCATGAAATCGGCGTACAATTGATGCTCCTCAAAGAATTTCTTGAAAGGCCTTGCGAGCACTTGCCCGTTGATGTCGAGCACCAGGCCGCGGCACCAAAGCGTAGTGTCGTTCCAAAACTGGATGCGCTTGCATTTTTCGGTGTAGTTGTATAAAAATATCGGATGGATCGGATGTTTGACGCGCGTGATGATGTTCAATTGCTCTAAAATTGACAATTCCCTGACCGAAAACCCCGAAGGATCGATGTGGTTCAGGATGCTCAGCATTTTCCAGTAGATCAATTTTTCAGCCTCGCGGCGCTTGTAGAAACCGATGTGCTCGACCTCATCGGCATCGATGGTTCCCGTTTGCCGGAGCTGATCCCCAGACAATCGCGCCACGAAATAATATACTCTTTTGGTAATTGTTCCGGCTTTCGAGACATAATTGCAGCAATGCGGCGTCGGGTCGATGTGGGATTGGCCCACCAAAATCGCGGTCTCTTCATACGTCTCACGGATGGCAGCGGCAAGAAACGTCTCGCCGGCATCGACCAGTCCTTTGGGAATCGAATAAAATCCCTCTGCGAGTCCGCGCGGCTTGACCAGCAAAATGCTGTCGCCTACGATTACCGCTAAACCCGCACTGGTTTCCATCAGCCCAAAAGATTAAGGTAGCGGTCTTTCCAGTTCCACATGATGACATCTTGATTGTTCTCGGTTTCGAAAGTCAGGTCGATTTTGAATTCCTTTTTTTCCGAAGGCTTGATTTTTTCCCAATCGCCATCGGCTTCCTGGAAAGCTTCGCGCAGTGATTTCACCTGCTGGTCGAGCCAAAACTCAACGCCTGTCGTGTAATGGAAAATGGTCAGCCTGCGTTTGATCTGGTGCAATTCGGGATCGCCTTTTTGGAGGCATTCCCACACGTCGATATTCGAAAGGCTCGGTATTTCGATTCCCATTTTTTGCATCAGCAGGAATTGGTTGTGGTTGGCGCTTTTCATGCCGCGTAAAATCCGGTCCTTCATCAGCGACATTTCCTTATACCAAGGAAATTTGACCTTAATGCGCAAATCATTGCTGTAATGCACGACGAAACCTTCAGAATTCCTGATGTCGAGATTGGTCAGGTCATCAAAATTGGTCAGGTGCGCATACCGGTCGGTCATGTCCTCGCACTTTGGAAATCCGATGTCGGGCAATGGCAGTGATTTTCCCGTTTCCTTGTCGATCAGGCCAATCAGGTACAATTCCTCGGCCGTGCCATAATCGATCATGATGGCCGTTTCGGGATAGACCGCTTCAAAAATATAGGTGTGCTTTTTATCGAAATGGGGAAACAAGTGGCTGTATTTCTCGTGCAGGATTTGTGTGGCCTTGACCGCTTTCGGACTCGTGAAAGAGCGTTGCGTGGCCAAATTCGGGACACCGTCGAGCCAATACAGAATGGCCATCGAACCATCGACTTTGTCATAAATCCGGTACGGCAGATTGGGTAGTTTCTGGATTTTATCTTCGCTGAGCAGCAAGGTATCGTCGCTCAGGTATTGCTTGAAGGTCCAGAATTTCTCGAATGGCCGCTCGATTATGGTGCCTTCCCCATCGACGATCAGGCCGCGGCACATTTTGGTCAGGTCGCTCCACACACTTTGCTTGTCGATGCCGCCGCTGTAATACCCAAAAATATAGAGGTCGGCCTCGGGATGCTTTTCGTAACAAATCTGCGTATCCTTTGTGAGCGCTAAAAGTTCATCTAAATTAAGCTTCATGTAACAGTCGGTTTATGGTGTAGGCAATATAAGATTTATTGTAATTGGAAAGTCCGAGGATGCTCAATACCTCGAAAAGGATGATCTGCAGGCTGCTGGACCCGGCATCGTCAGTACTCTTGCCAAAACTGCCATTGAAAACAGAATCCAGTTTATAGGAATCGTAAAGCGCCTTTGCCTTATTTTCCCAGGCAAAGCCCGATGCGTTGGTGTATTTCCATTGCGCAACCGCTGCAAAAAAATCGGATTCAAGCGTTTCATGCTGCGCCAGATACGAATTTTCCAATGCATTGAGCACCTTATGGCTTTGCAGTTCGAGATCGTTCCAGTTGGTACCCGCGGTTTGGTAAGACAGCGACAGCCAGTCTTCAAACAACAGGTTCGTCATTTTCTTTGCCGTGGATTTGTCGGGAAATAAAAGCTGCAGGATTTCTATCGCTAACAACATTCCGAGCGACAGCCTGTAGCCATCCGACAAGGTTTTGCTCTGGTTGAGCCTCAATTCTAAAACATACCGCGAGACCGACACTTGGATTTCCCTCAAAAGGCTTGCGTCGACCAGCAGGTTGTCGATCAATTGCTTTTGGTCCTGGTACGGGTATTTGGGCCTGAGATGGTTGTAGAGTTTGGCATTGGAAATGAAAACCTGATTCAGCGTCGGGACGATGTGGTGTTCAATCGTGGCATTGTCGGTCCAGATGGTCAGCTGATGGTTCGTGCCCACCATCTTGAACGCGAATTTGATCTTGTGTGTAACCGCCTTGAGTTTGTTGAACAGGTAAATCAAGAAACGGCCGATGAAATCCTCATACGGGAATTGGCTCGAGAACAGGATGCTGAATTCATTGTCGGCAAAGCGGTTCAAATGATTACTCCCTGAATAAAAAGTCATCGGCCCGCCGAGTTGTTCCATCATCGATTTTGCAGCCTTTAGGAACAACGCATCGGCTACAAAACAACGTTCCAATTGCGCCATCTTGATCGAACGGGCATTGTTGTTCTTGAGCAGATGATCGATCTTTAAGGCAATCTCATTTTTGACCCTGAACTTGGAAGCACCCGTATTTCTTTCCAGTTTACTGATCAGCCGTGACAGCTGGAACAATTCTTTGTAGTTGCCAACCGATAGCGCCGGCCGCAAAGCCTTGGCCAAAAGATCACAAACTTGTTGCAACCGCTCGCCGTTGGCATTCGTGTCCTTGATTAAGGTGGCGTTCCCGATGGTTTGGAACAAATCGTATTCGGCTGCAAAATCAAAATGCGTTTCGGAAAAAGACAGCAATGATTTGGGGAAAATCAATATTTCAATATCGAAGCCGTCTTTCCTGAAATGCTCGAAAGTGTGGTAGTCAAATACTTCGTTGAGGATGATGATCTGCAGGGTATCTGCAGCGATGCCCGATGCCGGATTGGCCATAAAAGCCGTCGTGGCACTCGAATAATACCGGTCGAGAAAACCAATGGCGATTTGTAATGCGTCGTTGTTCATATCTTTTTTTGTCTATGCGTTTGGATTAGAATCGGTGATCTGTTCGTTCAATAAATGAAAATAATGGCCCCGCCTGAGCATCAGGTCTCGGTGGTTGCCCGACTCGACAATGCTGCCGTTGTCTATCACAATAATCTGGTCGGCCCCAGCAATCGAACTGAGCCGGTGCGTGGCGATGACTACGGTTTTGTTTTTGAATTCCGAGAGCAATTGGTTCATGATGGTCTTCTCGTTTTTAGGATCGAGGTTATTGGTCGCTTCGTCAAGGAAAAAATAATCCGGATTCTTGTAGACGGCACGGGCAAGGTGGATGCGTTGTTTCTGGCCATCGCTCAAACCCGCTCCATTTTCGCCGAGCAGCGTATCGAAGCGAAGCGGCAATCGGTTGATGTCGGCCTCAATATTGGCGATCCTTACCGATTTTGAAAACTGATCCGCATCGAATTGTTCGTGCCCGAGCACAATATTATTCGCAACCGAATCCTTGAACAATTGGGTTTCCTGTGTGACGACGCCAATCTTTGAGCGCCAGTCTTTGAGCGGTATGGCATCGGCATGGGAGTCGCCAATATACAGGTTTCCGGCCGTTGGGAAATACAACCGGGCCAGAATTTTCATCAAGGTCGACTTTCCGCTTCCGCTCGAACCCACGATGGCGGTGATCTTGCCTTGGGGAATGACGATCGAAACGTCTTTGAGCACCCTGCCCGATTTGGCATTGAACGCAAAATGGATATTTTCGAGACGCATCGAACGATCTTCGCCCGGTAATGGCGCATTTTCCTCGACAGCCATTTCTTCGGGTGCGATGCGGTCCATTTCTGCCATGCGTTGCTGGCTGATGATCGCCCTTTGATAGGATTTGATGAATCCCACTATTTCGTCTATCGGGCTTTTGAGCTGGCCGATGATGAGCTGGAGGGCCACAAGCATCCCGATCGAAATTTTCCCTTCGATTACGAGATTGGCCGATAAAAAAGTCAGTCCCACATCACGAAGCGTATTGATCAGATTGGCACCAAGCTGCTCGCGTTGTTCAACACCCGAAAGTTGGTTGCCGATAGTCGTGAGTTTGTTTTGGATTTTTTGCCATTTCCACCTTTTGCCCTGTTCATAATTGTTGTTCTTGATGTCCTGGATGTTGTGGATCATTTCGGCCAGATGGCTGTGGCTGACCGCCGTGAGGCCGTAATATTGGTGGTCCATTTTTTTTCTGATGTTCCAAAAATACAAAACCAACAAAAAATACAGCAGGGTTCCGGCGGTGAAAATGCCAAACAGCATCGGCTGGTAAAAGATCAGGATCCCCGAAAACACGACCAGGTGAAGCGCCGCCTGGACGATCGCAAACGCCGAATACTGTATGAAATGCTCCATCCGTTCATAATCGGTGATGCGTTTGAAGACGTCGCCCGATAATTTGTTCTCAAAAAAAGCCACCGGCAATTGGAGCAATTTGATGATGAAATTAGACATCAATGTCGCCTTGAAATGGGTCGCAATGTGCGTATTGATTGCGGAGCGCACCCAATTGCCAATCCCTATCCCGACAACAAGCAACACATTGCCCAGCAGCAAAAGCTTGATGAAACCGAAGTCCTTTGCAGCGATTCCGCGGTCTACGAGGTATTGCGCGGCAATCGGGAAAGCCGCCTGCAATACAACCAGCACGAGCATCAGCGCCAAGAGCCGGATCACTTGTTTTTTATACGGCCTGAGGTGTTCTTTGAGATAATCGCGCAAAGGAAAAGCCTGGCTTTGTTTGCTCCCGCTGGCGTTTCGGTCGAATTCGTCCGTGGGTTCCAACGCAATCAATTTGCCTTTGCGCCACGCGCCCGCCTCCCTTAGGTGTGCGAGCCAGCCATTTACGAATTCCTTTTTGCTGTAGGTGATCAGCCCGATTTCGGGATCCGAAACCCAGACCTTGTCTTTCTTTATCTTGTAAACGACTATAAAATGCTTTTTGCGCCAGTGCACGATGCACGGCAGCGGAATTTCCTCATACAATTGCCTGTAGGACGTTTCGACCGGAAGCGTTTGGAGTCCGATCGATTCTGCGGCGCGACAAAGCCCGTGGATGGAAGTCCCTTCTTTGTTGATTCCGCAACGTTCCCTGAGAAAGTCGAGCGTCAGGTATTTGCCGTAATGCTTCGAGATGATCTGCAGGCAGGCAGGCCCGCAATCTTTGGCATCCAGTTGCCGGAAAGACGGAAACCTTTTAAACAGCATAATCAGTCATTTTTTTTATAAGCGCGGCCAGATAAGGCTTTTGGTAATCCCGGATTTCAAAAATATTGAAGATGAAATGGGCAATATTGAATACCGCATCGGTTTGATCCTGAGAAATAAATGTATGGATTTTATCGAAATGGGCCGAAACTTTTTCAATTCCAATGGCATTTTCGTTACAGATGTTGTCGAAGAAAACTTGAGTATCACCTGGAGTCAGCACAGTCTGGGTGTCGTACAGCCTGTTTTTGAGATCGATCAGGTATTGCTGCGACTGGCTCAGGTACAGGTTGTTCTTGAACACATTTGTTTTTCCGGCCAGGATGTAAACAAAGCGCTCGAGCTGTTCGGGCGAGCATTGCTTCAGGATTTGGAAAGCGGCCCAAACGGCGTTGCTGCTGTTGCGCGCGAAGCATTGGCAGAGTTGCAAAAAAAGCGCTTCCACTTGCGCAAATTCGTCTGGATCGGGAATCCCGAGTAAAATCTGGACGTCGATCAAAAAAGGAAAAATGATCTTGGAATCGTTGTGCAGCAAATCATCGCCTTCGAGAAAATGCCGCTGCAGCTGCGGAATAATCGCCTCTACAATACGGCTTCTGTCTTCCAGGATCACATAGTATTTGCCTTCCTTACCGGTATTGCCGCTGTCGATGGCAAAACTGTAATGAACGACCGATTGCGCGCCCAGGAGTTTCTCAAGCCGTTGTTCGAATCTTTTATTTCTTTCGACAAAAACCACCATCCTGTCACCGTAAATTTCAGACAGCACAAAGCGGTTGGCGTAGAACGTATTGACCCATATTTGACGCACATTCAAAACCTTGTCCAAATCGGGAAGCACGACCGACATGTGCCGGTGGTGCATCAGTTTTTTCTTGAGCTTGTATAGTGTTTCCACGAGATCGAAATCGAGCGCGAGGATTTTATCGACAAGGTGTTTGGCGCTGTCGATATTGGTGATGCCAAAATCGAGCAGACGCCTTGTGTAACAGTTTTCAGCCATGCGGTTGAAATAGATTTCGGCCTCGTATACGTTCGTCGACTTCGACATCTTAAAGATATAGAACGCAATCTGCTTTTCGAGCTGGATCCTGAGCAGATAGGCATTTTCAGGAACAGAAGACTGCTTGATCTGCCGGATGGTTCTTTGCAGGAATTGGTCCTCGTCGAGGACGATCCTGCCCTTGACAAGGATGTCGATGTAGACTTTGAGGAATTTGTCGCGCTCCATGTAATTGTTGAATTCATGGAATGGGATCAGGATGACTTCGAGCACGTGGCCCTGGTATTGAAAAACCTCTTTGGAAAAAGAATCGGCATGCCTGGAAACGATCAGGATATCGATATCGGATCCGGCATTGTAAACATGCGCATTGCTGCCAAAAAGCACGACATTGGTCTCGTTCCTAAATTTTTCATTTAAAAACGGGAGGATAATCGCTTCCGGATTGTGTGCTTTTTGCATATTGGTTCTATTTTGGCGCCGCATTCAAATGGAGTGAAAATATTGCGCCTACAAGTTTACAATTTTAAGTTCATTTGATTTTTAATCAAATTTCAACAATATTAAAATAATCTAATTCAATATTGCATCACCGTATATTAAATTCTGTATATTAGTGTTTTAAATAGGCACGCCTGTGATTTTTTTTTGAATCATTCCAATTTAATCATTTCACCAACCCATCATTATTCACTTTTTATGAAAAAGCTCAACTTAAAAGAATTAGAATTGAGATTACCCAAAATTGATGAAAATTATTCAAAAATTTTAATTGGCGGCGATTCCTACGGAGAAGATTATGGAGACCGCAACGAATTGAATTCGGGGCCGACCGGTCCGTTGTATGATCCAACCGAAGTTGAGCCTGTACCATGGGAACCGATGAGCTGGGACGTCGATACGAGCCTCGATGGGATGGCCGAACAAGACGACCAAAACGACATTGGCGGTCCCCACGGCCCGGGAAGTGGAACGAATATCCCACCGTATCAGGGCGGCGATTTCCGCAACAACCTGCCGGGGCCTTGCAAGGACGGGGTAGACATCATCGATTACCTCATCGATGGCGGGATGGAACTGGGTGATTTCAATACCAAATTCATCGAGCAATTCTACACGATTCTCGAAACCAATAGCGTCATTGCCGATGCGCTCAATGCGATTGACAACGCGGGCATCGACCTCAATTTCCACATCGGTCAGATCATCAACAACAACCCGGGCGAATCCACCAACGCGCACACGGTCGGAGATTGGAGCCCGGGCGGCAACAGCGTCGACATCACCTTCAACGTAGACAAGATGAATCCCGACGACGGATGGACGGATGATTCCAACAATCCGAATGAGACGCTGAGCCTTGTCGAGACCATCCTGCACGAGATCCTGCATGCCAAGCATACGGCATTGGCTATGGAAATGAGGAACCAACTCATTGCCAACAATAATTTTACGATGACAAGCTGGTATTACCAGATGACCAACCAACAATCGAATCAATTTGCCGAGATGTTTGTGCATTTCGATGCGCCGAACAACCAATACAGCTATGTCACCGATACCCAAACCAGAAACGATCTGGAGCATGCCTACATCAACGCGAATGAGAACCAGCTGCTCGAAGACGCCAAAACCGAACTCACCGCAGACATCGCCGTTTTGGAACAATACGTCCAGAATCTCGAGGCGCAGATCCAGCAGGCCGAGGCCAATCTGGGTACCGGAGTCGATCCCGAGGGTGGCGGCATAGGTCCGACAGATGCCGATTTGCAGCGCATTTACAACAACCTCGTGTCTGAATTGTGGGACATCATGCAAAATTACGGCTGGCTGTTTGACATTTGATACCGCATTGCAATGAAAAAAATGATCCTGGCAGCAGTCCTATCGGTCGTATTCTCTTGCGGCAGTACGCGCAGCCAGCATCCTGAACTGACCATTGCCGAACTGACCGCTAAAATAAAGGGAGGTAAATTGGATCTCTCGCGCAGTGATTTGAACCAGATTCCGGATTTATCGGCGTTGGAAATAAAGGAACTCGATTTGTCGTACAACAGCATCAAGGTTTTCGATGAGAAGCGGCTGCCGAAAAACCTCAACAGCCTCGACCTGAGCCACAACAAGATCAACGGCGTGGTCAATATTAAGGTATTGGCGTTGGTGCAATTGGACCTTTCCGATAACAAAATCGGCAAAGTCTTCATCGACACGAACATCATCAATAACCTGGATCTTTCGAATAATAAATTAGAGACAGTCCAGATGCCGTTATATTCAAAGAAAGAAAAGGAGGCCGACACGCTGAACATTTCAAACAATAGAAGATTAGACAATTACGTTTCCTTCCTACCAAACGTTTACAAGCACATCATCAGGCACAACATAAAAAACAGGCGACCCTTACATTTTGTTTTAGAAAAACCCATAGAATAAATGAAAAAATTAGACTTAAAGGCACTGGAATCGAAATTGCCAAAAATCGATGAGAATTATTCGAAAATTTTAATCGGCGGCGATTCTTACGGAGAAGATTATGGCAATCGAAACGAACTCAATTCGGGCCCAACCGGTCCTTTATACGACCCGTCCGATGATGACCATGATATGGACGAAGGCCCGATGGCATATGACGAGGACACCAGTCTCGATGGCATGTATGAAAACGACCTGGGCTACAATAACAACGACAACGAAGTGGGTAGCACCGGACCGGGAGGCCCGGGCAGTTCGGGCAATTCGGTTCCAATCCCGGCAGAATTGCAAGATGGCATCCGGCTCGACAACCTGAACCTTTTGCTCAATTTGACGCAAGGCAGTGAAAATTTCAACATCCGGGTCAGCGGAATACTCCAGAGCAATAGCGTCATCGCCCAATTGTTTGATGGCGCGACCGTCAACAACTGCACCATACAACTCAATATCGGGCAATTGCAGATGGGATCCACTCCGGCCAACAGTACCGTATCGGGCAATACATCGGCTTCACTGATTGGAGTTGGATTGCAAACCATCACGCTCGATTCCGACCTGGTTACGCCGTCCGGCTCCTACGACATCAACTACACCGACAACACAGGCCTCGATCATTCTGCATTGAGTGCACTCGAGTCGCTGGTCGTTATACTGGCCCATGAAATGTTTCATGCCTATGCCAATCAAGGGTTCTACGATGCCCAGATCCATGGAAACACCTATGCCGCGCGCATGCAATGGATGCTGGATCACGGCTATCCGCAAGGCGTCGTTGACATCTATTTTACCGCAACCGACAATGGCGGCGGCAACATCACGGTCACGCAAAACGATCCGAATGACATTCCGCAAAACGAGCACGATTATATGGGTTCGAGCGATTTCACCTGGGTTGACGATGCGCTGGCCGAATTCCACGCCGATCAGGCCGAAGCCGCACAGGTCAAAGCCGATCTGGAAGCGATGATCGACCAGGCCGAAATGAATCTCGGAGGCGGTGTCGATCCCGATGGCGGACAAGGCCCCGGCCCAACAAACGAACAACTTCAGGACATTTACGATAATTTGGTGCATGAACTTGAAGATTTCATGCGCGAATATGGATGGTTACTGCCATAAACTTATGTTATGAACGCTTTTGCACTGATCTTGTTGTTACTTTCGGGCTTTTACAGTTGCAAAAGCCAATCTTTGTCTGCCGGAAGCGACGAATCTGTCTCGCAAATCCTGTCACGGCTCAATTCCCGGGATACTATTGACGTTCTTGATTTCTCGCATAAAAATTTGAAAATGCTGCCCGACCTATCGGCTTACAAAGTAAAAAAATTGAATATCTCGTACAACGATCTCGATACTTTGCCCATGAAGAACCTGCCCCATTATTTGGTCGTCTTGGATGCCTCGCACAACAAAATCGGCAAAGGATTGAATTTCATCAACGTTAAGTGGGAAACAAAAAAAATAAAAAACAATGTCTCAAGGCACCTCCGGGAAGTCGATCTTTCTTACAACAAACTCGTTGGCGTGACTTTTTACCTGTCCAATGCCGGGGCAGAAATTGACCGTATCGTATTGTCGAACAACAATTTAGAGCGGTTGGAATTGGATTTTAGTAAAAAAATCAGTTACTTAGACATTTCTGACAATACCAAATTGAGCAACGAAGTAGCTTTCGACCTGGAACTGATCCAAAACATCAGGCATGACAACATTGCCAATGACAAGCCGCTTGAATTCATCAAAAAAAAACGAGTGTACATTCCTGACAAATAAAAGGAACCCAAATCAGTTAGGACATATTTAAGGAAATAACAATCATTAAACAATCCACAATGAAAAAATTAAACCTCAAGGAACTGGAATCAAAATTGCCGAAAATTGGTGAGAATTTTTCGAAGATTTTAATAGGCGGCGATTCTTATGGCGATATAGACGACGACTTCAACAACAACCAACGATCTGGGCCTACCGGACCTTTATATGATCCCACCGATTATGAGACCTCGCCCCTTTTGGATTATGATATCGATATCAGCATCGATGGTTTTATCGAAAATGACGACCAGGATGACGGACATACGGGCTCGCACAGCGGCTATTCTACTTCGAGCATTATCCCGTTTGTAAAACCGTCCAACTGGACAGACGGCATGAACCTCAACAACAATTCGCTCTACATTGGGTCGATTCACGACAGGATCAGGCAGCAACTCGAACTGATTTTGTCTTCGAATGCTACGATCAGGCAGAACCTGGCCGAAGTCGACGCCGGTCACGTCGCTTTGGTGATGCAACTGGCCGATCTCACCGACGCGGGTGCACAGACCACACCGAGTACCTATCCTACATTCTACATCCAATTCAATTCTGATTTTGTCACGCCCAACAACGGCTGGCATTGGGTGCCCAACAGTACAACAGACGGTTTCGACCTGAGTCTCATTGCTTCGCTGGGAGGCATCACCGAACCGATGCGCGATGTGCTTTACCTCGCTCATGTTACGATGCACGAATCATTTCACGTAAACCATTGGAATGATTTCCTGAGCATGCTCGTACACCACGGTGCCGATGTCAACAACCCGACAGGAACCGCAACAAACGACACCTACCTGCAAACCGTACAATCCTTACTGAGCCAAGGCTACAACCCTGCCTTTGTCAATATATTCGGGCACATCGAATCGGGTGGCGGAAACCAAACATTCAATGCGCATTGGGACGATCCTTCGCCTGATCCGGATTTCCCGAACCTGGCCAGTTTTTTGGGCCACCAATACATGCAAAACAACGAACAAGGTGAATTTGAAGACTGTGTGCTCGAAATGCTCAGCGACCTGATGGAAATACAGCAAACCGAGGAAAACATGAGGGGCTGGCTCGAGCATCTACAAAACTGCGCGCAGCAATACGGCGACGAATCGAATCCCGACGGAGAATCGCCTCCAGGACCGAACTGGCCGGAGCTTTATGAGCAGCAACAGCATGCCTACGACGATTTCATGCAGGAATACGGCTGGCTGTTTCCTTGATGGTTGAATCGGGCGCAGCGCGTCTAAAAAAGATCTGGCAAAAATGAAAAGCAAAGCAATCCCTTTTTTCGGATTTTTGATGGCATGCGTGGCATTTGCGTTTGCGTGCCGTCAGCAAAAAAACACCGGTAAAAACGACGCGGCCCTGATCCGTCATGTGGTCTCAAAACCAACAACCGTTGTTCAAATCCTGGCCCGATTGGATACCAAAGGCGTTGTCGCCGATCTGGATTTGTCCCATCAGCAGTTAAAAAAATTACCCGATTTATCCAAATACAAGATTGCGCGCCTCACGATTTCCTACAATAAACTCGATACCCTGCCGCTCAATTTCTTGCCGAAAAATCTTAAAAAGTTGATTTGCACCCACAATAAAATACGCAATTTCAGGTCTTATCAATACATCGGTGCGCCGAACAAATATGACAATTCAGACCTCAATCTCGAGGAAATAGATTTGTCGCACAACCGACTCCGTTCGTTTCACTATACGGTAAGGCACCAACGGTTGCATCTGAAAGAATGCCAATTGAAAAGCGCCAATCTGTCTGATAATGATTTGCGTTATGTAAGCATCAATTGCGGCAATACGCGATTTTTGAATCTCACGAACAACAAAGATTTGTCGAATGTATTTGATTTTAATATTCTCGGGATAGACACCGTCCTGCGCGACAACATCAAAAATAAACTGCCGCTTAAGATGAAAGTATTCGATGCGCCCAAAAATATTTGCAATTAGCCCATCAGGAATGGCCATAAATATTCCCAAAATACGTAATATTGAGGGAGGCAATCAAATCGGCCTGTTTAAACGCCAACTATGTTTTATTTTTTTGTTATCCTTTACCTGGCCTGGATTGTGCTGATGGCAATCAAGCAGTTCGACAAAAACATCTTGTCGCTCTCGCGGTTCGACGTTTTCGCGTTGATCCCGAATTGGACGTTGTTTGCACCAAATCCCAAATTCTCAGATTATAAGATCTTTTACCGCGACCAATTGACCGACGGAACCATCGGAGACCTGACCGAAATAGACTGGATCAACAACAAAAGAAAAAATTTCCTCTGGAAAGGCCAGATGCGCGAACAGAAGTTCCTGTCGTTCGTTTCCAAGGACACATTCAAATACCGGAAAAATAACGCCGACCTGTTGTTTTTCTACAACAACAAAACCCTCATGCTCAAGAATTTCGTCAAGCATTATCAAGTCCCCGAAAACATTTCGGGCAGGCAGCTTGTGGTTGTGGAGACTTACGGACACCTGATTGCGAAACGCGAATTGGTGGTTTTGGTAACCAACATCAAATATTATGGAAGATATCGACGCCTATAGGATATTCCAAATCTCCTCGGCAATATTGAGCATTGCCGTGCTGGTCGATACACTCAACTTTTTTTTCAAGAAAGAATTGTATCATGACAAATACGGGCTTTTCTCTTACGACAAGCTGATTCTCGACCGAAGAAAAAACCTGCAGGTCATTTTTACAAAATTTCCTTACCTGTTCAAGTACAAACCCTATTACCGGATGATGCTGGTTCGTTTGGCCTGTTGCTTTTTTCTGCTTTTTTTCGTGTCGGCCCACTGGTCGATTTTCCTGGTATTGTTTGCGTGCCAACTAATTTTCAATGTGCGCAATGTCTATTGCCTTTCGGGTGCCGACCAGATGCAAAACATTCTTTTGTTCGGATTCCTGATTTTTAGCATGGGGCTTGGCGATTCGATTTCACTGCTGACGTTCTATTTCATAACGATCCAAATGCTGTTTTCCTACTTCTTTACCGGTTATCATAAGATGAAAGCGCGCAAATGGAGAAATGGTACCGCCTTGCTGCTCGTACTGAACAGCGAGACTTTCGGAAACCAAAAGGTCGTGCACTTCCTGCACAGCAACAAAAAAATCGCGGTATTCTTTTGCTGGGCGATCATGCTCACACAGGTCAGCTTTATCGTGTCGTTCTTTGTATTTCCAGCGGGTGTCCTTTTTTACCTGTCGATCCTTTTCTTGTTTCACCTGAGCATTGCGTTTTTGATGCACCTGAACCATTTCTTTTGGGTTTATGTGGCCGGTTTCCCTATTGTCTATTATACATTCAATCAGGCATGGAAGTTTTTGTGATCGCCCTATACACGGCCATTGTTGGCGGGACTCTGGTGGCGCAATTCCATCCGGTGTTCCAGAACAGCAACAAATTCGACTTTTTGCTGTTCATCAATGTGTTCAAGCTTTTTTCCCCGAAGCCGGTCAATATCGATGTCCGGATTTTTTACCGTGATCTGTATGACGACAAATCCATTTCCGAACTGATTGAATTCGATTATTATGCAAGACCCTCGCTCTCGAAAAGCCTTTGGTACTTCGGAAGGAAGGAATATTACCTCATTTCGAGGTGCCTGCGCGTGATCAGTCAGATGAACCGCAACCATATGGGCGATGAGGCAATCTTCAGGAGCCGTTTTTTTAAGAAAATCCAATTTGAGGTCTTGAAATTGAACCGCCACGACCAAATTGTTTCGAGGCAGATCGTATTCATCAGCCATAAAAGTTTCATCGACGATAAAAATTCAAGCATTTACCTGATCAAAAACATAAGACTGAAGCGATGACCATGATCCATTTGTCGATAGATTTGAGCTTGTACCTGATTTTGATCTACATCATTTTAGATTCGGCCAATATCTTGCTGAACATCGGCCAATATAAAAAAGGGCAGATTTTACACCTCTATGCGATAGATACCGTATTCGTACAACTGAAATTCCTGAATCAAAAAGCCGTGGTGTTTTTGATTGGGCACCGGTTGTACAGAGCAGTGTTATGGATCCGGTTATTGTTGTCGGTTTGCATTGTGGCAGGGCTGATGCCGTTAGTTGCCGTTGGGGCGATTTTGCTGGTGCAGATTTTCATCCACATCAGGAATGAAGCGCTGTTGAATCTGGCCGATAAGTTTGCCATCAATATATTGTTGGGCCTGACGTTCATTTACCTTTTCCCGGACTCGCTCGTCATCCGCAACGCCAGTATCCTGTTTATCGCGCTGCTTACCGTGATCGGTTATTTTTTTACGGCCTTTTTCAAATTGCAGGGCGAAACCTGGAAAGGCGGTACCGCGCTCGAGCAGATTTTGAGCACCGATATTTACGGCAATGAATGGTATTTCAAGTTTTTGATCCGGTACCGGGTCATTTCAAGATTGCTCAACTATTCGGTCATAGGGCTCCAATTGGTGGCGCCGCTGGCGTTAGTGTCGTCTAAATTCGCGCTGTTTTATTGCATTGCGGGTCTTGTTTTTCACTTGTCGATTTCATTGATCATGAATTTAAATAATTTCTTTTGGGTTTTTGTTTCGGCCTATCCGTGCCTGTATTTTGCCTCGCTGCTGATCGAAAACTACCTGCACAAGTAATGCGGGCATGCCAAAACCCAAAGAAAATCATTTGAAATAAAAATTGCCCCGAATGGATCTTTTTTAAAAATTAATTTGTACTTTGGTTCGAAGTAACGCATCTGATACTGATTGGCAATCAACACAATATATAATTCCTGCCAACGATCCGCAGAAAAGAACATATTCAAACCGATTCAGTGATTATAACCGAATCCATTTCATATAATATTAATATAAAACGATAAAAAGATGGCAGAAACAGTAAAATTAGCAATTAATGGTTTTGGAAGAATTGGAAGAATTGTTTTTAGGGAATCACTGAGAAGAAATAATGTCGAAGTTGTAGCGATCAACGACGTCATGGACGTCATGCACATCGCGTATGCCATACAATACGATTCGGTCCACGGCCGTTTGAAAGGAAGGGTTCAGGTAATCGACGGAAAATTGTACGTCAATGGAAAAAATATTCGGGTTACTTCTGAAAAAGACCCAAGCAAATTCCAATGGGATGTGGTAAACACAGACGTGGTGATCGAATGCACCCGTTATTTCAAGACCATGGACAAGGCCAAACTGCATTTGGAAAATGGCGCCAAGAAAGTGGTCATTGCCGCTTCATCAGTCGATGCGCCAATGTTTATCATGGGGGTCAACCACAGCAAAATTACCTACGCAGACACTATTGTTTCAAATTCGTCCGGTACCGCCAACTGCCTGGCGCCTATTGCTAAAATATTGCACCAAAAATTCGGAATTATTGAAGGTGCAATGACAGCGATACACGCTTCCTCTTCGTCCCAATCTGCTGTCGATGTACAGTCCACCAAAGATTTCAGACGTGGCCGTTCGGCTTTATTGAACATCATTCCGGCAACAACCGGCGCAGCGATAGCGGTCGGTGAAATTATACCTGAACTCAAAGGAAGATTGAGTGCCAATGCGATGCGCGTTCCTGTGGGCAATGTTTCGGTAATCGATTTGACCGTTAAACTGGCCCAGGAAACTACTTATCTCGACATCATAAAAGCTCTTGACAGTGCTTCCAAGACTACTTATAAGGGAATTGTTGGCGTGATGAAAAATTGCCTTGTATCGCAAGATTTCTTGTCTGACCCACGTACTTCTATTATCGATGTGGATGCAGGTGCCCAAATCAACCCGACCTTTTTCAAGATCATTGCCTGGTACGACAACGAATACGGATATTCGAGCAAACTAATCGATCTGGCCGTTCATGTCGCTTTGATAACAAAACCATAACAAAAACCAGCCCTGCTCAAACAGGGCTTTTTTATGCACAAAAAACAACACCATTGAATTGCCAATCGATTTTATTTTACTAGATTAGCACCTCACAAAAACCTACCACTTCCGGTTTTTGATTCTGTTACCTTATTCACATATACCTTTTTAAGGCTTTATTTTTATTGCCCCGATCACATTTTGCGTGTTTGCGGTCGTATTTTCTTTATCTGATGAACTTATGAACAGCTATTCCAACAAACTGAACCAAAAAAACGAAGCCGTTGCCGAAAATCTGGTGGATCCCGGAAACAAATCGGCATCCGTGCTGCAAGACAATCGCCCCGAAGCCGCCGTACAAAGGAAACTGCAAACGGAAATCGGCCAAATTCAATCGGCGTCCATTCCAAAAAAAACCAATCAAACCGGACTCCCAGACGCGCTCAAATCGGGCATCGAAAACCTGTCGGGATTGGCGATGGATGATGTGAAAGTGCATTATAATTCTGACAAACCAGCGCAACTTCATGCACATGCTTATGCACAGGGAACGCATATTCACCTTGCATCGGGGCAAGAAAAACATTTGCCGCATGAAGCCTGGCACGTCGTTCAGCAGAAACAGGGCCGCGTGAAACCTACCTTGCAGCTCAAAGGCAAAGTCAATGTAAACGATAACGACGGTCTGGAAAAGGAAGCCGATGCAATGGGCGCCAAAGCGAAAAACCATTCTTTCACTGCGAATCCGGGCGTTTTCCAAAAACAAAGCGTGCAGCGGCAGGCTGTCATCCAGCGCGAATGGATCGAACATACCGAAGATCAAGTCGAATGGATTCCCGCAAGGAGTGGCCTGAAATGGTTCTACAATACCAAAACCAAAAATATGCGGTTCGAACCGGAAAAGGGTGCAGACATTGGTGAACTCGAGAAACTCATAGGCGTAGAAAAATCCTATCGGGCTTGGATAAAGGAATGGGGCGCACGCAAATACATCGGCGGTGACAAAGCCCACAACTTGTCGTTTGCGGGCTATGCGGCCAACATCCATGACATCTATCCGCCCGAAAAATTTGAATACGTGGGTATTGGCGCCAGTTGCGATCTGGTTTTGGAATACCTGAAGCAAAAATTTGGCACGCCAAGTTCGAATATCCCAATCAGCGGACTGACCAATGTTGAAAACACGAACACCGAGGAATGGAAACTGGAAGATCGCAAACGCGTACTCAATTATATTTTCGCTTTCATCCCAAAAGAAATCCTCAACGGCGCCAAAAAGATCTTACTCATGGACGTAGCTTCTGGCGGCAATACATTGACAGTCATGAAACAGCTCTTCCAGAAACTCATCGTGGAATACCATGGAAATCCAAACAACGTCACCTGCCTTTCGTTGAACGGCGCGATGAATCCCGAAAACGAGTTTTATGCCAGCAATGAGCCAGCTGCAACTTCTGAACCCGTGGAACCTAAAAACGTGACGTTAAGAAAACCAACCGCGGAAGAAATTGCGAAAGGGCGGGTCGCCTCGGGAACCGCTTTGGACCGTGACGTCGATTTTGTTATCGCCAGTAAAATCGAAAAGCTCCAAAAAAAGCTGATAGGAAAGGAATTGGATCAGGAAACCAGGCAAAAAATCGAAAAGAGAATCGCGCGCAACGAAAAACTCAGGTACGAATATTATCCCATTTTGTACGACCGTTTACTGACCGATACCGCAGACCGCAAAGACCAAAAAAGCATCGAGGCCAAACTCGACAGCCAGGATTACAAAAAACTGGGACGGACGCACCGAAAAGTAAATTATGAAGACATCCAATCTGGAAAAACAGATGCCCGGCGCGAAATGGAAGAAGGCCGTGAGAAAAATGACTTTCCGGCAATTGTCGAAAAAATGCTGCTCGATGAAAAAGAATAATTTTGACGGACCCTCACGGAACTGATATGTATACGTACGAAAAACAATCCGAAAACAAAAGCGAACCCGCGGTTACCCAAAACAAATCTGCCGATGCGCAAACGCGCGGACTCGAAGACAACCGCCCCGAAGCGACGGCGCAAAGGAAATTGCATCAGATCGTCAAACAGGCGAACCAGCCCGTGCAGCGCGTGATTGCCGAGGACCTCCATCGCCTCGGGCAGGACAATGTCTACACCATGCTTTCCAATACCAAACGCGGAGCCAGCCTGATTGCGAAAGCCGATGCCGATGGCGTCCAGATCATTTCCGGCACCGGACGGGCGCGCACTTTTCATCCTGGCGGAGGCGGACGCATTGTCGTTCAGGTCCAGATCGAAGGCAAGTCGGAACCGGATATACTCAAGGATGTGACGTTCGAACTCAACAATGCCGTGCGGCAACAGCGTTTCGACAACATTCGTGCAGGAGCCGCCAGCGGTGCCATTCCGGATAAAGACCAATACGCACGCGAACTCATCCGCCTCGAAATGGAAGGCATGATCAGCACCGGCATAATCGGGATGGAATTGTCTCAAGGCGGCCAAAAGATGCACCCCTCGCAAATGTACATCTCGGAATACCTCAATTTCAGAAGGGCCAAAGAACAAAATCGGGAACTGACCATCGCAGCCTACATCAACAGCAACCTAGACAATGTGCTCGACCGCAAGCATGAGCTCGGGAGCCACCGTGAATTTTACAACAAGCAGTTCGACGAATATGCCACGCCGCGCAATGCGGAAGCACGCAGGAACCATCAAACGGCCAAACAAATTGCCTTGCTGGCCTATCAGGCGGTAGCGGTTGCCAAATTCACGAACTACTTGCATGCGGTCGGAAAGCTCAGAGCAGAAACCCCATACGCCGAATCGGTTCAAGCCTATGTCGCCCAGCACCGCGACCAATACCCTTACCTGCACCTGGCTTTTGTAAACGATCCGATGTTCAGGTGCGCCGAAATGCTGGAACATTCAACCGATAAAGAAGCCGACCTCGCCGCAATGAGCAAAGCCGAAGCCGCCAAATTGTTTGCCTGGGTGGAAAGGAATGACAACGGAAGGTTCCGCAACATTGCCCAACTTTTGGGGCTTCACCTCGGTCATTACGATGGCCGTCCCGAATTGCTCACGGCCAATATTTACAAGTAATGACGCTGCAATCAAACATGTCGTCCATCGACTGGACCTATGCCCGAAAAGGATGAAAAACTGAAATAACAAATAATCCCAGGAAAAAAATCCAAATGGAGATTGCAGAATCCAAAAGTAAGTAAATTACCTATGGTTTTATTTGAATTTGCATTTCAACGAATATTTATACTTTTTAACGATAAATAAATTTTATCTGTCTGAATTTCAATAATTTCATGCGGCAATATTTCGGCAATACCACTTCAGCCAAAATTATTTTTAACGCAAATCTTTACGGCTTTATTTCATCGCTATGGCGTGACGAAAACTGTTGGGCATTTCATACCACTTAAAGATAAATACAAAATACTGCTGTTCAGCCACTGGAATTCCATCTGAAAATACGCCCCGTATTCCAGAGCAATTCGAATAAGACACCTACAGTTTTGACGCGGGAAACGCCAGTATCCTATTTTGACAACAATTTCCGTCGTCTTACGGGCAGCGGGCATCATTTTAAATACACCAAAAAATGACCGAAGAGCAAACCATAGTAATCGGATGTGACCATAACGTCACGCTGGCTTTGCTGTTGGATCTGCTCAAAGAACAGGTCGCCTTTCCGGTCAATGTCATTTCGGCTTCTCGCATTTCCGATTTGCTGAGCATCGTCAAATCACTGGATCCGGCGCTCGTCGTCATGGGTTTCCGAAACAACCAGAATGCGCTCAACGATTTCAACCAATTCATCAAAAATCCCGACATTCCGGTGTTGTGCCTCACGCAAAGGCAAGAAACGACCGCACTTTCGTGGCGAAATGACCGCATCGTTTTTACGTATCCAGTCGAAAACCTGAATAAAAAAGGACAGCTGATCGCCAACATCCAGTCGATTTTTTTACTCAGGACGAGTCAGGCGAATCCAATTCCCGATGCCCAAATCCAATTCCAGCAATCGCACAACGACCGCAACATGAGCCGATACGTTTTGGAACTCGACCAAAAAGTCGAAGTATTGCTCAGCATCAAGGACCGCATCAAAACGCTGATCACGGCAGTCGACGATTCCACGCGCGCCGAATTGCTTTCGATCGTGCATGCGATCCGGGCGTCGGCGAGCGATACCAAGATCTGGGACGATTTCAAGCTGTATTTTGAAAAGACGAACCCCAATTTCCTGTTGTCGCTGTCCGAAAAACATCCCAAACTTACACCCAAAGACCTCAAATATTGCTGCTACCTCAAGATGAACATGTCCAACGACGACATCCGCAACCTGCTCGGAATCAACCAGGAAAGCGTGCGCACGCACAAATACCGGCTCAAGAAAAAAATGGACCTTGACAAAGACCTCGACTTATTGGGTTATGTCAAATCTATCGAAATACCGAGGGTTCCGGTTTTTCATTGATTTTCAAAACACTTTTTTTTACCGCAAAAAATGCAAAGTTGTACGCAAATTTTAAAAACTTGGTGCCCTTTGCGAAAATCTTCGTGTGCTTTGTGTTTATTTTTTACCGCAAAAAATGCAAAGTTGTACGCAAAGTTTGGAAACTTGGTCTCCTTTGCGAAAATCTTCGTGCGCTTTGCGGTGAACTTTCATCCAACAATATTTTGTAAAACACACTTGGTCAAACCTTTAAATATCCGCGTCTACGATTTGTCTACGCATTTATGATCAGCCGCCACCGTTGTATACGAAACGTCTATCTGCAAAATTCCATCCGGAAAACTAATCCCCTACTTTTACATTGTTCATTGCAAACCTCCCACCAGCGACGGTTTCAATCAACAGCAACATAAACGAGATATTATGCTGATGCGTGCCCTGCAGTTTACGAACAACATCCTCGACCAGTACGTCCGCAATGCATTCGGTCTTGACGAAAGCAAAGTGACGCTCAACAACGTCATCGACAGCAGCGGCACAGTTCCGGCGGCCAACCAGAATAAGATCGTGCTGTCGCTGATCAATATCGAACGGGAAACCATGAAGCCGTTTTATGTGCGCAACCAGAAAATGTCCGATGGCAATTTTGCCGACATCCATCCGGAACAGCGCTTCAACGTCGATTTATTGGTCACCTCGAATTTCGATGATTACAAGGACACGCTCAATTACCTCAATACCGTCATCCAGTTTTTTCAGGCCAATGTGCGGATGGACGCGCATTCGTTTGCCAACATTCCCGAAGGAATCAGCAAACTGGAATTCGACATCGAGAAACTCAATTACAGCCAGATGCACAGTTTGTGGACGGCGATGGGTGCAAAATACCAGCCATCGGTCATCTACAAAATGCGCCTGCTGACGATACAGGCCAATGAAAGCGGCGGATTCGTACAATCGGTGCAGCAAACGGAACAGGTTGCACACAGCTGATGAATACGCAGTTTTACATCGTCTTTTCGCTGCGTATTTCTCATGGGTATTTTGAAAAACGGATCTGCAATTGCATTTCGTTTGCGCCCAATGCAGACACGCAAAAACTGATCAGACGGTTCGGGTTCCGCCTGCGCCAAAAGACAAACGGATTTGAGTTTTACAGTACGAATAAGGACTTTGCCCGTTATTTGAAATACATCCAAAACGTAACCGGCCAATCGGAATTTGCATTTGAAATGACGTGTGCCAACGAACATTTCAGCGCGTTCACCGAATCGCCGTCGAGCGGAAAATGGCAATTCAGTTCGGCGAAAATGGAAAACGGGATGCAATTGACACCCACGATCGGGCAAAGCGCCGCCATTTCAGGTACCTTGCAGATCCGGTTTTCCGATTTGATCGGATGCGCAGCCGATCATAATCCCGAATTTGAAATCAGTTTCAAGGCAAAGGCGACGCAATGGCAATATTACATCATCAATAAGAATGACGTGCCACTGCAAAACCCGATGGTGACCGGAAAATCGGGGATTAAATTTACCGAAGGGATTGCGGTCACGATTCCGACCGGAGAAAAGGCACTGCTGTTCTCGTCGAGCGAACCAATTGTGTTGAGCGAATCGCCGCAATTGATTTTTGATCTCGTGGGCCAGTCGAAAACCAATCCGGACAAACCCGGAAAGCCTGTGATCAGGGGATTGCCAAATCCCAATCCGGCACGAACCGCAACCGTCGAAACCGACGGCAAAAAAACAGAAGCATCACCAATGTATGTGTATATATAATTATTAAAATGAGAAACCATGCTTGAATCAAACATTAAATCACCGGGCGTCTACATCGACGAGTTGAATGCATTTCCCAACTCGATAGTGCCCGTAGCTACTGCCGTTCCTGCCTTTATAGGTTATACTCCGGCCGCGGTTTACGAAGGAAAATCGTATACGAATGTACCGCAAAAGATCACTTCGTTCGCCGAATTCAGGGCGATCTATTGCCTGCCCGATTTGCCCGCACCGGCAAGTCCGACCAAGCAATACAATCCCGAATATTACCTCGTCAAGCAAAAAAGCGAGCCCACCAAAGGCGACTACATGCAGATCGGCAACGCGTATTATTCGATCGTTCCCGACCCGAATACGGTCTACTATCTGTACAACAGCGTGCGTTTGTTCTATGAAAACGGCGGCGGCGATGCGTACATCGTTTCGGTTGGCCCGTATGGCGCGCCATCCAAGAATCCGATGGCACCGGGCGACCAGATCGTCAACCCGAACGTCCAGCTCAACGACCTCATGAACGGCCTCGCGTTGTTGCTCAACGAACAGGAACCCACGATGTACATCTGTCCAGAAGCGACCTTGCTGACGATCGAAAACAACGGTACGCTGATGCAGGAAATGTTGCTGCAATGCACCGAGACGCAAACTGCGATCGCGCTGTTCGACATCATCGGCGGGAACGATCCAGATCCGATCATGTACATCAAAGACATCGAGGCGTTCCGGGACAATACAGGCGTGATGGGCCTCAATTATGGCGCGGCTTACTATCCGTTTGTCGGAACGACGATCATGCAAGGTCCCGACATCGATTACACGAATTTATTCGGAGGCGATACCAAACAACTGGCTGAATTGCTCAATCCGGCCGACAATCCGAATCCGAGCGTGGCCGCGATCATGGCCAACATCCAGAATGCCAATTCCCTATTGACCGTTCAGCAAAACAACACCGCACTGATCAACGCGAGCAAAACCTACGGCCTCATCGTCAAGCACGTCCTGACCGATGTGAACATGATGCCGCCCACAGGCGCAATGGCCGGCCTGATGGCGACGGTCGACAACGAACTGGGCGTTTGGCATGCACCGGCCAATAAAAACCTGGCCGGGGTTGCTTCACTGCCGATCCGTTTGTCGGAAGCACAGCAAGCCAACCTCAACATGGACGCGGTTTCGGGGAAATCGGTCAATGCGATCCGGTTTTTCAACGGAATCGGAATCCTGGTTTGGGGTGCCAGGACGCTCGACGGCAACAGCGAAGACTGGAAATACCTTCCGGTGAGGCGTACGCTGACGTTCCTCGAACAATCGTGCAAACTCGCCGCACATGCGTATGTATTCGAACCCAACGACAAAAATACGTGGGAAGCCGTCAAGGCAATGATCAGTAATTTCCTGACGATGATCTGGAAAGAAGGCGGATTGCAGGGCGCTTCGGCGGCAGATGCGTTTTCGGTTTCGTGCGGACTTGGCGCTACCATGACTTCCGAAGACCTTTTGCAGGGATTCATGAAAGTGGTCGTCAAGGTCGCAGTGGTACATCCGGCAGAATTTATCGTACTCACGTTCCAGCAGCAAATGGCGGCGTCGAGCTAGAAACTAATTATTAAAAACATTAAAAAGAAAATATCATGGCAGACGACGGAAGTAAACAAGGCGCAACATGGCCCATGCCGAAATTCAGGTTTGAAGTGGATCTTGGAACCGAATTAAAAGGAGTCGCATTCCAGGAAGTTACCGGAATGGATGTGGAAAATCAGATTATCGAATACCGAAACAGCAACAGTCCGCTTTTCTCCCCGGAAAAAATGCCCGGCCTGACCAAATACGGCAACATCACAATGAAACGCGGCGTATTCGTCAACGACAATACATTCTGGAATTGGCACGCAGAAATCAGCATGAACACCGTCAAGAGAAGAACGGTGCTGATCAAGCTGCTCGACGAAAGCGGCAAAGTGACGATGCAGTGGACATTGAGCAATGCGTGGCCGACAAAAATCACGAGTACCGATCTCAAATCGGATGGCAATGAAGTGGCGGTAGACACCATCGAGATTGCCCACGAACAGCTTACCATCAGCAATGGATAATTATCCGGTTAGTTTTTATTTCGAGTTGTCTTTTCCGGGATGCGACGCCGCTTTCCAGGAAGTATCCGGTATTTCACGCGAACTGCAGTTGGAGGAAGTGGCCAGCGGCGGGGAAAATCGTTTCAAATACAAACTTCCAACGGTTACGACAAGCCAAAATCTCGTTTTAAAAAGGGCATTGGTACCAAGCGGTTCCGCTTTGGTCAAATGGTGCTCGGACTGTCTGGATGCCGGACTGGCGAACGGCATCCAGACCCAATCGGTGGTGTTGAGTTTGCTCGATGCCGACGCTTTGGTGCTGGCGAAATGGATGTTTTACAATACGTATCCCGTCAAGTATTCCGTATCCGACCTCAAGTCGATGGAAAGCGGGATCGTGATCGAATCGATCGAACTCGCCTATACTTATTTTGACATCGTAGCTCCATCCTAAAAACGCAATATGCCGATAGAAATCCGCGAAATCATCATCCGAACCGAAATCAATTCCGGTGACAGGGCCGAAAAGCCCATCAAACAGGCCGACCTGTTCACGTTCAAAAAGCAATTGCTCGAAGAATGCAAACGCCTGATCATCCAAAAGTCAAAAAACAGCCACAAGCGATAAAACACCATGGGCGCAAGTTTGGAATACCTCAAAATTACCGGCTACATGGATATGTTTTTCCTGCTGCCAAGCGGGTCATCCTATACCGTGATGATGAATCCCGACAACATCAAGTTGCAGCGCGGCATCGATTACAACGAACAGCAGGCGCCCAATACGAGTGCGCCTTCGCAGAAGTACAAAAGTACGCCGTCGGCCAAGCTCAATTTCGACATCACCATCGACTGCACCGGAATCGTAGATCCCACGCGCACGAGCATGGACGACGAAATTGCCGCAATCGAAGACATTGTATATTCGTACAACGGCATCATCCACCGTCCCAATTTCGTCAAAGTGCAGTGGGGCGAAAACCTGGTGTTCAAAGGCGTTTTAAAGTCGATGGATGTTTCGTATACGCTTTTCAAACCCGACGGAAATCCGCTCAGGGCGAAAATTTCACTGGCGTTTGAAGAATACACCGCACCGATGACGGTCGAGGAACTCGATGCGAGCCAATCGCCCGACATCACACACATTGTCACCGTGACCGAGGGCAATACGCTTCCGCAACTTTGCCTCAAGATCTGGCAGGACGATTCGCATTACATCCAGGTTGCGCAATACAACAACCTCAACAAATTCAGGAACCTCAGCGGCGGCGAAAAACTCCTTTTTCCGCCCATCATCCAATCGGTATAAATGCAAAATCTCACAATCATACCGAGCGGCGGCGTAGTGCTTTTCACCATCCAGGTGGATGGCGCGCCCATTCCGGATATGCTCACGGTCGATTCGGTAAGCATCACCAAATCGGTCAACCAGATTGCGAAGGCCAGCATCACCCTACTCGACGGCGAAATCGAATGGACGAAATTCGACGCAAGCGCCACATCGACATTTTTCCCCGGATCAAAAATCACCATCCAAGGCGGGTACGACCTCCAATACGAGACGCTTTTCGAAGGCATCATCACGAGCCAGTCGATCAACGTCACCGAATCGGGCGCCACTTTGGATATCGAATGCAGCGATTCGGCCGTCAAGATGACCGTCGGGCGCAAAAGCCTGACTTTTTCCGAACAGAAAGACAGCGATATCCTGACGGCCATCATCGGAACGTATTCGGGATTGACCGCCAGCGTATCGGTTACGCCAGATGTTTGGCCCGAACAAATCCAGCACAACGCGACCGATTGGGATTTCATGCTCACGCGCGCCGAAGCCAATGCGATGATCGTAACGACGATCAACGGAACAGTCAACGTGATTTCTCCGATAGACGATACCACTCCGGTGCTGTACATCGGTTATGGAAGCGGACTCATCTCGTTCAACGCAGAACTCAGCGCACTCAAGCAATACGGCAACGTCAAGGCGAGTGTGTGGGATTACAAGACACAGGCAATCGTATCGGTGGAATCTTCGAACGATATGGATGGCGTGGGCAATTTATCGGCCAGTACGCTCTCTGAAGTCGCCGGGCTCAACGATTTCGTGATGCAGACGACGGTACCGCTCGAAACGGCCAACATGACCAATTGGATCAATGCACAAATGATCAAAAGTACGCTGTCCAAAATACAAGGCACGACCAAATTTCAGGGTACCAATCTCGTCGATCCGGGCAAATACATCAGCCTTCAGGGTCTTGGGGAACGCTTCAGCGGCAACCACATTATTTCGGCCGTGACGCACCATTTCAACGATGGGAACTGGCTTACGGATGTGAGCATCGGGCTTTCTCCCGAATGGTTCACCGAACAGCAACCCGACCTGATGTCGCCGTCGGCCTCGGGAATGTTGCCCGGAGCGCGCGGATTGTTTAACGGCACGGTCAAGCAAATGCACAACGATCCCGAAACGCAATACCGCATTCTGGTCGACGTTCCGATGTTTGACGCCAACGGCAAAGGCATCTGGTCGCGGCTTTCGAATTTCTATTCGACCAATGGTGCGGGCGCCTTTTTCCTGCCGGAAGTGGGCGACGAGGTGATCCTGGGATTTTTAAATGAAGATCCGCGCTACCCGATCATCCTCGGAAGCGTTTACAGCGGCACCAAGCAAAAACCATTTGCGGGATTGGATCCGAATGAGAAAAATTCGATCAAGGCCATCGTTTCAAAATCGGGGATTTCGGTCGAATTCGACGATAAAAACATCGTGCTCACGATTGCCACACCCGATAAGAATACGATCATCATCAGCGACAAGGACAAACAGATTACGCTGCAGGATGAAAACCAGAACAGCATCGTGATGTCGTCGAGCGGAATCACGATCAAAAGTCCGAAAGACATCAACATCCAAGCCGATCAAAAGATCAACCTCACCGGCATGCAGGGCATTACGGCCCAATCGTCGGGCGGCGACATCGAACTGAGCGGCGTCAACATCAAGGAAACGGCCCAGGCCCAATATTCGGCCAACGGAAACGCCACGGCGCAGGTTCAGGGCGGCGCCGAATTGGTACTCAAGGGCGGAATGGTCATGATCAATTGAAACAATATGCCAGCAGCAGCACGATTAACCGATTTTCACCAATGTCCGATGCAGACGCCTGCAGTCGTTCCGATTCCGCATGTGGGCGGCCCGATCGTCGGTCCCGGATGCCCTACCGTCCTGATCGCCAAATTGCCCGCAGCGCGCGTGGGCGACATGCTCGTGTGTGTGGGCCCGCCCGATTCTATCGTCAAAGGCTCGGCTACGGTCATGATCGGCAACATGCCCGCCGCAAGAATGGGCGACCAAACCGCGCACGGAGGAGAAATCATGCTGGGCGCATTTAACGTCATCATCGGTGGATAATACGACTGCAAAAGAAAGTTATTTTTTAGGTTCCGGATGGAGCTTCCCGATCACATTTTCGGAAGGGAACCATGAGCTCAACGTCACGGCCTATGAAGAAAACGTGAACCAGTCGATCCATGCGATTTTGCTCACGAATCCGGGCGAACGCTGTTTGGAGCCGCGATTCGGTTCGGGGTTGCAGCAGTTTTTCTTCAGGAAAATGGACGAAACACTCAAAGGCGAAATCACCGATACCGTCAAATATTCGCTGTTGCACAACGAACCGCGCATCAAGGTCAACAAGATCTCGGTCGCGTTCACCGACATCATGAACGGCCGCATCGACATCCTGATCGCCTATACGTACAACCAGGCCAACACGAGGCACAATTATGTTTTTCCGTTCCACATCAAGGAAGGAACCAATTTACCGGCAAACCGATGAACACATTCAATCAAAATACGGCTGTTACTGCACGCGACCAAGCGCTCGTGCCATCGCCCCATTTGATTGATGGCCGCACGCGGCAGGACTGGCTTGCATTTATCGCCGATTTTGCGTCGCTGATCAATTTTTACGACGCCAACAACAACGTCAATGGCAACTGGGCGCCTTTCCTGCTCAAGGATCCGGTGGTATTGCTCGCTTCGATTTCACGGACGAACGTCGCCAGGATGCATTCGCTTTATTTGCAGACGTGCACCCAACTCGAGCAGGCGTTTGAAACCGGCGACAACACCAGCCTCGGCAATTCGTTCGCGCAATTGTTCGACCAGTTGTTCCGGTTGTTTGCGTGCATTGAAAGGTGGATTTATTTCATGCTCAAATCCAATTCGGAATTCGGCCTTAAAAAATTCATCATCTATCAGGTCGAAACCGTCTACAGTGCACTGTTGTGGGCGCTCGTTGCGCTTCGCAAACAATTGATTGACAAAAAAATGATTCCGAAGCTGACATTTGATCACGTGTATTTTTTTGCCGATGCCGATCCGAAAATATGGAACCAAAGCAAGGACAAAATGCCGTTTTGGGAAATCCTGAACCTCAATCATCCGCCGCAATCCAATACGCTTCCCGACATTTTCAATGCGTTGAAAACGGCAGGCGACGCTTTGTTTGCATTTTTCGATACGGTCGTGCAACAGGCCAAAATCGCCTTTGAAAAACTGCAAACCGAAAAAATCAATTTCCCCGATACGGCTTTGGTGCGCGCATTTGTCAACTTGCTGATGATCCACCGCGACCAGCTCAACGGCCTTACGCAAAAGCACCTCGATTTTTATTATTCCGATATCCTGAACCTGCATGCGAGGAATGCCGAACCCGACCATGTGATCATCACGGCTGATCCGGCCGACAAGACGCTGCCTTTCTACCTCAAAAAAGGCTCCCTGTTTGATGCGGGAACCGACGCTCAAAAAAAACCGGTGGTATTTTCAACGGTGGCGAATGCGAGCCTGAATCCGTGCAGCATTGTGGGCGCGCATACGATTGCGGCTTTGAAGACGACGCCAACTTCACTCTTTCATCAGGTGATCGCCGCGCCGTCTGTTCTTCAAAAAGATGGCGATGGGAAAATTATGGGATGGCCCAGTTTCGGTGGCAGTTGTCCGCCATTTTCTACGCCAATTGCCATGGGTTTTGCCATTGCCTCACCGCTTTTGTTGCTGCGCGAAGGCAACCGGAGCCTTAAGATAGTGTTCACCTTCGATACCGACAATGTGCTTCCGATGATGCAGTCGGCGCATTATTTTTTGAGTACGAAAGCGGCATGGCTGCCGGTCATTGGCCGTGCCGAAAACGCAGCAGCAAATGGAATTTTCCAACCCAACCGCATTGTATTGCGAATTGACCTTGAACCCACGCAACCGCCTGTCGAGAATTTTCTCAAAAATCCGGACGGTTTCGCAAGCGATTGGCCATTGCTCAAAGTTTCGTTCGACGCCATTCCGGCCAAAGACCAATCGCCTGTTTTACAATCGTTGTCGATCGATGCGACCGTTTCCAACCTCGCTACGTTCCAATTGTACAATGATTTTGGCGCGCTCAGTATGAAAAGTGCGTTTGCGCCTTTCGGACCGACGCCGCTGGCCAACAACAGTTTCCTGATCGGCAACAGCGAGATTCTGAGCAAACCTTTGCAGGCGTTGCACATTGGTTTGACGTGGGAATCTGTCCCGCCCGATTTTCAGCAGTATTATCAGGAATACAACAATTACATCGCGTATCTGGCCGATTCTGAAAAACACCACAAAAAAACCGTACACGTCAACAAACTTGGAAAGAAAATTCCTTCGGTCGGTTTGTTTAAAAAAATCGGGATAGCGCTACAAAATGCATTGCTCGCGGTTCAATTGGAGTCGATGGAACTACTGGGAATCCCACCCAAAAATCCATCCGAACCCTACAACAACGGCAGTTTTTGTGTCGGCTTCGAAGTCTTGCAAAACAACGAATGGAATGCCTTTCCGATGAAAAAACAAGATTCTGTCACTGCGATCAACGACACCATCACTATTGAACCTTATGTAGCCGGTGCTTGTGTTCCGGCTGAAACACCGATTGAAAATCTATTGTTCAGCACCGATGACAATTGCGTTTTGACAAACAGCAGTTATTTTTCGTACGAATCACAACCCGAAAATACGCCGCCAGCAGTAACAATCGATGCGTTTCCAAACCTCCAAAATGCGCCGTTGCAATACAGCGATGGAAGCGCTAACGGATTTCTAAAGATGACGCTGACCGAACCTGCGACTTTCGGATTCGGATCGGGATTGTACCCCGAGATCGTCGCCTACACCGCGCTGCAAAACGCACTGCTGATTTCGAGAAACCCGAAACGAAAACCGTCGAGCCTAATAGCCGTGCCCAAATTGCCGTTCGTCCCCAAACTCAAAGGTTTTACGGCGCATTACAAAGCGTCGCAGTTGTATGATTTCACGCAGCCGCAGAGCAATCCGTTGCAGTGTTTTGCGTATTCGGCATTTGCGGGTTATCAGACGTATGACAATGCGGATGGCCATGCCGTCATTAATTCCAATGCGGGAGATGCAGCGACTGCGGACTCCAAAACATCCGGAATCGCACTGTTTCCTGCGCTACACAATTACCAAGGTTTTTTGTATCTGGAATTGGCCCAGGTGGTTGCGCCTTCCGAAATCAACCTGTATGTCGAACTCGCCCGAAAATACGGCAATCTTTCTTCGGGCACGCAACTCGATTATTATTACCTCGCGAACAACGGATGGCAGTTGCTTGAAGTCGTTTCCGACGGAACCAATAATTTCAGTTGCTCGGGTATTGTCACGGTAAAAATTCCGGGCGACATCAGCAACGAAACGCATCTGATGCCGGGCAAAAATTACTGGATTTGTGTCGCTACCAAAAACGACGTGAACCTGTTTCCCGAAATCGTGTTTTTGAAAACCAACGGCATCGAACTCGTGCGCAACAGCGATTATCCGGTCAGCGACATCCCGAAAATACCTGCGGGAGTCATCATGAAAGCGCATGCGCCGATTCCGCAGATTACCGCAATCGCACAGCCGTTTCCGTCGTTCGCGGGAAAAGCTTCCGAAGATGAAACCGCGCGAAACAAACGCGTCAGCAACCGGCTCAAGACCAAAGACCGCGTAGTGGCCAATGAAGATTTCTTTCGGCTGATCCAACAGGAATTTGCCGATATCTATTATTCGAAAGTGCATTATGAACCGGAAACGAAAACCACCAATGTGTATGTCGTGAAAGGCAACTCTTTGGCTTCCGACGCCAATGCGTTTGCGCCCATGGTTAGTGAATGCCAGGAACTCGAAATCCAGAAATACATGCAGGAACGCGCTTCGGCATTTGCGGTGATCAAGGTGTCGAATTTCAGTTTTTCGTATGTTACGGTCAACGCGACGATCACGATTCACGACGGTTACGAAATCCAGACGATCCAAAGAACGGTGCAAAAGGCGCTGGATTTGTTCCTGTCGCCGTGGATTTCGGGCAGCCAAACGCAAATCACAATCGACCAGAACCTGACCGATATCGAGACGGCCGCATTCATCAAAAGCATCGACGGCGTCATGGATGTCGGGAAATTGTTTTTCAACATCAGTGACACCCATACACCACCGTTGCAATCGGCTGTATCCTTTCAAACCATTGTCTTGGGCAAGCCCGGAAAGCTGATCGTTTCGGGGCAAAACCATGTCATTAATCAGGCGGCATAATGAGCGAACTGCATTACATACCAGCAAAAAAACTTCCGTTGAGCCAGGATTTCCGCGCGCTCAAGAAGGAAGGGATTGATTACATCCAAACCATAATTGGTGCGGCGTGGACCAACCTCAATGCGAGCGATCCTGGCGTCACGATATTGGACCAGCTTTGTTTTGCGCTGACCGAATTGGGGTATTGCAATGATTTTCCGATGCAGGATATTTTGACCGATTCGAAAGGAAAACTGGAAATCAAAGACCAATTTTACCAGTCACGTGAAATACTCACGACATCGCCCATTACGATCGATGATTACCGAAAATACATCGTTGACGATTTCGCAACGGTTGAAAACGCAGTGATTTTGGCACAGCCAAGTTTGTTCAGCCATGCCAAAGGGAAATACATCGTGTATCTATCGATTGATCCAATGGTGACCGATGGGATGGCGATCGCGAAAATCTGCCGCGCGGTTTTCATCGGCCTGAACCGGCGCCGCAATATCGGTGAAATGTTTGCGATGCCGCAACCTTTTGCGCCGCTCCAAACGGTGCTGACCGGGGCAATCCAGATTGCCAATGAACGCGATGCCGATAAAATCCGGACGCTTATTTACAACGGCATCCGCAACTTTGTCTTTCCAAAAGCACTGCGCCACGATTACACCCAATTGATTGCGAAAGGCGCAACCGAAGACGCGATCTACAACGGTCCCGATCTCAAAAACGGGGAAATCGCCGGTGCCGATCTGGGCCAGAAAACCAACACGGTCCATTTGCGCGAACTGCTCCGTATCATCCATTCGGTTGATGGCGTGCGCGGTGTAAACAATCTGCAATTTCAAGGCAACACTGATAATTTGGTTCAGGGCGCCGACCATCAAATGCTGACATTCGACCTGAATCAATTGAAGTTTACGTCCAACAATAATACAAATGACGCGATTGCCACCGCCCCATTTTCGCTGCTTCAGGGTTTCAAAGAAATCAAATCGGGTACTTCGTTTGGCGCTTCCGACAAAGAGGCGCGCGATTTACCCAACGGGCAATTCCGTGACATCAATTCGTATTATTCGATACAAAATACGTTTCCGAACATATTTGCAGTGGGTGCGAATGCGATCAATTCGGGTGCGAGCGATTTCCAGATTGCGCAATCGCGGCAATTGAAAGGATATTTGACGTTGTTCGATCAGGTTTTGGCGAATCAGTTTGCGCAGCTGGCCAATGTCCCGAAGCTTTTTTCGTTCAAGAACAGCCTGTGCGGAACGCCTTCCGATTTGCAGCGTTTTGTTTCGCTCAAAGACCAATTTGAAAAAGAGCATCCTGAATATCCCGTGCCGTTCCTGACTTTTTCGCCCACTTATTTCTACCAGTCGCTGTATGAAGTGCCCGACATCAAGCCTTTGCTCAAGGACAACGACGCTTTCCATTTCGGATCCGAATTGGAATCGCCCGAAGTGATTGCGAAAAGGAGTTGGGACGCCTACCGCCAGGATCCTTACAACCGCTACATCAAAGGCCTGATGGATTTGGTCGAAGACGAGCAAACCAATAGCGTTCGCCGCAACGACCTTTTGAACCATCTGCTCGCGCGGCACGGGGAATCGCCGTTGCTGATGGATGCGATCCTGGACGGTTCGGTCTATTCCGGAAACGCGCTCAAGGACAAGGTGATTTTTAAAAGTTTGTATTTGCAGAACCTCGGCAAGTTGTCGTATTTCCGGCAAAAAGGCTACGATTGTCTGGGCGCGCAGCCGATTGAGGATCTTGCAGATGCGGCCGCAACTACCAATCCGACAAACAATACGACCGATTTTATTTTCAATTCGGACCAAATCGACCGCATCGAAAAAATAAAGACCCGCGATATTGACAATTACGCCGCGCTCGAACTCAAGCTCAACCTGCTTTTCGGACTCCGGACGCAATACGGCAATTACATTTCGACAACCTCAAACGCGGGCGACCTCGCAATTTGTTCGTGGCTCCTGCAGCAACGCAAAGGTTTTATACTGATTGAAAACTGCTTGTTGTATCCATCAAATACGCGCATCAGCCTCACGGAATCGGTTGCCGACGGGCCGTATTTTGAAATCACGCAGCCGCTGAACGACCTCGAGACATCAAAATTGTTTTTCGTGCTTCAAACGGCTAGAAAAATAACCCTCAGCAATCCCGTTTTTCCGGCAATCCCGACGGTTCACCTCGACAAAACAAGCCAATTCGACCTTAAATATTCAGAGACGTTGAACCAAAAGAACTGGACCGCCTCGGGCACGGATGGGCTGTTTTTTGCGGCGGAAGAATCGCAGCAAAAAGATTCCACCATTGCTGCGCCGATGATTGAACTCATTTTCCCCGATTTTATTCCGCAGTTCAACACCGCCGCTTTCAAGGAAAGGCTCGATTTGTTTTTGGACCAGACGCTTCCGCCCGAAGTGTCGTATCAGTTCCGGTTGATGGACCGCGACGCGTTGCGCCAATTGATTCCGGCGTTTACCGATTGGCACAACAGCCTCAGAAACACGAATTCAGACTTGACTGAAATGACGCCGATCGAACCCAAATCGGCCACACTGATCACACTGCTTCATTCCCCTCAATCCTCCGCCAATGCCTGAGCAAAGCAACCATATCATCTCGAGACTCCGTTGGGAAACTTCCTTTGACCAAAGGGAGAAAGCCGCCGAATTGCAACAGCGGCTCGGCAGTTGGGGCAGGCTCTCGATGCAGCGCGAAATCACGGCGGTTTTCGATGCGCTGTGTCCGCCTGGGCAAACGTGGCGGATCCAGTCGCTCGAAATCGATTTGGGCACGATTGATTTCGACCACCTTGAAAGCGATTTGTCGCTCAGATTCGGCAGGCAACTTAAAGAAGAACTGGCGGCGTTGTTGCTGCATTCCGATCAGCGATCCAATGCCGAAATGATCAGCGACGAACTTTCGGAACTCGAGGCGCTGGGTCATTTTTTGGTTACGGGAATCATGCCTTGGTATGGAAAAACGGGCGTCAAGTCGGTAAATGACATCCTGGCTTTCCACCTCCAAAAAGACCGGAAAACAACCATTGATTTATTGAAAAAAGCCGCACCGACGCATGAAAATGTGCGAAAACGCATGGCGTGGCAATTGCAGGAAGCCAACATCATCCAGATCATCGAAGGCGTCGAACCTACGAATCACGAACAGATTGTTACTTTTTCGGCGGCGATGTCCAAAATCCAACAGCACAAAAATATTGTGCGCGACAACAGCGGCGATTTCCGAAAAAACCTGTGGCTGTGGATTTTCAATTATTTATTTACCGACAGGGGTTCGGTCTTCAACCAGGCGGCGTTTATGAAAAGCAGCATCCAGCAGATGGCGAATCACTACAATGTGGCGTATCATACGTTGGTTGAAATGATCGAACAGGCGTTGGCACAAGCTTCGGTCAATTCGAGGGTCAAAGCCGATTTTATCCTGATGCTGCAATTGCTCGCAACCGAAAACCATTCAAATGCTGAAAAAATTGCAGTGCAAAAACAAAATCCGGCATTGGCTTTACAGCATTATTTGGAACAGCTTTCGAACAGAAATAATTCTGCCAAAAAAACCGAAATCAACGAATGGATCATCGCGCTTTCAAATCAAGATCGAGCGGAATTGAATCGGATTATCACCGCTTCCGAAACCAAGTGGTTTACACTTTTAAAAGATTTGGATCACACTGCGGTCGCCTCAATTTTGCAAAGTCTTTCCCCGCAAAATTCTGATGCCGTTGCGGCCAGTATACGATTCATTTACGACCTTGTCCAGCAAACCGATCTCAAAATGGCGCAGGCCGATTTATGGGAAATGGCTTTGGCGTTTGTGTGGTCACATAAAAATTCGCCATTTGATGCGGCGGCTTTTTTGCAATTTATCGTTCAGGAAATCAGCGACAAAAAAAACAGTTCAACCGAAAAAATCCTGAATCAGTTGTTGACGGCGACCGTTTCAGCAAAAGCAAAAAATGGTACCAATGTCGAAATCTATGCTGAACTCCTAATGTCGTTTGGAAACGAGATTTCACGGCAGACGCCAGCAGATTACACGACAAATTTTCATCAATTGCTCGATGATTTATTCCGCGAAATGACGGCCAACCGAAATAAAAAAGTTCAAAACAGTGCGACTTTAATCGGCAGATATTTTGTTTCCAATCCGACGCGGGCACTCGGGGCATTGATTGAATTTGAGGACAAAAAACGTTTGCAGCATCTGCTTCCGCATCTTGTCAATGAATGGCAGGCTGAAACTTTGATGCGCAAGTCCAATTCGAGATCGGCCGCATTATTGCTTCAGATCCAGCAGATCGCAGCCACTTTTGATGACCCGATTTTGAATGCCAATTTGCAACACCTTTGGGCAATCGGCCTGAACAGCATGGTATTGCATCCCGAATTGAGTGCGGCCCAGTTTTTAAGGGTTATTTTGGAAAGGCTGCAGCAGCAAGTCGGACGCTCAAAACCCATATTCGCTTTGTTTTTGGAGGCCGTCCTCAATGCTCAAGAATTAAAAAACGGAATTTCTGGAAACCATCTTTCGCAAATCAAAACGGAATTGGGCAAAAATATTGAGGCGAAACCTGTAATTATCCCAATTGCACTCGGCATTCCGATGAATGTCGCAGCAGAAAAAAACAAATTTTCGCCGTTCCATTTCCAGCCGAAAAAAAGCCAAACCATTGTTGCTACAACAGGCTCCGATTTCAAAATCACTGTCGAAATGTTGTGCGGATGGATTGAAAAGGCGCTCAAAAACGAACACGAATCGTTGCTGCAAAATGGCAAAACATATCGCTTGGCCGACCTGATCAAATTGGCGGTTGGCAATTGTCCGGACGCGTTTCGGAATATCCTGCGCGCGCTTCCGATGACGCAAAAACGAATCCAATTGTTGCAGGCAACCGACTGGAACATTTGCTGTTTGTGGATTGCAGCCGATGACCGCGGACTTCAGCACACACTCGAAACACTTCGGTCGTTGTACCATTTCACGGCCCATTTTTCATCGGGAAATAATCGAAGCGTTGAAGCTGTCTTTTGGAAAAAATTGTGGCAAATCATCGCAAAAAAAACGAATCCAAAAACACAACTCCAACAATTCATTCGCGAACGGCTCGACCATTTGTTCCAAACCGAATCCTTGAACAGCGCCACTATATTAAAAGCGATTCAATCGCACAAACTTTGGATTTCGCCAGAATTGAAGCACATTTTGATGACTTACAATAATTCGTTCGCAACCATTTCAACTGGTACGAAAATGGCAATCGGCAATGATTTGGTCCATTTAAAATTGGCCGATAGGGAATCCTTGTTTCGCCATTTGCTGCTGCACAAACAGCTTCCGGAATGGTACGAAAACGGGCCAAATTTGACAGCGCGTGACGTGTTTGAGCAACTGATTGCGCTGCATCCGTTGGCCTTTATCCGTGCATTCCAAAAAAGCCTGACCGGGTTTCAAAAACCAACCCTAAGTTATTGGATCGATTTGAAACAATGGGTCAAAATCATGCGGCATTACAAAGGCGGCCGGCAATCGGTGCTGGTCGATTTTGAACGTCTTCATGCGGCATTCAAACAAGTACCGATTGGCGGAATTTCATCGGCCGAATTGCACGAAATCCTGCTGCGGAAACTCGTGACCGATTGGGCGAATGACACTTGGGATCACCATGCCGAAACAACGTGGCGCTATTTAATGTGGGAAATCTGCGGCGAACGCAACGTCCCGAAAGTCGTTTTTTCGGAAGCCGTGGCCAAAATAAAATACGCACTGCCATTGTCGGTACGCATGGCGTATGAATCTACGCTCAAAGACGATTCCAAAACACAAATGAAACGAATCATCCCGACGGTTGCCAAACAGCTGCAAGCCAAGAATCCAGGCGGAATTCCGGTTAAAAATGCCGGAATCGTATTGCTCAGCAATTACATACCGATGCTGTTTGAAAGATTGGGCATCGTACGCGAAAATGAGTTTCCCGATGCGTTGTCGCAACTCGATGCCGTGCATTACCTGCAATATGTTGCGACGGGATTGCGCCATACCGAAGAAGCGCTGCTGCCGTTGAACAAAGTGTTGTGCGGATTGCCATTGGCTGCGCCGGTAATGGAAAGCATCGAGATTTCGGACGAAAATCAGGCGTTGATTAACGGATTGATCGAAGCGGCCATTTCGCACTGGCCGTCGGTTGGCGATACGTCGGTTGACGGATTCAGGGGCAATTGGCTCGTGCGCGACGGACTCTTGCTTGAAAAAGACGACCGTTGGGAACTGACCGTTGAAAAAAGGTCGTATGATCTGTTGATCCACAAATCGCCTTTTTCGATTTCGATCATCAAGCATCCTTGGATGGACAAACCTTTGCATGTAATCTGGCCTTATTAAAACGAACATTATGACAGCACGAACCATCCAAAAAATCGACAGCGGTTGAAGAAACTGCACACCGGCTTAAAATCAATTATAAATTTAAAAACATTTCTCTATGAATTCTTACAACGAAAATCTGAATTCCAACGTGGTCGCGACATTGCAGGCCCAGGAATTGGAACAGGACAACATGCAGGCGCAACTCAATGCTGCCATGTTTACGCTTTATTATGCCGAAGGCGCGAAAATAACCGCACTTGAAAAACTCGATGAGACCAACCAGATGTACCGTTTCCAGCAGCAAGTCAAGGAAAAAGCGCTCGACAGCAACAACACTGCTGTGAATGTATTGGCGTCGGCAAACCAGAGCCAGCAATACGTGGGACTTTCCGCCGGAAACGTAGCCACAGCAGCGGCAAATGTTCAGGTCGCATCCAATGCTGTCGTTCGGTTGGCCAGCGACATGGGCAGTATTTTGAGCATCCTCAATGCGTCGCAATTCGGCTCGCCGATCTACAACCAGGCCGTCGAGGTCAACAAATTGCTCAACGACACGGCCTACAATGCCGGGGTCACGTCGCAACTCGCCATGGAAGGTTCTTTGCTGACCGCCAGCGTTTCTGCCGGAACCGTCGCAGATATCGCCAAATCAACCGCCGCATCGGTTACCCAAATGCTCAGTGCTGCCAGCATCCAGTTCGACAATACGGCCGCATTGGTGGCGGGCATGAATACCGCATTGGCCGATTCAGGAAGCGCAGAGAAAAAAGCGCAGGGCGATCTGGAGGACATCAATGTTGAATTTTATGCGTCACAGGCGAGTTACCTGTCGGGCACAAAACAAATGAACCTCAACCTTCAGGTCAAACCCGATAAAAACGAATCGAACAACAAGTACAAGGTGAGCTTTGAACCGTACCTGAATCCGTTTTATCTATCGGCTGCCGATAATGCCGAACTTGCGGAATACAGGAACAGCCCGGTAACCGACTACTACATTATGCTGGTCAAGGAAGCAAAGAAAACCACTTTCTCCTCGACTACGGCCGAGAATTTATTGGACGGCAATTCGCGCCAGTCGCTCAACGTCAAAAGCACCGAAACTTCGGTTTCCAAGGATATTTTGGCGGGCAGCCTTTTGGATTCTGATGGCGATGCGATGGAAAGCGGCCGCAACTACGTCATTTTCGTATGGGCCAAATTCAATGACGGCTACAGAAAAACGACCGGCAATGACGGTTTCCTGACTGCGCCATCGGCACCGTTCGCCTTGACCAATCAGCTCAAAAGCCCAAAACCGAAGGACATTCGCGTGGTAGCCGAAAACAACGGCCAGACGCTCAAATTCGATGTGGAACCCACCAAGGCGTTCAAACCCGAAAAAGTCGAATACCGTTGCCTGTTTCTGCCCGACAACAGCGACCTGATCAAGGGATTGATTACCGAAAGCGAGCTCAGGAGCCTCAATGAGGAAATCACGCAGCGCGAAGAAATCGCCGACCAATACGATCCGATCATCAAACAAGACGAGGCGACATTGATTTCGCTGACTCCAATCATCGCAGCGCTCGAGGCCAAACTCGATGCCATTCCCGAACAGGAAAAATTGAAAGGCAAAGTGAGCGATCGCGCAAGGGCTTTGCTCGATGAGTTGAAAAATCCATTGGAGAAACACGCCGCCGCAAAGGAAAGTTTTGAAAAAAACAGCGCCGCCAAAAAGGATGCACTCGAGCAAATCAAGTCGGGTAAGACCAACCAACCTGGTCTCTTCTTCAATAAATTGTTGGCCGAACATGTTCCGGCGGGAAGTTATTCGCTGTCCAAGCCGGACCATCAGGTCAAAAAAGACGATCAGACCAAAATTTCACAGAAATTGATTTTGGACGATACCACGACCGACAATTTCGGCAATCCGCTGGCCATCGGAAAAAAATATGTGCCGGTGGTACTGACTTGTCCCACTGTAGACGACGACAATAAGGAACAGTTTACGACTTCCCTATCCGACTACCAGTCGACCGCGCCGTTCATTTTCCAAAGTAACCACAAATAATAACCTTAAATTTACAACTCATGTCAACAATATTAGATTTGAAACCCGCCAAATACGGAATCACAGAATATAAAAAACGGGAACTCGATTCCCTGACGCGCCAAGTGCTGCACGCTGAAAACCAAGTCACCCAACTCGAGGCGATTGTGGCATCGCTTGCGCAGAAATCGGCCGTCTTCCAGGATTTTCTAACCAAGGCCGACACCAACAGGACGATTGCGCTGAGCAACAAGACCTTGATCGATACCGTACTCAAAAACGCCAAAGATTTGCGCGACAATTCTGAAATCGCGTTCAACGAAATGGTCGTGGCCAAAGTCAAAACCGAACAGGTCGCACAAAACACCAAGCGCGTGATCGACCAGCTGATCTATTCGGCCGAAGCCATCAACCAGCTCGCCAACATGATCACGCGCGATAAATCGCAGAACAACCTCGTTTCGGACGAATTGGTCGACATGATCACGACGGCCGGAAAAGACGCCAACAATGCCGTCGCACTTCAGCTCACGGCACTCAAGGCCGCATTTGCAGCACAGGGCAGCAACCAGGATTCGGAAGCGGCGTGCACGCTCGAATACACACAGGCGCTGCGTTGGTATGAAATCCTGTCGCCCGATGCCAGCGAAGCCGAACGCACCGATCCGAACCTCAACGCACTGTTGGACACGGCAGATGCAAACGCAAACGAAGCCTACAGCCGCGCCAAAGATGCCAATGGCAGAACGCTCGACCAGCTCAATTTAAAAACAACCGAACTCAATAAGGCGCGAACCAATTTAAAATCGCTCCAACTTGCCCTGGCAGCTGCAAACGCGGCGGCTTTGGCGTCTTGACATTGGGTTACAAAAGGCATTCTGGACAACAATCCGGGATGCCTTTTATTAAATTTGGAAAACATGAACATCGTTTACAGAAAATTTTACCGCGACTTTTACACGCGAACCAACGGTTTTATTCCGGTCCAGCCGATGAACCACAAGATTTTTCCGGGTGATTTTTTTCAGATCCGCAAAGGCGAAATGGTCTTGCTCGGCAATATTTTCAGTTCGGGAATCATCGATCCTGAAAAAGCCCAATTCGGGCCCGGTTTGCCGCTGCATCCGAGTTGGATTTTTTCTGAAGGCATGACCAAGCCATATTCTGGGCGCGGAGTCGGACTTGGCGCCATCGACGGCGAATTTGAATTCAGCAAACTCATCCTGGCTTTCGATGCGGCAGGCAGTTTTATGTTCAAGGGCAGCAATCCCGAATCGCTCAAAATTTTGAACTGGAACGAGCTCCAAAATGAACTGATCATCAAGTTCACGCAGACTTATTTCTCGTTCCGCGAAGTGTATGTGGTAACGGAAACGGCAGCAGTTTCGAATTGGACGCTCGCCATTTCGGGTGCCGACAAAGCCGAATTGGAAATCGCAACCGATGTCGAAAATTACGGCCTCACCGACATTTTCGGAAACGAAGGCACGAAAACGATCCAGGCCAAAGACATCGAATATTACGAACGCGAATCCGAAAGAAGTCCGGTTTTCTTCAAGGCCAAAAGATTGGAGGTCCAAAATGAAAGCCTCGAAACGTTCATCGACGAACTGATTTCGCAGCGTGTGTTTCGGAACGAATGGATCGTCAAATTGTACGGCGCTGAAAACAGTCACATTTTGCCGCACCACGGGTTGCCGGTTTCAGGCCAGGCCGAATCGGGCATCCTCGATTTTCTGCCGGGAAGCCAACTCAATCCCAATACGGCGTTGAACTATTTCAAATGGGCCGACGCGAATCTGGACGACATCGAAAAATTATTTGGCCATGACTCCTGAAACCAATATCGGCATCCTCCAACGCGAAATCGAATGGCTTCGGAAAGTGATCGATCAGTCCATCCGCTCCTATTTGCTCCAGGAAGGGCATGAAAATTCGTGGCTTCATTTTGCGGCCCCCGATTGCTCGGAAAGCGACGGTGCATATGCCCATTTTGTAAAACAACACAACCTCGATATTTTTGAGCGGCTCGCGATCGCATTGGGCCTTGCACCGCACATTTGCCCGGAAGTCCTCGATGTTTTTTTTGGGAAAAACCAAATCTACGACCGCGCATTTACCGAATTTGGCGGCAGGATCGACAAGAACCACAGCGGTTTTATGCCGACCGGCCAGACGTTTTGCTTCCTGCTCAAAGCGGCAAATAATGAGCTTAGGGCACAGGCTGAACTGACGCTCGGCGATGAAAGCCTGTTGATCAAAGAAGGCGTTTTGGCCATCGAGGAAACAGAATCCTTTATTCCGCGCCTGAACGGCATATTGAGTTTACGGCACACCTGGCTGCATTATTTTATGACGGGCCAGAAATTGGACATCGAATACGGCGAAAGTTTCCCGGCACAGAAAATTGCGAGTCCGCTCGACTGGCACGACATCGTATTGGACGATTTGGTTATGGAACAGGTCAACGAAATCAACACCTGGCTCGAACACGGCGATACGCTCATGCACGAATGGGGATTGTCCCAAAAAATCAAGCCGGGTTACCGCGCTTTGTTTTACGGGCCGCCCGGAACGGGAAAAACGCTCACGGCCACATTGCTCGGAAAAACCGCAAACCGCGAAGTGTACCGCGTCGATTTGTCGATGATCGTTTCCAAATACATTGGTGAAACCGAAAAAAACCTGTCGAAAATATTCCGCACCGCACGCGACAAGGCGTGGATCCTGTTCTTCGATGAAGCCGATGCGTTGTTCGGAAAAAGAACCGCGGCCAATTCGTCAAACGACCGGCATGCGAACCAGCAAACCGCACACTTGCTGCAGCAGATTGAAGATTTTCCGGGCGTTGTGATCCTGGCTTCCAATTTAAGGGCGAATATGGACGACGCTTTTACGCGCAGGTTCCAGTCGATCATCCATTTCAATATGCCGACGGTCGAGGAACGGTACCAACTCTGGCAAAATGCCTTTTCGGGAAAATGTACGTTGTCGGACGAAATCGATTTGTTCCAAGTCGCCGAAGACCATGAATTGGCTGGTGGCGCAATCATCAACGTGCTTCGGTTTTGTGCGCTTTCGGCCATCCGCAGGAACGATTCCGTCGTGACCAAACAGGAATTATTTACCGCAATAAAAAGGGAATTCAAAAAGGAAAACAAGACGGTTGCGGTGAAGTAACCCGCGACTGATCCAACCTAAAAAGACAGCCATGCTCAAGAAATTAATTTTCGTACTCTCTTTGTGGTTTCTGTGTGACTGGGCCTACACGGAAAAGATCAAGCCTTTTGTCGCCTCTGAATTCGGGGACAAAAAAACGGTTCCTGTTGCGCCCGTTCCCGATAAAAAGACCGACAGCACTTCCAAAAAAATCCCGAAAATCCCAAAAGATTCGCTCGTATTCGGACTCGACATTTCGCATTACCAGGGAAGCCTGCTCGTTGAAATGGAAAAGCGGAAGGATTCGCTGCACTTCGTCATCTGCAAGGCGACCGAGGGCATGACGCTGATCGATTCCAAATTCCACAGCAACGCCAAGCTGCTCCAGAAGAAGAACGTGTTGCACGGCGCTTATCATTTTTACCATTTCAACCGGAATCCGGTCAAGCAGGCGCAACATTTCTGCAAAACCATCATGGCCAATCATTTCCTCGACAGCACGCAATTGCCGCCGGTCTTGGACATTGAGAAAGTCGATGTCTCGAGCCTTCACGGTTCAAGCCTCGCGCAGATCCAGCAAAACATATTGCTGTTTCTGCAGGAAGTCAAAACCATCACGGGCCGCACGCCGATCATTTACACCGACCGGATGATCGGCAACCGTTTCCTGAACAACAAGGCGTTTGCCGCTTATCCGTTGTGGATTGCGGCCTACACCGAACAACTGACCACGCAGCACATCCCGAAAACCTGGGGCGACAGCTGGATCATGTGGCAGCGTTCGGAAAGTTATTCGTTCCACGACAAGAAATTCGATTACGATATTTTCAACGGCAACCACGCGATGCTCAAGGAATTCATCCAAAAATCGATTGTGAACGATACGATCAAAAAATAGTGGCAAATGGCTGGGAAGAAGCGCCTAATGGATTTCGGAATGGTTTCGGGAATAATACGATCAATCGGATTTTGAAGTTTTTTCAGTCAGATATTTGAACGGCACAAACAACATCCCGAAGCATTCGCCTTGCTCTTTTCCCAAATGCTTGTGGTGCATCTTGTGTGCGCGGCGAACCGCACGGGCATATCGGTTATCAATGTTGCGGAAGATTTTAAACCGTTGGTGGATGAATACATCGTGCACGACAAAATACGTAAAACCGTAGGTGAATATACCGATTCCGATGGAAATACCGATTTCCAAAACATCAAAGCGCCACAGCAGAAAAAATCCGATACAAATGATGGCATAGACCACAAAAAACAAATCGTTGCGTTCAAACCACGAATCGTGATTTTTTCGATGGTGGTCCTTGTGCCACGACCACAGGAAACCATGCATGATGTATTTGTGGCTCAGCCAAGCCACCGATTCCATGATCAGGAAAGTAGTAAAAAAAACGACGATATGGATCCAGAAAGGAGTCATATGAGGTGCAGTTTATAGTCTACATAACACTTGGCAAACAATCCGAATTTCTGGTAATTGGGAACCCGGATGCGCGCGTTCAGGATTTGATAGGAAGGGGTATTCTTGAGTTTTACAAGCAATTTACGGTAATACTTGTACGCTACATATACGCCCAATTTCGCTTCGAGCGGCAATTCGAGTATGCCCAGAAAACCGATGCGCAAATCTTCTTCGATTTCTTCGATGATGTTGGCTTTTTCCTTTTCACACAATTGCGCCAGATTGGCATTTGGGAAATAACTTCTGTTCAGGTATTCGTAATCCTGCTTGAGATCCCGCAGGAAGTTTATTTTCTGGAAAGCCGAGCCGAGCCGCATCGCAGCACTTTTCAGCACTTCAAATTTTTGATCATTGCCTTTCACAAAAATCCTGAGGCACATCAGTCCGACTACGTCAGCGGAACCATAAATGTATTCGTTGTAATCGGCAACCGATTGGTAATTTTTCTGCGTGAGGTCCTTGTCCATACTGTCCATGAATGCATTGATCAGCTGGTTTGGGATCGCGTATTCCTTCACCGTATGCTGGAAAGCGTTGAGTACGGGATTGGTGCTGATGCCTTGGTCGAGCGCGCGTTGCAGGTCGTCCTTGAAACGATAAAACAAATCGGCCTGATCGTATTCCTGGAAACTGTCGACAATCTCGTCGGCCAACCGAACAAAGCCATAAATATTGTATACATCCTGCCTGATCGATGGCGCCAAAAGCCTGACCGCGGTCGAAAATGACGTACTGTATTTTTGGGTCACCAACCGCGCGGCCGCAAACGAAATGTCATCAAAATAAACTTTCATGGCTTGGTGTATTTTTGGACCAGTTGCGCAACGAGTTTGCCCGAAATTAACGCAGGCGGCACACCGGGACCTGGAACTGTGAGCTGTCCGGTGAAAAACAGGTTGTGCACTTTGCGGCTTCTCAGTTTCGGACGGAAATAGGCGGTTTGCCGTAATGTGTTGGCCAAACCATAAGCATTGCCTTTGTATGAATTGTAATCTTTTGCGAAATCATTGAGACAGAAACTTTCCTTTACTGTAATATTTTCCAACAAAGATTGGTGGAGCGTATCGGTGAGCCGCAGCATGATTTTCTGGAACATTTCTTCGCGAAGAACAGCGGTGTCCTTCAATCCGGGTGCCAATGGAACGAGCAATATCAAGGCTTCGCAGCCATTCGGTGCACAATCTGCATCTGTTTGTGTCGGAAAACTTGCGTAGAACAACGGCGCGTCAGGCCATTTCGGCTGATCGTAGATGTCGCGGGCATGCTGTTCGAAATCGGCGTCGAAGAAAAGCATGTGGTGGTTGATGTTTGTCAATCGCTTGTTGAAACCCACGTAAAACAGCAATGCCGATGGCGCAAAGATGCGTCGGTCCCAATATTTTTCAGAATACATCCGATACTTTTGATCCAGCAACTGTTCGGAATGATGGTAATCGGCGCCACTCACAACAATCCCGGCCTCACGCATTTTTTGGTTAACGATAATGCCGTTGACCCTACCGTTCGCTACCACTATCTTTTGGACCGCCGCATTGGGTTCGAACTGTACGCCCAATTCGCGGGCCAGTGCGACGATTGCCTGCACGACAGCGTACATGCCATGCTTGGGATACCACGTCCCGAGTCCGAAATCGGCATAATTCATAAAACTGTAGAACGATGGCGTTTGCGAAGGTTTTGCACCAAGGAACAATACCGGAAATTCCAGAATACGCGTCAACTTATTGTCATAGAATTTCTTGCGCACTTGTTTGTGGATGGTCGTGAAAAAACGGTCGGCCTTGGTAACCGTGTCTGGATTGACCAGTTCCAAAAGCGATTCGCCGGGATTGTAGACCAAATCCTTGATCGCAATGTCATAATTGCTTTTGGCCGTAGCCATGAATTGATCCAGCACTGTTGCGCTATTGGCCTCTATGTTTTCAAACGTATTGCGGATGCTATTGTAATTATCGGCGATTTCAACCACATCGTTCTTCTCGAAATGGACGCTGTACGCAGGAGACAATTTGGTCAGTTGATAATAGTCGGAAGTTTTTTTTCCAAAGTCGGCAAAAAATCGATCGAACACATCGGGCATCCAGTACCATGTTGGCCCCATATCAAAAGTGAATCCGCCCTTGATCAATTGCCTGGCCCGTCCACCGATGGTTTCATTTTTTTCCAAAACTGTAACCTGGTGCCCTTCTTTGGCCAGATAACAGGCAGCCGAAAGTGAAGCAAAACCCGAACCGATGATGTAAACCTGTTTTTTCATTGTTTAACAAATGTAGAAAAAAGTTAAACAGTAAAAAAATATTAAAGCAATTTTACAATTCGTTTATCAGGTCGGAAATTTGGGAAAACACGCGTATGTTCGGCGGAAGTATTTCAGGCATGTCCTGAACGCGCCTGCCCAATATCCAGAATTGGGCCGTTTCATCCATGACTTCGGAACTGAACCTTGAAAGGTATTTTTGCAGGTCATCCGCTTGCGGCTCGACCGTCAGATAGGATACATAAATGATGTTCTTAAACAGGTTTTTTAGATCGTGAAGGCTTTCCAGCGGGACACTTTCACCCAGATAGATGCTTTTGAAGCCATTTAAGGTAATCTCGTAATTGACATACATGAGCCCCACGTCGTGCAGTTCGTTTTTGGGTAAAAAAAGCACAAAAACCTTATCATGCTGGGTGTAATCAAGTACTTGTATGCGTTCGATATTGGTCAGAATTTTTTGACGCAACAAGTAGCTGATGAAGTGTTCGTGCGCTGGTGTAATGGTTCCGGTTTGCCAAAGCAGTCCGATTTCCTGCATGAGCGGGATGAACACTTCATAAAAAACTTCGCGGAACGATTTTTCGGCGAGCAGCGCATTGTAAGTATTGAAAAAAAGTGGCTGGTCAAAATTCATCATTGCCATCTTGAAATTGCTGATGGCGTGGAATTTGGCGCTTTTTTCCGAGACAATCTGACGGACGAATGCAGCAATCCTTTCGTCACTCAAACCACTGATCAAGGTAAGTTTGTAGCCGTGTTCGTTGAGCAACTTCACATTGAGCAATTTCTGAAGGCTTGTGGCATCATAATACCGGATGTTCGTATCGGTGCGCATCGGCGAAAGGATTTGGTGCCTTTTTTCCCATATCCGAATCGTGTGTGCTTTGATGCCCGAAAGGTTTTCCAAATCCTTAATTGTAAACGAATTTTTGATTGCAGTGTTCATTTTTTTCGGGATTAATTTAAACAAAGCTAACGATAATGTTTTTGTAATCGCTAATTTTGGTAAAAAGGATTAATGGTGTACGATTATATTTTTTGCGGCTTCGGACTTTCAACATTTCTCGTACTCGACGAACTTGAAAACCAAGATCTTCTCCAAGGCAAGCGCATACTGATTCTAGAAAAAGAGGATGATTTTACCAACAAAACCTGGTGTTTTTGGGAAAATAATACCGGGAAATGGGACGCGCTGCTTTCTGGAAAATGGCAAAAAGGTTATTTTACGGATGGCAACCAACGCACGGAAATACTCGGTGGCTTGGCCTATAAAAGCATTTCGGCTGCAAGATTGCAAAAGTACACCTTAGACAAGATCCGAAAATATTCCGATATCGCATTGCAGACCGACGAGGTTTTGGATTGGGCTGACGAGGGCGAAATCGTGGCCATCCATTCAAAAAAACAAACCTATTCGACGCGGTATTTCTTCAACAGTGCTTACTCGAAAGATCCCGATTTAAAAAAAACAAAAGTGTTGCTTCAGCATTTTGAAGGTTGGTTCATCAAAGCCAAGGGCCTGCCCTTTCCTGTAACGGAAGCTACACTGATGGATTTTTCTGTGCCTCAGAAAGGCAACACGCGATTCATGTATGTATTGCCGTTTTCAGAAAATACGATGCTGGTGGAATACACGCTTTTTTCACCTGGATTGATTGAGCAAAGTGAATATCAGGAGGAAATTGCCTCCTATCTGCAAAAGCACAACATTACTGATTTTGAAATCGTGAATAAAGAATCAGGCGTCATCCCGATGACTGCTTATCCGTTTTGGAAAAAGAATTCCCGAAATGTGCTCCACATCGGAACGGCCGGCGGATGGACAAAGGCCAGTACCGGATACACTTTTTCAAACGCGGTTAAGAAAGCTAAAAAACTTGCAGACTTATTGCGCAGAGGCGATATTGATTTCACGAAATTTCACACAACGAACCGGTTTTACTGGTATGACCGATTGTTTATTAGCGTTTTGTATGACGAAAACAATCTCGGCAAGACAGTATTCCGTTCCCTTTTTACCAAATCGAAGACCAATGAAGTCCTGCGTTTCTTAAATGAGGAAAGTTCATTGTTGCAAGAATTAAGGATCATTTCCGCCTGCCCGAAACGCCCATTCCTTATGGCATTGCTGCGCCTGCTATTCAAAAAAGAAAAGGGAGAAAAATTTCCCCCTTCACTAACCTAAAACTAAAAACAAAACATCATAACGCAGGCAGCAACACTTTGTCGAGCACGTGAACGACACCGTTTGAAGCTTGTACATCTGTTGCAATGATGTTGGAAACCCTGCCATTGGCATCCGTAATTTTAGCACCGCCGGTCAGTCCAACCGTAAACGAACCACCCTGAAAAGTAGTCACTTCAAGATTATTGGTAAGATTGGCAGCAAGCACATTTGCGCCGGTAACAACATGGTATTTAAGCGTATTCTCCAAAGTGGCTTGCGGAATACTGGCCAGTCCGGGCAAGCTCAATTCAGTAAGCAGGCTTGTAAAAGCACTGTTTTGTGGCGCAAATACTGTAAACGGCGAATTGGCAGTCCCTGAAAGTATGCCTGCAAAGTCGGGTTGGTCGGCACGCGTCAAGGCCTGTACCAAAATCGATAGATCCGGATTGGCAATCGCATGGTTTACTACGGTTGGCAAGTTGATGACGCCATTCACAACATGGATTACGCCGTTATCAGCAAGAATGTCTGCCGTAATTACAGCCGCCCCGCCATTGGTAGTTCCGCCGTTCAGCACCACTTCAGAAGAGGCATTGATGTACATGCTCAGGGTATTGGAACTTGAAGCACCGCCTTTGGCAAGTGTCTTGACATAGCCCGAGGTGATTTGTGAAGAAGTTACCGCTCCAGACAATACATGGTTCAGCAGCACTTCTTTGAGCGCCGGAACCGGAACGTCATTGATGCTTGCATAACCATTGGCTTCCAGAAATGTTTCGAATGCGGCATTCGTAGGCGCGAAAACTGTAAAAGGGCCACCCGTATCTAAAGTGGTTACGAGATCAGCCCTCACGAGAGCGCTCACGAGGATGGAAAAATCGCTGTTGCTCGAAGCAACGTCTGCAATAGAATTTTCTTGTGCGACCGGTGGATAATAAGGATTCTCATCATCGTCGCTACAAGAAGTGAGTGCGAAAATGGCGCAAATCACCAACATTGTTTTGTAAAGATTGTTTTTTGTTTTCATGATTTTGTGAGTTTAATTAATTCACCGCAAGATAAATAACATAAAAACAATGTTTAACATTTTTAAGAAAACATTAAACACTGTTGAATCATTTTTCAGGACTTATAAGTGACTCTTTTTCAAAAACTTCTATATTTGCGATTCATTTTTACCGCACAAATCTTATGATCAATCTCAAGAAAACATGGGTTAGAATATTGGTCAGTTTTATAGCTGGCGGATTCATTTCGGAAACGGCTTTCATTTTGGGCGGTGATTTGAAACGCCCGCGCGGAACCGATTTCACATTGTTGTATGCGGTATTGGTTTATCTTTTCATCACCGCGGTATTTTATTTCACGGGCAGAAAACAATCGAAAAACCAATAGGTATGTTTCTGCGCATCTAAAATATGGCGTCCAAACCGCTTGTTGGCATGAGCCTCAGAATGTCGTTTTCACAAAACCGGACATTCGAACTCTGGAAAAATTTCATGCCACGGCGAAAGGAAATAACGGATGCCGTCAACGGCGAACTTGTTTCCATGCAGGTCTATCCGGACGAATTTGATTTCAAAAATTTCGATACGAAGCTGCCTTCGAAAAATGGGCCGCTGTCGCAACCACCGATGACAATCCAATTCCCGAAGGCATGGCCGCGTTTACCATTCCTGCCGGATTGTATGCGATATTCCTGCACAAAGGCCCGGCCAGCGAAGGCCCGAAAACTTTCGGATACATTTTTGGGACGTGGTTTCCGCAGTCGGATTATGAGTTGGATAATCGGCCACATTTCGAAATCCTGGGTGAAAAGTACAAAAATGACAGCCCGGATTCGGAAGAGGAAATTTGGATCCCTATCAAGAATAAGCCCTGAAATGCTTCCAGTCGATGGCGAGTACGTGTTCTACGGTCGACCTCAAATCGGCCACTTCCGCAGGTTTTTTCATCAGGTAATTGGCACCCGATTCGAGGTATTTCCCAACGGATGATTTAGGGTACACGCCGGAAATCAGCACCACCGGAATATGGCTCCATTTGGGCGATTTCTTAATGATGTCGAGAATCTGTTCGCCGTTGAAAACTGGCATGATGATGTCGAGGAAAATGACATCGGGAAGTGTTTTTTCTTTTTCGAGCGCACGCAGCATCACATTTCCATTGACGAAAGGCTTGATGGAATGACCAAGCGCTTCGACGGCTTCGCTGAAGAAATGAAGGTCATCGGTATCGTCATCTAGGTAATAAATAAACTGTGGTGTTTTCATAGCATTGATTTGGTAATCTGCAAATTAGAAAACGCTTTCAGCGCAGCGATTATACAATTCACAGAAAAGATTATACCTTTAGACCCGCATTCTATCGCTGTAGAAGTTACAGTATTTCCTTACTTTCTCCATGAACGGCACCTTCCTTTAAGTAACGTTACTGATTAAAAGTACATTTTGTTAAAAACGGCGAGCGTTCGTCGAATATCGGGCGTGCATCGTTGAACGGATATTGAAATCACCTTACTTCGTGTAAGATATATCTAACAAACCATCAACTAAACCAGCCTATTCCGGTAGGCAAAATCAACACACCATGAAAAAATTCCACCTCACGCTGACCAGCACCATGCTGTCGGCAGTACTGCTCACGGCTTGCAGCAGCGAAGAAAAGACCGTACAACAGGAAAGCGTAAAAACTGTCGAATTCAACAAATCGGCTGAAATGCTCAATTTCGAAAGCGCGCTCAAAGATTGGATGCAGGCCAAACGCGAAACCGCTTCAGGAAATGAAACCAACAAGCAAGCGGAAACAGTTATCGCACGGGATGCCCAAGCCTTGCTCACGTCCATCGGCGTCAACCCGTCCGAAATCGGGAAATCGGCAACGACTGACGAACTCGTGCGTTTCACCATGAAAGCCTATTCGAAAAAACTGACCGAAATCTACCAACAGCAAATCAAATAAGATGAGAAAAATAGCCCTTTTTCTGACGCTCATGATTGGCTTTTGCGGATTTTCGCAGAAGACACTCGAGATCTACAATTATTCGGTCAAGACCATTTCGATCCAAATGATCGCCACCAAGCCGCCATCGGGTATTTATCCGTGGTGTGCAAGCGTGACGCCTTCGCCCATTACGATTCCGCCGGGCGGAACTTACATCCTCGAAAACACGGCAAACATTTACCGTTTCCCGTTTTATTCGCCTGCGAGTTCGCCTTTCATAACCAATTGGCGGCGCGTGGTGGCTCCGGTACCGCCAAGCCAGAATGCGACTTTCACCAACATGACGAGCCAGGCCCTGTGGCCATTGGGGACGAGTCAGTTTTTCGACTACATCTCATTTAATGTGAACAGTGCGGCGGCTGGCAGCGGCAACATCGGCGAACTCAGTTTTTGGGTAACGAGCACGACGATCATCAATACGACGCACCATTGGGGCGCCGATTATGTGGCCGATTATCCTGCGGCCAATGTGATCTTCAACACGATTGTTTTTTACGACATCTAAAAATCTAAATTATGAAAAAATTGATATTGCTGGCTTTGCTTTTGGGCGGCCTGCCAACTTTCGCACAAAAAACCTTTGAGGTTTACAACTACACCGCATACACGGTTCAACTGGCCGATATCGCCACCAAGGTTGCCACGGGTACATATCCGGAATTCCACAGCAAGCCTTCTGGATTGATCTCGATTCCGCCGGGCGGTTCGTATACGCTGGTCAATACGGCAAATTTGTACCGCTTTCCATTTCTTTCACCTTCGAGTTCACCGACAATTCCCACCTGGGAAAGGCTCAATTCTGCGTCTCCTCCAACCACTTACCTGCCAAGCGCAACTGCATGGCCATTGGGCACAAGCCAGGTATTCAAGGAATTGTTCTTTTTTGTGGGCGGCGCTTACCAGAACATCAGTGTCACGAGCCCGAGTTTACCGTTGCAATCGGGCGGCTGGCAAGCAGATTATGTAGAAGACAACCCGGCGCCAAACGTCTGGTTTTATACGATAGTTATTTATTAAATTGGGTTTAATAAAACGGAAAGAGCATACTGGTAACGCGGTATGCTTTTTTTTGCATCATTTACTTAACAAATATTACGATAATTTTAAAAATCTTTTGGCAATGCAACGGTTCTATCGCGACTAATTTTACGTTAAACAAATCAATAAAATTTAAGTCATGGAAAAGAAAATCGCCATTTTGGCCACACACGGATTTGAAGAAAGCGAATTGAAATCGCCCAAAGAATATTTGGAACAACAAGGCTGGACGGCAGAAATCATAAGCCCTGAATCGGGTTCGATCCGTTCTTGGGCCGACAAGAATTGGGGACCCGATTACACGGTCGACACCGTTCTGGACCAAGCCAATGCAGCCGATTACGATGCGCTCGTATTGCCCGGAGGCGTCATGAATCCTGATCAATTGAGGCTCAATGAGCAGGCGCTGACTTTTGTCCGTGCGTTTTTCGAAGCGGGGAAACCGGTGGCGGCCATTTGTCACGGCCCGCAGATTTTAATCAGCGCCGGTGTCGTGAAAGGCAGGACGCTTACGTCTTTTCCTTCTGTAAAAACAGATCTGGTCAATGCCGGAGCGCAATGGATCGATCAGGAAGTAGTCACCGACAACGGACTTGTAACGAGCCGCACGCCTGCCGACTTGCCTGCTTTCAACAAGAAAATGGTAGAAGAAATTTTGGAAGGCCAACACCAACCGGAATTGAATTAGTGAAAAATTGACTAATTGGAATGAAAAAGTGGAACCGTTGAAAGTTCCACTTTTTTATTTTATCCGATTTTATCATCAGATGGCGATGCTGTTGATGCCTTTCTCGAGCGCCGTTTCCATCAAATCGGGGACTGATGTCCCTTCGACGCGCACCACTTCAAAATCGGTGATGCCGATGAAAGAAAATACGTTTTTGAGGTAGGGCGCAACCGAATCGAAATGTTGCATCGGTCCGTCAGAATAAACGCCGCCCGAAGCCAGTGCCACATAAACCTTTTTGTCCTTGAGCAATCCCTGCGGGCCGTTGGCGCCATAACTGAAAGTCTGTCCCGCGCGTACGATGTGGTCGATCCAGGATTTCAAAGTCGACGGCATCCCGAAATTGTAAAGCGGCACGCCGATCACAATAATATCTGCTTCCTGGACTTGAGCAATGGCTTCATGTGACTCGCGCAGCACTTCCTTGTTGGCATCCGTCCATAAATCTGGTGGCGTAAAAAACGACTCGAGGTGTGATGACGACAAATGCGGTAAATTATCTTGCGCGACATTCCGCGTTTTGGTTTGGCTTCCCGGATGAAGGTTTTCGATTTTTTCGATGATGGCGTTACCGAGACGGACGCTGTAAGAAGATTCGCCACGCGGACTTGAAATAATGTGCAGTATATTTTTCATTTTGATGTTGTTTTAATTACAAGACAAAATTACATACCTTTGCTGTACAAAAGTTAGTAGTATACTTAAGGTAAGTAGTTACCTTTTGGTTAGTAATTAAAATCTGATGAAAGAAAATCTATCCACCACAGCCTGTCAGCAAAAGCTAAATGCAGTTGGCGACGCGGTTTATGTTATTGGCGGAAAATGGAAATTGCGCATTATCATTGCCATCCGCGAAGGCCATAATCGCTTCAATGAACTGCAACGAACCATCAACGGCATTTCGGCCAAAGTGCTTTCAAGCGAACTCAAAGACCTCGAAATGAATGGGCTGATCATAAGAAACGTCCAAACCGGAACGCCTGTAATTGTCGAATATCAACTCACACCTTACAGCGAAACGCTCAATGAAGTGATGCACGCGTTGAGTACGTGGGGCGAAATCCACCGTGAAAAAATCAGGCTCGAACGCCAATAAAAAATGGGCGAATTGCCCATTCTTATTTTTTATTTATTGGAACTGATCCGCCAAATCGTATTCGTCTTGTCATCGGTTACGAGCATCGACCCATCGGGCATTATCGTAATCCCGACTGGACGGCCGCGCACTTCATTCTTCTTCGGATCGACCACAAATCCGGTCAGGAAATCTTCGTATTTGCCCGTTGGTTTTCCATCCTTAAATGGAACGAAAACCACTTTATATCCTGAAATAGGATCGCGGTTCCACGAACCGTGCTGTGCGATGAACGCTCCGTTTCGGTATTTGGCCGGAAAAGCTTTTGCGGTATAGAATGCTAGGCCAAGCGACGCGGTATGAGGCCCGAGATCAACATCCGGAACGATCGTTTTCTTGACCAATTCTGGTTTGGCATCTTCCTTCTTGATGCGCGGGTCGACATGATTTCCCCAATAACTGTAAGGCCAGCCGTAGAAACCGCCTTCTTTGACCGATGTCAGGTAATCGGGAACGAGGTTATTTCCGAGCTCGTCGCGTTCGTTGACGGTCGTCCATAATGTGTTGGTTCCGGGCGCCCAATCCATCCCGACGGGATTGCGCAACCCAAATGCATACAATTTCAAACCGGTTCCATCTGGATTGATTTCGTAAATCGCCGCCTTTCCACTGTCGGCTTCAATGCCGTTTTCGGCCACATTGCTGCCCGATCCGACCGCAATATAAATCTTCGAATTGTCGGCATTCGCAATGATGTTGCGCGTCCAGTGGCGGTTGTGCTTTCCGGCAGGCAAATCAACCAATTTTTGCGCTTCGCCTGTTATCTTATTTTCGGTTGCATCATAGGGGAAACGCAACAGCGCATCGGTATTGGCGACATAAAACCAATTGCCGATCACGAGCATGCCGAACGGTTGGTTGAGTCCGTTTTCCTTTGTCAGTAATTTGGCCCTGAAATCGGGTTTGCCATCTTTATCGGTGTCGCGCAAAATGGTGATCACATCTGCGCTGTTGTTGAGATTGTTGGATTTTCCGGCACCGATGATCGCAGCACCAACCTGCTTCGGAATGCTGTAATTCGAATTCGATTCGGCAACCAGCACATCGCCATTCGAAACGACGTACATCCAACGCGGATTGTCGAAATCCTCGGCATATTTGGTCACGGTAAAACCCGCCGGAGCTTTGGGCATCGCGCCGTCTTTCCAGCCTACGACATTGGAATAATTCGTTACCGATTTAGTCGAAAAAGGCGCCGGAAGCTGTTTTTTAGACGGCTTTTGCGCGAATGATGCCAACGGAAACAGCAATAGAAGGAGGACAATTTTTTTCATGATTTTTATTTTATACGCTTAAAGTTACGCATTGGCCATGTCTCTTAACCCTATTTATCAAAAGTTTAGCACTGTTTGCGCGAATCTTCAAATCGTGAAAAATTTGATTAAAATACTGTAATCAAATCGTTTTGGCCGTGCGGATATTTACAGATTATTTAATCCGTTCACAAAATTTGAAATGAAAAGGATTTACAACCAGCAAGCGTTATTCGGGCCTTTGTATGCGTATCTTGTAGTGCTGTCGCCACCATCAGAAGTGATTGCCGATATTGCCGCTTTTAAAAAGGAGATGGCCGGAATCGCCGACATTGGCGCCGACAATCTGCATTCGAAAGCCCACATCACGCTGACCGACAAACTCACCGACGATGCTGATTTTCCCGAAACAATCCGGGAATTGCTGCGCGGACAGAAAAAATTCCCGATCCGGATTTCAAGCCATGGTTTTTTCGACCATCGCCCAAAAAAAACCGTATTTGTAAATGTGGAAGCCCACGAGCCGATTGTCGCGCTGATGCAACTGCTCAAGATGAAATCAGGGTTTCCACACTTAGGCCTGGCCAAAAAAATACCGCCTTCCGAATTCGAGAAGTTGCGGCCATGGCTTATCGATTTTGATTATTCGGCAGAATGGATTTGCAGCGAAGTATTGGTGTTGCGCAAATTGATGTCGGAAAAGCATCTGGGTTTTCGTGAATCGTTCGTCATTCGACTTGATTAACCGAAGAAATCCTGGAGTTCACGAACCAATCTTTCCATGTTAACTTTCTCAATCGGATGTTGCGTATTCGGCAAAACCATCAAAGTGGCGTTGGGCAAATTGCGGTAAACGGCAATCGTTTCTTCCAAAGTCACCATCAGGTCTTTATCGCCAATCGCAACGCGCACGGGATGAACAATGCTTTTCAAATCTTCCAGTGAAAGTGGGTTTTGGTTCCCGAGATTCAGCATCATTTCAGCCGTTTTGGCCAGGACAATTTTCCAATCGTTTGGCGCATGCCGCTTTTCGAGTTCGGAAGCAAACGCCGGAATTTTTTCTGCAATCTTATCGGCGTTGAGCATTTTGGTTTCGCGCTGGGCAATTTCGGGCGTCCATTCGAATTTGGTGGCCAATGTAAAGATGCGGCCGATCCGTTCGGGATGCATTTTGGCCAGATACAGCGCAACATAGCCGCCCATGCTGTAACCGAAAACATCAATCCGGTCGATTTGTTTTTGATCCAACTCATCCAAGACTTCGGCAGCGAATTGTTCGATTGAAAACGATTCCGTCATATTCATGCCGCCATGTCCGCTGAAATTGAGCGTATGGATTGTATGGTTTTTCCCGAGCATTTCTTTGAGCGCACCAAACTGCGATGCCGAACCGATTGCGCCGTGGAGGAATAAAACCTGATTCATTAATTTGCCGTTCCGTTAAATGCAAGCGTGCCTTCAAAAGTTCCGTCGATCAGGATATCTGGCGAGCCGTTGAGCCAGTCAAGGCCTTCTATATGTTCGAATTCGAAACGGAATTTGTGGTTGCCCAAATCGGTCACGTGTACCGTTCCGCCCACCAAATTGTGAGCGAAAAGACCTGTGAAAGTGCCTTGTGCAAAGAGATTTTCGCCAATTACGCCGATGTGAAAAATGTACGATCCGGTCGCATTTGCCATCGACGTAGGATAACTGATGCGAAATTGCAACACATTGGGCGTATCCGAACCTGAACTGAGTACGAAACTGCGTCCCGTTTCATTTTCGTTGTCTCCCGCAACAATACTGTAATGCCCTGAGGCCGGTTCGTAAGGTTGCTCATCTACCGTCACACTCGATTGGTAATCGTTTGTGGGCAAATAGTGATCGTGATTGGTATCGTCGTCGCCTCCGCAACTTGTCATTGCAATCGCCAATAAAATCAGGAATATTTTTTTCATTTTTTAAATTTTTACATGTTTCTTCTGTACTGTCCGCCCACTTCAAACAGCGCGCTCGTGATTTGCCCAAGCGAACAAACTTTCGTCGCTTCCATCAATTTCTCGAAAATATTCTGGTTGTTGATCGCGGCATCCTGAATCGCGTTGAGCTGTTCTTCTTCTTTGCCTGCGTGGGTTTGGTGTAAGTGGTCGAGCATTTCGATCTGGTATTGTTTTTCTTCTTCGGTCGCGCGGATGACTTCCATCGGAACCACAGTTGGCGAGCCTTTCGAACTCAAAAATGTATTCACGCCGATAATCGGGAAATCGCCATTGTGTTTCAAAGTCTCATAGTACAAGCTTTCCTCCTGGATTTTCGAACGCTGGTACATCGTTTCCATCGCGCCCAAAACGCCGCCCCTTTCGGTGATGCGGTCGAATTCCTGCAGTACGGCATCTTCGACCAGATCGGTCAATTCCTCGATGATGAACGAACCTTGGATCGGGTTTTCGTTTTTCGCAAGACCGAGTTCTTTGTTGATGATCAATTGGATGGCCATCGCACGGCGCACCGATTCTTCAGTCGGCGTCGTGATCGCTTCGTCGTAAGCATTCGTGTGCAACGAATTGCAGTTGTCGTAAATCGCATACAAAGCCTGCAAGGTCGTACGGATGTCGTTGAAATCGATTTCCTGCGCATGCAGCGAACGGCCCGAAGTTTGGATGTGGTACTTGAGCATCTGCGCGCGTTCGTTGGCACCGTATTTATTTTTGAGTGCTTTCGCCCAGATTTTTCTGGCCACACGTCCGATCACCGCGTATTCGGGATCGATACCGTTCGAGAAAAAGAACGACAAATTCGGGCCGAAATCATTGATGCTCATGCCGCGGCTCAGGTAATATTCCACATAAGTGAAACCGTTCGCGAGCGTAAAGGCCAATTGCGTGATCGGGTTTGCGCCCGCTTCGGCGATGTGATAGCCCGAAATCGAAACCGAATAGAAATTGCGCACATTGTTCGTGATGAAATATTCCTGCACGTCGCCCATCAGGCGCAACGCAAATTCGGTTGAAAAGATGCACGTATTCTGCGCCTGGTCTTCTTTTAAAATATCGGCCTGGACGGTTCCGCGCACTTGCGATAGCGTCTTGATTTTGATGTCGGCATAAACGGCAGCCGGCAAAACCATGTCGCCCGTCACGCCAAGCAGCATCAATCCGAGACCATTGTTCCCTTCGGGCAATTTGCCTTGGTATTCTGGACATTTGGTTCCTTTTTTCTTGTAGATCTCATCGATTTTGGCCTGAACCTCATCGACCAGACCATTGGCCTTGATGTAAATTTCACATTGCTGGTCGATCGCCGCATTCATGAAAAACCCAAGCAACATTGGCGCCGGACCGTTGATTGTCATCGAAACCGACGTCATCGCATGTACCAGATCGAAACCCGAATACAATTTCTTCGCATCGTCGAGACAGCAGATCGAAACGCCGGCGTTACCGATTTTTCCATAAATGTCGGGACGGATGTGCGGATCGTTTCCGTACAATGTCACCGAATCAAATGCGGTCGACAAACGTTTGGCAGGCATGCCTTGCGAAACGTAATGGAAACGCTTGTTCGTTCTTTCGGGCCCGCCTTCTCCGGCAAACATTCGGCTTGGATCTTCTCCTTCGCGCTTGAACGGATACAATCCCGATGCAAATGGGAATTCGCCCGGTACGTTTTCCTGCAAGTTCCATTTAAGGATGTCGCCCCATGCTTCGTATTTCGGAAGCGATACTTTCGGGATTTGGGAATGCGACAGCGATTCGGTGTGTGTCGCGATCTTGATTTCCTTGTCGCGCACTTTAAAGCTGTACACCGGATTTTTGTATTTGGCCACTTTGTCGTTCCAATTGAGGATGATTTCCCAGTTGTACGGATCAAGGTCCATTTTGACACGGTCGAATTCCTTGACCAGAAGGTTCAGGAATGCCGACGTATTTTCGTCATTCGATTCTTTGATGCTCTCGTCGATTCCCGCTTTGTTGACGGTTGGCATCGTACCCGAAACGCTTTGAATCGTTTTGAAAATGCCGTATAATTTTTGGGCGACTTCTTGTTGGGTTAACGCCGTCGCATCATATTTTCTGTTGTTTTCTGCAATTTCCGACAAATAACGCGTTCGGTGTGGCGGAATCACGAAAATCTTCTCGCTCATTTCACGTGTGATCTGGAAATCGGACTGCAAATCGGAATTCGTTTTTTCGTGGATCTTATCCATCACCGATTTGTACAGCGTATTCATCCCGGGATCGTTGAATTGCGAGGCGATTGTTCCGTAAACGGGCAGCGTATCAAGATCGGCGTCCCACAATTGGTGGTTGCGCTGGTATTGTTTTTTGACGTCGCGCAACGCATCGAGCGAGCCGCGTTTGTCGAATTTGTTGATCGCGACGAGGTCCGCGAAATCAAGCATGTCGATTTTCTCGAGTTGCGTGGCGGCACCGAATTCGGGCGTCATCACGTAAAGCGAAACATCCGAATGGTCCATGATCTCGGTATCCGATTGCCCGATTCCAGACGTTTCGAGAATGATCAGGTCGTATTTGGCCGCTTTCAAGACCTCAATCGCTTCGGCCACATATTTCGACAACGCGAGGTTGGATTGGCGCGTGGCGAGTGAACGCATGTAAACACGGGGATTGTTGATCGCGTTCATACGGATCCTGTCGCCCAAAAGTGCACCGCCTGTTTTCCTTTTCGACGGATCGACCGAAATCAATCCGATGGTCTTTTCCGGGAAATCGATCAGGAAACGACGGACGACTTCGTCCACGAGCGATGATTTTCCTGCGCCGCCGGTTCCGGTGATCCCGAGTACGGGCGTTTTGGAATCTTTGTTTTTATGGTGGATGGCTTCGAGCGTTTCTTTGGCAACCTCTGGAAAATTCTCGGCAGAAGAAATCACGCGCGCGATCGCTGTTGGATTTTTGTCCTCGAGGTGGTTGATTTCGCCGTTGAGCTTGTCGCCCACGGGATAATCAGAGCGCTTGACGAGATCGTTGATCATGCCTTGCAGGCCCAATTCGCGCCCGTCATCGGGCGAATAAATGCGTTCGATGCCGTATTCGTGCAGTTCGGAAATCTCGCTGGGCAGGATCACGCCGCCGCCGCCGCCGAATATTTTGATGTGTCCCGCTCCTTTTTCCTTGAGCAAATCGTACATGTACTTGAAATATTCGTTGTGTCCGCCTTGGTAAGACGTCATCGCAATCGCATTTGCATCTTCCTGGATCGCCGTGTTCACGACTTCTTCGACGCTGCGGTCGTGCCCGAGATGGATCACTTCGACTCCAGTCGCCTGGATGATGCGGCGCATGATGTTGATCGCGGCATCGTGGCCGTCGAACAAAGACGCTGCGGTTACGATTCTTACTTTATTGACAGGAGAATACGGTTGAACTGGTTCCATTTTGAGGTTTATGTCGTAATTAGGGGCGCAATTTACGAAATTCTGAAAACGTTGTAGTTGGTTTTGGGGAAAAGTTTTGCGGATTATTTGGTTTGGAATGGAACGCGGATTTTGCGCGGATGACGCGGAAATTCACGGATTTTGTTTATTGGAAGCGATTTGCCACTAGCCCTGATTGTAGTGGAAATCCTTTTGCGGCCGCTGCACAGCGGAGGCCGTAAAAGATTGCAACGGAAAGCAGGAAAAAGCTCCTCAAAAATAACTTCTAAAGCCGCGTTAAAATGCAACGCCACCTCGAAACTATTTTTAACTTTGGGCAAACTTCAAGACATGACATTCAAAAAAATTTACCTGCTTTTATTATTCGTGCCGCTCTTCGGACAGGCGCAACTCAAAGATCTAATCAAGGAAGTCACCGGACAAACCACGGGCGCCAACCTCAACACCGACGGACTCGACATTGCGGGCGGACTCAAGGAAGCACTCAACAACGGCATTACCAAACAAGTTACTAAACTGACCGCCGTGGATGGTTTCTACAAAAATGAAGCAGTGAAAATCCTGATGCCGGACGAACTCAAGAAAGTCGATAAGGCACTGCGCGGCATGGGCATGAACAAGCTCGCCGACGACGGGATCAAGGCGCTCAACCGTGCGGCTGAAGATGCGGTCAAGGAAGCGACGCCGATTTTCGTCAATTCAATCAAAAACATGAGCATCAGCGATGCGCAGAATATCTTGATGGGCAACAACAGCGCAGCCACGACGTATTTGAAAAATGCGACGTCGACGGAATTGTACGCGAAGTTCAGTCCGGTGGTACAGACTTCTATCGGGAAAGTGGGCGCCGATCAGATTTGGTCGACGATCATCAACCAATACAACCGATTGCCGCTGGTTTCCAAAGTGAATCCCGACATTACGGATTATGTGACCAACAAGGCGATGGACGGCGTGTTTAAAATGATTGCGGTGGAGGAAGGCAATATCCGTACGAAACTGACTTCGAGAAGTTCTGATTTGCTCAAGAAAGTTTTTGCGCTGCAGGACAAGAAAAAGAAAAAATAGACGCGCTACGTTTTGGATTGAAGGCGTGTTTGTCAATCGATGAATTTAATTTTAATGTACAGTTTTTATGTAACGGTTATATGCGAGAAAAATGTATTTTCGCTTCTAAGGGAAGGGGGTAATGAAGGTTTACCCAACGAATTTTAAACATAATGTTGGTATAGAAAATATGTAGTTTTTGTTAAATGTTCTGTTGGAAACGGGAAGTCCAATGATACTGCTCAAACAATTCTCCACAGAATTTTTGTAACTTATAACCCACTTCCTGTAACAAACACTTACCAAAATTTCCAACCTTTGCGCTTATACATTTTCCCCGATGAAAAAACTGCTCCTCCTCCCAACACTGCTCCTTACCTTCAGTTGCGCCGAACTGCAACAGGTCGCAAGCCAATATCCGCAAATCAACACGACGATTACCAACGCAGATATTGCCGCGGGTTTGAAAGAAGCGCTCAACAACGGCATTACCAAACAAGTTTCAAAATTGACGTTGACAGACGGATTTTTCCGCAATGAAGCCGTCAAGATTTTATTGCCCGACGAACTCAAGAAAGTCGACAAGACATTGCGTGACCTCGGCATGTCAAGCCTGGCCGACGAAGGTTTGAAAGTGCTCAACCGCGCCGCCGAAAATGCTGTGAATGAAGCGACTCCCATTTTTGTTTCGGCGGTCAAGAACATGACCTTTACCGATGCGCGCAATATTTTGCTCGGCAACGACACGTCGGCGACGACTTATTTGCAAAATTCGACTTCGGCGCAGTTGTATTCGAAATTCAATCCAGTGGTTAAAAGTTCGCTTGGAAAAGTGGGCGCCGATAAAGTGTGGAGCCAGATCATTACCAAATACAATTCGATCCCGCTTGTCAAAAAAGTCAATCCCGACCTCAATGATTACGTGACGGACCAAGCGATGAAAGGCGTTTTTAAAATGGTGGCTGTCGAAGAAAAGGACATCCGAAATAATTTTGCCGCGCGCAGTTCCGATTTGCTCAAAAAAGTGTTTGCGCTGCAAGATTAATTTGTGAAATTCCGTCCCAACTTTTGCTTATCAATAACATATAAATAACTAAACCTTAACACATTTCGCCTCGATTTTGTCGCACCTTTGTATCATAATAAAGGGTTTTTATTATTTGGTTTAGAGTTAGTTAAAAAGATGCCGATAATCTTCACGATTGTCGGCTTTTTTTATGCTTATTCGATCCTTTCGCGCAGTTTCTTGAAATACGGAAAAGCTTTTGCCAATCGGCTGCCGTACCACGAAAACATCTCGCCGTCGACAAAAACCGTTTTGGCATGGTGGGTGAACCGGCCAATTTCGAACGCATCTTCTTCCTTGAAAGGAAACGGTTCGGAAGACAGCAACACCAGATCGGGATCACCTTCGAGACGCATTTTCTGGAGTTCGATTTCGGGGTAACGGGTTTTGTTGGCGTAAATATTCTCGAATCGGTTCATCCGTAAAATCTCGTTGATGAAATTGTCGGAACCGGCCACCATCCACGGATTTTTCCAAATGAAATAAGTCACTTTCTTGATCGGTTTTTCGGCTATTGATTGTTGGAAATCGCGCTGCGCGAACGCAATCTTGTCGTTCCATTTTTGCGCCTCGGTTCGCTTGTTGAACAATTGTCCAAAATCGGAAATCATTTGGAAATTGTCCTCAATCGCAATGATATTCGTCACCCAAACCGGACAAATCTCGCGCATTTCTTCGACGATTTCGAGCGTATTTTCTTCTTTATTGGCGATGATGATGTCGGGATTGAGGTTGCGGATTTTATCGGCGTTGACTTTCTTGGTTCCGCCGACAATCGTCTTGACCGATTTCAAATGGTACGGATGCACGCAGAATTTGGTGATGCCGACAATGCTTTCTTCCAAACCCAAATCATACAGCAATTCGGTTTGCGAAGGAACGAGCGACACGATCCGTTTCGGAACACTTTCAAACTCAAATGAATGGCCCATCTGATCCCGCATTAAAGTATGCATAAAATGTAACTTAATTGTTAAAATGCTGTAAATGCGAAAGTAAGCAATTGATTTAACTTTAAATAAAAATTAATTCCGCAATGAAGAAACTGATCGCCTTACTTTTTTTAACTACCGCATGCACACTTTCCGCACAAGCCGACAAGCCTTTGAAACCCGGCTTCGATAAGGAAGAATACAAACAATTGTTGCGCGCGTTTTCATGTTGGGGCGACAGTACGATTTACAAAGGAATTCCAGAAAGTACCGTCTACAAAACGATTTACCGGTCCAAAATCATGGGCATGGAAAACCAGTGGGAATTGTATGAAAACCATACCCATTCGGTGATCTGCCTGCGCGGAACAGCCAGCAACAAAGTGAGTTGGATGGCCAATTTTTATGCGGCGATGATTCCGGCCGTCGGGCAATTGCAACTCAACGACACGTTGAAATTCGATTACCATTTTGCCGACAATCCAAGGGCAGCGGTGCATGTGGGCTGGGCGTTGTCGAGCGCCTATTTGCTCACGGATATCCTCCCAAAAGTCAAAGCGCAATACGACAAAGGATTTCGCGCCTTTATGATTTTCGGCCACAGCCAGGGCGCGGCCTTGGGTTTCTTCATCACGGCGCAATTGAAATATTACCAAAAAACGGGCGTGCTGCCCAAAGACATTGTGTTCAAAACCTACAGCAGTGCTGCGCCAAAGCCCGGCAACCTTTATTTTGCCTATGATTATGAAGCCTCGACGCAAATGGGTTGGTCGTTTAGCGTCGTGAATGCAGCCGATTGGGTTCCCGAGGTTCCCGTAACGATTCAAACCGTTGAGGATTTCAACAAACTCAACCCGTTTACCGAAGCCAAGAAAAAACTGCGGAAATTACCTTTTCCACAAAACAAATTGATGCTTTTTATGCACGGGCAACTCACGCGTCCGAACAAAAGAGCCTTGAAAAAATACCAATTGTATCTCGGAAAGATTGCCTCGCGAATGGTCGAAAAAAATGTGCCGGGTTACAAAAGTCCGAAGGATTTCTACGATTCCAACAATTACATGCGTTGCGGGAGCATGATCATCCTTAATCCCGATGAATCTTACCGCCAAAAGTTCCCGGACGACGAGAGCAAAATTTTCCAGCACCACAGCCTGTTGGCTTATCTGTATTTGCTCGACAAATTGCCTAACCCATGATCTGTTGCATTTCCTGTTGGATCTTGAGGGCTTCTTCCCTGGCCTTTTCGGCGAAATTGATGCCGCTCGAAGCGTAGATGATGCCGCGTGACGAATTGATCAACAAGCCCACATTTTTGTTCATCCCGTATTTGCACACTTCAGACAAACTCCCGCCTTGCGCACCAACACCCGGAACGAGCAGAAAACTATCGGGAATGATTTTGCGGATTTCAGTGAAATATTCTGCCTTGGTCGCACCCACCACATACATCAAATTTTCTGAATTTTTCCAGGTTTTGGAGGTTTCGATGACTTGTTTGTACAATTCCTTTCCGTCGATATCCAAAGTTTGGAAATCGAAAGCGCCTTCGTTTGATGTCAGCGCCAACATGATCGCATGCTTGTTCTCAAAAGCCAAAAACGGCTCGACCGAATCCTTGCCCATGTAAGGCGCCACCGTAACCGAATCAAAATTCAAATCCTCCAAAAAAGCCTTGGCATACATACTTGAAGTATTGCCGATATCACCGCGTTTGGCGTCGGCGATCGTGAAAATTTCAGGGTAATTCTCGTTGATGTATTCGATGGTTTTTTGGAGCGATTGCCAGCCTTTGAGGCCGTATGCTTCATAAAAGGCGGTGTTGGGTTTATATGCCACGGCCAAATCGTGCGTCGCATCGATGATGGCTTTGTTGAATTCGAAAATCGGGAATTCGGCATTGGAAAGATGCGCCGGAATCTTACCCAGATCCACATCGAGCCCGATGCAGAGGAATGATTTTTTGGTTTGGATTTGGGCAGTGAGTTGTTGTGTAGTCATGGTGCAAATTTAGTTTTTTAGGAGCTATTCCCGCTTTCCGTTGCAATCTTTTTTCGCTTTTACAAAGCTTAAAAAAGGATTTCCACTTCAATCGGGGCTAGTTTGTCTTTCGTTTTAATTCGAATTTTACAAAAACTTCATATGATTTGCTTTGATTTGCATTTCGCTGCCGCGAGGGCCTTCTTTTGTCTGGCAACAAAAGAAGCAAAAATGCCTGGCGCCTGGTTGCTCGGCGACCTGCTAGTTTTCGATGGCTAAATTAAAAGAACTCGCCTACGGCTCAGACAGCTTTTAATTTTTAACGCCATCATCAAACAGCAGGTACCCGCCTGCGTAACCTATGGCGCGACCTCACGAAGATTGTTTTATCTAAATTTGAAGTTATCGTCCCGCTTTGTATCCAAGCGGGACATTTTTTCTATAATTGAAAACTTCTTCGTAAGGAATTTTTGGCGCTTTGAAAAAAGCCAAAAATAAAATAACACTTTCCTTGAGCGAAGCCAGGCATCAAAGTCTAAACGTAAAAAACAACGAAGGTTTGAGCGGCAGAGTTCCGCGTAGACGAGGAGGAACGACGAGCGGTTCGGGACTCGGAGCGAAAACCGAGGTAGTTTTTGAGTTTGGAATTTGCAAGCCTTGATTTTTTGTTTCTTTTGCATCGAGGCAAAAGAAAAGAAGTTCGCGGCAGCGAAAACATCAAAATAAATCAATTCGTGATTTTACGAAAGGCCGCGTTAGCGATGGCAGTGAAAATCCTTTTGCAAAAAGGATTACCCGAAGCGTAGCGTAGGGAAATCTCTTTTTGTCAAAAGATTGCAACGAACAGCGCGCCGCGAGGCACGAAGCGGAAGGCCAAAAAAAATCCGCCATAAAGACGGATTGTATGCAATCAAAAATGAAATTTAAAAAACCTCACTCGCTTCTTTCAATTTCTCCGTATTGTTCACAAGCTGCAACTCGTCGATCATCTTCTGGATGTCGCCGTTCATGAAATTCCCGAGATCGTACAAGTTCATGTTGATGCGGTGATCGGTGACGCGGCCCTGCGAATAATTATACGTGCGGATTTTGGCCGAACGGTCGCCCGAACTCACCTGGGAAGTACGTTTCTTCGCGTCTTCTTCCTGCTTTTTGGCCAATTCCTGTTCGTACAAACGCGAACGCAAAACGGTAAATGCCTTATCCTTGTTCTTGTGCTGTGACTTTTCGTCCTGGCATTGTGCAACCAATCCGGTTGGAATGTGCGTGAGACGAACCGCCGATTTAGTGGTGTTGACCGATTGTCCGCCTGGTCCTGATGAACAGAAAAAATCGATGCGGACATCATTTGGATCGAGGTGCACGTCGAATTCTTCGGCTTCCGGCAAAACCATCACCGTCGCAGCCGATGTGTGTACGCGCCCTTGCGTTTCGGTTTGCGGTACGCGTTGCACGCGGTGAACGCCGGCTTCGAATTTCAACGTTCCGTAAACGTCTTCGCCCGTCACTTCAAAAATGACTTCCTTGAAACCGCCCGAAGTGCCTTCGTTCATATCTACGACAGAAGTTCTCCAGCCTTTGTTTTCACAATATTTGGTGTACATGCGGAACAGATCTCCGGCAAAAATCGAGGCTTCGTCGCCACCGGTTCCGGCGCGCACTTCGACCATGACGTTTTTGGCGTCTTCGGCATCTTTCGGGATCAGCATGAATTTGATTTCGTCTTCGAGGATTGGCAATCTTTCCTTGGCTTCGTCGAGTTGCATTTTGGCCATGTCGACCATTTCGGCGTCGCTGCCGTCGTAAATGATTTCGTTCGCCTCTTCGATATTGCCCATGAGGTTCACATATTCGTCGCGTTTCTCGGCCAATGCCTTGAGGTCTTTGTATTCCTTGTTCAATTGTACATAACGCTTTTGGTCGGCGATGACTTCGGGCTGGATGATCAGGTCCGAAATTTCGTCGAAGCGTTGTTTTACGATTTGAAGTCTGTCTAACATTTTTATTTTCCTTTATTTGGAGGCGCAAATTTATGAAAAATAGTTGAATGAACGGGTGTCGCGTTCTGCTGTATTTTTGTTAATTTTACAGGTATAAATCACATCAATTGAAACCTGTAACTATTCGTTTTGCGACCGCGGCCGACTTCAGATCGGTTTATGATTTCATCAATCTGCTTGAAGATGAAATCATGGATGAAACCACGCAACGCCAACTTTTCATTGAAAACATCGCACGTCCTGATGTTGTTTATTTGCTGGCATTTGCCGATGAAAAGCCCGTCGGATTTTTAAGTTGCCACATCCAGAATCTGATGCACCACGGTGGAAAAATCGGCGAAATCCAGGAATTGTATGTCGACGAATCGGCACGCAATTTGGGCATCGGCAAACAATTGACCGATGAAATCAAATCGATTGCAAAATCCCGAAACGTCATCCAATTGGAAGTCACGTCGCGTTTGAGCCGTACTTCCGCACACCGGTTTTACGAGCGCGAGGGTTTCGGTTTTACGCACAAGAAATTCCTGCTCAAATTCTGATGGAGTACCAAGTTTTTGAACCCAAATCCGAATTGTCGCGTCTCATCAAATGCTATTGGAACCTCGAAAACAATGACGATGTGCCGCATGAGCGCGAACGCGTTTTCCCCGACGGCTGCATCGAACTCATTTTCAATTTTGCCGATTTGATGCGCAAATTCGAGAACGGGACTGAAGAAATCCAGCAGCGGCATTTCATCCACGGCCAACTCAAAAAATTCATCGAACTCGAATCGACCGGAAAAGTGGGCATTTTCAGCGTGCGGTTCCATCCCGCCGGATTGCAGCCGTTTATCGATTTTGACGTGAGTGACCTAACCGAAAAGACGATGACCGTTACTGAAATTTGGGGCGGTCAAGGTGCGCAATTGGAGCAACGAATGCGTTCGTCCCGAAATTCTGCAGAACGCGTTTCCATCACTGAAAGTTTTCTGCTGCAACGCTTGTCAACAAAAAAAGCGGACGAATCGATCAGCCGCTGCGTGGACGAGATCATCGAATCGGGCGGAATGAAAACCACCGACGAACTTTCGGATAAATTGTACATCGGCAAACGGCATCTTGAGCGAAAATTCCTTTCCACCGTTGGCCTGAGCCAGAAATTATTCTCGCGGATCGTTCGCTTCAATCATGCGCTGCAACTGATTGAAAACAAGGATTTCAGTACTTTTACTAATGTCGCGCACGAAGGCGGATTTTACGACCAGGCGCATTTCATTCGCGACTTCAAGGAATTCACGGGATTGAATCCGAAGCAATACTTCTCGGAAAACCTAGAAATGGTCAAATTTTTCAATTTGGAATAAAAAGTCGTTTTTTTACAATTCTGTTTCGGCAAAAGCAACCATCTTTGTCGGGATTAAAACAAAAACCATGAACAGAAAAATCTACCCGATAACACTTGCCGTTTGTATTTTGGCGGCCGTTTCGTGCCAAAAACAAGCGCAAAAGCAACAAGGCCAAATTGCCAAAGCCGAATGGTTCCTGGGCAACTGGGAAAACAAAACACCACAAGGCGACCTGAGCGAAAACTGGATCAAGACCAACGACAGCGTGTTCAATGGCGAAAGTTATTTCACCAAGAAAAACGACACGCTTTTTGCCGAAACGGTCGTGCTTTCCGAGAAAGACGGCGCGTTGTTGTATACCGTGACGACCAAAGGACAGAATGGCGAATTGCCCGTAGCTTTCAAGATGACGAGCGCGACTGCGAATCAAATCGTGTTTGAAAATCCGGCGCACGATTTTCCAACCAAGATTACTTACAAATTGGTCCATAAAGACAGCCTGGTTGCTGAAATTTCCGGCCTGCAAGGCGGGAAACCGGCTTCGGAAACCTTTGCGATGGGACGAAAAAAATAATTTAATTTACCACAAAGAACGCAAAGAATGCACAAAGTTCTGTAAGATTTTCGATAGAGAAAACTTTGCGTCTTTGCGAAAAACTTTGCACACTTTGCGGTAGAAAATCCAACAATTAAAACATAAGAAATGGCACAATTAAACCCTTACCTCACGTTCAACGGGAAATGCGAACAGGCATTCGATTTCTACAAATCGGTTTTTGGTGGCGAATTTTCGTACATCGGGAAATTCAAGGACATGCCTTCCGAGCAACCTTTACCCGAACACGTGGGTGAACTGATCATGCACGTTTCGTTGCCAATCAGCAAAGAAAACAATCTTTTTGGCAGCGACGCCAATGAGCATTTCGGACAAACGGCGCAAGCAGGAACCAATTTCGCGGTGTCCATCAATGCCGACAGCGAGGCCGAAGCGAAAAAGCTATTCGACGGACTTTCATCGGGCGGAACCGTCACGATGCCGCTCGAGAAGACTTTTTGGGGCGCGCTTTTTGGGATGTTTACCGATCGATTCGGTATTCAGTGGATGGTCAATTACGACTATGAACAGAATAAGAAATAATTCGAATTCAAATCAAACGCACTTTAACCGGTGCGTTTTTTTATGCAGGAAAGTTAAAGTTTTCTTACTTATTCAGATTCAGTCTAAATAATTTTGCGGAATTTTTATATTTGTGGAAACCAAGCTACCATGAAACAACAGAAAATACGCAACCTTCACCGCGATCTGGGCTATTTTTATGTCGGATTGATTATTTCGTTCGCCTTTTCGGGAATCCTTATGAACCACCGTGAAAGCTGGCATCCCGAGAAATATACGGTAGAAACCAAAGCGATTGATGTGGGGCCGCTCGACGAATCCAAACTGTCGCCCAAATTTGCGGAAGACCTTGCCAAGCAATTGCGCATCGACGACAAAATGCGCCGCAGCAGCGTAAAAGACGGGAAATTCAAAATCTCGTTTGAAAAAAATGATGTTGAAATCGACAACGCCACGGGCAAAGGCGAAATCGTCTCGTTCCACAAAACGCCATTCATCAGCCAAACGATGAAACTGCACAAAAATACTTCCGACTGGTGGATTTATTATTCTGATATTTTTGGGCTTTCGCTGATTACGATTGCGATTTCGGGAATCCTGATGATCAAGTACGGCAAGAATACGTTTGCGGCACGCGGCTGGAAATTGGCTTTGGCGGGCATCGTTTTTCCGCTGGTCTTTTTGTTTCTGCTCGCTTAATCGGTGGTCCTTCTGGATTTGAAATAGTCGCCAAACAAATCACAACTGCCCGTAAGCCCTTCATAATCATCGGGATATTTTGCTTTCAGCTTTTGGTAATCGGTTGCCAATCGCAGGCACAACGCCTTGAATTTGGCCGTTTTGCCATGCTTGCAAGCCAGCCTGTAGTATTTTTTCGCCAGCAATCCGTTGCGGAATTCGGCTTCGTCTTCCGGAAACGGCTCGACATCATAATCGGAATAACCAAACCTGCGCATCATCCAGCAATTGCCCTGCCGCGTCATGTTGTAATAACAATTGGCCACGAGAAAATAATAATAATCGCGGTTCTTCTCGCGCGGATTGTTGGCTTTCGCGAGATATTGCATCAGCCTTTGCGTTACCGACGCTTTGTTGGCGATGAAATTCTGCTTTTCGGGAATAAAATCCCGCGTATGCTTGATCGTGAAAAACGGGTTCGCATCGAAATAATTCCCGCGATTCTGCTGCCGATCCCAAAGCGAATAATGATCGCTCCAATAACCCGGCTCGACTTTTTCGAAATTCTCTAGTGCTTTTTTCAAATCGTTGTGGCGGATGTATTTCGTGCCGAGCAGGTCATACAAACGCGACGTTTCGGGCTTGACAACAGCGTATTTCCATTTTGAAAAATCATCCTTTTCTGCCGTATTTTTAATGTCTGCAATCAGCATTTCCATTTGACCGATCGAATAATACGCATCGGCATAACCAAAATAATCGTAAAAATAATCGCGGTATGAAGCGGTTTTACTGCGTTTGGTTTTCCACACCACTTCGCTTCCATATCCGTCTCCATCTCTTTCATCCGCTAATTGGGAATACAGCAACGCCGCGTCGGTGGTATTGCCGTTGTATTCGAGTTCCCTTCCGATGGCGAAAAGGAATTTTTTGTTGGCCGAAAATTTAAGGATTGCCGGTTTCACTTGCTGTAAAATGACGGCGTTGCCTTTGGGCTGGTTGGCCGTAAGATTGAGCGCTTTCATCATCTGCAATTGGTCTTGGATGCTGTCGTTACCGATGACTTTACTTTCGATCTTATCAATCGTGGAAAGGCTCGACCGGTATTGTCGGGTGATGAAAAACAGGTGCGCCTTGGCCATTTGCCACAACAACGGATCGTGAGTTTTCTTAACATCGACCGAATTGATGAACTGCAACACTTCACGCGCATATTCCCGATCGCTTTCCACGCGGCGCAAGATGGATCGAACCGAAATCGGCTCCTCCTGGTAATAATCAGTGTCCAAAGACGGATTGAACAGCGTGTAATAAGTCGTAAACACCCAATCCTCGATTTTGTTGACTTCGCGCAGCAGCAAAAAATCGAGGCCTTCGAAATGCGGATGGTATTTTTGGATTTGCTGCAGGCAAAAGAGCCCCTTATCGGGTTTCCGGATTCCGGCGAGCAGATACACATTGGCGATCTCGTCGTTGTTCTTCGCATATTTCAACACCGATTCGATCGGAACCGACGTATCGTATTGCCAATGGATCCGAAACCGCTTGTCGGGCGCATTGGCGAAAATCTGTGCGGCGAAAAAATTGGCGAGCGGCTTGTCGGTTTCGGCAAAAGTGCGGAAATACAGGCTCCAGTAATTGAGGATGTCCTTGTTCGCTTGCATTCGGAAAACCGAATCGTACAGTTTTTTGATCGTTTCCGGATCCTGGTTGTAAAAGGCCATACGGATTGCAAGGAATGTGTAACGCATTTTAAGGTCGGGATGCTTGGTTTGTCCTGAAAACAGAATCGCTTTCCGGATCAGGTTGCGGCGTTTCGGACTGTCTAAAACCTCGGAACGTTCCCACGGATCCTCAAATTTCGTATTGAAACCTTCACACGATTTGGCAAATTTGAGGTATTGGATGGCGGCCTGGTCGTTGTATTTGAACAAATACTGAAGCATCGCATTGCTTGATTTTGGCGTCATCTGTTCCGACGGCATGTCGTAAACCAATCTATTGATCGCATCAATGGGAACCTGTCCTTTGCAATAGTGCAGCCACAATTTTTCATTGGGCGTGATTTCATTGGGTTTGTAGATTCCCTGCGGATTCGCATAAAATGAGTCGGCCGAATAAACAAATTCCGAATAACCCCGAAAGTCGAAATTCTGCGGCCTGAAAAAGCAAAACCGCACAGATTCTCCGTAAGGATAAAAGCCGCAGGCCAAAACGATTTGCGGAAAGCTACTTGCTAAAATCAGAATAAAAACGCGCCAGGGTTTCATCGTTGTATTGGTTTAATTGTTCGGTATCGAAGTGGAAAAGCGTAACGGTAATCGACGGATCGAAGGCCACATTCTTTTTGATGACGGCAATGGCTTTCCCGATTTTGTCGGCGGTCATTTGTTCGTATTTGATCTTATCGCCCACGCGCAGGTAAAAATCATCCACGACAACATCCTGCGTGACTTCATACCAAAGCGAGTCGATTTTATGGAGCGAACCCCTAATTTCCTTGTGGTCTTTGTAGATCACCTTCGAAAATTGATTGTTCTGGTACAACAACATCCACGAATAAACAGGCAGGGCAATGTCGAGATGGATCGGGTATTTTCTTCTCGTGTCCAGGTACGAAGACAATTCACCTACGTCGAGTATCGAATTTTTGGCATGGCTTTCCAACGGATTGATCAGGTTGTAACACATCAGAGTCGCCTTATCGACGGGCGGAATGCCCATTTTCTGCGGATATTTGTACGGATACAACCGCAGCGTACAACTGATCTGCTTTTTGGAAAGCGCCTTGAGTTTCTTGAGGAAATAAAAATAAGGGACTTTTGTTTTGGGCGTCCAGTCGCAATCCATCTGGTATTCGGTGATCGGTCGCTTTTTTTCGAACGGTTCCGAATATTTGGAAATCAGGAAATTGACGTTGTCGGCGAGCGAATCGAGTCCGGACTGCGTCGTCGTCTTTAAAAAAACTTCATTGCCGATGAACACCGTCGGAACCACGTCAAGGCTGTCCAGCTGATACGACCGCAGCGACGTTTTGTCGACCGGAATATTGCCCATGACTTCGTTGTATTCGACTTCAAAAAATTTCGCATATACTTTTTCGATGCCCAATTTTTGGATTGTCGTATCGTTATTCTGCCAATAATAACCGTCGCTCTTCCAATAATAAACCGCCTTTTCGACGTGTTCGGCCTTGTGGGATTCGCACGAAAACAAACTGATGGCTGCGAGCAACAGCAAAATTCTGGTCATGGGGAAGATTTTTGGCATAACGCAATAAGTGGTTAAAAATATATGTTTTCGGGACGTCTTTTTCATTTGGAAGCAAATATAATTTTTTCAGCCTTGAATAATTGTTTTTTAGGAGGTTGCGCAATATTGAAGACTCGATTTCCGTTCGTAATTAACACTAACCAATACACCAAAGATCATGGCCGAATTGAACAACAATGCAAGCGGAGCCGAAACTCCAAAAAAAGTCAGGAGCCAAAAACTGAATTCCAAAATAGACTTGACCGCGATGGTCGACCTGGCTTTTCTGCTGATCACGTTTTTTATGCTGACGACGACCTTGAGCGAACCCAAATCGATGGATTTGTCGATGCCCGATGAAGGCCCGTCGATGCCCGTCGATGAAAATCGCACGATGACAATCCTTGTGGGCAACGACAACAAAGCCAAGTGTTTTATGGGCAAACAAGCGGATGCTTCCAAGGAAATCGCCGTCGGAACGCGCGAATTGCGCGGCGAATTGGCCGTACGCAAAAAACAAGTCCTCGCCTATTCGACCGCCAAAGGCAAACCCGAACAAGGACTCATCGTACTGATCAAGCCCGGCGAGCAATCGAATTACGGCAATCTGGTCGACATACTCGACGAAATGGCGATTTCAGAAGTGCCGAGTTATGCGATTGTGGAAATGGAGAAAAGTGAATCCGAATTGTTTAAACGTTGATTTATTTTTTAAACACAGATCGCACAAATTTTCACGGATTATCGATCGACATCAATCTGTGAATCTGTGTTACAGAAAAAGCCACCTTTTGGGTGGCTTACTTTTTACCGCAAAAGACACAAAGTTTTCCGCAAAGTAAGCAAAGAACTTGGTGAACTTTGCGGAAAACTTTGCATCCTTTGTGGTAATTTATTTATTTCTTCACCGGAATATTCTCCAAAATCTCCAAAACAAACTTCCAATATTTCTGTGCCGATGAAATGCTCGCGCGTTCATCGGGCGAGTGCGCGCCGTGGATGGTCGGGCCAAACGAAATCATGTCCATTCCCGGATAATTGGTCCCGAGGATGCCGCATTCGAGTCCGGCGTGGCAAGCGACCACTTTTGGTTTTTCGCTGTTCTGTTTTTCGTAGATGTTGACGAGAACGTCCAAAATTTCAGAATTCACATTGGGCGTCCAACCCGGATAGGAACCCGAAAAGACCACTTCGCAGCCCGTCAGTTCAAATGCCGAACGCAACGCATTGGCCAAATCGAATTTCGAGCTTTCGACAGACGAACGCGTCAGGCAGCCAATCATGATTTGGCCGTCTTTGATGACAACACGTGCAATGTTGTTCGAGGTTTCGACCAGATCGGCCATGTCGGCACTCATTCTGTAAACGCCGTTGTGCGCCGTATACAACGCACGGATGATGCCTTCCTGCACGCCCAAATCCATCACTTTTGCAGGCAAATCAGATTTGGTGATTTCGATGGCCAGGTTCGGTTCGGTGGTTTTGAATTCGGTCTTGATGTCGTTGATGACTTCCTGCATGTCGAAAACATACGCCTCATCATACATGCCCGCGATGATGACTTTTGCGACGCTTTCCCGCGGAATCGCATTTCTCAAGCTTCCGCCGTTGATTTCAGCGACCTGCAAACCGAAGTTTTCAAATCCGTCAAACAGCAAACGGTTCATGATCTTATTGGCGTTGCCGAGACCTTTGTGGATGTCCATTCCGGAATGTCCGCCGTTCAAGCCTTTAACAGTAATCGTATAACCCACGGAACCTTCAGGCGTTTCTTCTTCGTTGTAGCTTCTCGTTGCCGTCACGTCGATTCCGCCCGCACAACCGATGTCGATTTCGTCGTCTTCTTCGGTATCGAGATTGAGCAAAATTTCACCTTTCAAAATGCCGCCTTTCAAGTTCAAAGCGCCCGTCATTCCAGTTTCTTCGTCGATCGTAAACAATGCCTCGATCGCCGGATGCGCAATCTCTTTGGATTCGAGAATCGCCATAATCGTCGCGACACCGAGGCCATTATCGGCGCCAAGCGTCGTTCCTTTGGCACGAACCCAATCGCCGTCGACATACATCTCGATGCCTTGCGTGTCGAAATCGAAAACCTTATCGTTGTTTTTTTGGTGCACCATATCGAGATGGCCTTGCATGACGATCGGTTTGCGGTTCTCCATTCCAGGCGTGGCGGGTTTGCGGATAATGACGTTGCGGATGTCGTCTTCGAAGGTTTCGAGTCCGAGGCTGTTGCCGAAATCTTTCATGAATTCGATCACGCGCTCTTCTTTTTTAGACGGACGCGGAACGGCATTCAAATCGGCGAATTTATTCCAAAGTTGTTTGGGTTCAAGGTTTCTGATTTCGTTGCTCATTGTATTTTATTCAAAAATTGAGCACCAAAGGTAGAATATTATTTATTGTTTATTTCTATTATTTATGGACGTACCGAATAAATAATACCAATAAAAAATAACAAATGGAACTTACGCGATGTGTTTTTCGAAGAGTTTTTTCGCGTCTTTTTTAGAAACCTGACCGATGCATTCGTTTTTGTGGATGCAGATGACGGGCGCCTGCTTGCACATGCCCTGGCAATCCATCTTTTTGATGGCGACGTCTTTTTTGAGTCCGGCTTCCTTGACCAATTCCTTGAAACAGTCTTTGACTTCACTGTTGTAACGGCAACATTTCTTCCCGTCGCACAAGTAAATTACTTTTTCAGATTTTTTGGATTTTCCCATGGCATGACCTTTCTTCGCTGCAAATGTATCCCTTAATCCTTATTTATTCTAAATAAGCGAGTTAAAATTTCAAAAAAGAAATTAACAATGCAAATGGGCGTTTGTTGCTATATTTACGAAGCGAAAAAACTTATGCTCAACAAGAAAAACATCCTTCCGGTCCTACTGCTCGTACAGATTATCCTCGTGAAAATCCTATCGCTTTTTCCGGAATGGATCGAATCGTATTACAGCGACGGATGGTATGTGTGGATTTCCCAATTCTCACGCACGGTTTTGGGAAAAGTGCCTTTTTCTGTGGGCGACATCCTCTATTTCATCGTGATTTTTTTCGCTGGGAAATGGCTTTGGAACAAAAGAAAAACGTGGCGGCTTTCATGGCGCGGCAACCTCTTGCATATTTTAAGTTTCATTTCCGTGTTCTATTTCTGCTTCCATTTGCTTTGGGCGCTCAATTACCACCGCGTGCCGTTGTTCGAAAAGATGCACATCGATCGCGAATACACCGACGCCGATTTATTGCGGTTCAGCAAAATGCTGATCCAACGCACCAATGAAGTCCATTCCAGAATTGTAACCAACGACAGCCTCAAAGTGACTTTCCCTTATTCGCAGGAACAGGTTTTCGAGAGGAACCTGAACGGCTACCGCAACCTCGAAAAAACATTTCCCTATTTCAAATACGAAACGCTTTCGGCCAAGAAATCGCTGATCAGTTTGCCGCTCACATACATGGGTTTTGCGGGTTACCTCAATCCGTTCACGAACGAATCGCAGGTCAACGACAAGATTCCGATGTACAATTTCCCGACGACGGCCGCACACGAAATGGCGCACCAAATCGGTTATGCGTCTGAAAGTGAGGCCAATTTCATCGGTTACATGGCGTCGGTCAAAAACGACGATCTGTACCTGCAATATTCGGGTTACACGTATGCGCTCAAGTATTGTTTGCGCAATTGGAAAATCCGCGATGAGAAAGTGCTCGATGAATTATTACCGGCAATCCATCCCGGGATCCTCAAGAATTACGACGAAGCCGAGGCATTCTGGAAACAATACGAAACGTTTATCGAAACCGGATTCAAGATTTTTTACGACAACTACCTCAAGTTCAACCAGCAGAAAGACGGTTTGGAAAGTTATTCGAAATTCGTGGATCTGCTGGTAAATTATTACAAAACCGAAAAGTTTTAATAGTTTTTGTTTTTAAGGTAATCGCCGCTTTTTTGGAGGCTTTCAAAAATACCGCCCCTGCTCGTGTCCTGTTCTACAAACCAATAGTCGAGTCCGGCTTGTTCCTTGGCGGCAAAAATCCGGTCGAAATCAATCGTTCCGCTGCCGACTTCCGTGAAATCCTTTGTCAAGGCTTCCATATCTTTGACGTGCCACAGCGGAAAACGCCCCGGATATTTTTTGAAATACGACAAAGGATCGAAACCGGCTTTGGAAATCCAATACAAGTCCATTTCCATTTTCACCAATTCTGGCGGAGTATTTTGCAACAGGAAATCATAATAAGTGGAATCGCCAAACGGTTCGAATTCAAAATCGTGGTTGTGATACGCGAATTGGATGTTGGCTTTGCGCGTCATTTCAGCAGATTTTTCAAAAATTCCAGGAAGCGACCGGTAGATTTTCGGCGTGCGTTCGTTTGGAAACAAAAAAGCACAAACCATGTATTTGGCGCCGATTTCATGCATTTCATCCACTGCATTTTTCCAACCTTTGGACAGCGTTCTTCGGCCTTCGACGCCAATACCGGTCGTATGATGCGAACTGATGACACTGAGACCAGTGTTGCTCAAAATGGTTTGGAATTCGCGTGTGGTTTTCCCGAAAAACGTACCGTCATAGCCAAAGATTTCGAGGTTTTTGTAGCCTAAACCGGCCAGCTTCTCGAGTGATCCTTCCAGATTCTGCGCAATTGCATCGCGAACAGAATACAGCTGGATGCCAAGCGGTTGCACCGGTTTTGCCAAAGCAAGCCAGTCGGGCACATACAAACTTGCCGCGCCCATTCCTACCGTTTTTAGAAAAAATCTTCTTTGCATTATTTTTCGGTTAAATAGGCCTTTTTAATCCAATCCAACTTTGGATAAGTCTGGTAAAAAGCCCCGCGATTCAGGTACAAATTGTCATCACTCATCGTATTTTCGCCATAACCGCCATACAATTGCCCGACGGTTTCCATGCCTTCTGTGACACGCCCGACCGCTGGAAATCCCTTGACATTTTCAAAATTCAACGTATCGAGGACAGGATTGTCTTTGAGGTTGATGAACAATTCGAGATCGCGCGAATCCTTTCCGAAGCGCGCAAAACTGATCGTCCCTTTTTTATTGCGTTCGACTACCGGCTCATCGGGAATTTTAACCGATCGCCATTGGTTCATTTGTACCGTATCGGTATTGCCGAATTGTGCGACAAAATTGGGCACCACGCGGTAAAAAATCGCATTGTCGTAGTAGCCGTGCCTGATCAATTGGTACAACCGGTCGGCAGCTTTGGGCGACCAATTCCGGTTGACTTCGATCTCGAATTCGCCTTTGGTGGTTTCAAAGGTCGCGGTGAATGTTTCGGGCGCCTGTTCTTTGGTCCATTCGGGTTTGAAATTCGAATCGGCGCAGCCAATTATTGCAAACGCCAAAAAAATCAACAGATGCCTCCTTTTTTGCAACCAATCCATCATTTAAAATTTAAAATTGCTTCGCCAGTTCGCTGACGCTCGGGTCATCATTTATAATTATACTTCATCGCTCGTAAACGCATAAAAACTCTTTCGTTTATAAGGCCGGATAATCAAGCGTCCTTCGCGGTCGAAGCGGATGTAATTGTACGCCCAATTCGTAAATACGACGGCTTTGTTCTTGAAACCGATCAGTGAAATCAGGTGGATGAACATCCAGACGAACCACGCGAACACGCCGTGAAAATGGTAATGCGGCAAATCGACGACGGCTTTATTGCGCCCGATCGTGGCCATCGAACCCTTGTCGTTGTACACAAACGGCTTCATGTTTTGCCCGTTGATTTTTCGGATGATGTTTTGTGCGAGCAATTCGCCTTGCTGCATCGCCGGTTGCGCGAGCATCGGATGGCCGAGCGGAAACTTTTCGGTGGCCATCAAGGCGATGTCGCCAATCGCAAAAATATTGTCGTAGCCAAAAACCTGATTGAATTCGTTGACTTTGTAGCGTTCTGTTTTTTCGACAAATGACGAAGCCGGAATGCCGTCGGGTGTGTTGCCCATGACGCCGGCCGTCCAGATTACGGTCGCGGTGTCGAACGTGACATCGGAGTTGGTCGTGATTTGCCGGCCGTCGTAGCCCGTGACGCGCACATTTTTGTTGACTTTGACGCCCAAATCGGTCAGGTATTTTTCTGCGGCGGCCGATGATTTTTCGCTCATCGTATTCAGGATCCGGTCGCCGCTTTGGATCAGGTTGATTTGCATTCTGGAAATATCGAGATCGGGGTAATCTTTGTGCAGGATTGCGTTTTTCATTTCGGCCAATGCTCCGGCGAGCTCGACCCCGGTTGGGCCGCCGCCGACGAGACAGAAATTGGTCAGGCAATCGCGTTCGGATGCTTCTTCGATCAACAAGGCCTGTTCGAAATTCTCGAGAATCAGGCTGCGGATGTTGAGCGATTGCGGAATCGTTTTCATCGCCATCGAATTGCGTTCGATTTCGACATTGCCGAAATAATTGGTCTTGGAGCCTGTTGCGATCACGAGGTAATCGTATTCGAGTTCGCCGATGTCGGCTGTAATGTTATTGTTTTTCGGTTCGAGTTCGGTGACCATGCCGAGGCGGAAATAAAATTCCTTGTGATCGTGCATGACTTTGCGTATCGGGTAGGCGATCGAGCCCGCCTCGAGTCCGCCTGTAGCGACCTGGTACAATAGCGGTTGAAACGTGTGGTAGTTGTGTTTGTCGATCAGGACGACTTGCACGGGTTTGTTTTTGAGGGAACGCGCGAGGGCAAGACCGGCGAAACCACCGCCTAATATTACGATTCTGGGATTTTGGGATTTTGGGATGTTCATGATTTTGTTGTTTCTCTAAGGTACGGAGTTTTGTCGTGTTGATAAACAAGAACTTTTGTTTTTTGTTATCGTTGCCGCGGGCTTCTCAACTTTTGCCTCGCCGCAAAAGTAGCAAAAGGGCTTAGCGGCACTCTCTCTCCGCTAAAAATCAAATGGCTCAAAGGAAATCCAGTGGACTTCAGGTATTTTTAATTCGACTTTATTTTCTTTAGCCGGCGAAAACCAGCAGGTCGCCGAGCGATCTGGCGCTGGGCATTTTTGCTTCTTTTAGCTCACCAAAATAATATTTGGTTTGGTGTTCGCTGACCCGAGCGTAGCGAACGGACGAAGTAATCTTCGATTTGTTGCCAGAAACCGACGAAGGAGGTTCACCGAACACCGCTGTAAAATATTACAGCGGTGAGGTACAAAAGTAGACCCTCGCAGCAGCGAAAACATCAAAGAAAGAAAAATGCTTCAACTCTAGCCCCCGATTGCAGTGAAAATCCTTTTGAGAAAAGGATTGCACGGAGCGATCGCGAAGTGAAATCTCTTTTTGCAAAAGATTGCAACGGAAAGCGGGACAACTGTTCCCAAGAACCACAAAATTTGTGCTCCTAACAAAAAAACATTACTTTGTAACAAATTTCCACACCATCACACTAATGCCCACATGAGTCAGGACTTGGAACAAGCTTTTGTAAAGCAGTTGCGCGAGAATCAGAACATCATCCACAAGATATGCAGGTTGTATACCAGTGGCGATGACGCGCACAAGGATTTGTTTCAGGAAATTACGATTCAGCTGTGGAAGGCATTCCCTAAATTTCGCGGCGAGAGCAAATTTTCTACATGGGCGTACCGTGTGGCCTTGAATACGGCCATTACGTTGTACCGCAAAAGTACGCGTTCGGTGCAGACGTCGTCGTTTGACACTTCGAACCACTTCATCAGGCAGGAAGATTACAATTACGAGGAAGAGGAACAGATCAAGCTTATGTATCAGGCGGTTTACCAACTCAATGATATCGAGAAGGCTTTGGTTTTTATGTACCTCGAGGAAAAGGATTATGAGGAGATTTCGCAGACCTTGGGGATTACGGAAGTCAATGCGCGTGTGAAAATGAACAGGATCAAGACCAAATTGAAAAAAATATTAAATCCGTAGATTATGGAAGAGCTGGATTTATTGAAAAAAGACTGGAAAAAGAAGGAAAATTCTTTTCAGCAGGTTTCGGAAAGCGAGATCAACGACATGACGCACAAGAGTTCGTCTTCGATCGTGAAGTGGATCTTGATGGTGAGCATCCTCGAGTTCTTGATTTGGGCGACGTTGAGCTATTGCACTAATTCAGACATTTACAACGATATGGAACACGAAGGGATTTCGACTTTTTTCCGCGTGTACGACTATGTGAATTATGGGACCATCTTTACGTTTATCGTGTTGTTTTACCGCAATTACCAGAAGATTTCGGTCTCGGATTCGACGCGCGATTTGATGGACAGCATTTTGAAAACCCACCGGACGGTCAAATATTACATCTGGTACAATTTGACGATGATCGGGATTGCGATTGCATTGGGTTTCGTCATCGGGCTTTTATACAATCCGGAAATGGTTCTGCTCAAGGAAAAAATTGCGCACAGCAAACAATTGATGGCCATGATCATTTTACTGATTGTGTTCAGCATTGCATTTTTCATTACGGTTTTCTGGTTGATCTACCGGCTCGCGTACGGCACTTTACTCAAGAAACTGCACCACAATTATGTGGAATTGAAACAAAACCAATTGTAATCAGTAGTTTTTCCACGTACGCATTTCGTTGATTTTTTCCTCTTCGTCGAGTACTTCAGCCGGAATCACTTTGAGGAATGACGGGTGTTGCTCGATCGCATATTCGACTTTTTCTACAATCTCATCGATCGTATCGTTTTCATAATCGATTTCAAGCGGCTCCTTGATGATGAACGATTGCAGGATGCCTTTCTTTTTCATGCGCAATCCTTTTTTATCGAACGAGCGGCGGAAACCGTCAATGACAATCGGGACGACAATCGGCTTGTGTTGCTTGATGATGTGCGCGGTTCCTTTGCGGACGGGCTTGAACGATTTGGTCGTGCCTTGCGGGAACGTAATGACCCAGCCGTCTTCGAGTGCGATGCGGATGTTCTCGGTATCGTTGGGATTGACTTCGCGTTGCACGTCCTTGCCTTTGGCGCGCCACGTCCTTTCGACGGTAATCGCTCCGACATAGGATAAAATTCGGGGCAACAAACCTTCGCGCATCGTTTCTTTGGCCGCGACATAATAAATGTTGAGTTTGGGCTGCCACAGGTAACCGATGTTGTTGATGTTGTCTTCGCGGCCGCTCAAACTGGCGTTGAACACATGGAACATCGCGACGACATCTGCAAAATAAGTCTGGTGGTTCGAGATAAAAAGGACGTTCTTATCAGGCAATGCGCGGATGATTTCCGAACCATCGATGTACAATTCATTGAAACCGTGGTAACGTCTGTGCGTGATCGACCCGAAAATACGGATCAGCCATTTTTTGATGAAAAGTATATGACCAAAAGGATTTCTCTTGAATAATCCCATAATTGCTGTTAAAAGGAACGGCAAACTTACAAAAACTTTACCTTATAAAACTGATTTTAGCACTTCTTTCAATTCGCTCATCATCATGGCCGTCGCGCCCCAAATGCGGTGTTCGTTGAGGATAAAGACCGGTACGTCGATCGAGGTCGAATACGAAGTGGCCATCTGTTGCATTTCCATATTCGCATCGTCGAGGAAGTGATCGAGCGGCATTTCGATCATACCGGCGACTTCATTTGGATCGGGCTTGAAAATGAGTTCGTCGCAACTGTACCCGAAAAACGGAAAAACCAGAAAATTACTGGGCGGAATGTACACTTGCGAAAATGGTCGCACCACCGTAATCTGATCGCTTGCAATCCCGATTTCTTCTTGGGTTTCGCGCAACGCTGTGTCCATAAACGACGCGTCTTCTTTTTCCATCTTCCCACCCGGAAATGCAATCTGTGAGGAATGTACGCCCGGATATGCATTGCGCACAATCAGCACGAGATTCGTCTGTTCATTGCGCGGATAAAACAACATCATCACGGCGGCCTGTTTGGGGTTTTTGACTTTAAGGTCGAGTGTTTTCATGATTTCGCGGCGTTCGGGCGGCGACATTTTGGCATGGGCGTTTTCTCCGGGAAGAAATGCATTCTTAATTTTTGGAATATGGGTCAGGAATTCAGAAAAATCCATAAGGTTCGCGTATTTTTGCATTACGAATTTACGCAAAATATATGTATTCCAAGCAGGAAAACCAACGACTCAAACAAGAATTCTGGATTGCTTTCGCAGAAAAATATCCACGCAAGTGGCTGTTGTACGACACCAAAATTAAAGATTTTTCATTTAAATTTTGGACCGATAACAGGAACGCGCAAGTCATGATCGACATCGAAATGCGCAATGACGAAACGCGTTACGCTTATTTTGAAAAGATTGAGACGCTCAAAAATATCCTGGAAGAAGATTACATTGCCGATTTGGTCTATCACCGCAACTTTACACTCGAAAGCGGCAAAACCATCAGCAGGATTTTGGTTGAAAAATCAAACGTCAGCGTGAGCAAACGCGAAGACTGGAATGCCATATTTGATTTCTTCAACCACAATATGGATTTGCTCGAGCGGTTCTATCTCGAGTTCGACGACTACATTAAGGCGATTGAATGATTATTCCGGCAGGAACCAAACATTTTTAGCGACAGGCGGTGCTATGAAATTAAGATCCACAGGCAAAACGATTTCGTTTTTCTGTTGGAATTTGGTCGAAACTTTAAGCACTTTTGCTTTGGCCGCTTTCTTTTTGGCGTGGTTTTTTACCGCATCGGCATCGGTTATCATCAACTGATGGCTGCTTTTGAGGATTTTTTCAGAAATACTGTACCAAATCGTCGGTCCCGGAACCACTTCCTTACCATATGCAGTAATTGACAAAAACAGGACGAATAAAATGGGCAGTCTTTTCATGATTCGATAGTTAAGGCGATTGGATGATTGTTTAGCGAACCAAATATAATTATTTTCATTTGATTATCTGCAAATTAACTTTTTCTTATGACTTTAACGGGATGTTTCTGGGCGTGCCGGCGCTATAATTTCTGCAGATTTTCCTGATGTGCATCCAAGCGCCGTCGGGCTGTGCGCTGCACCGGAGCCGCAGGCGAACTGACCGAAGGTAATCTTTTATTCCATTTCATTGCATAAAAGGATTTGCGCTTCCATCCCACACGCGTGACCGACAGGCGTGACTTCCGCAAAACAAAAAACCCCTCATGTTTCCATGAAGGGTTTCCCTAAGAAAGGCGGCGACATACTCTCCCACAGGATTGCAGTACCATCTGCGCAGGCGGGCTTAACTTCTCTGTTCGGGATGGGAAGAGGT